>Ga0099828_10003416_pt1 | contig 11107 bp, 8 predicted proteins | sample CZO8metaG_2_FD_79338 | JGI IMG/M metagenome (GOLD analysis project Ga0099828, IMG submission 79338) | Vadose zone soil microbial communities from the Eel River Critical Zone Observatory, Northern California, USA - CZOApr15con2H1.8 metaG | ecosystem: Environmental > Terrestrial > Soil > Vadose...
ATCGACGCTCTCAAGCAGCGGGGATGCAAGACGATCAAGGTGATGACCATCATTTCGGCGCCCGAGGGGATTAAGAAGGTGCACGAGGCCCATCCGGACATTGAAATCTACACCGCCGCCGTAGATAGTCACCTCAACGACCACGGCTACATTGTCCCCGGGCTCGGCGATGCAGGCGACCGGTTGTTCGGGACAAAGTAGGGGAGTGCGATGATAGAGCGATTGGCTCTCATGAACTCGATGACGGCGGGGCCGGCGACGCTGGTGCGGCGGCGGAACCCGACCCGAAGGACGTCCTCCCCATGAGCAGGCCCTCGTGGGATACATATTTCATGCGAATGGCGCACCTTGCTTCAACGCGCTCGACGTGCGTCCGCCGCAAAGTCGGCGCGGTGATTGTCAAAGACCGCATGGTCCTCACAACCGGGTACAACGACACTCCTCGGGGGGTGCGCAATTGTGGTGACGGGGGATGTGCGCGCTGTGCGGGAGATGCACCGTCGGGCACCGGCCACGACACATGTCTGTGCATTCACGCCGAAATGAACTGTGTCATTCAGGCAGCCTACCATGGGGTCTCGGTGGCCGCCGGGACGCTGTACTGCACGTATCTCCCGTGTCTGACGTGCGCGAAGACTCTCCTCAACGTCGGGATCAAGCGGATTGTTTTCGAAGGCGACTACCCCGATGCGCTCTCCTTGGATCTTCTCACGACTGCAGATGTCGATTTGGTCCGCTACGCGGAAGAGAGCGTCCACGGGTAGGCGTTCGGGCCTGGGTGGCGCCCTGCTCGTGCACGGAATCCGCGCATTTCCCGTTTCCTGTAGGTATGCTATAATCCGCTTCGGCTTTCGGCCGGATGGCAGCCGGCTTTTTCGTTTGGAGACGGGATGGAACGGGTCACCCTAGAAGCAAAAACGCGTGAGGGCCTTGGCAAAAACCAGGTCCGCAGACTCCGCCACGACGGGCGGATTCCGGGAATTGTGTACGGACGTGGTCGCGAACCGCTGCCCGTCGCAGTAGACGCCAAGGCGCTGGGAGCGGTCCTGCACACCCAGGCCGGGCGAAACGTCCTCATCGACTTGGCCATCGGCAATGGAGACCGCGGCGCCGAAACGGTCATAGTGAAAGACCTCCAGCGTGACATCTTCCGACGCGACATCACCCACGTCGACTTCTACGCGATCGATCTCACCCGCCCCTTGGAAGCCTCTGTCCCCATCACTTTCGTCGGTCAGGCGGCCGGGATCGCCGACGGGGGTGTCTTCGAGGTGCACCTGCGTGAGGTCGTTGTAAAGTGTCTGCCCACGCAGATTCCCGAGCACATTGAGGTAAACATCAACGCGTTAGGCGTGGGCGATGCGATCCACGTTCGAGACCTGGTCCTCCCCGCGGAGGCCACGGTCGTGACCGCTCCGGAGGAAGTTGTTGCGACCGTCGTGGTTCCGAAGGTAGTGGAGGAAGTGACGACGACGGCAGCGGCACCTGCGGAGGCGGGAGCCCCCTCAGCAGCAGCGGCGCCTGAAGCTGCGGCAGAAGCGAAGCCGGCCGAGGCCAAGCCTGCTGCGGCCAAGTCTGCAGCTGCGCCCGAGAAAGCCGAGAAGGCAAAGACGGAGGCATCAGGGGCCAAGGCGAAGACAGAGGCAGGACCGAAAGCGAAGCCAGACGCAGGGGCAAAGGCAAAACCAGAGACAGGCTCAAAGGCATAGGCTGCCAGCCGTCTAGAGGGGCAGCAGGTAGGATGCAGAAGGCAGCGATGACGCTGTCTGGTGCGATCTGCCTGCTGCTTCGTGCTGACTGGGGACCGTGCGGATGAAACTCATCGTCGGTCTCGGAAATCGCGATCGCCGCTATCGACGGACCCGCCACAATGTGGGATGGGACGTCATCGATCGGATGGCCCGTCGGTGGGGGGTAACGGTGGACCAGGAAGACGGCTGGGCCCAGGTGGGGAGCGCGAAGGTCGGCCGTAACCGTATCCTCCTGGCCAAACCTCAAACCTACGTGAACCGCAGTGGAGTGGCGGTCGCTGATTTGCTCCGGCGGCACCGCGTGAAGATTGGAGACCTTCTAGTGATCGCAGACGATCTCGATCTGCCGTTGGGGCGGCTGCGCCTGCGGGGTAGGGGCAGCCACGGCGGGCACAACGGCCTGCGGTCCATCATCGAGGCCCTCGGCCGCGACGACTTTCCGCGATTGCGTGTGGGGATCGGTCGCCCCCCCGCTGGCGTCGATCCTGCCGAATTTGTGCTCACGCCCTTTCGCGAAGACGAAGACGCCGTGATGCAGGGAGCTCTGGACCGTGCTGCGGACGCCGTCGAGACCGTTCTCCGCGAGGGGCTGCCAACGGCCATGAACCGTTTCAACACCCGGGGGCCGGGGAACGAGGGCACCGATAAGGCCGCTCGGCGCGTGTCGCCCTCTGGCTCCTGATGCTGGGACTCATATAATAAATGAAGTGAGATTGCGCCACGCGGGAGGGCCGCGGCGGCAGATTGGACAGGGGGAGCGATGAGCGAGGCATCCTCGAGACTACCGCAGTTTGGCCCATTAGAGACGACGTTGCTGTGGATTGTGCTCCTCAGTAGCGTCGTCGCTCTCGTTTATGGTTTCTATTTGCGTTCCCGCGTGAACAGCCGTGATCCAGGGCCGCCGTCGATGACGGCTGTGGCCGCCGCCATCCAGGAAGGCGCCATGGCGTATTTGTGGCGGCAACTCCGGACGATGTTGGTGATCATCGTCGCGATCACGGTCGGACTGTACTTGCTCTACCGACCGATCTACGCGGACCACCCCGTGCTAGCCATCGGGATTGCCGTGGCGTTTCTGCTCGGCTGTTTCGCCTCCTATGGCGCAGGGTTTGTCGGCATGACCTCGGCGGTCCGCGGCAACGTCCGCACGGCGAATGCGGCTCGGCGCAGCTACCCGGAGGCCCTTCACATCGCCTTCCAGGCCGGCACGGTCTCCGGGATGTTTACGGTGGGATTAGGGCTGCTTGGCGCCACGATCATGTTCATGCTGTTCCGCGAAAACGCAATGCGTGTGTTGGTCGGCTTTGGTTTCGGGGGATCCCTGGTAGCCGCGTTCATGCGGGTGGGCGGGGGCATTTACACCAAGGCCGCCGATGTTGGAGCGGATCTGGTGGGGAAGGTTGAGGTAGGTATTCCGGAAGATGATCCGCGCAATGCCGCTGTCATTGCCGACAACGTTGGCGACAACGTGGGAGATTGCGCCGGGATGGCCGCGGACGTGTTTGAAAGTTATGAAGTGACGCTGGTTGCCGCCATCATCCTGGGCGCCGCGACGCTTCTCGACCCGGCCTTCGTGGCTCACTACGGCGGGGCGGCCGGCGCCGGAGCCTTCGCGCTGAAACTGATCATTTTCCCGCTACTGGTCCGAGCCATCGGGGTCTTCGCCTCGATAATCGGCACCTGGGTCGTCCGCGGTCGGGATGAGGAACGCGATCCGATGCGGCCCATTAACGCGGGTTTCTACGCTGCGGCGATCGCTTCGGTCATCGGCTTTGGTCTCGTCAACGTATTTTACTTGCGCGATCCCGCCACCGGCGCGCCGGACTTTCGGTTCTTCTTCGCTACGCTGACCGGGATACTCCTGGCGCTCGTAATCGCGTGGCTTACCGAGCAGTTCACGCATCCAGATCGTGGTCCCGTCACTGAGATCGCGTATGCGACCAAGACGGGGGCCGCCACCATGTTGCTCACGGGCCTAGGCACGGGGCTGGAGAGCACCGTGTGGGCCATCCTCGCCATCGCCGTGACGCTAGGGGCCTCCTACGCCATCTTTGGCGGATCCGTCGCGCTGGCCGCCTACGGGATCGCCCTGACCGGTTTGGGTCTGCTGACGACCACCGGGTACATCCTCGCGATGGACACGTTTGGACCGATCGTGGACAATGCCAACGGGATTTTTGAAATGTCTGGCATTGAACGCGGGAAGTCTCAAGCGGGGCGCATCGTGGCCCGGCTCGACCAGATCGGCAACACCACCAAGGCGCTCACCAAGGGGTTTGCCATTGCCACAGCCGTCGTCGCCGCCATTGCGTTGTTCCGGTCTTTCATCGACGAGGCGCGCCTGTTCACCACTGTGCAGGAGCTGGCAACCGCCGGGGCCCAGCAGGCCGGGGCCTTGCTCTCGCGCATTGGCATCCAGGTGAACCTCCCGCTCGTCTTCATCGGGTTACTCCTCGGGGGCGCGGTGCCGTTTCTTATCTCCGCATTCCTAATTCGTGCTGTTGGTCGGTCGGCGTTTTTGGTAGTCGAAGAAGTGCGCCGGCAGTTTCGGGAGATTCCCGGTCTGCTGGAGGGCCGCGCCCGGCCCGACTACTCTACGTGCGTCGACATCGTCACCCGCGCCGCGCAGCGCGAGCTCCTCGGCCCGGGGATCATCGCGATCAGCGTGCCGATCCTTGTGGGGTTCGCCTTGGGCCCCGCACCCCTCGGTGCGTACTTGGCCGGGGCCATCCTGACCGCGCAACTGCTCGCGGTGTTCATGGCCAATACGGGCGGGGCCTGGGACAATGCAAAGAAGAAAATTGAAGACGGCTACCTCGGCGGAAAAGGAACAGATGCCCACAAGGCCGCGGTCATCGGCGACACGGTGGGAGACCCCCTGAAGGATACCGCCGGCCCGGCCCTCAACCCGGTGATCAAGGTGATGAACCTCGTGGCGATTCTGATCGCCCCGGTCGTGATCAAGCCATTGCCTGACGCCGTGCGGTTCACCGTCATCGGGGTGGCACTAGTACTGGTGGTGACCGCGGTGACTATCAGTCGGCGCACAACCATCCCCGTGGATACGGCCCTGCCCGAAACTGCAGGAGTGGGTAAGCGCTAAGCCTGCGAGGACACCAAACCCGTCTTAGGGGGCAGCCCACGACGGGATTTTCACCACCCGGTCGGACTCCACAGGGCGCCGGAGCACGACGAGGGCGGACGCGACCATCCGCTCAAAGCCGTCAGACGGTGTATTAACGATGCGGCCTCCGACGACCATAGTCGCGGAGCCGCCGCCATCCAAATTCATGGCGTCCTGGGCTCCCAAGCTAACCATCAGGGCGCCCATCTCCGGCAAGGTCATCCCCGGATTCTGACGACTTCCTCCGTCCACCGTCACCAGCAGTAGTTTGCCTAAGGGGGTGATCCCGACCGCCGTGCGCGCCGCCCGCCGCCAGGTCAACGGAGACGAGAACGATTCCCATGCAAACGGGACGAATGCCCGACCGCCTTTTACGAGCCGGGGGCCTCCTCCTAATGCATTCACCACGTGGAGGTCAGGATCGAGATCGAGCGACAGGGCCAGGCGCTGCCCAGGGTGCAGGTGCGCCAGAAACTCGGTATCCCCTTCGCTCGCGGTGAGCACGTATCCGTCGCGCGGGATGAGGATGCGTCCAGACGGCACGCGTTCTACGATGTCGCGCCGCACGACTGCGCCCAACGCGACGGGCGGGGTCAGGGGACCGTACTGCGGCATGAAGACGGTCATCCCTCCGGGTTGGGGCAGGCTGTTCACGCCCGTGATGGAAGCCCACTGGTCTTTCTGCGCGTAGACGCGTCCAGCAAATTGGAAATCGCGAATCAACGGCGGCCCCGCATGCGGGAATGCCAGGACCGAGCGCCGAGGAAGCGGGAGGGACACGAGCTCGCCATTGATGACGACAAGACCCAACGGCATGGCCGGACCCCCGAAGTAGCCCCCGTTCACGGCCGCCACCGCCTCGTGTCGCGTGGCGATCGTACTGGTTGTTTCCGTCCCGGAGACCATGTCGACAGCCAGCACGGGCCGGATCTCGAGTTCCGGATCTTCGGGGTTGATGCGCAGCAGGTGCACCCCTGTTGTGCCCGCCCGGGTGTGGGCTCGGAGCGCTTCGTACGCCACGCTCCGCGGCAAGGAAGCGGTTGCCAGCTCAGGAGGAATGATGACCACAGTCACCGTTGACGGTTCTGTGGTCATGTAGGTCTTGTACCGGGCCGGCCGGCGGAGGTCAATCTGGACGCGGGCGACATCTGGGGTTAGTTGGTTGACGCGGACTCCCTGGACGAACGGATGCACCACCGTCTGCGATTGCCATTCGCCCAGGCGAGCCTGCCAGAGGTCCACCAGGATACTGGTGGGCGAGGCCATGGTACGGTAGGTGACTGGCGCGTCAAGGTGGATAATCACTTTGCCAACTTGAGCATCCGCCTCCCAGGCAATGGTCGTAACGCGGGCTCCGTTAACCTGCGCGGCGGGGAGAGGAGCCGCGCTTGCCGTGAGAGCGCCGACAAGCATCGGCAGAATGGCGCGTTGGACTCTGGTGAGGCAGTAACTCATCCGACCCGGGCACGTCCTCTACTCCAAGCTGCACCTCCCCGGGGGCCGAGAAATACCTGGTCCGGTTCAGGGGGGTGCGCCGCGCGATCTCGCCCTTACCATGCCCCGGTCGGAACGGAGTCAGTCAAACTAGCTCGGGGAAAAGAAAAGCGTCCCGGCCCACAAGCCAGGACGCTGGGTGTTAGGCACAGACGGCAAGCCGTCTTACCCGAACATCAATCCTATCTGGTGGGCCGGGACCGTACTACACATCGTCGGCTCACCTCCTTCCTATTTTCGCCATCTTCAGATGGCTAAACCACGGTGAGCGTAGCATGGGGTCTGCGAGAGTGTCAAGGGTACTGTGGTTGTATGTGGTAGGTCAGCGATTATGTCCTCCCTAACGGGTCAGCGAAAATGTCCTCCCCCGCCTGAGTTGAACCTGGGGAGGCATGATTACCTTGACGCACCGTGCCGAACAGTGTCTGAAAGTCCTCCATGCCCTCGACCGTCGCGAACTGCTGATGGCCGAGGCCGCCGAACTCCTGGGACGATCGGTGCGCCAGGTCCGCCGCCTGCGCGCAGCTCTGCAGACCCGGGGCCTGGCCGCTCTCGTCCATGGGAATCACGGGCGTCTCCCCGTCAACCGCATCCCGAACAACATCCGGGCCCTTGTCGTGCGCCTCGCCCGCAAGCTCTACGTCGGCCTCAACGATCATCACTTCCACGAGCTCCTGGTCGAGCGCGAAGGACTGGTCCTCTCCCGGCCCTCCATCCGCCGCATCCTGCGTGCGGCAGGCCTGCCTAGCCCGCGGCGTCGCCGCCCTCCGCGCCACCGCCGACGTCGTCAGCGGATGCCTCACGCCGGCCTCCTCGTCCAGCTCGACGGTAGCACCCACGCCTGGCTCGACCAGCGCGGTCCGCGCCTGACCCTGATCGCGGCCATCGATGATGCGACCGGCGAGGTCCTCGCCGCCACGTTTCGCGAAGAGGAAGATGCCCACGGCTACTTCCAGGTCTTGCACACCCTCGCACACACGAAAGGCATCCCGATCGCAGTCTACAGTGATCGCCACGGCATCTTTCACCGCAGCAAGACCACACGCCTGACCCTCGAGGAGCAACTGGTGGGGGAACCCGCATCCACGCAGGTCGCCCGGGCCCTGGCCGAACTCGCCATCCAATGGATCCCTGCTCAGAGCCCGCAGGCGAAGGGGCGCATCGAGCGGCTCTTTGGGACCTTCCAGGATCGCCTGCGGGCCGAACTGCGTCTCGCTCGCGTCGTCGACCGCGCGGGGGCCAATGCCTTCCTTCCAGGCTTCCTGCGACGCTACAATGCACGCTTCGCGCAACCGCCGACGCATCCGACCTCCGCCTATCGTCCCTGGCCCACGGGCCTCGATCCGCACACCATCTTCTGCTTCAAGTACCGGCGCACCGTGCGCAACGACCACACGGTCCCCCTCGGCGCCGAACAGATCCAGCTCCTGCCCGATCCCCAACAGCGGGGCTATGCGAACGCGGTGGTCGAGGTCCACGAACGTCTCGACGGGCGCATCGCTATCTTCTACCAGGGGACACGTATCCCGTGCCGGCCACTTCCCCCCACACCATCGACCGCCCGCGTCCGCGCGCGCAGAAACCCGCGCATGCATCTGGCCCCCACCGACGTACCGCGCATCCATTTGAGGAGGTGGAGTGTGGGTGCTCCCCCATCCCGCCAAACGCGTCCTGGGGGCACTGACAAGACCAAACGAGCAACATCTAACGCTCATCCGCCGAATCGAGCGGGACGGAGCCCGGGACCTGATCATCCACGGAGGCATCTGCCGGTGGGAAAGACGAAATCCACATCGCTAGGTGCGAGAGGACAAAATCGCTGACCTCTTAATCGGACAGAATCACTGACCCATCACACTCATCTCAATGTTACCAAGCCTATATACACCAGCGCGGCTGGCTCGCTTCTCGTCAAGTCGCTCCCAGACCAACTTCTCTCCAAACTGTACCTCAAGCTCTGCCGAGGCTTTAGCGAGGCTGTCGAAGATCTCCTTGTTCCGGCATTCCTCGCCAACGTCGATGTAGACTTCAGCTCTAACGCGATCATTCTGCACGAACGCCGCGCCGTACGTGATCCCCGCGAATCCGGAAGCGAAGGAGTACCAGTTATGCGGCTGTGCTAGCCTGGCTCCGGTGAACCGGTGCTGTTCTCGGAGCTCGTCGACAAGCTCCTGGAAGAACGTGCGATACGCTTCTGCCCGCGCGGAAGGCTGGCCCCCTGCTGGGCCAACCCGATCCTTGCGCCACTCATTGGGGGCAGCTACGTGTGTGAAGCGGAAGGCAGGCCGAGAGTCATCAATCTTGAGAAGCTCCACGATGACCCCGAAAAAGTCGGTGTTGTTGTCCGTATGCTGGTTGAGCCAATCCAGAGCCTGGCGGTGTTCATCCCGGAACTCGGGAGCAATCCAGATGACAATTCCCGCATCGTACCCAGAAGCGTAGGTAAGCAACTTGCCCAGATGGTCGTGGTTTGTTGCTGATAGTTGGTTCTCTATCACTACGGGGCGGTCTCGGTTCAGGTCGTGCGCCAGAATGTCCAACGCGAATCCCCCCACAGGCGCTTCGGTCGACCGTAATTCAAGTTCGAGGCCGAGGGCTTCGCCTAGTCTACCGATGTTCTCCGCGAGCCAGGGTGTAAACTCTTTAGCCTCGTCTTCCCAGATCTCGCGGATGTCCACAAGCTTGATCTCGCCGAACTCTTGGGTCACAGTCTCCTCACCTGCCTTCTGTAATGGAACTTGATCCCGATCTGCCTAGGAGCATACCGAGGGCTCGACTACATGTGGACCTTACCGTGCTTATATCTCTGGAAACTCAAGGTAGCCCGAGTCCGTGAGCAACCTCTGAGCGATCTGTTGTCTCGAGATTCGTCCCGCTTTCTCTGCCTTTATTGCCTTGAACAGTCCATAAGTTGAACTCAAACCGTATCCATCTCTCTCTGCATCGGCGATTTGAGTTGCCGTAAACGGCGGACGTCTAACGTGAGCAGGAGTCCGGTATTGGTGGTTGATCACAAGAAGTCCCGTAATCCCATCGTTCGAGAACTCCCGACGCCGCCTCAGCAAATATCTAATGATCCTCCCGCAGTCGTCTTCGCTTGCGCCACCGCGGCCATCAGATGTAACCTCCACAAGGCGAAAGCCATCCAGTTGAGGGTCAAATTGCTGCTCTGCTATCCAAAGGTCCTCTTCCCTCTGGCGATCCGGTGCTCTCTCGCGCCAGTAGCTGTCGACGTCAATTGCCTGCATACCAAGGTATTGCAGGGCTTCCATGACAGCTTGTTTTAGAGTATCTCCTGTCGCGGTTAGCAAGCGGTCAAACGGTTCCTGTTGAGTCTCTCTGGCCCGCCGAATTTGTTCATCTACCTGCACAAGCCTGTTCTCGTATTCGCTGGCGATCTGCACTCGTTGCTCTGTCAACGCCCGCACAGGTTCCATCAAATATCTTGGATCTTGCAACCAGGCATCTGATTCTGTCTGAATGAGATGAGGGAACTGGCTTGGTAACACTTCTTCTTTGATGAAAGTGATGATTTCGGGAAGAATCGTCGGCTGGAAACTGGGGAGTATCATGACAGTGCCGCCCGCCTGCATCCAGCTGACAGCCACGGGGTAGTGAGAGAGGGCTTGAAAGAAAAACGCCAACGCGGCCAGTCCCTGGCGTCGGTAGAATTCTACGACGACGGACAAAGCCACATACGTGGGGGCTGCCACGCCTCGTGCTTCCTGGATCTGGTGACCGTATCGGCTGAAGAGTTGCAGGTAAGGTGCCGTTTGAACCGGGTGTACCTGCTGGGGAGGAAGCAACGGCACGCTAAGTTGGAGCCAGCTGAGTAGTCCCAGCAAGTTTGTGAGATGGAATGATTCGCAGCGCTCGCTCATGAAATAGACGACAAGGCCGCGGCGGCTTAGTACTTCTGCGAGCCTGGGGCGGTCTGTAATGTGCAGGGACGTCGAAGCCTGATCTGAGTACGATGCGTTGAAGAATATGATGGAATGTCGCTCGAAAGGAATAGATGCCGCCGTCGGATTGTTCCAGCGTGTCGCAGATGCCTCGGCTTGAAATTCAGGCGGTAGCTGGTTGATTACTGCCTGAGGGAAATCCACAAACAGCATACTTTACACTTTCGTATCGGCAACTGGTCTTCCCTCGTCAGGGTTTGGCTGCCTTTAGGTGAGGTGCTGTGTTGGGGAGGCCATCAAGTCCGGACGCATCCACCGAACATGGGAGAGGTTTTGAAACAGAATTGTAGTCAGCAGTCGGCTCGACGTTCGGGCTTGTGACCAGCTGTGTGCCTTGTGCACCATCCCTATGGGGGGAGGGGTGCTGTTTTGAGGGCCCCCATCAAGTACCCCTAGGTAGTGTCAAGAGTTTTGTGTAAAATCCCGCCAGAGTAGACGTCCCTCCCACCGTTTATTCGTTGCGCTGGCAATGGCAAAGACGATCCGCTCGCAGCTCGCGGTGTTAGTGAAGCAGGTCATGGGCCGCGTCCGGCGCCGAATCTCCCGGAAGACGCGCTCGATGGCGTTGGTGGTCCGCACCCGGCGCCAGTCCCGCTCCGGGGCGTGGTAGAAGGCCAGAAGAGCTTCCCAGTCGCGCAGCAAAGACGCGACGGCGTTAGGCGCGACCCGCCGCCAGGCTCGGACCCACTGCCACAGCGCGCGCTCGGCGGCCGCGCGACTGCGGGCGTGATAGATCCGGCGGGCCAGGTGCAGGCAGCGCTCGCGATCGCGGACGC
>Ga0099828_10003421_pt1 | contig 11097 bp, 8 predicted proteins | sample CZO8metaG_2_FD_79338 | JGI IMG/M metagenome (GOLD analysis project Ga0099828, IMG submission 79338) | Vadose zone soil microbial communities from the Eel River Critical Zone Observatory, Northern California, USA - CZOApr15con2H1.8 metaG | ecosystem: Environmental > Terrestrial > Soil > Vadose...
GGTCGTCGACGTCAGCCACGCGGTCCCACCGCAGTCCATCCTGGCGGGGCAGCGCCTGCTGCGCGCCAGCGTGCTCTACTTCCCGGCAGGATCGATCTTCTTGGCGGTGGTCGATCCCGGCGTCGGCACCAGCCGCCGGCCGATCGCCGTGCACCGCGCCGAGCGCTACTTCGTCGGTCCCGACAATGGCCTGTTCACGCCCTGGCTCGACGGCCAGGCGGTGGAGCTCACCGCACCCGAATTCCGGCTTCCAAACGTCTCGGCCACCTTCCATGGCCGCGACGTCTTCGCTCCCGCCGCGGCTCACCTGGCGCTGGGCGTCCCGCTCGAGCGCTTCGGACCGCCGCTAACCGATCCCATCCGTCTCGATCCGCCGCTGCCCCGTACGCTGCCGGATGGGACAATCGTGGGCGAGATCGTATACATTGATCGCTTCGGCAACTTGATCACCAACATCACCGGCGTGAGCAGCGGCGCTGTGCGGTTTCGCGAGCGCGAGCTGCCGCTGCGCGCCACGTATGGCGAGGCCGCGCCGGGCGAGCTGCTGGCTCTGCTGGGCAGCGACTGCGAGGTGGAGATCGCGGTCCGCGACGGCAACGCCGCGCTGGCGCTGCAGGCCTTGGCTGGCGAGCAAGTCATCTGGTGCCCATGAGCGAACCTCACTTCGACATCCCAGCGTCCGTCGTCAGCGGCGATACGGCGGACGTGTACTTCCGCCGCACCGATAAGATACTGAGGGCCGAGGGCCTCAATCCCAACGTGGTCATAGAGATCTTTCCGCGCGACGGCGGCATCCTGTGCGGCGCAAGAGAGGTGTGCCAGCTGCTGCAGGAGGCCAAGTTCGAGGGCGAGCTGTGGTCCCTGGAGGAAGGCGACGAGTTCGAGGCCAAAAAGACGGCCATGCGGATCATCGGCCGCTATCAGAGCTTTGGCTTGTACGAAACCGCCATCCTGGGCATCTTGGCCAGCAGCAGCGCCTGGGCCAGCGCGGCCCGGCGCTGCGTTGAGGCAGCCGGCGGAATTCCGGTGATCAGCTTCGGCGCCCGCCACGTTCATCCCAAAGTGGCCGACGTGATGGACTACGCCGCCATCGTGGGCGGCTGCGCCACGGGCTCGACGCCGGCCGGCTCTGCGCTGCACGGCCTGGCCGCCTCCGGCACCATGCCGCACGCGCTCATCCTGATCATGGGCGATACCGTCGTCGCAGCGCAGGCCTTCGACCGGCACATTGAGCCCGACGTCACCCGCATTGTCCTAATCGACACTTTCCGAGACGAAGTCGAGGAGAGCCTGCGGGTTGCGGATGCCCTCGGCGATCACCTGTGGGGCGTGCGCGTCGATACGCCATCGGAGCGCGGCGGAGTCACGCCGGAGCTGATTATCGAGCTGCGCCAGAAGCTCGATCTCGCAGGCCACAATCACGTTCGTATCTTCGTCAGCAGCGGCCTCGATCCGGACAAGATCCGGCGCTTTGGCGAGCGCGAGGCGCCGATCGATGGCTTCGGCGTAGGTAGCTACATCTCGGGCGCCCGGCCGATCGACTTCACCGGCGACGTGCGGGAGCTCGACGGCCGGCCCATCGCCAAGCGCGGCCGGCTGCCCGGCCGCCAACCCACGGAGCGCCTGAAGCGGCTGTTGTAGGGCGCCAGCGGCATAGGACTCCGGTCCCAAGACGTTGACGCTCACGTGAGGTCCGTTTACGATGCAACGAACCGCCAGTGCTACCGTCTCCAGTTCAGTTGCGCCTGTTTGAAGGCGATCCATCCGCTGTGCGCGACCAGGCCTGGCTGGCCGGCCAGCTGGATCACATTTGGGACACCTGGTTCGCCGACGTGGACCACGTCACCCCGGTCTCGATCCGCTATGTCCGCCCCTGGAAGCGCCGGCTGGCGGTCATCTACCTGACGGACGGGGACCGCCGCAGCTTCATTGGCGTGAACCGGCTGCTGCGCGACCCGCGGGTGCCTTACACGGTGTGTCTCGTGACCATCGCCCACGAGCTGGCCCACTATGCCCACGGCTTCGGCTCGCACCACCCGCGCCGCTACCGGCATCCGCATCGCGGCAACGTCGTCCAGCGCGAGCTGACCCGCCGCGGCCTCGGCGCCGAGGTGCGCTTCTACACCGAGTGGACCAACGAGCGCTGGTTCGATCTCGTGCCCGAGCTCACCCGCGAGCCCCGCATCCATCTTGCCGGCCCGCTCCCCAGCGAGCCCGACACCCTCGCCGCCGCCCGAGTCGATTAGCTAGCCGGCGCTGGCACGCACGCCGCACAGCTTGAGGGCCGCGGCTTCGATGGCCTCGACGGTGACGCCGTACTTGGCCAGGAGCTGAGCCGGGGAGCCGTGCTCGACGAAATGGTCGGGCAGGCCGATGCGCTCGACGCGCACGGAGCCCGTCAGGCTGTGCTCCGCTAGGAGCTCCAGGACGGCGCTGCCGAAGCCGCCCGCGAGGGCATGTTCCTCGACCGTGACGATGCGGCCGGTGCGGGCGGCCAGCTTCAGGATGAGGTCCATATCCAGCGGCTTGGCGAAGCGGGCGTTGACCACGGTGGCCTGAATGCCATTGGCCTCGAGGTTAGCCGCGGCCTCGAGCGACCAGTAGAGGGGAGGGCCAAAGGCAAGGATGGCCAGGTCCGAGCCGTGGCGCAGGACCTCGGCCTTGCCGGCCTCGATGGGCTGCAGGAACGGCAGGGGATCGTCCAGGCCGCTGCCGCGCGGATAGCGCACGGCCACCGGGTGATCCTGCTGCGCGGCCCACTCGATCATCGGCGGCAGCTCCAGATGGTCGCGCGGCATGAGCACCGACATGTTCGGCAGCATTCGCAGGAAGCCGACGTCGAACACGCCCTGGAAGCCCACCCCGTCATCGCCCACCAGGCCGGCCCGATCGATGCAGAAGACCATCGGCAGGTCCTGGATGGTCACGTCGTGGATGACCTGGTCGAAGGCGCGCTGCAGGAAGGTCGAGTAGATCGTCACGAGCGGCCGCAAGCCCTTTGTCGCCAGGCCGGCGGCGAAGCACACCGCGTGCTGCTCGGCAATGCCGACGTCGAAGAAGCGCTCGGGAAACTCCTGGGCGAACTCCGTGAGCCCGGTGTTGTCGCACATGGCGGCGGTGATGGCCACGATGCGTGGATCCTTTTTGGCCAGCTCCGTCGCGGTCCTGCCGAACACCGTACTGTAGGTTGGCACAGCTGGTTTGGGCGTGGCGTTGGCCGGCAGCGGCTTCTTGGCGGCGCTGACGCCATGGTAGGTCGTGGGATCCTGCTCGGCCGGCTCGTAGCCCTTGCCCTTGACGCTGCGCACGTGCAAGAACACCGGCCGGCCGGCATCTTTGGCGCGCTCCAGGTTCCAGCGCAGCGTCGGGATGTCATGGCCATCGATCGGGCCCATGTACAGGAAGCCGAGCTCCTCCCAGATGTTGCCTGGCAGCACCACCTGCTTGAGCGACTTCTTAATGCGCTTGGCCAGCGACAGGCTTCGCTCGCCCATTGGCAGGCGCAGCATCATGCGTTCGATGTCCCGCTTGGTGTGTAGGTACATCGGGTCCGCCGCGATGCGATACAGGTACGCGGACACCGCGCCCACATTGGGCGAGATGCTCATGCCGTTGTCATTGAGCACCACCACCAGCGGGCTTTTCAGCGTACCGGCGTTGTTGAGTCCCTCATAGGCCAGGCCTCCCGTCAGCGCGCCGTCGCCCACTACGGCCACCACGCTGTAGCTCTTGCCCAGGAGGTCACGCGCCTTGGCCATGCCCAGCGCGGCGGAGATGGCCGTGCTGGCGTGGCCGGTGCCAAACGTGTCGTACTCGCTCTCCGAGCGCAATGGGAAGCCGCTGATGCCGCCGAATTTCTTGACGGTGTTCAGCTGGTGCCGGCGGCCGGTCAGCATCTTGTGGGGGTAGCATTGGTGGCCCACGTCCCAGATGATCTGGTCCTGCGGCGTGTCGAAAACAAGGTGCAGCGCGATCGTCAGCTCGACAGCGCCGAGGCTCGGCGCGAAATGGCCGCCGATCTCGAGGATGGTGCCTAGGATCTCCTGACGGATCTCGCCTGCTAGCTCATTCAGCTGCTCGTCGGTGAGGGTGCGCAGGTCTCGCGGCGACGCGATCGTGTCAAGGAGCATAGCCGTATTCTAGCCTCCAGCAAGCGGATTGCTTTTCGCCCGCAAGGTTCATTCCAGGTGCTTGGTTTTGGCCGGGACGACCAGTCCAAGCAAGGAAGCGACAAGCAGGGTCGCGGCGAACACGTACAGCGTGGCGCGCGTGCCGATGCTGGGGATCAGCAGGAAGACAGCGCTGAAGGTGCCGATGAGGCTGCCTATCGTCGTGAGGGCGAAGACCGTGCCGGCGGCGTTGCCGGCCGCCGACACACGCGCGAGGCTCAGACGGATGGCGTAGGGGCTCACGCAGCCCAGCAAAATGGTGGGCACGGTGAACAGCGCCAGGCAGCCGGCGATCGTGCCCCAGAACAGGCCAAAGGGCCAGCGTTCTGTGGCCGTCAGCGAAGCATCCAGCACCGGCGTGGCCAGGACCGCCACCAGCGCTACCGCCAGGGCGGCGATGGCGTTCAGGGCGAACAACGGCCGGCGGCTCGGCCGGCTATCCGCTAGCTTGCCGCCCAGCCAGTAGCCGAGCGTCAGGTACAGCAGGATGAGGCCGATGAGGATGGCCCAGCTGTAGAGCGAGCTGCCGAAGAACGGCGCCAGCAGCCGCGAGGCGGCCATCTCAACCGACAGCGAGGCCATGCCGGCGACCACGACGAGAAGGAAGAGCATGCTACGCGGTCATACCGATAGAAGTGAGGCGTCCGTCCCTTGCGCGCGGATTCCTCGCTATCGCTCGGAATGACAAAACAGGCTTACTGGCCGGAGAGCTGCGCCAGTCGCTGCAGGTCAGCCTGGACTTGCTTGATCTCCTGCCCGTAGGTCGTGAAGTCACCCACCTTCAAGGCGTCCTGGGCGCGGTTGTAGTGGTCGTTGGCGTCGCGCGAGAGCGAGGCGATCTCGGGCGGCACGTTGGGCAGTGGCGCAGCCGAGGTTGCGGGCGCCGCGCTGGGCGGCCGAGTCGAAGGCGCAGGCGCTGCCGAGGGCGCCGCCGACGCCCCGGCCGAGGGCTGGATCGCGGACGGCGGCGGCAGCGTGCTGACCACGCCGCCCGGCGTAGTCGGCGTTCCGGCGAAGATCTGCTTCAGCGAGTCCTGCAGCGTCTCCGTCATGGCGATCTTGTTGCCGTCGGCCACGATCACGCGCTTGAGCTCGGGCAGGGCGTTCGTCGAGGCCTGCAGATACAGCGGCTCGACGTACAGGAAGCCTCCACCCACGGGGATAACCAGCAGGTTGCCGCGAAGCACCTGTGACCCCTGCTGGTTCCACAACGACAGCTGACTGGAGATGGCGGTGTCCTGGTCGATGCGCGACTCGATCTGCAGCGGACCGTAAATCAGCTTGTCCTTCGGCAGCTTGTACACCAGCAGCTTGCCGTAGTCGGAGCCATCGGAGCGCGCCACCAGCCAGGAGATCATGTTGGGCTTGTTGGCCGGCGTGAACGGCAGCAGCAGCAGGAACTCGTCGCGCGTCTCGCCGGGCAGCCGCATCAGCACGTAGTAGGGCTCGATATTCTGCAGCGAGCGTGCCTGGCCGACGACGGCCGTCTGCGCGAAACGCTCTTGCGGCAGCGACCACAGGTCCTCGCGGTTGTAGAACACCTGCGCGTCGGTCATGTGATAAGTGCGGTACATCTCCGTCTGCGCCAGGAACATGTCCTGCGGGTAGCGGACGTGCGCCCGCAGCCCGGCCGGCATCTGGTCCAGCGGCCGGAACAGCGCCGGGAAGATGCGCTCGTAGGTCTGCACCAGCGGATCGGACGGATCCGCCACGTAGTAGGTCGTCGTCCCGTCGTACGCGTCGATGACGATCTTGACGGAGTTGCGGATGTAGTTGAAGCCCTCGATGCTTTGGCTGTAGGGGTACTTGTCGGTGGTGGTGTAGGCGTCCTGTATCCAGTACAACTTGCCGCCATCGACCACGACGTACGGGTCGTGGTCGTACGTCAGGAACGGCGCGATGGTCTGCAGCCGCTGCTGGATGCGGCGGTTGAACAGGATCTTGCTCTCAGGTTGCAGCGTGTTGGTGATCAGGATGTTCAGGTCACCGAATTTCCAGGCAAACGCAGCGCGCTTTAGGAAGGAGTCGAGCGCCACGCCGCGGCTGCCCTGGTAAGTGGCGAACACGTTCTGGTCGCCCTGAGGGTAGTCGAACTCCGTCTGCTTGGTATCGACGATGACCCAGTTCCGCGTCTGCGTGCCGTAGTAGATCTCCGGGCGGTCGATCTTGAGCGGGCCCTGTGGCGGGATGTCGCGCTCGATGAGGGTCGGCAGCCCCTCCGCGGTGACTTCGGCCACGGGGCTCATGGCCACGCCGTAGCCGTGGGTGTACTGCAGGTGCAGGTTCACCCAGGTCTGGGCCGCGGCCGTGAGCCGTGTCGTATCCAGCTCGCGTGGGCCAAGCATCACCTGCTGGTACTCGCCGTTGATGACGTAGCGGTCCACGGCGATGGTCGGGAAGTCGTAGTACTGGCGGATGGATTGGATCTGGTTGTAGGTGGTCTGCAGGGGCCGGTAATCCAGCAGGCGGATGTTCTTGATGGTGGTCCGCGCCTGCAGGACCTCATCCTGGCTCACCTGATCCTGCACGTTGAAGTTCTGGGCGTCGATATTGTCCAGGTTGAAGGCCAAGCGGGTGGCCTGGATGTTGTTCTGGATGTAGGACCGCTCCAGGTTGAGCTCGTTGGGCTTGACCTGGAACTGCTGGACGAACGCCGGGATGATGCCGCCGGCCACGATCAAGGCCACCAGCCATAAGGCCACTGCCCCGGCCGCCAACCGCAGCGTGCGCACGATGGTGTTGGCCAGCAGCAGGATGGCCGCCACGGCGCTGATAAAGGTCAACACCTGGAGCGCGCCGTACTGGGCGTGCACGTCGGTGTAGCTGGCGCCCGCCGTTACGCCGCGGTGGGAAAACAGCAGACCGGGGATGTCCAGCTGGTAGTTCCAGGCGATCAGCGCCAGCAGGATGGACCCCAGAATAGACAGGTGTACGCCGGCGCTGCGCGATGTCCGCAGGTGTCGAAAATCGGTCGTCAGGCCGTAGGCCACGGCCACGTTGACCAGCGTCAGCAGCACGGCCCAGAAGGCCCAGCTCTGGAGATCGCGATACACCGGCCACTCGAACACAAAGAAGCCGGCGTCGCGGTTCAGCAGCGGATCCCGCAAGCCAAATGACGTGGCGTTGGTGAACTTCAGCAGCGCTTCCCAGAAACCGCCGCCGACCGAGGCCATGATCAGCGCTTGGATGGCGATGGCCAGCGCCCACAGCGCCCGGACCACGCCGAGCGGGATCTGTGCCATCGGCTGCTGGTCCACGGGCGTGACCGCTGGCATCCGGCGCAGACGGCGGGCCAGCACCACGTTGGCCGTCACGACCACCAGGAAGACGGCCCCGAAGAATAGGAACGTATAGATTTGGGCCGTGATCCGCGTCACGTATACCGAACCCAGGTCGAGGCTCTGAAACCACAGGTAATCGGTGTAGATGCCGTCGGCGATGCCCAGCAGCACCAGCAGGATGACGAGCGCCAGGCCGAATGAGAAGAACTTCCCGATCCAGGAGGGAGTGCGGATCGAAATGGGCGGCTCGTTGCCGCCGCCGCGTCCGAACAGGCGCTCGAAATCGATGTCGATGCTGTCCCTACCGCCGCGGCCAGGACCGCCGTAGAACGCCATGCTTCCTCCTAACGACGCTCGGCGAATCATAGCTCCCTCCGGTCAGAAGCCAGGGGCCGGGAGCCAGGGGCCGGACCCTGGCTCCCGGCCCCCGAGTGCCGCGTCAGCGGTGCTCTTGGCCGGGGGCAAGTCCTCACGCATGGGTACGAACAAAGCGCTGCTGCGGTTCGCCTCCGGCGAAACAGTCATCGAGCGCATCGTGGCGCGCGTCCAGCCGCTGTGCAGCGAGCTGCTGGTCGTTACCAACACGCCGGCCGAGTACGCGTTCCTGGGCCTGCCGATGCATGGCGATGCCTACCCCGGCGCCAGCTCGTTGGGCGGCATCTACACCGGCCTGCTGCACGCCGCGTCCCCACGGGCGCTCGTCCTGTCCTGCGATCTGCCGCTGCTGAATCGCGATCTGCTGGCCTACCTGCTGGGCCTGCCCTTCGACTACGACCTGCTTATGCCCTTCATCGGAGGCCGTCAGCAGCCCCTGCACGCTATCTACGCCCGGCGCTGCCTGGAAGCCATGGGCGAGCAGATCGAGTCGGGCGACCTCAAGATCGTGCGCCTGCTCGACACCCTCCGCGGCCGCATCGTAACCGAAGCCGACCTTCAGCCGGACTGGCTCAGCTCGTTCCGAAACATGAACACCCCCGCTGATTGGGAGGAAGCCCAGCGGCAGGCCTCAGCCTAGGAAGCTGGCGTCGTGAGCACATTGGTTGGCGGCGTTCGCGTCCTCCGGCGAAAGCACGCCCTGGCTGACGAGCAGCTCGAATTCCTGGGAGATGTTGGTTTGGAGCATCTCCGGCCCATCGGTGCTGATGCTGAAACGGACGCCGCGATCCAGGAAGGCACGCAATATGTGGCCCAACTCCTCGATGCCCGACACGGCGTGCGTCTTGACGTTGGAGGTCGGGCAGATCTCCAGCACCACGTTGCGCCGGGCGAGCTCCTTCATGAGCGCGTCGTCGCCGGCAGCCAGGATGCCGTGGCCGATACGGGCCGGCTCGAGGTGCTCCAGCACGTCCCACATCTCGGCCGGATCCCCCTCTTCCCCACAGTGGATGGTGATGCCAAGCCCTGCCTGGCGGCAGTCGGCCACCACCTGCGCGTAGTCGCGGTACTGGAAATCGGCATCGCGCGGCCCGGCGATGTCCACGCCGATTATGCCGCGGCCTCGCCCGGCATAGTGGATGGCTTTGCCGGCGATGATCTCGTTCTGCTCAAAGGTGAACGTGCGGTCCATCATGATGATCAGCCCGGCTCGTACTGCCGGGTACTCCAGCTGAGCCCGCTCCATGCCGCGGATGGCGCCGGCAATGATGTGATCGAGGTCGCGCTCGCCGCCGCGGTTGCGCTTCATGGGGTTGAAGCGCAGCTCCATGGTGGTGATGTTGCACTTCCGGTAGCCGCCGCCAATGATCTGGTGGACGCTGCGCTCAATGGCCTCGGGGCTGGATTGGATGAGCTCGGTCCAGTGGAACAGGGCGGCATAATCGTCAAGGCTCTTGACCCGGCCGTCGTCGGGGACGGTGATCAGGTCCACGAAGTCCCAGTAGTCCTTGGACGGCAGCCGGATGCCCTGGTCGTGGGCGATGGTCCACATCACGGCGGGGTCGACACTGCCGCCGACGTGCACGTGCAGGTCGGCCATCGGCCCCAGGGACTTAGCGCTGAACAAACTACGCCGCGCGGCTGGCGGCCCGCTGCAGCTTGAGCTGGAGCCAGTGGGCCTCGAAGGGCAGGCCCAGCTGCGTACCCTTTTGGATGTTCTCGCTGGCGTTCTTGAGGTCGCCCATGTCGATCTGGAGATCGGCCAGCTCCAACCAGGTCCAAGGCAGGTTGGGCTGCTGCGCCATGCGCTGCTGCGAGCGCTGCAAACCGGCCTGGATGGCCCGATCCCGGCTCCAGTAGCGCGCCAGGATGGCGTCCACTATGTCCTGCTTGTCAGGCGGGTAGATGGCCACCCAGCGGTTGGTCGAGATCTTCCACAGGTCGTTGAAATCGGCGTAGCCGATCTTGTGGTTAGGCCCGAGATACGGATCACTGCCAATGAAGTAACCGGCCTGATCGTCATAGCCATCGATTGGCCGGAAATGGCGTGTGGCATCGGTGCGGCTGACCTGGTCGGCCACGATGACGGGCAGCCCGTTGGTGACGAAGGCTTTGATCAGCTCATCCGATCCGCTCACTCCGCCGGCGCCCCGCATGCCGACGCTCTCGGCGTAGAACGGGACGCCGTACAGCGACATGCCGTAGTCCGGCAGATCGGGCCGCAGCACGGCGGCCACCTGAGCCTGCGTCCGCTGGACGCCGTAGTAGTTGAGCACTTCCGCGATCGACGCCGGCCCGCAATTGTTCAGCGTCTGGGAAATGAAGATGAGCGGGCCGATGCGCTTCGCCGGCGGCACAGCCGCCGGCGCCACCTTAGGCGTGGCCGCGGGCTGGGGCACTGGCGGAGCGCTTACGGTCGGGCTGGCAGGGGCAGCGCTCGGTACTGCTGGGCTGGCGGGAGCTTCACTGAAGCTGGGCTGAGCGCTCGGGCTGGCCGGCGCGGAGCTTGGCCCAGGCGAAGCAGCTTGACCGCAGCCCGAAGCAAGCAAGAGAAAAGCAAGCTGAATTACGACGCGATGCTTTGGGTCCGTCAGCCTACACCCATCGCCTGGCTGGCCGCGGCCATGGTTTGCTGGGCCATTGGCCGGATGCGATCGGCCCCATCCTTGAGGACGCCCTCGATATAGGATGGGTCCTTGGCCAGCGCCGCGAACTTCTCCTGCAGCGGCCGCAGCCCCTCGATCACCAGGTCGGCCAGCTCCTTCTTAAGATCGCCGTACCCGCGGCCGGCGAAGCGATCCTCGATCTGTTCGCGGCTCAGGCCAGAGAACAGCTGATAGATGGTCAGCAAATTGAACAAGCCGGGCTGCTGCTCGTCGAAGCGCACCTCGCGGCCGCTGTCCGTCACCGCCCGCATGATGCGCTGGCGGATGGTGTCGGGCTCGTCCAGCAGGAACACGCATCCGGCCGGATCGCTCTTGCTCATCTTCTTGAGCGGGTCCTGTAGCGACATGATGCGCGCGCCCTCCCTGCGGATCCAGGCTTCCGGCACCTTGAAGGCCTCGGCGTAGTGGTGGTTGAACGTCTGGGCGATGTCGCGCGTCAGCTCGATATGCTGGCGCTGGTCCTCGCCGACGGGCACGCCGTCCGTCTGGTACAGCAGGATGTCAGCCGCCATGAGCATCGGATACGCCAGCAGCCCGACGCTTGATTTCTCCTTAGTCTCCGCGGTTTTCTCTTTGAACTGGGTCATGCGGTTGGCCCAGCCCATA
>Ga0099828_10003426_pt1 | contig 11093 bp, 11 predicted proteins | sample CZO8metaG_2_FD_79338 | JGI IMG/M metagenome (GOLD analysis project Ga0099828, IMG submission 79338) | Vadose zone soil microbial communities from the Eel River Critical Zone Observatory, Northern California, USA - CZOApr15con2H1.8 metaG | ecosystem: Environmental > Terrestrial > Soil > Vadose...
AGGTAACTCCGCGAGGCAGTCGGTGGGTCCGCTACCGAAGGCGAGTAAAAAGTACAAAGAAGGGCTCCCTTTCGATCCTCAAGATTTTAGTTGACAATAGCTGAATTTTATGCAATCAGGAGAATTGCCCCTCAAGAGGGCGTTGTATGGGCGCTTTACCAAAACCGATTAAGGGACAAAAGGCAGCGGTTCCTTTCGATCCCCATGCGTTTCTCACCACTGTGGGCGCGGCAAGAACTATTACGCAGTGCCCCAAGGACTACAAAATTTTCTCGCAAGGCGATCCCGCCGACGCGGTTTTCTATGTTCAGGAAGGCCGGGTGAAGCTCAAGGTCAAATCCAAACAGGCCAAAGAAGCGGTCATCGCAATCCTCGGAGCGGGTGAGTTCCTAGGAGAGGGATGCCTAATAGGTCAGAAAGTCTGCCTGGCGACGGCTACGGCGATTGCACCTAGCTCCATACTCAGAATTGAGAAGGACGAGTTGATGCGCGTCCTTCACGAGGAGCGCACGTTTTCAGACTTTTTCGTACCCTATGTGCTTTCGCGCAACGCGCGCATCCAAGAGGACCTGGTCGATCAACTTTTCAACTCCAGCGAGCAACGGCTGGCCCGGACTCTTTTGCTGCTCGCCCACTACGGTAAGGAAGAAGGCGCACCCGAAACGATAGCTCCGGAGATCAACCAAGAGACTCTCGCAGGAATGGTCGGCACCACGCGGTCGCGCGTGAACTTTTTTATGAACAAGTTCAAGAAGTTGGGCTTCATCGATTACGAGGACGGATTGCGAGTCCACAAGTCTCTTCTGAATATCGCCCTGCACGACTAACCTCTCATCGCGTGGAAGGGGATGTAGGACAGCCGCAGAATATCATTGGGTTCGTGACCAATCCCTGAATGCTGAGTAGTCTTGCACACGTTTCATTTTGTCCCTGCGTTCATTATCGTACTTGAACAGGCTGAAACGAGACCGCTGTGAACACTAAAAAGGGTAGATGGCAAAAACTCTAAGCTAAAGTACGTATTGCCTGTAAAAATACTTCTATAGGATGTTTGACCTTCCTCCCCTTGGTCCCCAAAGGCTGTCGGACATGCCGTCGAGGATACTGATTGCCGACGATCACGACTTGATCCGCCTCCACATCAAGCGGAAGCTCGAAGATCATGCGGATTGGGTTTGTATCGAAGCCGAGAACGGCGAGCAGGCCGTAGCCAAGGCTAGCCTTTATGGCAAGATGCGCCAGCGCCTAGGATGTACGTCACTATACGGCTAATCTCTTAATACCATCGTACCACCACGGCTTGATCGCGGTGGGTGTCACGTCAACACTTGGGGACGCACAAAGTGCCGCCATTCCGCTTAGGCGGCTCGTGGGGCTTCCTTGACGTAGCGAGCTAATTCTTGCTATGTTTTCCTTAGTTTCCGTCAGATCGGAAACTCCAGGTTGTTTCGCCCTGGGGAGTCTCAGCGGGAGAAAACGCTTTGGGCTCCTCGGGGTAATGAGCAGGCTGGCAACTTCAGGATACACCCTTAAGCGGCCCTGCAGTTCGGGGTTAGCTGACCGGCACTTGAAGCGAGAATTGACCGCAATCTGTTGCGGAGGAGGATTCTCGTTTCATGGATGCCAGGGTTCACGCCGTTTCTGTTTTACCGCAAACTGAAAATCCACTACTGATTAGCCGTCTCGAAGCAGGCCGCCTGCTCGGCTGCTCGGACCGCCATGTTGACAAGCTGGCGTCACTCGGCCTGATCCGCATGGTGTCCGCCGGGCGTCGCCGGATGGCGGTGCGCGCCTCGCTTGAGGAATTTGTCCGAACGGGTGTGGCGGACTCTTCTGGAGAGACTTGCAAAGCTAAGCAACAAAAATACCCGGCTGGCTGTGCAAAACGAGGGCTGAGGTCAAGACGATGACGTCATCTCGTCATTTCCCATCGAACCCAGCCCCACGGTGCGGCCATGCGTAAACGCGCCTCGGCTGCGCATTCTCGCAAGCGCCGTCTCGGCGCGCGCCGAACCTCGCACTTCGTAGGGCCGAGAACGGCTGAAGAGTTTTTCCACAAGCCGAAGAAATTTCAGGATCGGTGGGAATCGTCGCTGCACGCTATTTCGCTCATGCGAAATCGTGGTTTATCGCTGGCGAAAGCGGCGCGGGAAGTAGGAATCTCTACTCAATTTGTGCGTAACTGGCAATCTTCGGCGCTACGCAAAAATAAACGGGGGCACTACCTCGCGAAGCCCACTGACAAGCTTCTGCGCATCTTGAACATTCCGGACGATAAGGGGGCTCGCATGATTCCGACGCGTGACTTTCGCGAGGCTCAGGTTGGCTCGCACTGGTGGCAGGCCGTGAGGGCTTTCTTAAGGTTCGGCGATCCGACGGTCCTACAAAAATTTCCTCGAAAAACTGTGAAGGACGCCAGCGGCAAGCGGATTTGGCTGCTGCTTGATCCGGACGCGTTACACGTGCTGGCAGATGCCGGTTTACTTCGGCCTGAATCAATCTACGCCCATGCGGCATAAGCACTCGCGAACCGTCACCCGGTCGGCCGCCGCGCTGCGGCGAGCGGCGATCGCAGAACGCTGGGCGGCTGGGCGGGTGTGTTCAGTCTGTAACGAATCACGGGCAATGTGTTTGCTTCGGCGCAGCAACCCGGTTTTGTGTTTTGCCTGTGCTCGCGTTCAGCGCGGGCTATCACCTATGGACAAGCATCATCTGGCAGGACGTGCAAATTCCCCTTTTTGTATACACGTCAATGTGAACGACCACGCCGTGCTAAGCGAGCTACAGCGTGCATGGCCTTCCAGCGTGCTGCGAAATCCCAGCCGTAACCCGGTTGTCGTGATGTGCGCCTGGATTTTCGCGCTGCTGGATTGGATGACGTTTGCTTTCGGCGGGATCGAGCGATGGACATCACCAGTGTGCCTCAGGCCCGCATACTTGTAAGGCCGGGATTTGCTGCAGGATCGCGGCCTGCCGCCGGAGTAGGACACGGCCGAAATCACGGTTCGGGACGTTGGATTCATGTGGGGCGGAGATGACGGCAGGATCGGTAGCGAGGGTGAACGATGAATGAGAGAAAATTCGCATCGCCTGTATTGGGACGGCCTCCTGATGTGCTCCCGGTCGGCATCCGGGTCTACCCAGAGCCAATCCTTCAGGATATGTCGGAAGAGCTTGCGAACAACTCGCACGCAAAACGCGCAAGGAGTGGATCGCGGCCGGATGACCACCGAACCTATTTGGTATTGGACACGGAAACCACGGCGGATACGGTCCAGCGGATTAAATTCGGCAGCTATTGCATCATCTCGGACGGTGTATGTGTCGAGGAGGCGCTGTTTTACGCCGACGATCTGCCGCACGCCGAGCTTGCAGTCTTGAAGCAATATGTTGCCGCACACAAACACGCTGCGCTGTTGGGGCGCTCGCTATCGTTGATTACCCTTGCGGAGTTTCACAAGGTGTTATACGCGAACGTCTACAAGGCCCGGTTCGCTTTAGTCGGATTCAACCTGCCGTTTGATCTGAGCCGGATCGCATTCGAATGGACTGGGGCATACTGCGACTATGCCGGTGGGTTTTCGCTGGGCTTGTGGTACGCAACCGGTCCCGAGGCCCAGGATATTCTGGCTCAAACGGGCGTATACGTCCCGAATCCGTACCGGCCGCGTATTGCCATACGGCAAATTGATTCGCGGCGTGCGCTTATCGGTTTTCTCGCTCGGCGGAGTCCAGACAAAGCGGATCTGATCCCGGAAAATTCGGGCGATGGGACGCCAGTGTCGGGGTATGTGTATCCAGGAAAGTTCATCGACCTGCGCACGCTCGGGTTTGCGCTGACAAGCAAAAGCCTGTCTCTCGATTCCGCTCTGAAGGAGTTTGGACTGGACGAGCAAAAAGCTAAAGTTGAGCAGCACGGCGTCATCACGCCGGATTACGTTGATTATCACCGGAAAGATGTTGAGCTTACCGCCAAGCTTGCCGACCGGATGCTTGAGGAGTGGGATAGGCACGGCCGCGAATTTGCCCGCTGTGGGATCAACCGTCACCCCGGCCGGGTTTTCAGCATTGCCACCATAGGCAAATTGTATTTGCGCGCGATGGGCATCAAGCCCGTGCTGGAGCGCCAGCCGGACTTTCCCAAATGGGCATTGGGCGCGGCCATGTCGGCCTTTTACGGCGGTCGCGCGAGCGGCCGCATTCGCAAGGTGTCGGTGCCGGTTGTATACCTGGATTTTCTTTCGATGTATCCCACTGTGAATCGCCTGATGGGCATGTGGGCTTTCACCACCGCGCGCGAGATTAGCGTCATCGAAAATTGCGAAAGTGAAATTGAGGAGTTTCTGCGGGAGATCAAGGCGAATCCAGATTTGCTGTTTGATCCAGCGACATGGAAACGAATGACCGCATTTGTCAAGGTAGTTCCGGACGGCGACCTTCTGCCTCTGCGGGCAAAGTATGGCTCAGGCGAGACGTGGAACATCGGAATCAATTACGTTCATAGTGATCCTACTAAGCCGGAAGCTCTTTGGCTTGCGCTTCCGGACCTGATTTCCGCGGTTATTCAGCCCGAGGCCAATCTCCCGAAAATCGTGGATGCATTCCGAATCGAGCCGCATGGCAAACAGGACGGCCTTGTGCCCGTCAGGCTGCGCGGCGAGGTGGAAGTGAATCCAGCAGAACAGGACTTCTTTCAGGTGGCCATCGAGGAGCGCAGGCGGCTACGCGGCACGAACCCACGGCTTGATTTATTCCTTAAGATTCTGGCGAATTCTACCGCGTATGGCGTCAGCGCGGAAATGTTGCGCCGCGACTCCGATGTTCCCGTCAAAACCGTCTGCTACGGGCCGGATGCCGAACCATACCAGACAACAGTCGCACACCCGGAAGATCGAGGTGAATACTGTTTTCCGCCGGTGGCAGCGCTGATTACATCTGCGGCGCGTCTCATGCTAGCGATACTCGAACGGGAACTCACTCTTGCGGGCGGAGTGTATGCATTCGAGGACACCGACAGCATGGCCATTGTGGCAACCGAGCATGGTGGCCTTGTCCCTTGCCCCGGCGGACCTCACAAGATGAGGGACGGGCGCGAGGCGGTGTGGGCGCTTAGCAGGGAAGAAGCCGACACGATTCGTAATAAATTTGTGCCGCTTAACCCGTATCATCCTTCCATCATCTCCATCTCGCGCAGCATTCTGGAACTGGAGAAAGACAACATCGACTCGGCGACAGGCAGGCGGCGACTGATTTATGCGTATTGCATTTCGAGCAAGCGCTACACCCTGTTTGTGCTCGATGAGAAGGGCGGGCCAGTTTTGCTGGAAGAGCGCAGAAACAATCCAAAGGATCACTTCTCCCGGCACGGGCTAGGCCATCTTTTGGACCCCTCAGACAACGCGGATGACCCGGAAGCGACTGAACTAGTCCATCTTCTAGACCACTTAGATTTGGCAAACGACGACAAGCAGAAGTGGGTTCGCGAGATCTGGCTCAACATCGTTCGCAAGGCGGTGGGTCTGCCCGTGAGCAAGCTGCCATTCGAGGACATACCCGCCATGTCGCGCGTCACCGTTTCCTCGCCGGACCTGATGCGGTCTTTCGCGGCTTTGAACCACGGCAAGAATTATGCTGACAGCATCAAACCGTCCAACTTCCTGCTGGTCGCGCACGTGAACGGACTGCATATCCCACCTGGCGAAGACCCGGCTCGGTTCTGCCTGATTGCGCCTTGTGAATCAGATCCGCGCAAGTGGAGCAAGATGACATGCATCAACCGATATACGGGCCGCCAGCACCGCATCGCAGTGGAGGATGAGAATACAGAGCATTTCTCGGGCGGTCCGGTGCTGGTGCAGACCTATGGCGACGTGATTGCGCGATATGAGATGCACCCGGAGCCGAAGTGCGCCGGGCCGGATGGCACGCCGTGCGGTTGGAATACGATTGGATTGCTCCAGCGGCGGCATGTGTGCATTGGCGAGGTGCGGTTTATTGGAAAGGAGTCGAACAAGCTTGAAGAACAGCTTACCGGGCTGGTCAGCGATGAAAAAGAGGTTTACACGGACTATACCAACCCGCAGCGCGAGTGGAAGCGCACCACATTGCCCGTGTTGCAGAAAACGCCGGTGCCGGTTTTGCTGAAACTGAAGATTCTTTCGCGCAGCGAGCTATACAACCTTAGGTCCGGCAAGAAACTCCCCCATCAGAAAACGATGCGCCGGTTGGCCGCTGCCTTGGCGAGGGCCGGACTGATTCTGTCCGAGCCCGCGCAAACCCCCGCGAAGGTTCCGGCGAAATCCGTCGCCAAAATGAACCGCGCGGCTGCCGATTAAGCCGAGAGCATCGGATTTTGTGTTAAAATAAGCGTGACGCGCGCCCACGTCAATGGGCGCGCGCCACTAACCACCAAAGGAGAGTGCACTCCGATGGCAGCTACACAGAACCTACCTCAACTCGCGCAGCCTAGCAATTTTCTCACTCCACATTATGGTGTCGTGACTCTTTTCGGCTATGGGATCACGATACATTTGGATCGCGGCCATCTGATATTAAAGGACGGAATCGGTGCTGCTCGCCGGGAAGCCCGCTTGCCACGGGTTGGGCATGGCCTTCGGCGTCTCGTTGTGATTGGGGCTGATGGATTCGTCTCGCTCGCAGCACTTCGCTGGCTCGCGGATCAGGGCGCATCGTTCGCCATGCTCGAACGCGACGGCTCCGTACTTATTGCGACTGGGCCGGTCCGCCCATCCGATGCTCGCCTGCGTCGCGCACAGTCCCTTGCACATCAGTCTGGAGTCGCCGTACGAATCGCTAGAGAATTGATTTATCGAAAACTTGTTGGGCAGGAAAGGCTAGTCCGAGAAAGGCTCAACGATCCGTCCACAGCCGACCGGATTCTGCAATTCCGTGTCGCATTGGCTGAGGCAGAAACAGTTCTCTCTGTCCGTCAACTCGAATCGCAAGCGGCCCAAGCCTATTGGTCCGCATGGCGAAATCTGCCAGTCCTGTTTCCCAGCGCCGATCTCCTCCGTGTGCCCGTCCACTGGCGGACGTTCGGTACTCGCAAGTCGCCCCTAACTGGGTCACCTCGGCTTGCGGTTAATCCGCCCAATGCAATCCTGAATTATCTCTATGCAATTCTCGAAGCTGAGGCTCGCTTAGCTTCCTCTGCCTTGGGTCTCGATCCCGGCATCGGGGTGCTGCACGTTGACACCGACGCGCGCGATAGCCTGGCGTGTGATCTTATGGAGCCGGTGCGTCCCCAAGTGGATGCACATCTGCTGGACTGGATCACCCGAGCCCCGCTACGCCGAGAATGGTTCTTCGAAAAACGGGACGGCAACTGTCGTTTAATGGGATCGTTCGCAATCCGACTCTCGGAAACCGCGCCAACTTGGGGCCGCGCCGTCGCGCCGATTGCCGAATGGGTTTGTCGCACGCTCTGGTCAAAGAGATCGAGACCGTCGAGTCAGTTCTTACCAGCCACACGGCTCACTGAGAGTCACCGGCGTCGAGCGAAGGACATCTCACCCAGTCTCCCAGCCAAACAGGCCCCACGGTTGCCGACCGTTTGTAGGACTTGCGGGGCGCTCATCAAGCCTGGCCAGCAATACTGTGCATCCTGCGCCCCTTTAGTCTCCAAAGCCGAACTCGTGAAGGGTGCGCACCGTGGGCGAGTGGCTTCACACAGCCGCGAAGCTCAAGCGAGACGGGCCGAAACACAACGCCGACATCACGCCGCTAGACAGGGTTGGCAACCATCGCAACAACCGCCTTGGCTCGATGAAAAGACATACCGCGAGAAGATTCAGCCTCGCCTCGCCGGAGTCACGGTCCCGGCCATGTCAACGGCGCTCGGCATATCGGAACCGTACGGCACAGAGGTTCGTGCGGGCAAGCGCATCCCGCATCCACGGCACTGGTTGACACTCGCACGGCTCGTTGGTGTTTCGGCTGATGCGAGGGACCTGTAGCTCAGGTGGGGCACCACACGTTTAGAAAATAGGTCGTATTATGAGCTGGGCGCTTGCGTCACCTGACGAGCTTCCTCCTTCAATTCCTTGAGCTGCTTTCTTGAAAGCGCCCACTCTTTGCCTCCCGCAGCCCACACAAATATTTTCTTCGTATTTTCAAGATCACTTGCGTGCTTGAATGGTCCCCATTCGGCGTGTGATTCCCCTTCCTGTAGCATCTTCGGAAGATTTCTGCCGATAACAAAATATGAATTGCGATCATCATGGGGTTTGTAATACTTGCCGCCCCAACCCTGCCACACCACGGTTCGCCTTCCGACGTTAACCACACTCATGACCAAATAGAGTTCCTCAGATGCTTGCACCTTCACGTCGGGAGCTACAAAGAAAGGCTGCCCGGTTGTAGAAAATCCCATCCTCCGAATATGTGCTGAGAGTTGCAGCTTTGCGCGGTCTACAGCGTCTCTGTAAATATTCCAACCCAAACCGACCGAAGCGACAATCGCGCCCCAAGTCGCCAGGAATTTCGTTAGGCCATCGGTCTGCGTCTGCAGAAGCGTCGCGATAATGTTCCTGGCTGAAAAGTATACACCCCGTTACGGCTCAATCGGTCAACATGATAGAATCCGCGCACGGAGGACCCAGCCATGAAGAAGGCGCTCGCCGTTACGTTTGCTGCGCTCATTTATGCGAGCACCTGGGCAGAAAAAACGCCAAAACTGGCTGAGATGATTCTGGATAAGGACGGCGGGTGGGTATCCGTCAACGGGGTTTGGAGACCTGACAATCCAACCAAGAAAAATGAACTGGTAGAGGCGGTCACGGAATTGTCCTGTTACCGTCACGGCGGTAAAGACCTCGTGGGGACTGAGGCGTTCTGTTTGCAGGCAATGGCGCTGGCACCGAACGGATTGTTGGATGTGAGTACGAACTGGCTAAAAGTGATTCAGTGGGATGCCACTCAAATCATCGCCGTTGATGACTCAAGTATTTGCCTTACATCGCAGACGATTTTTGACCTGAAACGCAAAACTGTAATCGCTCTGGATATTCGGAAGCCAGAGGCGCAGGGTTTGCAGGGCGCGTGCAACCTCCTCCCCGACCGACAGACCTACTACTTTCAGGACAAGGTAGATTATTTTGCACACAAGATTGCTGTAAAATAATCCCGAAAGTTCCAGGAGAAGCCGATGAAACTCGCGATCATGTTCGTAGCGTTGGTGATGGCAAGTGTGATTCCCAGCATTGCCCGTGCTCAATCAAAGCCGGGCAAGATCTGCGTTTGGGCTGACAGCGAAGATCCCGGTGTTCTTATGCCAACACAGCCTGGTGGTTCGGTCAATTCCATATCTGGGTCCGAAGTGAGTCTCATTCAGCAAATGATCGTCGCAGGATTAAGGGCTGACAAAACAAACAACATCGTGGACCCGTGCCCTCAGACCGGGGAGAACATTGAATTGGATGTCGTCATCGGCCAATTTCTCGGTGGATATGTGGCGAGCGTTTCTATCGTCATACAAGGGAAAGACGGCCCCCATCATGTTTCATCAAATGTTGTAGCCGCGAAGACCGATAAGCTACTGGCATCAGATGTAGCTTTGGTGTATGCGAGCACCAAATTTCGGGTAGCAACAGGAACGGTAAAATAGAGCCTCCGACTCTTAGCGAGGCGCAGCCGCAAGGGAAGAGTGAACGGACTTTAGGTGGACGAACCGACAGCGCATGAAGCAAGACACCGAACGAGCCTTTGGCAGCGTTGGCGTACTACAACCCTATCCAATCAAATCGTAGCCGCATCCACCCTGGTGATAGCTCTGGCAACGATAATAAACCTGGCCGTAGCAACTGCACAGTGGAAGGTCTTGTGGAATACCGAGAAGCAAACGCAGAAATCGTTTCAGATTGATGAGAGACCCTATGTAACGATTGATGGCACCCCGCAATTCGCTCAACCTCCAAATACCGCCGGAATTCCCGTGTCGGCGAATGTGGTTTTTAAGGACATCGGCAAGACACCAGCCATAAAAACCGTGTGGTTCGTTGACTTGCTTCCGTATAGAGCGACAAACAGAGCCAACTATCTGGAATTCGTGGAAAACGCCTTCGCTGATCTTAGGAAGAGCGGAGACGCCACGATAAAGGAGCACGCCGCCGAGATCGGTCGGGACATCGCCCCCGCCGCTACGACCTTTAGCACTGAAAACAGCCGGGCATTGTCCGGACCAGAGATGATTGACATCGCAAAGGGGGATGGCAGCTTCATTCTTCTTTCAGTGGGGATAGTCAATTACACCGATGCCTTTGGTGGAAGTTACGAGACTGAATTCTGCTACTTCTTTGCTGGGAGCGACCCAAGGGTTTGGCACATTTGCGACGCCCACAACACAATCAGGTGACGCAAACCCCCTGCCGGTTCAAACCGAGAATTGAGTTATTAGTTAAGCCCGACGCGGTACGGCTCAGAATTAGGGACGTGGGTTCGATTCCCATCACCCGGACCACATAAGCGCAGGGAGGCCCATGCCTCCATAGGTGGGCCGCTCCCGCAGCGAAGCCGCAGTCAAGGGCGACCATCGGGAGCCGCGCCAGCGGGCCTGCCCCTTGATGGCCGCAAGGACGGAGGGAACACGGTTCAACGGCAAGACGCTGGTGAAACGAGTGCGCGACCACCCGGCGCGGGCCGTTCCTAAATCATTTCTACGCGTGCGCATGTCTCCGAGACGATTTTGCGGGGCCGATCGTCTTCGGATAGGTCAGACAGCCCGATCGGCGCATGAGTGGTAGCAGCGCTCGCTATTGTCTGTGCTAACGCGCGAGAACGCGAAAATTGTGTGTGTGAGAGTGTAGACTGCGAAGAGAAATAGCCCGAAATGCCGCACAGTCAAGCGCTCGCGCACAGCAATTCCATCCACAACGAGGTTTTGGCACAGCGCGCGTGGGCTCCCCCGCCTTCCTAAACGCGCGTAAGAATGCGCTACACTCCCACGCGCACGCGCGCGCACCGAATCCTACAAAAGGAAAAACAGCGAGATCCTAAATTCAAATCTCGATTCTCTGCTTTCTTTTTGCAAATGCGAAAACCTCCCTAGCGAGTCACATGCTAAGTCGCCTGTTTTC
>Ga0099828_10003430_pt1 | contig 11083 bp, 19 predicted proteins | sample CZO8metaG_2_FD_79338 | JGI IMG/M metagenome (GOLD analysis project Ga0099828, IMG submission 79338) | Vadose zone soil microbial communities from the Eel River Critical Zone Observatory, Northern California, USA - CZOApr15con2H1.8 metaG | ecosystem: Environmental > Terrestrial > Soil > Vadose...
ATGTTGGTACTATACTTTTAGATGTTCGGTAACAAAAGTAGATAAATCTGAGATACTTTTCAGATTTTTATCTCCGGTTTTAATACTTATTGATACTTTGGGGTCTATTTGGTATACTATTTTGGAGATGTTTGAGATTAAAAGTGTATCTCAAAGTTGGAAAAGGAGGCTGAAATGGAGGATTGCCAAAAGCATGGGGGTAGTAGTTTAATTTCTGTAAGTATATATGGGAGAATGGAGAATGGAGTAACTTGTGAAAGAGCTAATCAGCTTTCTCTCAAGAATACTGATAGCAGTATTCAGCCCTTGGCTATTCATCTACTTTGTAATGTACATTGGAATAACGGGACAGTGGTATCTACTTTACTTAACATTGATTGGTTTGACTGTATTAGCTCTGATCTATAATCCACAACAAAGAAGGTGAGAAATTGAGAAACAAATTGATGATGTTAGGAATAGTATTCTTCTTTGGATTGGGAATATTTCATGGATTCTTCTTTTAGAGGAATCCTCTACCCTTTTTTTAGAATCTATCTGCTGTCATTGATGGTATTACTGTATAGGTTATGATAATTGATTGTGCAGGATACATATCAACTGTCAAAGGTGAACCTGCGGCTAATGCTCCAAAAAGAGTTACACCATTCTTAGTAACTGTGGTTATAGCTCCTCCTCGGAGATAGACTGATTCTAATACATTATCACTATCTGTATAGGTAAAGGGAGAAGCTCCAACTATTACTGCAATGGGCCCCTTTGGTTGGTTATCATCTCCAATTAGGAGAGTATCAGAGTTCAAAGTCAAAGTTTGACCATTGAAGAAAGAGTTAGTTATTTTTACTTGTGTAGCTAACCCTACCGTTTCTTTCACACACGTAGCAACTGAAAGTGCAGAACACGTTAACCCATTTACTATCACTGGTGAATCTAACCATAGACCGACATTGAATCCCAATACAAAAGCCGCTTCAAATTGTGTTTGGGCGAAAAGACGTATTGCCGTTGATGCTCCATCATTACAGCTTTCTATGTCAACATCTCTTATAGTTGTAGTAGTAATGGATTGTAGAACTGCATCTTGTAGAACATTGAAACAAATCCCAAGTGCGGTGAAGCCATTTATTCTCGGATTTACATCAGTTGAATCCAGAAAGAAACGAAACTGGGCCTGACCTAATATTCCTGTGCTGATTAATTTGATATTCTCAAACGTGGGATTTTGAAATGATGCTTGGAAAAATTGGGCTGAACATGATGTTCCACAGCTTACGATTGAAGTTACATTGAAAATGAAATCTTTCATTGTCATAGTAGTTAATCCATCACCAGGGCCTGTAAATTGAAAAGATGAGCCTGCAGAGCCTGAGTTTACAGTCCAAAAGTTACCGTTTTTCCAAGTTAATGATTTGGCTCCAATAATTGGGTTTAATCCTGATGTAAATTTCATTATAGTACCCTGAAAATCAAGTATATCTTCATCTCCAGCTTTCCCAATGACAAAATTGATTAGGGTAGTTGGATTCGTGTTAGATGATGTTTGTCCTGTTGATGGCTTTATGACTGAATAAGTTTTCCCTGATACTGAAAATAACCATCTATTTATTGGATTTGTTGGAGATGATATTGATGATAGAGATGGAATCATCAAGCCTACTATTACAGCTACAAGTAGAGCTATCTTGAAAGCCTCTATAACTGTTATATTATGTGGCTTATCCAATTTTTCACATCTTGTTTGGTTATCTCAAATATCTCAGCAAAAGCTAATCCAGCAGTAATAAGAGCCATCATAGCAAACATTAGAATCAGAGCATTTTGAAGTGTCCCAGGATAGTTTGCAAAGATGTAGGTGTTTGTTGCATCATTGAAGTATGCTTGAGGAGAATTGACAAGACCTATGTTGATTACATCAAGACCAATAGATACCATTCTTCGAGTTAGACCTCCATCAATAAAGAACAGGGCTACAACAAAGACAAGTATCTCCACTATTTTCTGATCTGCTATTAATCCCATTATGGAGATACCAACTGTCTATGTATTGATTCAATAGAAGGTAGAACTCTTTCTCTCTTTGGAGATACAACTACTACAGAGTTCCATAACTGGAAGAATCTTTCAGGGTGAAGAATGTATCTTGTCTTGGAGTATGGCTGATCTCTTGCAGTAAAGATTAGCTTAACACCTTTCAGTGATAGTCGAGGATCAGGAGGATATCTAATAGAGTGAATGTACCAATGAGCATTAAGCCTAACTCTGTTTCCGAGATTCTTGTGTCTAACTGTATCAAAATGCCAATCACAGCCTATCTTTGTTGCTTGATATCCGAAGTATGAGGTTTCAAGTACTGTGTTATCTATTGTTCGAGCATCAAGACCTGATTGAGTAATACTTTCATCTGTCATGATGTATGTATTGAAAAGATTTCTACGATAATCCCAAAACTCTTTTGGAGATATGTGTTGATGTGGAAAGTTCAGAATGTGATGATATTCTCCATATTCATCTTTTGGACAGTTACAGTAGATTATGATTCTTTCAAGAACTACATCACAGAGTACACATTTAGTCGTTGGAACAAAAGGTAATAGTGGTATCCAATATCTTCTGTTGCATTGAGGACATACTCCTTTATTGAAAGCTCTCCATGCTTCAACTGCCATGCCTCCACTTTTCCATGTTCTGTTATCTCCCCAATGTTCAAAGAGCATTATGATATCACCATTGTTATTATTGAGCCATTGATTTGACCATCATCAAGCATATCAAGAAGTAAAAGTGAGAACGGTAATAATTTGTTGTTCTTTTCATTCAATACTATATGTTTCAGAAATGCTCTGATAGTTTGCCTCCGACTTCTTGAACGAGATGTCTTTGAACCCTTCAATCATTTCAGATGCTCCATTCTTGATACTCCTGGACAAGACATTCTATGAATAGAGGGATATCTCATTCCTACTGCATGACAAACTCTCGCTTTCTCTGACTGTGTACCAAAAGCAGATACCCGAGATAAAGCATTTCTTGCTCTCCTTTTGGTATTTATTGGATAGCTTCTTGTCTCAGGTATAGCAAAAGCAGAATCAGGTAGCTTGTTTCTCTGAGTAGTAGTTAGAGGAGCCATTACTTAGTCATTTCCATTCTATGTACTCCTCCCGGCATTGAGGCTGATTTCTTGAGTTGATGATGAAGCATCTTCTCACAATGTTTACAGAGGCTTCTACCTGCTACCATTTTTCCACACATAGCACATTGATACATTGGTTTTGTCATTTCAATTTCTCCATTCTTTTCAATCCTATAGGAGATGCAGATACAGCAAGAGACGCTTTCAACTGTAGCAATCTAAGCTGTTTCTCCAACTCCTGATATCTTTGGGGATTTCTAACCTTCAAGTCATCGAGGTCTTGATTCAAGAGCCTCTCTATTTGTTGATGTGTCATTGTTCTTGTACCTTCCAATTCTTTCTTCTATCTACTTTCTTCTGACCATTATGTTTTGTATTGTTCTTCCTACCCATCAATCAAGCTCCATGAGCAATCATGTATAGTACTACAAAGAAACTAATTAGAGATACAAGACCTACTCCTGCAATCAAGAGATAGTTAGGGCCTTTCTTCTTCTTCTCTGTTCCCATCTTCAATAGGTCAGAGGTTACATCTTGATTGTAGGCTTTGAATATGCTTCTTGGGTCAAGTCTATCATTAGGCATCTCTCTTTTCATTACTACTGCTCCATCATTAAGTACAATCTCTACTTTTCCAGTGAACATTGGAATTGGTAGAGAATTATCAGGTGTATATCTCCATTGAGGTCTACCATGAAATCTCTCAGCGTTAGGATTATGGAGATAGAATGTTCTCTTATTCCACTCGAAATTAGGAGGAGATTTGACCTTTGCTTCGCTCATCTTCTTCACTCTCCGTATTGGAGTTCCATCAGGATCATAGACTACAAAGCCGAAGTATCTTATCTTGAATATGCGATAGTATCCTTCTGGCCAACCTCCTAATCTGACAAAGATTACAAGAGGTATAGCCATTACTATTTCTATTGTAAGTAGACCGAAGATAAGATAGAATATTGTGTTATCCATTTGATTACACCTGATTCAATGGTTTAGGTTGAGTATCGAGTTTTATCTTGATAGCTTGTAGAGCTTCTTTTGCTGTCTCAATGCTCTTTCCATCTATTGAGGGTCTACCTCGAATTACCCATTTTATGTAGTCTTTAATGATTGGAATAGCCCATTCTTGATTTTGTTCATTAGGAGGATATCCTAAGAATCCTTCCATACCCTGTTTGGCAAGAATTAATCCCCGAGCTATTGTAACTGTTTCTTCTGCGGAGATAAGATTAGTTCTACCTATAGCTGAGAGATCATCTTTCATCTCTCCCCCAAGAAACATTGAAACAACATCAAACATTCCTTTACCCTCATTTCCAATCATAGTGTAGATGTCATCTTCTTGAGTAGGTACTCCTGAGAGAGCTTTGAGTTTAGCTTCATCTTCAGGAGAGATAGTTCCAGATACTTCGCTCAAGAGTAGTAGTTCTCCATTATGAATGTTCTTTGCTGAATCAAATCCCATTCAACATTCCTTTTTCTGTAGAGTATAAAAACTATTGTGGCTTGTGGAATCCAAAGACCATATACATAGATATCGAGGAGAGATGGTATTTTGAATCCATTGTTATTAGGTTGACACATGATACCTACCCAGGTACAATCCATCTTGTTCTAAGCTCCTGATGGACTACCTCTGATAATCATTATCATTGATAATCCGAGAATGATAAACATTCCGAGAAGAATAGATGATACAAATGGTATTCCTACTATCGAGTTAGCTATTGAGGGATTGAATAGAATAGCAAATACTTGACCTGCGGCATTCATTCTTGTCAAGAAAGAGAATCCGAGACTACCAAGATAGAAAATTCCATTTGCTATTAATGAAGTAGCTCCTACTATGTCTCCTCCAAATACTGCACAGAAGAAATTGAACTGGTTAGATGTGCAGGGTTGATTAGTACCATTGAATTGAGGCCATGGAGCAAATATGATACTCATCAAGAATTGCAGTTGATCACTTGCTCCTGTACTTTGAGCTAATCCAAGTAATGTCATTAAACCGAAGAATGTCATTTCAAAGAATACAATGAAAGTTATCTGTGTAGAGCCTGTCAACCCTGAGTTTGACCTCTTGCCATACCACTTACCATTGACCCAAAGAGAATAGAGACTACCAAGAATTCAAGTACTATTAGATAGAGTGGGAATATTCCAAGTACTGTGAACATTGTAGCTATTGAGATAAAGACCAAGATATGTACACTGATTGGCATATGAAGCTCTACTTCTGAATTGGTCTTTACATAGCCTGTCACTATTCCTACTGCAACAAACCATATGATCATGTAGATTAGAAGAAAGACTACTCCTCCAACCATACAGTTACTTGGGGATAATGCACATACTGATTGAACCTCGAAGCAGGCTAAGTCAACATTGATGTTGCAGATAGGAGGAGGAAATGATGTTCCGGTAGTAGCTATCAGATTAGCTTTGAGATTGGTTTTGATAGGGCCATTGTCTTGAAAACTTGTAATCAATGCAGGTATTGTTCCTATAGTTTGTTTTGATGCTACATTGTTAGATGTATCATTGAGAACAAGACCACTTCTACTTGCAGAGAAAGCAGGAGCTATCCATTGACCTCCTATAACATTGAGAGAGGTAGACATTAGAGCAGTACCTTTTTGAGGATTTGGAAATGCTTTCTGTTGAATTAGTATCCCTGGACATCTTGAACTAAATGGTGCATCAAGAGGAGTTGGACATTGACCCTGAGTAGCATAGAGAGCTATGAATAAGGTCATGCCGAAAGATGGAGCATAAGTCTTTCCAACAACTGTAGTTACATTGACCACTTGGGCATTTTGTAGAGATACTTGTTGTAGATAGAAGATAGTTTGAGATTGGTTGAAATTGATTGTTGATGTTGTATTAGTGTTTGCTGTTCCTGCACAGTTACCAAGACATTGATTAGCTCCTGCAATACTACCTGATGCTTGAATATCTAATCCGAATATCCAATCTCCTCCAAATCCTCCTGAACAGTTAGATATAGCTCCTCCATTATCTTGAGTTACTATTGTTGTTCCTACTGCAAAAAGATTAGCATTACCGATTGTCTCTCCATCAAATTCTGCTTTGTTAGCACTCTTTGGGTCAGCATTAGCACATTGTGGGCCTCCAACCAAGAAAGCATCAGTTGTTAGAAAGAATAATCCTACCCATTGATTTAATCTAACCAATGGGCCTGTACCTATACCTGTTTCTGTTCCAGTTAGAACACCTGAGTTAGATGTTCCTGAATTACATGGCCAAGCTCCTGCATTGAAAGCAGTATTGATAATCATCTGAACTGTATATGTCGAGCCTGATGCAAGAGCAAAACCAGATAGAGGAGGAGTAAATCCAGTTGGAAAGGTAGCTATGCCTACTTGGTTTTGACCATTGATAGGACAACCATTAGCATTATTTCCCCAACCACTTGAGTATCCAACTATGTTTCCATCTTCTATTTTGTTCTGAAACCAAAAGGTGTAGACAAGAGTTTGACCAGAAATCACATTACCATAGTTATGAGATGAATCACCTACTCTCGGTAAATCATCTCCTATTGCATATCCAAGTACTCCATCACCTACAAGTGGAGCATGAACATTAGGATTTATCATCAAAAGAGATAGAATGAGAAAAAATAGGGGAGAGGCTTTTCTGAGATATCTCAACATCTAAGCCTCTGATGCGGCTTTCTTACCGAGTAGTGCCAAGAATATCACTATGCCAATGATCACAACTGTTACGAATATCAGTGTGATTTGTGCTGTCAATGAATTAGCCGCTCCTGTAAGGTTCTTGTTGTTCAAAGCTCCTCCAACTGCTGTGGCTACAGGCCCAATCAGGTTAACCCCGATTAGAGATGCAATCATAGCCAAGATGAAAGAGATGATAACCTCGACAGCAGTATCAGCTATTGCATTGGAGAATGTTGGAAATGGTAGACCAGAGGGGAAGCCTTTACTTGACATTACCCTCCGAGATGTTTGTGGAAAGAGTTTGATGAGTAGTTGTGCAAAGAGATAGAATATGTATGCTGTGATGAAGTAGAGATAGGCATAGATGTTCTTGGTACTTGCTTTTGTCGCAAGCATTTTCAATCAAGAGTATCTCCAAAGTATCTCTATTCACTTAGGACAGAAAGTTTAATTACTGCAATTATGGTAATTATGCGCCTCGGGCCATGACAGCAACAGAAAATAGGAGAGATTACACCACAATTTCAGTTCTACCAACAACTAAGGCTCGTTTAGGTGATTGTATGCCTAAAGGTTGGGATTGGGACAGAATCATTCTTGCTTTGACCGAGATGTGGGAAAAAGACTTAGGAAAGGGTACTAAAACTGGAAAATCTCCTCAAGATAGTCAAATCAGTTGAAAGTACACACAGAGGCCTCGGTGTGCCTCTGTCTTTCAATGTTTTATCTGTTTTAGCTGGTCAATCTGTTTTTGATGTTGCATCAAGTGGTAGAGGTAAGACCCATATGATCTACTCTATTATTGATGCTCTGCAAGCTCTACCACGTGTCAAGATAGATAACTGGAATGCTATGACATACTATGAGCTTCTTGAGAGAATAGGACAACAAACCAATATGGATTTACTTTGGACTGTCGAAGAATGGTCAATGCTATCTGTATATCATCAAGACCTTTTGATGGCTATAGCCGCAAAGGTTCAAACTGACAAGAATTTTGAGAGACTTGTATCTAAAGGGGGATTTACTGCTCAAATCAAACTGACCAACTGTAACTTGATGATTCTGATTTGCATACAACCATACAAGTTCAGAAAGTTAATGAGAGAAAGCGATTCATGGAATAGTATGGCATCAGATAGATTCATTAAGTTTCCATTGGTCAATGCTCTACAAAGAGATACTAAAAAGATACCTCCAAAATTCTCTCTGCCTGATTGTATCTATGCTCGGAGAGAGTTTGATTTCAAACCTCATACTCTCCTAACGAGATTGTTTGATCACCATCTAACTCAGGGTAGGTCAGAGCTTGCAAGTATGAGATATCAAGAAGCATGGTGTAGACTTAATGACAAATCTGAATTTACAGAAGTTGATGCTATACAATTCTCTGCTCTCTACTCAATCTATCTTGAGCTATTTCCTTTGATGATTAAATCTGTAGACCCTGACCAAGAAGAATCATTCTATACAGGGCCTTTCAGAATCATTGAGCACTTTATGAAACATTATGGAGAAACCCAAACAGTACAAGACCTCGAAGATGCTTTCCACATGGTATCTATAGATGAGGAAAAGAAGATGTCAGAGAGAACCATCTATCGACATCTCAGAGTACTTGAACATAAAGGGATAGTTATTAAGAACTCTCCCAATTACATTCTATCTCCAAGATACACTAAATACTTTGATAACTATCGGGAGAATTGGAAATGATAACAAAAGAACAATTAGACAAAATCTTCAAAACAAGAGATTTTCAGCCTGGTTATTGTGATTGGTGTGAAAAAGAGATACCCAATCCAAAAGAAGATAATGTTCATTTCTTAGGTACTATGATACTTGATATTAATTGTAGAAACCTAATGGTCAAACTTGGATTAGAATACATGAAAGAGGATTATGGATTAAAATGAAATCAATCAAGACACATAAGTGTCCTACCTGTGGAATGGTAGATGAATGTGATATAGTTCTTGTTGACCAAGATACTCATCATAACTGTAGACAATGCGGTAGCACTTGGAGACAAGATGGTGTAGTAATGAGTGGAGGAGGAGAACCTAAATGAAAGATAGTTGGACTGTATCAATGTTACTATGTTCAATAGCTTCCTCATTAGGAGCTTGGTTAAGTAGATTACTTTCATATCTTTCTCCTATTCCATTATCATCTCAACTCATATCTATCTCTTTTGTTTGGATTGGATTAGCTATAGTTTTTCTTGTCTTAGGAATAATTTCATTGGTCTTGAGAAGATGAAATACTCTAAGATACTCCGAATCAGATTAGGTACTCGACTATTAGCTATGAAAGTCAACATTTGGAACTCTGAGATACATTCTCATTATGGGGTAACTAATGAAACACCTGATGGGTACTTTGTACCATTTTGGGATTTCATTGAAGATATCACAGTCAATGATATATGGTATACTCTCAAAGAAGTACAGTATGAATATGGATTATCAGATATCCACATCATTCAAACATCTCCAAAGTTGTCTTTCCGAGCAATCGGATATGATAAGTTGGATTGGAGAGAATATGTTGCTCTACTTGCTGATACTGACATGGTAGACCCTAACTATCTTCGCTTTACTGTTGTTCGAGGTCGAGCAGTTGTTAGGGTATCTCAGAAACCATCTACAGAGAACAAATTGGTGTCAACATTGAAATCTGATTCTCTGCTTAGACCTAAATCAGTTGATCATGCTACATTCTTTGGTTGGTTGTATGGTATACCTCTTGGTACTTGGTCTTTGAATATGATAGAGCCTCCTAAGAGATTGAATTTGAGAGCGAGCAAATATGAGAGCTTCAGGTAGATACACATTGAGTAATTCAGGTACTCCCTATTGCAGAAGATATCTAATCAATCTTAGAAAGATAGTGAAATGTGGTATCTGTGGCCATAGACAGAAGATTCAATTTCATCACATCAAACCAACTAAGGTTAATGGCATAGGTCGAGGATTGAATGTTAGAGCTTTGGATATCATGAAACACCCTGATTGCTATATTCCTCTCTGTTACTTCTGCCATCAAAAAGTTACATCAGGAGAGTTATCTATAGCTCCTTCATATTTTCCATTCATTGATGCTATCCAACTTGCTTGTTGGCCAAATAATGGTTTAGTTCCATTTAGAATAAAGGTGATTTGAATGGAAATCATTGAATATATCTGTTGTTATGAATGTGGAGGTATTAATGTATCTGATTCTCCTAATTCTCCATTTCCTCCGTATTGTTGGGATTGTAATACTTGGGTAGCTACAATAATTAGGACAGTAAACAAATGAGCGAATCAGATAGCCACTACTTCTATGTTCTCAATCAAGCAGAATTTGACCTAAAGATAGATCATGATTTCATCTTACAGGCTGACCCGAGCCAAATAGGTAGATTGATGGAGAGATGGTTTGAGAGAAGAAGTAATGTTACAGGTAATCGGAGAGAGCCATCAGAAGAATTCAAAGCAGGAGTATATAGAATCAAAGAAGATGTTAGGAAGTTAGAGGAATCTTGAGAACTAAAGACCTAAAAATTCCAAATGAAGAAGAATTAGAACAAATAGAGTTAGAACCATGTCCTAATTGCGGTCAAAAGTCTGATGCTAATGGAGAATGTGAATGTGATAGAAAATGATTAAGAAGTCAACAATTATCTCCCGTTTCTCTAAAGCCTTTGGAGAGTTAACTCCATCTAAAAACAATCTATTCATTATGGGAAAGGATTTACCTTTCTTTGGTCTTACAACAAAGATAGAGGATACAATCAAGAACATGATACTGAAATACTATCAAGAACAAGTTGTTGTACCACAAATGGAGAGTGTTGAACCATCAAAAACACTTGAGCAACAAGAGTTCATGTTCAAATGGGGAGAATACGAGGAAGTCTTTTGGAGTGAAGATAGACTTCTTGCAGGATATCATATCCTCGATAACAAGCCATTTGAAAGAATACAGGTGAAATACTTTCCAGGACACTATCTGCCAATGTTTGTATTAAGAGAGATAGACGGAGAGATGTTTTCTGTTATTATTGGGCCTAACAAAATATCTAACTATAGAAAGAATCCATGGTTTGATGATAAACCTAAAGGAAGATGGATTAGACAACTTCCTAACAGTACATTTTGGATTGTAGAGTATGATGTCTATAGTAGACTCGGAACGATAAGAGAAGTAGCTCAGATCATCAAATGCTATAACTGTAGAGCAGAACTTGATACTCTAACATATGCTG
>Ga0099828_10003433_pt1 | contig 11080 bp, 8 predicted proteins | sample CZO8metaG_2_FD_79338 | JGI IMG/M metagenome (GOLD analysis project Ga0099828, IMG submission 79338) | Vadose zone soil microbial communities from the Eel River Critical Zone Observatory, Northern California, USA - CZOApr15con2H1.8 metaG | ecosystem: Environmental > Terrestrial > Soil > Vadose...
CTACAACGGGCGTGATATCACGTCGGAGCCGATGTACCGCCGCGCCCTCGCGGGCATCGGCTACCTCGCTCAGGAGCCGTCGGTGTTCCGCAAGCTGACGGTGGAGGAAAACCTGCTCGCGATTCTGGAGACGCTGCCGTTCGCGCCCGCCGAGCGGGCCAGGAGGCTCGAGCGCCTCCTGGACGACCTTGGGATCAAGCACCTGCGGCGCCAGCGGGCCCTTCAACTCTCGGGCGGCGAGCGCCGCCGGCTCGAGATCACCCGCTCCCTCGTCACCGAGCCCAAGTTCCTGCTGCTCGACGAGCCGTTCGCTGGCGTGGACCCCATCGCCGTGAACGACATCCAGACGATCGTCGCGGGCCTGCGGCACCGGGGCATCGGCGTGCTGATCACCGATCACAACGTGGAGCAGACGCTCGACATCGTGGACCGGGCCTACATCATGTTCGAGGGCAAGGTCCAGGTGGCCGGCACCGTGCGCGAGCTGGTGTTTAACGACAAGGTGGCCGACTTGTACCTCGGTCCGACGCTCACCGCGCGTCTGCGCGCGCGTCTGGGGCACGCGGCGTGAAAACGGGCCTGCACCAACACGCGGCGCTGAGGCAGGACCTGCGCATCAATCCTCGCCTCTATCAGGCGATGGACTTGCTGTACATGCCCCTGCTCGACCTGCAGCAGCACCTCAAGCAGGAGCTGCTGGGCAACCCCTTCCTCGAGCTGCTCGAACCCGAGGAGGAAGAGGAGGCACCCTCGGCCGACGAGGTCAAGGCCGAAAAGGAGAAGAAGGGAGACGACGAACCCGACTGGGAAAACATCCTGCTCGACGACGGTGCTGAAGCGCTCGCCGGGTCCCGTGACCTCAGCGAAGCGCGGGAATATGTCGAGCCGGTGCCGGTCGAGACCAAGGACCTCTCCGACCATTTGAAGGATCAGGTCCAGATGCTGGACCTCACACCACGGCAGCGGCTGCTTGGCGACGAGTTCCTGGGCAACATCGCGGAGGACGGCTATCTGTCCGCCACGCTGGAGGAGATCATCAAGGGCGCGAACCAGTTGCTGGAAGAGCACGCCGCCGAGTCGGAGCTGGAGCTCACCGTGCAGCACTACACCATGGCCGAGGCGGAGGAGATGCTGAAGATCGTGCAGAAGCTCGACCCGCCCGGCGTGGGGGCGCGCGACCTGCGCGAGTGCCTGCTGCTGCAGCTCGAGGACCAGAAGCGCACCGACACGCTTGCCTACCGGCTCGTGAAGGACGCCTGGGAGGACCTCAAGGCGCACCGCTGGAGCGACATCGGCAAGCGGTACGGCCTCTCGCCGGAGGACGTGCAGCGGGCGGCCGACGACATCGCCAAACTCGACCCCAAGCCGGGGCTGCAGTTCAGCGCCGCAAGCGATGTCTACATCATCCCTGACCTCGTGGTCCAGAAAATCGACGACAAGTACCACGTCTTTCTGAACGACTCCGGGCTGCCACGGCTGCGGATCTCGAAGACCTACCAGGACATCGCACGGGACAAGCGGCAGTATCAGGGCGAGAACAAGGAGTTCATCAACCAGCGCCTCAACAGCGCCCACTGGATGATCCAGGCAATCGAGCAGCGGCGCCAGACGATGCTGAAAGTGATGAATTTCATCGTGGACAGGCAACGCGAGTTCTTCGAGAAGGGCGTCGAGTACTTGAAGCCGCTCACACTGCGGGAGGTGGCCGAGGTGATCGGGATGCACGAGAGCACCGTGAGCCGGGTGACCAACGAGAAGTACGTGCAGACGCCGCGGGGCTTGCTGCCGCTCAAGTTCTTCTTCTCGAGCGGACTCTCCACTACCACGGGAGAGGACGCTAGCGCGCGGAGCATCAAGGCCCAGATCGAGAAGCTGGTGGCCGACGAGGACCACAAGAACCCGCTGACCGACCAACAGATCGTGGAGCTGTTCGGCCGGCGCGGCGTCAAGATCGCCCGCCGCACCGTGGCCAAATACCGAGACCAGCTGGGCGTGCTGCCGGCCCGGATGCGCAAGCGGCTGTGAGCCTCGCTACCGCGACGGCGCTCCCCCCGCCCGAGGTGAGCGTCCTCGTCCCGGCACGGGACGAGGCCCAGAACCTGCCCGAGCTGGTACGCCAGGCGCGCGAAGCCCTGCTGCCGTTGCCCTACGCCTGCGAGCTCGTGATCGTCAACGACGGCAGCCAGGACGATAGCGCAGAAGTGCTGCGCAAGCTCGCCGAGGCGCACTCCTTCGTCCGTGTAGTGACGCACCGCGCGCCGCACGGCATCGCCGACGCCCTGCGCTCCGCCGCCGAGGCCGCGCGCGGCCGCGTCCTCGTCTTCTGGCCGGCCGACCTACAGTACCGACCAGCCGACATCCCGGGCCTCGTGGGGCCGATTCTCGCGGGTGAGGCCGACATGGTGACCGGGGCGAAGCAGGGTGCCTACGAGAAGCGGTTCGTGTCCTGGGTATACAACGGGCTGTGCCGCTGGCTGTTCGGGGTTCGTGTCTCCGACCTGAACTCGGTCAAGGCATACCGCCGCGAGGTGCTTGCTGCGGTACCGCCGCGCCCAGACTGGCATCGTTTCATGGTCGTGGTCGCGGCCGCCGAGGGGTTCACGCTGGCCGAGCGGCCGGTGCCGCTGTACCCGCGGCAAGCGGGGAAGTCCAAGTTCGGCCTCGGCCGCATTCCCGTCGGCGTGCTCGATCTCTTGTCGGTGTGGTTCCAGCTGCGGTTCGGACGAAAGCCGATGCTGTTCTTCGGGCTCTCGGGCGCCGCACTCATCTTCCTCGGCTTCCTCGTCGGCGTGTACGCGCTCATCGAGCGGTATGTGCTCGCGAATGGCAATCGGGCGTTTCTCTACCTGGTCCTGCTCCTCGTGCTGTCTGGAATCGCGTTGTTCGGATTCGGCTTCGTGGGGGATCTCGTCGCTGGGGTGCGGGAGGAAGTGCGGGCGCTGGAGCGGGAAGTCGACCGCCTCCACCAGCGCACGGAGCGTTAAGCCAGCGCGGGCGCTCAATTGTAAAGCGGGTTTTGTACCCTTGTAAAGCGGGTTTTGTACCCTCCTCCGCCCTACAATGGTGCGTCCCTCCCCACTAAGCACAGAATGGTCGCGTAAGTCACTGTTCTGGGGTATGCTATCAACCAAGGCTCGCGCCGTGTCGGCTGGCGCGCTTGTTGCGTACCTGCAACATGGCGGTACGGAGCCGGAACGCCCGCCGTCACGCAGCCACGCGTCACCGGGGGCGATCCTCGAGAGCCCACCTCAGCAGGAGGGGAGTTCATATGACCCCGCTAGTACTTCGTCTTCCCCTTCTCAACTGCGTGCTCGTCACCGCCGTGGCTGCTTGTCACTCCAGCACCGCTCCAGTTGCCGGATCCGGACCGACGCACCCCGATGGCGTGATCACGGCGACCCGTTTTATGGGCTTCCGTCCGTATGGAATTGCAGTATCTCGTGACGGCGTCGTCCTCGTCGGGCGCGCCGACTCCAACGTCGTCACTCGGGCCGACTTGCCTGATACGGTTTTCACGCGCTCGATCCCTGTCGGCGCAGAGCCCACGGGTGTGACCTTCGACGCCAGTGGAACGCATGCGTACGTAACCGATCAATTCAGCAACAACGTCGGGGTCGTCAGCATCGCGAGCAACGCCATGGTGGACGCCATTCCTGTGACAGGCAATCCGTTCGTTGTCGCGGTCATGCCAACCGATCAGTCGCTGTTCGTAAGCACTAACGCAAACGAGGTAGATCGGATCGACGCCTCCACAAAGCAGGTCCTTGCGCGGATCGGGTCGGGTGGCGCAGCCAATGGATTCGCTTTCAGTCCGTCCAGCGCGCGCCTGTACGTCAGCGTACCGTTCGCCGGAACGGTCCTCGAGGTCAACACGCAGACGAATGCGGTGTCCCGTTCATTCTCAATGCTGCCCAAGCCTCAAGGCCTCGCCGTGTCCAGAGACGGGACCAAGCTGTACGTGGCCGCGGAGACCTCGACGCGACTGTATGTCATCGACTTGAGCGGAGGGACGATTAGCGACTCGATCACGGTCGGGGCTGGGGGGTTTGATCTTCAATTCACTCCTGATGGGGCCCAGCTCTACCTCAGCCGCTACAACGCGGGAGCGGTTCAGATTATCGACCCAGGAGGGCGCGCGGTCCTGAAGACTCTTAGCACCGGTGGCACTCCGCGGCGCCTTGCCTTCAATCGAGACGGCACGATGGCCGTAATAGCCAACGAGTCCGGCTGGGTGACCTTCGTGCGCTAACGTCCGGCATTCCTTCGGAGGACCCCATGCGCTTCTTGCGTTGCGCCTGCCTCGCTCTCTGCTGTGGCGGCTTGCTTTCCTCGTGCTCCTCCTCTGAGGGGCCGGCCGTCGCGGCCGCCGTGGAGCTGACGCCGGGGGTCCTGTCACTGGATCTTGGCGACACGATGCGGGTCACGGCGGTCGTTAAGGACGGAAACGGCAAGACCCTCCCTAACGCGGTTGTCACCTACAGTGTTGACAATCAGGTGGTCGCCACAGTGTCGACGACTGGCCTCGTGACTACGCATTTGGGGGGAACAGCGACGCTCACAGCAACGAGCGGGGGGGCGAGCAAGGGTGCTCCGATCACCGTCGCGGGTCCGGCGGCAAGCATACAGGTCATCCCCTCCATCGTGGACCTCCCCTTTGGCGGGACACGTCAGCTGGGCGCGATCGTGCGCGACGCGCAATCACGCGTCATGAATCATCCCACCGTGAGCTTCGTGTCGAAGGACCAGACCGTGGCTACGGTGTCCAGCGCCGGCTTGCTCGCCGCCGTGGCGGTGGGGTTTGATTCCCTCACGGTAACCTCAGGATCGGCGGTGCAGTACGTGTCGGTTGCGGTCGTTACCCACCCTGCAGGCAGTGCCGCGGGCACGCCGGCCGTCGCGTCCCGGCCTTTTGCGGTTGCCGTATCGCGCACCGGTGTCGCTCTCACTGGCCGCCAGGACCTGCCGTATCTGCAACTCAGTCTGCTGCCGGACACGGGTTTCCGCGACTCCGTCAAGGTCGGCGCCGACCCGACAGACATTGCATTCACCTCTGCCGGGACGACAGCGTACGTGACGAACCAATTCAGCCTGAACGTCGGGGTCATCAACGTCACTACGAAGCAGTCTGTCGACAGCATACCCGTTCCTTCTGGGAACCCGTTCCGCATCTTGGTCGCCCCCGACGATCAGCACGTCTATGTGTCAACCAGCACCGGAATGGTGTTTGAGATCGCCACGGCCACCAAGGCCATCACGCGGCAGTGGGTTCTCAGTCCCTCACCCGTGAACGGGATGGCGTTCCACCCCAACGGGGACATACTGTACGCCACGAGCACCGGCGGCAGCATTTTCGAGGTTACCACATCGACCGGCACCGTGCGCCTGGATACTCCCGGCGGCACTCTGCAGGACATCGCCGTCTCGTTGGACGGGACTGAGGTCTATATCGCGAACGAAGGGGGCGATCTGGACGTGCGGGACGCCGCGACCGGCGGTCGACTCACGACCATTCCCGCTGCGGCGAACGCATTCGGCCTGAAGCTGTCGCCCGATGGTACTCAGTTGTACGCCTCCGTCATCGGAAGCGGTCAGGTAAAGGTCATCGACCGAAGCAGCCGAGCGGTCACCCAAACATTGACTGTTGGCGGCACGCCCCGGCGCATTGCGTTCAACCGGCTGGGTACCACGGCGCTGATCCCGAACGAGAGCGGGTGGGTCAATGTGGTCCGCTGAACCCGTGGCCGGGGCAGGGATGTGCTGACCAGTCTTCCCGTCGCGCAGGTTCTGCAAGAAGCACTACCGTGGCTGGAGGTGCGTATGCCCTTGTCCCGCCTGAGCCTCACGTTATTGGCCACCGCAACCCTGGTCGCCTGCCAGCGTGAGCCAACTGCTCCCGCTCGCCGCGCCAATCTCGCCGCCGATGCAAGCGGTTTTCAGAGGCGCATCGCTGTCTCCCCGGATCACCTCGAGCTCAGGCCGGGCACGAGCGCGCAACTCAGCACGCAGGTCTTCACGAACGAAGGCGAGCTTCTCTCGAACGCGAAAATCTCCTTCACGTCCGGTGACCCGCAGATCGCGACGGTGAGCGCGACGGGACTCGTCACCGCTGGGACCATCGGCTCGACGACCGTGACTGTGAGCAGCAAGGGGGCTGCCGACGTGCCCGCCCCCGTGTCCGTGTCCGCGGTTGGACACCCCGCGGGTACAATCGCCGCAACCCTGCGTACGTCGAGCCGGCTGTTTGGCACTGCCGTGTCCGGGGCGAGCATCGTGTACCTCACGCAGCCTGATCCGCAGTTGTTGCAGCGCATCGACCTGCCCACGGCCGCGTTCAGCGGAACAGTCTCCGTAGGACAGCAACCAACAGATGTGGCGTTCGATGTCGCGGGTGCGTTCGCCTACGTGACCAACCAATTCGACGCCGACGTTGGCGTCGTCGCGACGTCGACGAACAGCGTCACTGGTACCATTCACGTGCCGCTCAACCCCTTCCGGGTGATCGCCGGCGTCGATGACCACAGCGCGTTCGTCAGCGGGAACCAGCCGCTCGTCGCCATCGTTGATCGCCAGACCCTCACGACGACCGCCACAATTCCGCTGCCCGGCCTGTCCAACGGCCTCTCCCTCAATTCGACTCGATCGAAGCTGTATGCGAGCCTCCTCTTCAACGCGGCCGTAGTTGAATTCGATGCGGTTACGCATACCGCACTTAGAACCTTCACCATTCCCGGCGCGGGTACCCTGCAAGCGGTGGCCATCTCTCGCAACGATGGCGAGCTGTACGTGGCCGACGAGGGCGCTGGCCAGCTTTGGATCATCGACCTGGCCACTGGCACTGTGTCAGGGTCGGTCGCTCTCGGCGGCGGAGGCTTCGAGGTGAAGGTGAGCCCAGACAATGTGCAACTGTACGTGGCGTTGTCGGGAAGCGGATTAATTCGAGTTATCGATCGAGCTACTCGTACGGTCGTTGCAACAATCTCAACAGGGGGCGCGCCACGGCGACTCGCGTTCACGAACGACGGCGCAACGGCCGTGATCGCGAACGAAGCTGGCTGGGTCGACATCATCCACTAGCGGCTACATCCCTACGGGCTCCGGGGCCCCTCGTGGGGCCTCGTCTGGGGACCTGAGGTGCCTCCTCTCCGGACAGACGGCATGCCAAGAGAGCGGAGGCCGCAACCGCTTCCCTTGAGAACCCTTCCGCCGGGCAGACGCAGCCGCTTGGATCGCTCCAGGCGGGGCACTAGGTTTCACTCCCGATGCGGATCTTGGTGGTCAGCCACAACTACCCCCGCTTCCCCGGGGATCCCGCAGGGGGGTACGTTGCGCGGCTGGCCCGGGCCGCCCACTCCGCAGGTGCTGCAGTTTGGGTCGTCGCACCGCACACGGCGGGCACGGCTTACGAAGACACCGATGACGGGGTCCCGGTCCGACGCTTCGGCTACGCGCCTGAGTCACTCGAGCGAATCGGGTACCGCGGCGACGTGCGCTCTCGTGCGTTGCTCTCTCCTCTCAGTCTCCTTGTCTTGCCGCTGTATCTCGCGGCGTTCACCCGTGCCGTTCGCCGCGCCGTCGCCGAGCTCGACCCGAACGTAGTCCACGCCCACTGGTGGTTTCCCGCTGGGTGGGTCGTCGCCAGGGCAGGGGGCGGCGGGAGAGGGGGGGCGGGAGGCGAGCGGCCGTTCGTACTCACCTGTCATGGCAGCGACGTTCGTCTCCTGGATCGGCGGGTTCTGGTCCCGCGCTTGGCGCGTCCTGTGTTCGACCACGCGGCCGCCATAACGACGGTCTCGCGCTTCCTCGCAGCTGACATCGAGCGCCACGCCCTGCGGCTCAAGCGCCCCGTCATGGTCGCCCCGATGCCACTCGAGGTGGACCGGTTCGCGGCGGGAACGACGACGCCAAAGGCGCAGCCCCCACGCATCCTATACGCCGGAAACCTGGTTGCGAGCAAAGGGGTCGATGTCCTGCTGCGCGCGTTCCAGATCCTCCGGCAGCGCGGTATTCCCTGTCGGGTGAGGGTGTTGGGGGAGGGGCCGGAGCGCCGCAACCTCGAGGTCCTGGCCCGCCAGTTAGGGATTGCCGATGCCGTCGACTGGTCGAACTTCGTGCGCCAGGACGCCATGCCAGCCGAGTACGGGTCGAGTACGATCACAGTGCTTCCGACGCGGGGACACGCCGAGGGGCTCGGGCTCGTGCTCGTCGAGGCGTTGCTCTCAGGATCGGCGGTCGTCGGAACGCCCGCGGGTGGCATCCCTGAAATCGTCGTGGACGGTCAGACCGGTCTGCTTGCCCGGGACGGCGACCCACGGCACCTCGCCGACCAGCTTGGTCGCCTGCTGAGCGATCCCGCCCTCCGTGCCCGGCTCACCGCGGAAGGGGCACGCCGCATGCAAGCGATGTATTCCCCCACGGTGGCTGCCGATCGATTCCTAGCCCTTTATGACGCCATCGCCCTTGATCACCCGGAACGTTGAGACCCAGGGCTCCTCCCTCCCCCCGGGCGGCTGGGTCGAGCTCGCCCGGGAAGTGGGAACCTTCTACCACGACCCACGGTGGATCACCGGCCTCGCGGAGTGTTTTAGCTACGAAGTCTGCTGGCTGACGGCACGTCATGATGGCCGGCTCGTGGGCGGACTCGCACTTGCGACGGTGCCAGGACTGTTCGGGGGCAAGCGGTTGGTGAGCTTCCCGTTCAGTTTCATCGCGGGCCCTATGGCGCGATCACTGGAGGTCGCCCAGGCCCTGGGAACGGCGGCGCGTGAGCTCACGGCCCAGCGGGGCGTCCGGCGCGTCGAGATCAAGCAGATCGCTAGCGACATTCCCGCCGCACCGCTGGAATTCGTGCGCTCGACGCGCTACACGACCTATCGGGTTTCGACCGAGGGCGGGGAACAGGCAGTCTGGAACCGGCTGCACCACACCAGCACGCAACAACGTATCCGCAAGGGCCAGAAGGCGGGCGTGGCGGTCGTCAACGGTGAGTCCGAGGCCGACTGGCTCGCGATGGCCCAGCTCGAGGAGCGCGTGCAGCAGTGGCATGGCGTGCCAGCGCCGCCGCGCCGCTTCTTCGTGGACCTGTGTCGGCGGTTGCAAGGGCTAGGGCTCGCCGACCTGTACCTCGCCCGCCTGCCGGACGGACGGATGGCGGCCGGGTTCGTGATGTTCAAGGGCCCGCGCGAGTGGATCTATGCCTTCAGCGCTTCCGATCCGGCCTACGTGAAGCAGTACCGGCCCACCCACGTGCTGTTATGGGCGGCTTTGCAGCGCGCTGCGGCGGCTGGCGTCATCTGCGATCTGGGGCGCACGGCGCCCGAGCAGGCCTCACTCGCCGACTTCAAGCTCCGCTGGGGTGCGCAGGCGGTACCCCTGGCATATGATTACTGGCCGGACGCGGGCGGCCTGAATCAGGCGCGCCGCGACCGCGGCGTACTCGCGCTGGCGACACGCCTGTGGAGATGGCTCCCGGCGCCCGCCGCGCGAGCTGGCTCGGCCCTTTACCGGTTCCTGGGGTGATCCGGTGCGATTCCTCTGGCGGCTCCGCAAGAAGGTCCTGAAGCGGTGGGCGCGGAACGCGTTCTTCCCAGCCTGGCGCGTCCAGCTGCTTCGTTGGTGCGGTTACCGCATCGGGAAGGACGTCTACATCGCCGATGACATCCTCATTGCGGAGGAGCTGGAGGACACGGGCAACCTGACCATCGGCGACCGCGTAAGCGTGGCACCGCGGGTTACTCTAGTGACGTCGTCCCATCCCAACGAGTCCCGGATCAGGAATTTCGCTCCCATCAAGCGTGCCCCGATCGTGATCGAGCCTGACGCGTGGCTCGGCGCCGGGGTCGTGGTCCTTCCTGGGGTGAGGATCGGCCGCGGCGCGGTCATTGGCGCGAACAGCGTCGTCACCCAAGACGTGCCGCCGCTGCACGTCGTCGCCGGCCAGCCGGCGCGTACCATCCGTGTGCTCACTCCGCCCACCGGCTGGGCGTGATCCGTCTCACGGCACCGGCCGCCCAGCTCCGGCCCAACGAGCGCTACGGCCTCGCTGTGCTGCTTGATACTTCACGGCTGCTTACAGTGGAGGACCCCGCCGCCGACGTCGTCCGGCTCACGATCACCAACGAGCGCCGCGACGACTACGACGCGTTCCTTGGCGGCCGCTGGGCGCTGGCACACGGCGACGGCGAGGTGCGCTTGTCCCGCAATGTGCTCGCCTACTTCTGCGTGGTGGCCGGGGCCGTGGAGGAGCAGCAGTCGGAGAGCTACAATCGCCACGACCGCGTGCCGTCTCATGAGAACCCGCTGGTACGTGTCGAGCGCTGGCGTGAACCCGTCTTGAGCCGGCATGCCGCAGCGCTCCGGACGGCGGTGCAGGCCGCTGCCGGCGCACGGCTCGTGCGCTGCCTCGCTCCGTGGCCAGGTGGCAGGCGCTGGGCAGCGGCGTTCACCCACGATCTAGACGTCGTGGCCGGCTGGCCCGCCTTCACCCTCCTGCGGCTGCTCGAGTTGCTTCGGCGGGGTGAGGTCGGCCGCGCCGCCCGCACGACCCTGGCGGGGCTCACTGCGTGGCGCTCACCCGTCTGGCAGGCGGTCGACCAGTTGCTGCGGGCCGCGATCGGCGTCGGCGTGCGCTCAACCTGGTTCGTGATTAGCGGGACTCCCTCGCTGCGGAGTTGGAGCCGGGGGGACATCACCTACCGTCCGGAGTCCCGGGTGGCACGACGGATTCTTTCCGCGGTGAGAGAGCTTGGTAACGAGATCGGTCTTCACGGCAGCTTCGCCAGTTGGCTCGACGCCGCCACGCTACGCGGCGAACGGGAGCGCCTGGCAGCAATCACAGGCGGGCTGCCGGGTGGAGTACGGCAGCACTTCCTCCGCATGCGCCCCGGAGCGACACAGCGCGCGATGCTCGCCGCCGGATTCCGCTATGATGCGACCTACGGCTTCCCCGACCGCAACGGCTTTCGGCTCGGCGTCGCTGACGTCGTCCCCAGCTGGGATGCGGAGACACAGACATCTGCGGCGCTCGACGAGGTGCCGCTCGTCTGGATGGACCGCGCGCTGAGTAAGTATGGCGGCGTGGAAG
>Ga0099828_10003434_pt1 | contig 11080 bp, 6 predicted proteins | sample CZO8metaG_2_FD_79338 | JGI IMG/M metagenome (GOLD analysis project Ga0099828, IMG submission 79338) | Vadose zone soil microbial communities from the Eel River Critical Zone Observatory, Northern California, USA - CZOApr15con2H1.8 metaG | ecosystem: Environmental > Terrestrial > Soil > Vadose...
AGATGGCCGCGGCGAATCCGCTGTGGGGAGCGCCTCGGATTCACGGCGAATTGTGCAAGCTGGGCATCGCGGTCTCGGAGCGGACGGTGTCGCGGCTCCTCCGGCGCCCGCGTCGCCCCCGGTCACAGACGTGGCAGACTTTTCTGACCAACCATGTCGCCACGCTGGCGTCGATGGACTTCTTCACCATGCCAACCCTGACGGGCCGCGTCCTGTTCGTGCTGGTCCTGCTCACGCACCACCGTCGGCGAATCATCCACATCAACATCACGGAACATCCCACGGCGGCCTGGACGGCGCAACAAATCGTTGACGCCTTTCCGGACGACACAGCGCCTCGATGGCTGTTGCGGGATCGCGACGCCATTTACGGCGACGTGTTCCGGCGCCGAGTCGCCGGGATGGGCATCGGCGAGGTCATTTCAAGTCCGTCCAGCCCTTGGCAAAACCCGTACGCCGAGCGCCTGATCGGTTCAATCAGGCGGGAGTGTCTCGACCATGTGATCGTGCTCGGCGAGCGGCATTTGCGGCGAATTTTGACCCGTTACGCCGCTTATTATCACGGAGCGCGCACGCAGCTCTCATTGGCGAAAGACGCGCCAACGCCCCGACGCGTGCAGGACGTAACCGAGGGTGACGTAATCGCATTCCGGGAAGTCGACGGCTTGCACCACCGTTACGAACGACGTGCCGCCTGACGTGACGTCTCGCCCGCGCATGTCAAGATGCAGCGGACGTGCGACCGAACGCGTCCGCTGGAACATTCAGGCCTGCCCACCATCGCGATTATCTGCGCGATAATTCCAGAGACGCCGCGATGGTGACCGACAAGAGCGCCGCGCCGATTTTGGCAAAGGACGCGGTTCCGGACCGGAAGGACATCGAAGACCATAAGGACAGACTCTATGCCACTCGGAGTCGGTCCCGATCTGAATACGGGTCAATTTCGACGACGATCTTCTTGACGACCACACTCGGTGCCTTGCGGCGGCCGACTGTTTTCATCGTGATGAAGCCGGCGGCCTCGAATTTCGCCAGCGTGCGAGTCACATTTGGCTGAGCTCGTCCCGTCATGGTGACCAACTCGGCGACCGATCGAGGTTTCCGGTCGCGGATCAAGGCAAGCAGGCGTCGGTTGGCCGGTGTCAGCAGCCGAACGACTGCTTCGACCGAGTTGAAAGTCGGTTTGCCGGCGTCGGCGGGCGCGGGCCGCTCGCCCCGTGCGACGGCTTTCATCTCCTCGCGCAGCGCTCGCAGGTTCTGAACCTTCGCGTGCTTCATTTCGCCCTCCGTGATGATTCTGTTCGGGTGACTTCAAGGCCAACCCCGCGGTCGTGCAAGACGCGCTCGACCTCGTTGAAGAAGTCGTCGATCAAGGTCTCGGCGTCCTTGAATCGATAGGGCCTGCCTCGATCGTCCTCCGTACGATGCCAGTGATCGGTGGTCTCGCCGCGGTGCTTAACTCGCGAGCTCTTGGCCGACACATCGTGCGCGTTGTCGAAGCCGACCAGTCTCGTCCCGTCCGGCGCGTGAAGCGTGAATGAATAGGACAAGCCATGCGGCCGTTTTCTGGTTGCCTCGCCGAGCGCGATGTCGAATTTGAGCCAGTAGCCCTTTTCGAGATGATGGATGCGCCCATCGAACGCCAGCAGGAACTCGAGGCCATGGTCCGACCGGCGCCGAGTCATATCATCTGGTGATATGATAGCACGTCACCGCCCTGTACGTCGCGTTGTGGTTACTGAAAATTTCATCTGGTCCGGTGAACGTCAACTGATCGTGATTTGGTCAAGGATCAATTCTTCAGAGGACGCGTCTACGACGTTGTAATGGATCGTTCGTGAAGATCGGCCGCGGCTTTGCAGAGCTGTTGAAGTCAAGACGTCGACGCTGACGCTGGCGGACGGCGGCGGGGGCGCGAGACTACGCCGCGATCCGTTCGTAGCGATGATGAAGGCCGCCAACTTGCGGAATGGCGATGATTCTGCCATCGGTGGTGAACTCCCTGTGCAGCCGATGGGCTGATGCGATCGTCCTCAAACCGTCAACGCTGTTGCGCCTTCATCGAGCGCTAGAACGCATCTCAGAAACCTGTTTTGCTGTCACGCTGTCATCGGCGCCCACGGGTTTGGCCACAGACAACAAGGGATACCTGACGACATTGAACGCAGAGCCCGCAAAGCCCGCAGAGGAGAAAGAACCTCAAATCACGAAGGGCACGAAGGGTGTTCAACTCTCGTCTTCTTTCGTGTTCTTCGTGAGTGTCGAGCGTCTTCGTGTCTTCTATGTTGCTTTGTCTCGACCGGACGCTGTTCTGGACAGCCGCTGATCTGGAGATGAAGCTCCTGGATTTCCAACGCTACCTTTAACGGTCATCGCACGCACGCGGAGCTGCGCGGGTTGACGCCTGAACCGCACACGGGCGAGGACGGGGCGAGTGTTAGTCAGTAGGGGACTCAACGTCCTCGACAATGGTCCCGGCTACCACCGGTGGCAGTTTCAGCGCGCGGAGATCAGAAATCGAACTGCGCGCCGATCTTCAACATCCGCCCGTTCGGGATGACCGTGGCCGTCAGCCAGGCCGACCCGTACGTGTTGTTCTGACCGAGTGCCGGCCCCACGTTGAGGAGATTGTAGAAATCGAACTGTCCCTGAATGCGGCGACCGCCGCCAAGCCTAACTGTCTTGGCCACCCGCGCGTCGATCTGGTTCAACCGATCGTTGTACAGCGCACCTGGCGCGATGAGCTGCACGGATGCCGTGGCGTTCGCGCCGGCTGAGAGGTTGCGTCCGAGAGACGACACGATCTCGGCGTTCGGAACCGTGTAGGTCGCCGTGATTTGTGCACCGGGGATGCTCTGGAACGTCGCACTGGCCGACAGACCCCACGGCAGCGGGTACGATCCGAGCAGCTTGACCTGCGTCTGATACGGTGGTGCGGCGTTGCAGTAGAGAGGGCTTGGCGAGGCCACGCCGGTGATGTTCCCGAGGAGGGGCGCCGAATTGCCCGCCCCACTGAGGCGGTTCACGTCTGTGATGCCGCCGCCGGGGTTGTCCACCTTGCCGACCACGCCACAGTTGTCCACCCTCTCGTGTCCGGTGTTGAAGCCACCCTGCATGAGGATGCCGCGCGGAAGCCGCGCGTTCAGTGACACGTCGACGCCGTTGTACACGTCGGTCTTCGTTCCGAAGTTCTTCGCGAACGTGATCAGGTTGTTGACCTGACCGAATTTGTCGGGGTTGATATCGTAGAAGGGGCCGAGCTGCTGACCTCTGTTGGGGAGCCGTGAATCGTTCGGCACGGTGACGTAATACGGGCTGTAATCCGACGGCTTGACCAGCAGGTTGTCAGTCACCTGGAAGTTGCCCCACCAGTGGCGTGTGTAGATGGCGCTCAGAGACAGGCCCGGTCGCAGCTCGTGCTGGAGTCCGCCCTGAAGCTCCCAGTCGTACGGACGCTTGCCCCATCCGTTCAGGACCTCTCGATCGAAAGCCGTCGTGATAATGCCTTTGCCGAAGTTGGCGTTCGACAGGGCGCCGCACTCGCCGTTGGCGGCGACGCTTCTGAGATCGCAATCGGGAAGGAAGTCGCCGTTCGCGTCGCGAAACGTTCGCGTGGCGCTGTTCACCGCCGACACGATTGGGTTGACGACATCGCTGTACCCGGTCGTGACCGCTTCAACGTAACGGCTGATGCTCGCTTTGATCGCGGTCTTGCCATTGCCGAAAAGATCGTAAGCGACGCCCAGACGTGGATTGAGGTCCTTCCAATTCGGCGCGTCCTTAATCTCTCCGAAGGACCTCGCGTCGACGATCGGTGTCGCCGGATAGGTCTGCGCCGGCACCCACGCGTTCAGCGCGTCGAACCGGAGCCCGAGGTTGAGCGTCATCCGGTTGATCGTCCACTGATCCTGTGCGAACGCACCCATGTACCATTTCACCTTCGCGACAGTCGAGTACGGATAGGTGTACTGCGTCAGCGACGAAGTTGCCCCATTGAACAGGTTGATTGAATAGGGAACGCCCAGCGTCCACATGTCGAGCTGACGCTGCCCCATCATGTCCTGGAAGCCCACCTTGAAGGCGTGCGATCCGGTGACGTAGGTGACGAAGAACTTGCCGTTGCCCTGCAGGCTGCGATCTTGGCGGTTGCCGGACGCGCGAGCCCGGAAGTTCACGCCGGTCGACAATTCGGTCACGCCGTAGGTCCCCTGCGGCAAGTAAGGCTGTGGCCAGAAGCCCCACGACTCGGCGTGGTAGGTGAAGCCGGCATCGATCAGGAGCTTGTTCGTGATCGGAGAATTCCAGGTCATCTGCGTGACCAGATTGGGATCGGTGTGATTCACCACGCTCGCGTCCGGCGAGACGGTCGAGGACAAGTACCAGTGGCAGAAGCAGCGCGGGTTTTCGCCGGCCCAGAACGAGAACTTGTGCCTCGCGGTCGCCTGCCACGTCAACCGCACATCGAAGTTCTGGTTCGTCGTCTCGTTCACGGCCGGCTTGCTCGTGTCCGGCGTGTAGACGAAGTCAAGCGGATCCTTGTCGGCGAAGGCCCCAGGCGGATGCTCCCAGACGCCCCAGTTCCGATACGAGCCGAAGAACCACAGTTTCTCTTTCTTCAGCGGGCCTCCGATCGCTGGATTGAAGTCCCAGTTCCTCGGCAGCGTCGACGCTTTCGTGGCATCCGAGACGTTGCCGGTCGATTGCAAGCTGTCGTTGCTGAAGTTGCCGAAAACCATCCCGTGGAACGTGTCGCCGCCCTGCTTGGGAATCGCGTTCTGCCAGACACCCGCTGCCTCCGCCATGATCGACAACGACCCGACTTCGACGGTGAACTCCTGGACCGTGGCGTTGTTCTGCGCCCAGATCACGTGGCCGCCACCCGGCGTTCCGTTCATGTTGTTGTAGCGCATGCCGTCGTACAGCAGCGGGCTTGCCTGCCCGCGGCTCCCGTGCACGATCATGAATACCGTGCGATCGCTGACCGACCCGCCAACGTCCTGACCCGTCAGGCCGGATGATCCGGCGGCAATCACGCCGGGGACCAATACCGCGAAGGCCGCAGGTGTTCGGCCGGTCGGGATCGAATCCATGACGTCCCGGTTCACGACCGTCTGCTGGCGCGTATTCTGGACGTCGACGAGAGGCGACTGTCCGAACACAGTGACGGTTTCCTCGACCGTGCCGACACGCAGCTCCGCATTGACGGTGGCGGTGACCCCGGCCGAGAGATCGATTCCGTCGCGCTTCATCGTGCTGAAGCCGACGAGCGTGAAGGTGACTGTGTAAGCGCCCGGGCGCAAGTCGACAATCTTGAACTGTCCCTCACCATCCGTGACAACCGTGCGCACTCGCTCGATGAGCGCGGGGCTTGACGCCTCGACTGTGACGCCGGGCAGGACCGCACCGCTCGGATCCTTGACGACACCCGCGAGAACGCCTGTTTGCGCTCGTGCGGCCGTGGGAAACAGCGCCAGGAACGCAAGTGCAACAAGGGCCACCGCCTGGGAGATTCTGCTGGTCATGGATCTCTCCTCCGCACCGAGTCGATCGGACCGCAGTAGTCGGGCTTCCTTAGGCGACGCGAGGAGTATACACTGGCCATCGCAGCCCAAACGCTCAATGCCCCGCGCGTTTTGTGCGCTCTCGTCGCAGCACTCGAAAGACCGTTGGTCGGATCCAAATCCGGAAGATATGAGGTCTGGGCGATTCGCGTTTCGAACCATGGCCGCGCTTCTGTTGGTGGCGGCGGTCGCGCCGGCGCAGACCGCTCGGCAGGCGGCGATGCCAGGGGCGAACGGCGTCCCTGCGACGGTGAACCTGCCGTACGTCGAAGCGAAGCCGGTGCTCGAGACGTTGCGCGAGGAACTCCTTCCCGCAGAATTCCGGGCGAGGGCGCCAGCGGACATCGAGGCCATCTGGCCCGCCTGGGTCTCGCGTCACGATACCGAGATCCGGGCGAGGCTGGATCGCGGCGACGAAGACTCAATCATCAACCTGTTGCTTTTCGGCGTGACCTTCACGACGCGACCGCGCGTGGGCGAGCGGGATGTCCCGCCGCCGCGACAGAGCGGGCAGTTCCTCGATGGGCCGCTCATCCAGGGTCGTCTCGCGGATCTGGTCGCAGGCATCACGTCGGCAGGCGCGAACGAGCGGCTGGTGTTCGCTCGCCGCGTCGCTGAACGCCATGGTTTCGATCTCGCAACCGTGGCGGGCCGTGATCAGTTGCGGCATTACCTCGACGAGGGTCTTCGGCGCGTGTGGGCCGAGAACGAGGCCTACGCCGGCACGAAGGCCGATGAACAGCTCCACAGCGATCCAAGCGCCCGGACCGTCGAGGAAGGGACGTTTTTTCGTGATCGGGGCCTGTCGTCCGATACGTCAATCTTTCCAAATTTTGCCGTGGAGCAGGCGCTCACCGCGCTCCAGGCCAATGGCACGCTCCGCGGCGGCGCGATCCGGCGCGTCGCGATCGTCGGCCCCGGTCTCGACTTCACGGACAAGCGTGACGGATACGACTTTTATCCTCAGCAGACGCTGCAACCCTTCGCGGTCATCGACTCGCTGATTCGTATCGGCGTCGCCGAGCCCGGAGACCTTCGCGTGATGACGTTCGATCTGAGTCCGCGGGTCAACCAGCATTTGGAGAACGCTCGCGAGCGTGCGCGCGCCAATGAACCGTACCCTCTGAATGTGCCGCGAGACACTGAGGTTCGATGGAAGCCCGAACTCGCGACCTACTGGGAACGGTTTGGCGACCGGATTGGAGAACCGGCGGAGTTTGCGGCGCCGCGGGAAGCGGGTAGCGTCCTGGTTCGCTCGGTGCGCGTGCGTCCAGGGATTGTGGCGTCGATTGTCCCGAAAGACTTGAACATCGTGCTTCAGCGGCTCGAACCGTTGCCGCCCAAGGAGCGGTTCGATCTAGTGATCGCCACCAATGTCCTGGTGTACTACAGCGTGTTCGAACAAAGCCTGGCCCTCACCAACATTGCCAGGATGCTCCGTCCGGGAGGGTTGTTTCTTTCAAACACCGAGCTCGCGATGCTTCCGGCTCTGCCAATTCTCCGACTCGGTTATACAGAGATGGTCTACTCCGATCGCGCGAATGCTGCCGATCGACTCGTCTGGTTTCAGCGATTGCCGAGCAATTAAGGGTCGAGGCGCGCGCTCGGGAAGCCCCGGACCGAGGCTCGCATGGGGGCGCCCCCGATTGTCGTGAGCCACGCCAACTCACTTGCTCGAGGTCGTCGCGCCGGCCGTTGGCAGCTCGTTCTTTACGATCGCGCCGCCTTTCATCACGAACTTCACGCGCTGCATCTCGGAGATATCCTTCAGCGGATCGCCGGCGACGGCAATCAGATCGGCGAACCTGCCTTTCTCGATCGTGCCGAGCGAACCCTGCCGGTGAATGATCTCCGCGTTGACGATCGTCGCCATCCGCAGCGTGTACGCGGGCGTCGCGCCCCACTCGACGAAGACCGGGAACATCTCGCCCTGCACGCCATGCGAGCACTGGCAGGCCGCGTTGAAAATCCGACCCTGGCCGTTGGTCACCGGCGTCGCGCCGCTCCCGAACCCGAGTCGGATTCCGGCGTCCATCATCTTCTTCCAGGTTTTCGGCTGAAGCCGCCACCTGCTGAACTGCCCGAACCGCTTCAGATCCCCCGGCTCGTCCTGACGGTGATCCAGCGTGGTTGCGGTGACGGGAAGATTCTTCTGCTTCAGCGCTTTGATATCGGCATCGTCGGCGGCGAGCGCGTGCTGAATGTCGTCGACACCCGCCTCGATCGCCCACTTGAGGCCGTCGCCGCCGTACGAATGCGTCGCCACGAACCCGCTGTGGCGATGCGCTTCCTCCACGGCGGCCTTCAGTTCGTCGAGCGTGCGCGTCGGCTCGTTCGTCATCTCGCCGTCCGGTTTGAACATGAACGCGCCGGTCGTCATGATCTTCACGTGGTCGGCGCCATGTTCGAACAGCTGGCGCACGCCGGACTGGAACGCGAGCGCACCCTTTGCCGGCACTTCCTGCCCGACAATCGGGCCGGCCGGCAGGATGCGCGGGCCCTGAATCCGTCCGCTGTCGATTTCCTTCTTCAACTCGACGTCTGCGTACCCGCCGCCGTGCGACCCCTGCGTGACCTGCGTCGTGTAGCCGGCCTTCAGGCTGGCCTTCGCGCTGTCGAGCGCCTGCTGGTGCTGATCCCCTTTGCCGTCCGTGAGGTGGACGTGGCCGTCGATCAGGCCCGGCAGCACCGTGGCGCTACCAAGGTCGATGACTTTCGCCCCCGCCGGAATCCGGATGCGGTTCGCCGGGCCGACGTCGGTGATACGGTCGCCGTTGATCAAGATCACCTGGCTGGTGAGACTCGTTCCCGATTTCGCGTCGAACAACCGGCCGGCCTTCACCGCCACGACTTGTGCCGCCGCCGGCGCCTGCGCGCGCACGAACGCCATGAAGGCGAGCAGGGCGATCACCAACGCCGCCAGGGGATCGATTCCGGACGAAAGGCTCCTGCGCATGCTGCGCCTCCTTCGGCTCAACGCGGTGCTTGTCTACTCGTCGCGCGGAGTATATCGATTCCGCCCACCGATGCGGATAATATTTGCGTTCGGTTCCGGTGGACGCGTCGAAGGAAGGAGTGGGTTCATGAGATTCCGGCTGCTGCTCGTGCTGTTGCTCGCCCCCTACGTGCTAAGCGCAGGTTCCATCCGCGCTGCCGGCTGCGATGCGGACGGCAAGGTCAAGTACATCTGCGGGATGATCGCGCCCGAAGATATCATCGCTGTTCCGCGATCGACGTGGGTCGTGGCGTCGGGGTACACCGCCGGCGGGGCGATACATTTAATCAACACGCGCACGCTGGCCACGACCCAGGTGTTCCCGACGGCGAATCCCAAGCTCCGTCTCGACAAGAAGAGCTACGCCTCTTGCCCGGGTCCCCTCGATCCAAACGAAAAGGAGAAGTTCAGCGCACACGGCCTGAACATCCGCGCCGGCAGCGGCAGCGTTCACACGCTCTACGTCGTCCATCACGGGTTCCGTGAGTCGGTCGAGGTGTTCGAGATCGACACCCAGGCCAACCCGCCGACGCTGACCTGGATCGGCTGTGCCGTTCCGCCCGCATCAGTGAACATGAACTCGATCAGTCCCGTTCCCGACGGCGGCTTCGTCGTAACGAACATCGTGCGTCGGAACATTCCGCCGGAGCAGCGGCAAGCCGGCGGCAACACCGGCGAGCTGTGGGAATGGCATCCGGGCGAGGAGTGGAAGATGGTCCCCGAGAGCGAATCGCAGACGCCGAACGGCATCGAGGTCTCGAAGGACGGCAAGTGGTATTACGTGAACCTGTGGGCAGCCAGCAAGGTGATGCGGATGTCACGCGGCCAGACGCCGGTCAAGAAGGACGTCATCGACCTCGATTTCCATCCGGACAACATCCGCTGGCAGGCCGACGGCTCGTTGTACACCGCCGGGCAGGGCGGCCCGACGCCGCAGCGCATCGCGGAATGCCTCAGGAAATTCTGCACTGACGCGACGAGCAACGTCGCGCGGATCGATCCACGGACGCTCAAGGTGCAGACGATCATCCATGACGCGAACACCGAGCACTTCATCAGCTCCACGACCGGGCTGAAAGTGGGGAACGAGATCTGGCTCGGCACCAGCCACAGCGATCGTGTGGCCCGCTACCCAGCTCGGTAGCGGCGTTGGCTCAGTCAGCCGACCGACTGCTTATCACGAGGCCACGAAGATACACGAACGATCACGAAGTTCTTCTGACTTGGGAACGGTTCTTCGTGCGCCTCGTGTTCATCGAGGCTTCGTGATGACAGGCGCAGGCTCGTCAGAAATTGAACTGCACGTTCAACTCGGCGGTCCGGGGCGGGACGATCGCCGTCGGTCCGAGGAACGTCGCGCCCGACTGCTGGTTCAGGCTCGTCACCGTGTTGATGTTCAGCGCGTTGTAGAGATTCAGCCGCACCGCGAGCTTCTGGCGGCCGACGTGGATCGCCTTCTCCACGCGGAAGTCGAGGATGTTCACGGTCGGCGTGCGGCGCGCCCCAATCGGCTCCACTCGCACGACGATCGACGGAATCTGCGCGCCGCCCGTCGCCGAGACGGTGCGCGCGAACGGGATCCCGCTCCGGTTCTCGAAGTGCGCCGACAGGAGGATGTCGGCGGGGAAGGTGTAGGCGCCGGACGCCCTCGTCAGCCACTCCCACGTGTTGTTGGCCGCGAAAACCTCCGCATTCGGATCGTACGTCGTGAGAAATACCGCCAGGCCGGGGGCGACGAAGTCGCCGGTGCCGGACGTGTTCTGCACGTACGGAATGCGAGACTTCGTCGCCGAGTAGGACGCCATGAACTGCCAGCGGTTGCTGAGCCGCTTGCTCGCGGCGAGCTCGTAGCTCCTATACGACTGATCCGAGTGCGGATCGTTGATCAGCATCGGCTGCTGGAACGAGACCGGCGCGTAGCTCGCCGGGTAGTCCCAGTAGGTGACGAACGTGCCGGGTTCGTCGCCGCTGTTCGCGCGGCCGTCGGGTCCGGGATCCGCCGTCCGGATCGGGATGTTGTAGATCTCGTACGGCCGCCTGTTGTTCTGGACGCGGTAGGTGTTCCGCGTGCGCGAGTACAGCGTGGTGAACCGCACGGCGAAGTTCGGCAGCAGCTCGCGCCCGACCGTACCCATGCAGTCGTCGGTGTACGGCTCCTTATCGTTCGGATTGGGAACGGCGTGCGCGAGCGCGGGGCCGGCCTGGGTGATCGTCGACAGGAAGTCCGGCCCGTTGAGCGCGAAATTCACCTCTCCCGGATCGTACTGCCTGTTGTTGTTGTCGTCGTGCCACCGGAAGGTCGTCGTCAGCGGCACGTTCTCGTTCGTCATCTGCAGCTCGTCGACGTACCGCATGTGGGCGAACCGGCCCCAGCCGCCTTTGACGACGGTCTTGGCGTGCCCGGTGACGTCGTACGCCGCGTTGATGCGCGGCACGATCGCGTTCCAGACCTTGAACTGGGTGAACGGGAAGCACTGGGCCGGATACACGGCATCGAGCGGCGCGGGCGCCGCGACGCGGC
>Ga0099828_10003435_pt1 | contig 11079 bp, 7 predicted proteins | sample CZO8metaG_2_FD_79338 | JGI IMG/M metagenome (GOLD analysis project Ga0099828, IMG submission 79338) | Vadose zone soil microbial communities from the Eel River Critical Zone Observatory, Northern California, USA - CZOApr15con2H1.8 metaG | ecosystem: Environmental > Terrestrial > Soil > Vadose...
CCCAACCTGCGTTGGATCAGCCAGAACGCCCTCGGCCTCGACGTGAAGATCGAGGACATCTCCGACCGCACCGCCGCCCTCGCCCTGCAGGGGCCGACGAGCCGGTCCATCCTCGAGTCGTGCGCCGAGACCGAAGTGCCGATCGGGTCGTTGAAGTACTTCCGGGTCACGCGCGGGAGGATCGGCGGCCTCCCGGTCGAGGTGTCACGAACGGGCTACACCGGCGACCTCGGCTACGAGGTGTGGGTGCCGGCCGAGCGGGCGGTGGAGCTGTGGGACTGGCTCATGCAGGCGGGACGGCCCTACGACATCACGCCCGCGGGCATGCTCGCCCTCGACGTCGCCCGCATCGAGGCGGGCCTCATCCTGCTCGACGTGGACTATGTGAGCTCGAAGAAGGCGCTCGTGCCGTCGCAGAAGTACACGCCGTACGAGATCGGCCTGGGCCGGCTCGTCCACCTCGACAAGGCGCCGTTCGTCGGCCAGACCGCCCTGAAGCACGAAGCCAAGGAAGGCCCGAAGCGGCGGCTGGTGGGTCTGGAGGTGGACTGGCACGATCTGGAGCGGCTCTTCGACGAGGCCGGCCTTCCTCCGCAGCTTCCCGCCATCGCGTCGCGGGTCTCCGTGCCCCTCTACCGCGACGGCACCCAGATCGGCAAGGCGACGAGCACGACGTGGTCGCCGACCTTGAAGAAGATGATCGCCCTCGGCAACGTCAACTCCCGCGAGGCCGAGTCCGGTACCGGGCTCGACATGGAGCTGACCGTCGACGACCAGCGCAAGCACGTCCGCGTCGCGGTCACCAAGCTCCCGTTCTTCGATCCTCCCCGAAAACGGGCCTGATCACTCACCCTCTTCTTTTCCGTGGGGCGCCGGCCGGGGCATCTCGTCCCGACACAGGCCCCCGCGGTCGACGCCCCCGAGTTCCTCGCCGCCGTGGCGGGGACCGCCGGCACCCCGCTGCGCAAGGGATCGTCATCGTTGGCGAGACCGGCTTCACCGGCGGCATGGCCGTCGGCGACAAGTGGCTGGGCGACGCCGACCGCAAGGAGCACTGGCGGGATACGATGGTCAAGGTGACGGGCCCGCCCGCGGCATCGCTCCAATCCGCCTTCGCCCCGCTCTGGCCCATCCGACTCGCCAGCCACCGTTACTACGAAGAGATGATGGAGGCGGGCATCCGCATCTACGAGTACCAGGCGACGATGATCCACACGAAGAGCGTGATCGTGGACGGCAAGTGGTCGATCGTCGGCTCGGCCAACATGGACATCCGCTCCAAGGAGCTCAACATGGAAAACGCGTGTGCGCTCTATTTGCCGAGCAGTACTAGGCTTCCTTCTTCTTGCGGCGGGCGGCGACGTAGAAGGTCGGGACGGCGAACAGCGTCACCAGCGTCGAGAGGCTGAGGCCGCCGATCACGACGAGGGCGAGCGGCTTCTGCAGCTCGGCTCCCGCGCCCAGGCCGAGGGCCAGGGGCAGCAGGCCGAAGAGAGTGCACAGCGTCGTCATGAGGATCGGCCGCAGTCGGATCCGCGCCGCCTGCGCCACCGCTTCCGGGAATGGGGTGCCCTCGGCGTGGAGGTGGTGGGCGTAGTCGATCATCACGATCCCGTTCTTCACCACGAGCCCGATGAGCAGGATGAAGCCCATCGCCGAGGAGACATTCAGCTCGGTGCGCGTGATGATCAGCATCAAGAGCGCGCCCCCGAACGACAGCGGGGCCGCGGCGAGTATCAGGAGGGCGGGCGTGAACGAGCGGAACTCCACGACCAGGATGAAGAGCACGAGCGAGGCCGCGATGGCGAGCACGGTGAGGAGCTGGCGGAAGGCGCCCTGCTGCGCCTCGTACTGGCCACCCACCTCGAAGCTGTAGCCCACGGGCAGCTTGATCCCGGCCAGCTTGTCCTTGACCTCCTTGACCCCGCTGCCGAGGTCCTTGTTCTCCAGGCGGCCCCTGATGAGGGACATCTGCCGCATGTTCTCGCGCCAGAGGATGCCCTGGGCCGGGGCGGGCGTGGAGTGAGCCAGCGCGGCCAGGGGGGCCATCTTGTTGTCCGCCCCGCGCACCGGCATCTGGGCGAGGCGCACGGGGTCGAAGCGGACCTGGTCGGGGTAGCGCACGCGGACGGGGATCGTGCGGTCGAAGAGCCGTAAGTGGGTCGGCACCTCTCCGAGCCAGGCCGCGGCGAGCTGGTCCGCGACCTGGGTCGTCGTCAGGCCCAGGCGGCCCGCGGCCATGGGATCGATCTCCCACGTCACTTCGGGATTTCCCTTCTCGACCCCCACGACGTCGACGATGCCCTTGATCTCCTCGACCTTGGGCTGCACCTCGCCGGCCAGGTCTTCGAGCCGGCTGGGATCGTCGCCGAAGATCTTCACCTCGATCGGATTCGGGTTGCCCTCCAGGTCCCCGATCATGTCCTGGAGGAGCTGGACGAACTCCACGTCCATCGACGGCACGGCGTCGTGGATCTTGGGCCGCAGGTCCTCGATCACCTGCTCCGCGGAGCGGTGCCGCTGCCGGCGCGGCTTGAGCCGGACGAGGAGGTCGCCCTTGTTGGGCTCGGTGGCGAACAGGCCCAGCTCGGACCCGGTGCGCCGGGAGAAGGACGCCACCTCCGGCGTGTCGGCGACCAGCTTCTCGACCCTGCGGATCAGTCGGTCCGTCTCCTCGATCGCGGTGCCGGCCGGGGTCAGGTAGTCGATCACGAAGCCGCCCTCGTCCATCTTGGGGAGGAAGCCGCTCGCGGTGAACCGGTACAGGATCACCGCGGCGAGGACCAGCCCCAGGACGCCCAGGCCGAGGAGCCCCGGATGGCGCATCGCCCGCTGGAGGGCGGGCGCGTAGCGGCGCTCGATCCAGTCTGCCTTCTCTCCCTCGTGCGCCTTCTTCGGGTGAGTCCAGTGGGCGAGAAGCGGGATCAGGGTGAGGGCGAGGAAGAGCGAGATGATGACGGAGACCGACAGGGTGATGGAGAGCGCGCGGAAAAACTGGCCGACGACGCCGGACAGGAGGTCCAGGGGCGCGAAGACGACGACGGTGGTCAGCGTAGAGCCCACGACGGGCGCCACCAGCTCGGACACGGCGTTATCGATCGCCTCCGCGTCGCCGCGTGCGCGGTGGCGATGGATGTTCTCGACGACCACTACCGCGTCGTCGATGACGAGGCCGATGGCGACCGCCAGCCCTCCCATCGACATGAGGTTGATCGTCTCGCCGAAAAGCTTCATGAACAGGAAGGTCGAGATCACCGTGAGGGGCAGGGTCACCGCCGCCACCAGCGTCACCCGCCAGTCGCGGAGGAACACGAAGAGGACGGCCACGGCGAGGAGCCCGCCGATGATGATGGCGTCGCGCACGCTGGACATGGCATCGGCCACGAAGCCGGCGAGGTCGTAGACCTTGGAGATGTGCAGGCCGGCCGGCAGGGTCTTGGCCAGCTCCTGCAGGCGCTCTTCCACGCCCTTGCGCACGTCAAGGATGTTGGAGCCGACCTGCTGGGACACGTTGACGAGCGCCGCCGGCTGGCCGTTGCCGGTCACGAGGGTGACCCGGTCCGGCGAGCCGGGGAAGACGTCGGCGACGTCGGCCACGCGCAGCGTCGCCCCTTTCTTGACCACGATCGGCGCCTTGGCGATCTCGGACGCCGACTTCCACAAGCCGGAGGCGAGAACGAGATACTGGATGCCCCCGGTGGGGTAGCGGGCGACCGGGACGAGGGTGTTGGCGGCCTTCAAGGCGTCGGCGACGTCGGTGACGACGAGGCCGCCCGCCAGGAGCTTGGCCGGGTCGACCACCACCTCCATCTCCCGGGTATCGCTGGCCATCGCCTCCACCCGTCCCACGCCGGGCACGCGGGCCAGCTCGGGGCGCATCACGTAGAACGCATAGTCGCGCAGGTCCGCCTCGGGCAGCCCGCCGGTGAGGTTGTAGCTGAGGATGGGGAAGGTCGCGGTGGTCAGCCGCTCGACCGTCAGCTCCGACTCCGCCGGCAGGTCGGTGCGCAGCTCGGCCACCCGGTTCTGGACCTGCTGGAGGGCGAGGATGATGTCGGTGTTGGTGTCGAACTGGGCCGAGATCTCGGCCGAGCCGCGGAAGGTCTTCGAGCGCACGCGCCGGATGCCCGGCACCTCCATGATCGCCTGCTCGATGGGACGGGTGACGGTGAGCATCATGGAGCGCGCGGGAATCGTGCCGACGTGGGCGATGACGATCACGCGGGGGAACTTCAGCGGCGGATAGATGTCGCCGGGCAGTTGATAGACGGTAAGCGCTCCCGCCGCGGCCAACAGGCCGGTCATGAGGAGCACCGCCCGTCCGTGGTTCTCGGAGACCCGCGCCAGGTTCATTTCTGCACGGTCACGGCGGCGCCGTCGGGAAGCTCTTCCTGGCCTTTCACGATCACCTTGTCCGAGGCCACCACCCCGGAGCGGATCTCGGCGTCCTCTCCGGCCACGATGCCGAGGACGACCGGCTTGCGGTGGGCCTTCTGGTCGGCGCCCAGCACGTAGACGTACGTCTTGTCTTCGTCGCGTACGATCGCCAGGGAGGGCACGATCACCACGTCCTTGTGCTCCTCGGTCTGGATCTCGATCTGGACGGGAGTGCCCGCGGTGAGGCGGGTGCCGCTGCCGAGGCCGAGCCGAACGACCGCGGTGCCGGTCGCCACGTCGACGGAGGCGGGACGGGAGATGACGCGGGCCGTTTCCGCGGCGCCCGCTTCGCCGCCGGGAACGATGATCCGCGCCGGCTCGCCCACCGAGATGCGCGGGAGATCGGCCACCGGCACGGACGCGGTGACCTGCATGCGCGTGGGATCGACGACGCGCATGACGGGATCGGTGGCCACCGCCTCCACGACATCACCGGGATTGTGTGTGCGATGGGCGACGACGCCGTTGAACCGGGCGTAGACGCTGGTCTGCGCGACGAGGTCCGCGGCCGCGGCCTGCGTGCCACTCCCCTGCCGCACGGCGGCCTCCGCCTCGCGCAGCTCGCGCTGCGCATCCTCGACCTCCTTGCGCGAAGCGATGCCGTGCTCGAGCAGCAAGGCCACGCGCGCCTCGTTCTTGCGCGCGTTCTCCACGCGCGCCCGGGCCGCGGCCAGCTCGCCGGACCGCGTGGCGAGGTCGGAGCGCAGAGGAGGCGCGTCGAAGCGGACGAGCAGCTCGCCCTTGCGCACGCGGTCGCCCTCCGCCTTGGTGATCTCGACCACCCGAGCCGGGGCGGGGGCGATGATCGTCCAGTCGGCGCCGGGACCGGGATCGGCCATGCCCGTGGTCGCGACGACGGCGCGCACGGTGCCGATGTGGGCCTCGGCCACCTCCACCGGCACCGCGGCCGACGTTTCCGTCGTCTCGTCGGCCGCCTTGTGACAGCCCAAGGCCACCGCCGCCACTACGACAAGAAGCACTGTAGCGACGGCTGCGAGCGGAGCGGGATTGCTGCGCGCCTCCACTGCGTGGAGCCGCGCCAGCGGGTCCTCGCTTGCGCTCGGACCGCACTCCGCGGAGCGAGCGGGGGGTCTGGGGGGTGCGCCGCTAGCACCCTCCAGCTCGATGATGACGCGCTTCATGGCGGCGGCCCCACGGCGGCGGCGCGCTGCAGCTCGGCCAGCGCGACCTGATAGTCGTAGGCCGCCTGCACGGCCTTGGCCCGGGCCTCGCGCGCGGCCTGCAGCGCCTGGAGCAGCGCCACCAGGTTGGTCTGGCCGGCTCGGTAGGACTCCTCCGCCATCGCTTCCACCTCCCGGCTCCGCGGCAGGATCTCGTCCCGGTACCGCACGTACTGCCGGCGCTGCGTGTTCGCGCGGACGAGCGCGGCGCCCACCGCCCCTTCCAGCCGCTGGACCAGCGCCTCCCGCTGCGCCTTGAGCTGCGCGATCGTCGCCTCCTCGACGCGGACCGCCGCGCGGTGCCGCGTGAAGATGGGCACCGTGACGCCGACCGCGTAACGCCAGCCCCACACGAACTCGCCCGGGGCGTCGTGGGTCACCGCTCCCTCGAGGATCGGATCGGGCACCTGCTGCGCCCGCGCCAGCGCGGCGCGCGCCACCGCCTCCGCCATCTGGCGGTCGAGGACCGTGAGCTCGGCGTTGCCGGCCATGGCCGCGGCCGCCGCGGCCTCCGCCGCGGGCAGCGTCACGTCGGCCAGGTCCTCGACGGCCTCGGTCGGCGCGCGCGGATCGCGGCCGATGAGGGAGTTCAGCTCGGCGCGCGACGCGTCGCGCTCGCCGGCGACCGCGGTAGCCTCGTTCTCGGCCTGGTCGAGGTTCAGCTCCGCCTGCACGACCTCCAGGCGTGCGACGGCCCCCGCCTCGTGGCGCTCGCTGGCCACGTCGCGCGCGCGCCGGGCGATGCCCTGGAGGTCGATGGCGATGGCCAGCCGGGCCTGGGTCGCGGCCAGGCCGTAGTACGTCCGGCGCACCTGGGCGCGCACGTCGGCCTGAGCGCGCGCCAGCTCCGCCTCGCCCGTGCGCAGCACGGCCTCCGCGTGGGCGATGCGCCGTCCGCGCTTGCCGCCCAGCTCGATGGGCTGGCTGGCGGTGAGCGACTGGTGCGGCGTCTCCTTCGCCTGCTCGTATCTCAGGTCGGGGTTGGGACGCTCCTTCGCCACGTCGATCCCGGCCTGGTCGATGGCGCGGCGGAGGCGCGCGGCCGTGATCGTGCGGTTGTTGGCGGCCGCGAGCGCGAAGGCTTCGTCGAGGGTGAGCGGCGGCTCCGCGGGCTGGGAAGCCGCGGGCAGAGCGGGCGCGGGTGGCTCCTGGGGGGACGCCGCGGTCGTGGCCACCGCCGTCAACAGTACAAAGATGAATATTCGACGCCGCTGCTCCATCCTCTCTCATCATGTTGCATGAACCGCTGGCCTTCAACCCGGCGGCGAACTTTCGATCGCGCCCGCGGACGCGTGCACGCCGCTTCATTAACATTGATTAACGGGACCCGCACGGGGCGGCCGAGTCTTCAGTGAAGAGACCAATGCGGGCACACGCGAAGCGATGGCCGGCCCTTGCGGGGCTCGGCCTGTTCATCGTCTCTGCGCTCGCTCCCGCGACCGCGCGCGCGCAGGGCGGTCCGCCCCTCATCACGGACGACCCGGACACGCCCGGACCCGGGTATTGGGAGATCAACCTCTCCGGTTTCTTCGAGAAGAACCGCCGCGAGCGGAGGTTCGAGACGCCCCGCCTCGACGTCAACTACGGCGTGGGGCGGCGGATCCAGCTCAAGTACGAGATGCCCTGGGTCGAGGTCGGCCCGCCGGGGCAGCCCACCCGCAGCGGCGCCGGCAACTCCGTGGCCGGCGTGAAATGGCGCTTCCTGGGCGAGGAGGGGAAGAGGGTGGCCTGGTCGGTCTACCCGCAGCTCGAGTTCAACACCGACCACGCGTCGGTCACGAAGGGTCTCGTCGACGACGGCCGCCAGCTCCTGCTCCCAACGGAGATCACGTTGGAGCTAGGCCACTTCGAGATCAACGGCGAGGTCGGACGCAACTTCGTGGAGTACGGCGAAGACGGTTGGGTCTGCGGCATCTCGACGGAGGCCGGCATCACGCGGCGCCTCGAGCTGCTCGGAGAGCTCCACGGCGAGCGCCGCGGCGCTCAGCCGACCGAGCTCGTCGTCAACGTCGGCGCGCGGCAGGAACTCACCCACCAGCTCATCCTGATGCTCGCGGTGGGCCGGGCCGTGCACGGAGTGCCCGACGAAAGGCCGCGGCTGCTCCTCTTTGCCGGCCTCCAGCTCAATCTGCCCGGGTACTACAGGTTCGATCAACCCGATCGCCGCTGACGTCCTCGTGGGGCCGGTTGCTACCGGGCGCCAGCGCGATCTCCCGGGCCTTCTCCTTCGAGATCTTCGCTTCCTTGGCGAGCTTGGCCTGGTCGTCGGCCGCGCCGGCCCGCGGGGCCATGGCCAGGGCCACCACGGCCGCCATCGCAAATACGAAATACCTGTTCATGCGTTCCTCCCTGATCTCGATTCTAGACGGCGCGTTGCCGGAAGGGGCGCCGCGGAACACTTCATCGCGGCGGGCCGCCCACGATCGCCTGCCAGTTGAGGATCGCGTTCCACACGAGGCGATGGTCGCCGCGGTTGAGGTCCCGGTGGAGGGGGTTGAAGTTGAAGGCCACCACGTGGCCGCGGCCGACCGGCAGATCGAGGATGGCCGGCCTCCCCAGCAGGCGCTCCTCGCCCCAGGCCTGTCCGCTCACGACCAGCGGCGCGCCCGCCCGATCGCCCCATTCGAGGACGATCGCGCTGCGGTCCGCCGGGCCGTCGAGGCAGGACGTGCAATACGCCATGCGCAGCCAGCTCCGGGGCGCGTCGTAGAGCGGGTAGTTCTGGCGGAAGACGTGGGTGCGGGCCGGATAGCCGTAGGCGAGCGGGTGATCGGGCCGGGCGAAGGTCACCCGCAGATGCGCGCCCGGCGTCCGGGTGGCGGCATCGCCCTGGCCGAGGCGGAGCGACGGGCCCCCCTCGGCGCGCCGCACCCCGCGCACGATCCCGCCTTCGAGGGCGAGCACCGAGCCGCTTCCCAGCGTGACGAGAAGGCCGCCTTCCTCGATGAAGCGCTGCAGTTGCGCGACGCCCTCCCAGCCGATCCCACCGGTGATGTCGTCCGACTCGGCCGGCGTGCCGTGGCTGGGCGTCTGCGGCGTCTTCTTGTAGGGCATCGGCCCCCACGCTTTCGGCAATCCCTGGATCTGCTCGGCGAGCTCGAGGTCCACGTGGCCGTAGATCAAGACGTCGACGCGGTTCTTCAGTCCGCCGGCGCGCACGTCCTCGTCGCGCACGTAGGCGTAGGGCACCTGGCGCTGGTCGAGGGCATAGCGGATCCACCCGATCGAGTCGGTGTCGGCCCAGGGCACCCAGACACCGATGCGGGCGGCTTGCGCGGCCTGACGCGGCACGTCGGGCGCCCCGGCGGCGCTCGTGAAGTCGAGCGCCAGCTCGGCGGCGGTGGCGCGAACCGCGCCGGCCAGGCCCTCCTGCGCAGGAAGGATCCATGACCCGGCGGGGAAGTCGACCCCGGCCGCGCGGAACGCGCGCTCGGCGATCTCGACGCCGAAGCCCGCGAGCCGGTACCGCGCCGCGAGCAGGCCCTCCTGCCCCGTGTCCTTCATGACGAAGACCGGGCCGGATCCGGCGACGTTGCCCGCGAGCCGCGGCGTTTCGGCCAGGTTCGCGAGCGGGGCCGAGCGCACGGACGCGTCGGCGATGGGGATGGCCTCGAGACGGTAGTGCGCGGGAAGCTCCCAGGAGATGTCGTCGTAGGGCTCGCCCGCATCCTTGGGGAAGTGCTGCGGCGTGAGGAGGTCCACGGCGTAGTTGCGGTAGGGCTGGTCGAGACGTACGACGTAGGTCCCGGCCGGGAAGTCGCCTTCCTTCAGACGCAGCGGCGCTTGCACGCGGCCGACCTCGATGTGCTGGCCGAGGAGGCGGCCGACCATCTGTGCCACGCGGAGCCGGTCGCCCTGGTCGTCGCGGATCACGAACGCGTAGGGAGGCTCGTCGAGGCCCTTGCGCCAGGAGTGGACGCCCTTGGTGTAGAAGTTGCGCAGCATCTCCTTAGCGTTCCGGGCCATGTAATCGAGGGCGGAGAGCGCCCCCGTCTCCGTGTAGTTGACGTTGTCGCGCGCCGACCACGTGACCTCGGAGGGCGGCGGCAGCGGCCGATACCACTCCATCGTCGTGCTTCCGTCGCGGATGATGCGGTGCACCGTCTCGGCGGTGGCGTTGCCGAACGTCTCGTATCCGCGGCCGACGGCGTTGTGGTTCATGGCCACCGAGTCGAGGTAGTGGTGGCCGAACGCCTCGCCGAAGTTCCAGGTCCACACGCCGGGCATCCCGAGGGCGGTCATCGCCTGCACCTCGTGAAGGCTCATCTCGAGGAACTCCCCATGGGTGATCGGATCGATGTGCGGGTTGTAGGGCCCGGTGCCGTTCCAGGTCACCATCAGCGGGATCGCTTCGTGCAGGTCGTGGACGACCGTGGGGTGCCACTCGAAGAACATGCGGTGGACCGCCTTCGTCGTCTCGTGGGTCTGCTGATGCGCGTCGCGGTTGATGTCCACCATCGCGTACTTCGACCAGTAGGGCGGCGACTGGCGGGGCAGCGCGCCGTAGTCGGTCTTGCCCTTCAGGAACCGGTAGAACCACTCGACCATCTTGTCGCGCCCGTCGGGGTTGGAGACGGGGTTGATGAGCACGAGGGTCTGCTCGCGGATCCGGCGGATCATCGCTCGCTCCGAGACGGCGAGCCGGAACGCCAGCTCGAGCATGGCCTCGGTCGAGCCCGTCTCGTCCGAGTGCAGGACGGCGTTGAAGTAGTACATCGGCCGCGCGCTCTCGATGAGCGGCTCGGCCGCGGCGGGATCGGTGCGGCGCGGGTCGGCCAGCGCGGCGGTGGCGGCCTTGAGGCGGTCCAGGTCGCGGATGCCGGCCTCGTCGGCCACCGCGAGCATCAGGATCTCGCGTCCCTCTTCGCTGCGGCCGATCGTGTACGCTCGCACGCGCGGTGAGGCGGCGGCCAGAGCGCGGCAGTAGGCATGCGCCTTCGCCGTGTCCACCATCTCGCCCGGCGCGCCCATGATCCGGCCGAAGAACGCGCGCGGCGACGGCACGGTGGCCGATGCGGGCAGGTAAGCCACCCAGGGCGAGAGAAAGCGCGGGTCGCCGGTGGCGGTGGCGATCGCCTCGACGGACCCGGCCTCGGGTGAATCGGGAGCGACGCCGGTGCCGTTGGCGGGCACTGCGGTTGCCGACGCCAGCAGCAGCGGCACCGCGGCCAGGGACCCGTTCATCCGCTGGCTGAGAAGCACTGAGACGCCGAAGACTGAGACGGTGAGTCCGACCCGGCGAAGGCCGCGACCGCTGCTCTTTGCCGTCATGTTGTCGGTGCTTCCAACACCCATGTCAGCTGTTGGCCTCTAACGATCGAGTTGAGCGGCCGCCCGATGACCGCTAACGCAGCCACTATGGCCCACGGTCCGCTCGAACAAATGGTTAGGTTTGCTCACGCCGGGAGGGCCTTCAGGACACCTTTTGGGTTGCGGTCTTGGCGTGGCGGTGGAGGAAGTC
>Ga0099828_10003441_pt1 | contig 11068 bp, 11 predicted proteins | sample CZO8metaG_2_FD_79338 | JGI IMG/M metagenome (GOLD analysis project Ga0099828, IMG submission 79338) | Vadose zone soil microbial communities from the Eel River Critical Zone Observatory, Northern California, USA - CZOApr15con2H1.8 metaG | ecosystem: Environmental > Terrestrial > Soil > Vadose...
CCGAGTGGGGCATCGGCGTCGTTTCGGCGGTCGTGTGACCAGCGGAGTGGGGCACAGAGACGCAACACGCCGTGCAAAATGACCTTGACCTTCCAAGATCACGAGTTGTGCGACAGCCTCTGGGACCCCCCATAGTTTCCGTGATCATGAAATGCGTGATCGTCGAGCCGGGGGACCGGTCTCGAAGAGACCTCAAGGAGCCGGCCGCCGACACCCGGCTCGCAGGTCACGGCCACCGCCCGGGCAGAGTCGAAGAAGTTGATCGGCCCGCGGACCCACCACAGGTTCATTTCCTCGGTGAACGCGCCGAACGCCGTCGGCGCATCCACTGCGACCTCTACCTCGGCGGAGACCGACCGGGCTGCGCTCATTGTGCTGACCTTTCCTCGACGTGCCGCCTGAACGACTGAAGCTGGGCGTCCCAGTGCGCCTGGACCTGATGGAGCCAGGCCTGCAGGGCCACCATCGACTGCGGGCGGAGCCGGAACACCCTGGCCCGTGCATCTGCCAGTGTCCGCTCATCCGCGACGATGCCTGCCTGCAGCAGCACCCGCAGATGGCGGCTCATCGCGGGGGCGGAAACGCCCGCGGCCGCGGCCAGCTGCCCGGCGCGCTGCGGGCCGGTACCGAGCAACTGCACGACCTGGCGCCGTGTCACGTCGGACAGCGCATTGAACAGCGGCGCCACCTCGTCGTCCCGCTGAGTTCCTGCAGCCATGAGATAATATTTAATATATACGTTAATAGTTGTCAAGTTGGCTGATAGTCGGCGTGCGGGGTCGCCCGGTCCCAGATCGCCTCGAAAGAGGATCCGCAAAGCTTCGCGAGGCCCGGATCGTCGGACGACTCCGTGGCCAGCCAGGAGCCATCACCGGCGAAGTGGTTCCAGGCCAGGATGCAGCCATCGATCAGCCAGAAGTCGCTGACGGGCACCAGGAGATCCAGTGCATTCCGGCGACGCAGCCAGCGCACCTGCTCGCCGGCCGCAAGATTGATTCCGGGAGTCACGTCGTACTCGAAGCGGACGTAGTCGGTGATCGGCTCCGACACGATGCGCGCCCGGCGGACGGCGACGCCACGGGCAACGGCAGCGGCGACGAGGTCGAACCATTCGCGCCACCGCTTTGCCGGGTCAAACCGGTTTCCGGCTCGCCAGTCGAGCCAGTCAGGGTCGGCGGGCATATAGGACTCACGCATCTCCAGATGGACCGCGGATTGCACTGCCGTCCTGACCAGCTCGCTGATGTCTGTCCTAGCTGGCACCGCTCGCCTCCTCGAATGCTGCCTGATCAGCTAAGGCATACCAGCGGGCAGCGGCCGCGATGACGCCGGTGCCAGGAGCCCTCGCGGTTCCCCCGGCACCGGGTGCGTCACCCATCAGGTGCCAGTCGAGCAGGGGCCCCCAGTGGTCTCGAGCTTGTCGAGCTTCCGGATCTTGATCTTGATCTTTGGCTCATTCCCGGTTCCAGCTTTGGTCATTGATGGTCACCTCCCTTCCGCTACTCTCGCGAGAATGCGGCGGAGCCAGCTGCGCACCCGCATGCCGTGGCGGCGCCACCAGGCGCGCAGCCAGATCACCTGAAATCCGGCCAGGAGAACGATGGCGGCTGTCGCGTCGAGGGTCTGCGCTGCGCCCGCACCGAGGATGAGCGTCCGCAAGCTCCGGCTCGTCAGGGTGATCGCGGCCGGGAGAGTAACGGCGCAGGCGAACCCGATGCAGGCCGTCGTGCCGACGAGCAGGATGACGCAGTAGCCACGGATGGCGCGACGCTCCCGAGCGGCGAGCGAGCGACTCGGATCGGCAGGCCTCCCGCGGCGGCGTCCGCTGGCCACCTGCCAGCCGGAGGCGGCCCAGTACCGCAGGCAGGACGCGCCATCCGCGTAAAGGTTGCGGGTGCCGGTGAGTTCCTGCAGCACGAAGTACACGTCAGTGCGCATGAACACCAGCAGCTGCGCAGCGATGAACTGCAGCGAAAGCAGCGCAGTGAGCCCGAGCAGTCGGCCCAGCGTGCCCGCCGGGCTGGCTGCGGCGAGCGCCAGGATGCACGCCGAGGCGATGACCAGATTGACCGCCAGCCCGGCGAGGTAAACGGTCAGCCGGATCCGGCGCGGAGCGGCCCACACGCCGCTCACGTCGGTCTGAGCCACCAGGAACTGGAGCCGGGTGCCGAGAGTCATCCGCGCGGGTACCCCGGCCGCCCGCGCGGTGATCAGGTGGCCGAGTTCGTGCAGGCCGATAATCAGCCAGCTCAGGGCTGCGTAGCCGAGAAATACGAGCGCACCTTGCCCGGTCCAGAAGAGATCGTGGTAGCTGGGCACCAGGGCGGGGCGCAGCGCCAGGGAACCTGCCGCGGCAACGGCCAGTGCGATGACGCCGACGGCGGCACCGGGATGCAGCGCCCACCGGACGTGCTGCGGCATCAGCCAGGCCAGGGTGGGCCTCGGTATCGGAGCCTGCGGCAGTGCCCTGCCGTCAGCCGACGCTACGAAGCCGAGATCGGCTATCGCGACGACGAAGTCCGCGACATCAATGTCCGTTCCCGTTTCGGCGAGCAGCCTGGCGTGCACGTCCTGCACCGGAAGGCCCTGGCCGAGCAGCACCAGAGCTCGCCGGCCGTCCTCCGGCAGCGCGATGAACTCGCCAGTCTCAGGCCGTCCTACGATCCACTCCTCGGCGTCGCGCCTCATCGCGAGCTTGTGCAGCTCGAGCCTCGTCGAGCCGGTCACCAGCTCAGTTGTCAGGGCCTCGGGCGTCAGCAGGGTCATCCCTGATCCCCGCAATCCGGGCAGTCAGCCCGGCGCGGCCCGCTGAAGACGAACGGCTCATCGAGCGCCACGAGGTTGACCGAGTAGATCCGTCCCGGGGTCGCCGGCGGAATACCGGTGAGCAGCGAGAGCACGGCATGCGCGGCCAGGTACCCGGAGATGCCAGCGCTTGGCGCCGCCACCGCATTGCCGGCCGCCTCCTCGCGGCCTGCTGCGTCATCCGGGCGGGCGCCGATCCGCCGCTGGTTCTCGATCTGCGTCATCCGCAGGCACTGGTAGCAAGCGCCGTTCCCTGGCACGTACGTGGCCACCGGCACCAGCGGACCGTGATAACCAGTGGCAACCCACGGGGTCTCGGTGGCAAGGCAGGCACGATTGGCCCAGGAATTTATCTCTGGCGGCCGGTCGGCACATAAGAGCAATACATCACAGTCCGCCGCCAGCGCGGCAATATCGGCGACAGACCCGATCTCTGCCTGCTCGCCGGTGACGTCAATATCGGAATTAAGATCGCGCAGCCGGGCGGTGGCCACCTCGGCCTTCGGGCGATGGATATCACTTTCGGAATACAGTACCTGCCGGTTCAGGTTCGACAACTCCACCCAGTCGCGATCTACGCAATGCAGATACCCGACGCCGCTGGCGGCCAGCGCGGCCGCTGCATTGCCGCCGGTCCCGCCAAGCCCGATGACGGTGACCCTGGCACTGCGCAGCCGGATCTGAGGCTCCCACGAGCTTGTCCTGGGGGTCAGATCCAGCCACCGGAAATAGGCTCTGCTCCGCCCGTAACGCTCCTTGTCCCGGCCGGTGAGCTCAGCAGGATCGGCCGCGCCCCAGTCCTCGATGTATCCGGACTCGACGAACGTCTCAATCGCGCCCCGTAAGGACTGTTCCGTCTCTCCGGGATGCCTCCCGGCCACCAGGCGCACGATCTCATCAATGGACCGTGATCCGTCCATGGCCTGCAGCAGCGTCCAGGCCAAGCCGGTCGGATCCTCAACCTCCGCCGCGATTCCGAAAGACAGCCCGCCGAGCCGGACGCGATTGCCGGCGATGCGGTAGGCCGCATGCTCCGGCTTCACCCGGGGCCGTATCATGCCCGGCCGTATTACGCCCGGCCGCGGCTGGCACGAGGCGGATGAGGGCGCGCCGGTCCCCTCATCAGGGCCCGCGGACTGGCGGTATTCTGCCCGCCCAGCAAAATTGCCGCTTTCCATACTGGCCTCAATTAATTGTCTGCATCAGTCGCGTGGCCCCATCGGAGCAGATGGCTCCTTACGCGCACTACTGCAGCCGGATACACGGTCGGCAGGGATACCAGCCAATCAGCAACTTAATCGCGATCACGACAGAGATTGAGCATATCTATTTGAGCGACCTAGGAGAGTTATTGTCAAGACTGGCGGATCAAGATCTTTAGGCCGGCAGGCAGTTGGCGCGGCCGCCCATCGCTGAAAGTGCCGGTGCGGCGGACGCCCGCGGAGTGACAGATCACGCCCGCAATTGCACACGCAATCGCACCGGCAATCGCACCGGCAATCGCACTCCGTCGCGTGCTCAGGTCGTGCCCGCCCGGCTGCGCGCACTGATCTCCCGGGCGGCCTGGTTCGCGTTTCGCTGGCCGCATTACCGCGGCTGGCGCGATAGCGTCTGCGACGTGCCCCCCGGCCGCGCTCCTAAGCCCATCGCAGACGATGCACGCCCCCCGTCAGCCCCCGCGGGCGGCAAGGCGGCAGCGAAGGCTCATCCCCGGGCCGCCCCGGCGGGCCGCAAGGCGGCGGCCAGGGCCGGCCCGCCGCCCGTCGCCGACCTGCTCGCCGCCGCGGTGGCGGACATCGGCGGCGCCGAGCGGCCCGGGCAGGTCACTATGGCGGAGGCAGTTCGGCGTGCCATCGATACCGGCGAGCACCTCGCCGTCCAGGCCGGGACGGGGACGGGAAAATCGCTGGCCTACCTCGTCCCCGCCGCGCGCCACGCGGTGACCGAGAACGCCACCGTCGTCGTGTCGACCGCGACGATCGCCCTGCAGCGCCAGCTCATCGACCGCGACCTTCCGCGCCTGGCCGCCGCGCTGCGGCGGGTGCTGGGCCGGGCGCCGGTCTTCGCGATACTCAAGGGCCGCCGCAACTACCTCTGCCTGCTGCGCACGTCATCGGGCGCGCCGGAGGATCCCGCCGAGATGCTCTTCGACCCCCGCACGGTCTCTGCGACCGGGCGGCAGGTGGAGCGGCTGCACGAGTGGGCGTCCTCGACCGCGACCGGCGACAGGGACGAGTTGGTGCCCGGTGTCAGCGAGCAGGCCTGGCGGCAGGTCTCTGTTACCGCTCGCGAATGCATCGGCGCCCAGCGCTGCCCGTTCGGCACCCGGTGCTTCGCGGAGCTGGCGCGGGATGAGGCAGGCCGGGCGGACATCGTCGTCACCAACCATGCGCTGCTGGCCATCGACGCGCTGGAGGACTTCGACGTCCTGCCCGAGCATGACGTGGTGATCATCGACGAGGCACATGACCTGGTCGACCGGGTCACCGCCGTCGGGTCGGCGGAGCTGTCCGCGCCCGCCGTCGAGGCCGCCGCCCGCCGCTGCGGCCGCATGATCGAGGACACGGCGACGGGCAGGCTCAGGGAGGCAGCGGGAGCAGCCGCGCGGGTATTCGACGAGATCCCTTACGGGCGCATCGACGTGCTGGCCGAGCCAGTCGCCGTATCGCTCGCTGCCGTCCGGGACGCGGCCCGGAGCTGCGCTGCAGACCTGCGCGCCAGCGCCAGCAACACCGAAGAGGAGCCGGAACGGATCGCCGCCGGCCGGTCTGCCCTCGCAGCCCTGGACGAGCTGCAGGGTGCGGCCGACAGGATCCTCGCCGCGTTCGGCCCGGACATCGCCAGCCGGCCTGACGTGGTGTGGATGGACCGGCCCTCGTCCGCGGAGTCATCCCGCCCGCCCACGCTGCGGGTTGCCCCGCTGGAGGTCGGCGGGCTGCTGGCGGAGCGGCTGTTCAGCCGCCACACGGTCACCCTGACCTCCGCGACGCTGGCGCTCGGCGGCTCCTTCGACCCGCTGGCCCGCCAGTGGGGCCTGCCGCTCGGCGGCGCGACCGGCACGGGCGCGTCAATGCGGGCGCGGGAAACGGCCGGACCCCAGGGCATGCCCGGCGGGCAGCCTGCGGCAGGTGCGCTGGATCCGGCCGGCGGACAGGATCACGCTGGCCGGCCGGATGCAGAGGCCGATGCGCCCGATATGCCTGATGCGCCCTGGGATGCCGCAGAACCGCATTCCCTGGCTTGGTCGGGGCTGGATGTGGGCTCGCCGTTCGACCATCCGCGCAGCGGCATACTCTACGTCGCCAGGCACCTGCCGCCGCCCGGGCGTGCCGGGCTGGCCGAGGCCTACCTGACCGAGTTGCAAGAACTCATCGAGGCTGCCGGCGGGCGCACGCTGGGGCTGTTCTCATCGATGCGGGCCGCCCGGCAGGCGGCCGATGAACTGCGCGGGCGGATCGAGTTCCCGCTGCTCTGCCAGGGCGATGACCCGACGTCGCAGCTGGTCGCTCAGTTCGCGGCCGACGAGGCCACCTGCCTGTTCGGCACGCTGTCGCTGTGGCAGGGCGTCGATGTGCCCGGCCCGTCCCTGCAGCTGGTCGTCATCGACCGGATCCCGTTCCCGCGGCCCGACGACCCGCTGGCGTCGGCCAGGCAGCGAGCGGTGGCGGCCCGCGGCGGCAACGGGTTCATGACCGTGGCAGCCGCCCAGGCGGCGTTGCTGCTGGCGCAGGGAAGCGGGCGGCTGCTGCGCACGCTGAGCGACAGGGGCGTGGTGGCGATCCTTGACCCGCGGCTGGTCACGGCCCGGTATGGCAGCTTCCTGCGGGAGTCGCTGCCGCCGTTCTGGGCGACCACCGACCCGGAGGTCGCCCGCGGCGCGCTGCGCCGCCTGGCGGGTCGATGAGGAAGTCCGCCGGCAGGCCGAGGTGCTCCTCACCCTTGCCCGTTGCTCCGCGCAGGCTGGGCGCTAGCGCCAGGGCGCGGCCTGCCGCCAGCCACGAGCGCGGGTTCAGCGCGGCCATGGGGGGCATTTCTGCCTGCCTTGAATGGTCTCCAGCTCAGGTGGCTCAGGATGTCTGTCGTAATCAGCTGGGTCATCGCAGGACTTTCGTCGCCACGGGAGATCCGTTACGGTTACCCTGTGGTTCGTGTTTCATACGATAGGATAGACATATTATATGGATTCCGAAGTATTTGCCGACGCCGGCGCGGCCAGGCGCCATCGGCGGCTCTGCACCGAGATCAAGGACTCACTGCGTGAGCTGGGCATTCAGCTGGCGCTGCTCAATCACCAGGTCGTGGCCCACCTCGATCTCAACGACGGCGATCTGCACTGCCTGAACATCACCGCCCGCTACGGACCGCTCAGCCCCAGTGCGCTCGCCCGCCGTGCCGGACTCCACCCCGCCACCATCACCGGCATCCTCGACCGGCTGGAACGCGGCGGCTGGGTGGCCCGCGAACGCGACCCGTCCGACCGCCGTGCCGTCACAGTGCGCGTGCTCCGCGACCGCACCGCCGAGCTCCTCCGCCTCTACTCCGGCATGAGCACGTCCATGGACGAAGTCTGCACCCGCTACACCGATACCGAACTCGAACTACTCGCCGACTTCCTCCGCCGCACCACGGACGCCGGAGAGCATGCCACCCGCCAGCTGGCAGACGGCTAGCGGCGCGGACGCAGTGCGCGCCGGAACAGTACGCACCGGAACCAGTACGCGCCGGAAACTGTGCTCGCCGGAAGGAGCACGCGCGTAAATCGGCTGACGGTGCCACCTCGGTGACGACATGGCCAGTCTCTGCATGCTCACGCAGGGGTGCGGCCCAGCATCTGCCGCACAAGGAAACCGGCGGGCACTGGCGCCTACAGCACGTCGTGCCCTGGGCGGTTTCCCTCCGGCAGCGGGTGGCGCTCCGCCGGTATCGTGCCGAGCCGGCCCGCCTGGTAGTCCTCGAATGCCTGGACCAGCTCGGCCCTGGTGTTCATGACGAACGGGCCGTAGGCCGCGACGGGCTCCCTGATCGGCTGGCCGCCGAGGATGAGGATGTCCAGGCCCGCGCTCGGGCCATCCGCCCGGCGGTCCGCCGCGACGGTGATGACGTCGCCGTGGCCGAACACGGCCAGCTGGCCCATCCTGGCCGGTCGTTTCTCGGCTCCGATGGTGCCGGATCCGGCGAGGACGTAGCCGAGCGCGTTGAAGTCAGGCCGCCACGGCAGCCGCAGCTGGGCGCCTGGCTCAAGAGTGGCATGCAGCAGGGCGATCGGCGTATGCGTGACGCCGGGGCCCTGGTGGCCGGCGACATCGCCAGCGATGACCCGGATCAGCGCGCCCCCGTCTGGCGAGCTGAGCAGCGCGACCTGGCCCGCCCTGATGTCCTGGTAGCGCGGGTTGGTCATCTTCATCCTGGCGGGCAGGTTCACCCAGAGCTGGAAGCCGTGGAAGAGCCCGCCGCTCATGACCATGTCCTCCGGCGGCTCCTCGATGTGCAGGATCCCGCCGCCCGCGGTCATCCACTGGGTGTCACCGTTCGTGATCATCCCGCCGCCACCGTTGGAGTCCTGGTGCCGGAACGTCCCGTCGATCATGTAGGTGACGGTCTCGAAGCCGCGGTGCGGGTGCCAGGCGGTCCCCTTCGGCTCACCCGGCGCATAGTCGACCTCGCCCATCTGGTCCATGTGGATGAACGGGTCAAGCGCCCGCATGTCGACGCCGGCGAACGCGCGCCGGACGGGGAAGCCCTCGCCCTCATACGCCGACGGCGCCGTCGTCACGGCCAGGACGGGCCGGTCGGCCGCGGCGGCCTGGTCCGGCTCCCGGACGCGGGGCAGCACCAGGGTGTCATTGACAGTGACCGCAGGCATTTATGTCCTCCTCTGGGAACAGCATCGCGCACGCTTGCCCGGCAGAACAGGCGGGCAATGCCAATGCGACTGCCAACGGTAATTGAACTCGCAACATTCCCGTCGCGGCCGATGGGCGCGGGTGCCCGCAACGGCGGGGGCCGGGACGGCGGGAGGGCCGGGTGCCGAGGACGACGCCGACCCGGCACCCGGGGTGACGATGAGCACCCAGTATCCGGCATGACGTGACCTAGCCGGTCCCGGCCGAGGCTCCGCTGCTCGCCGCCTCATCGGCCTCAGCGGGCGCGACCCAGCCTGGCGCAGCCACCGGGCTGAGGCACCGCGGCGCCCAGATCTCCCTGCCATCTTCTTCGGCACAGCCGAGAGACCCTTCGGCGAGGCTAGGCCGAAGTTCCCCCAGGCTCATAAGGCCCATCATGTCTGCCCTGGGCATAGAGCTTCGGTTGCCCGACTTACATGACTACGGTAGTCATGTGCGTCCACGTTTTCCCTGGTGAACAGGGGTGTCAGCTCATCCGGGGGGAACTACGGGCTAGGAGGACGGCTGCTGCTCAGCTGGGTCATGGTCGGCGGCTGCCGCTCCCGCCGGGGTTGGCGGGGCGGCCGTCGCCCGGTCGGGTCAGTGGCGGGGCGGCTGCCGCTCAGTTGGGGCTGTAGGGCGTGTACCTCAGGTCAGGGGCCGGCGTGGAGGTGAGCGAGCGCAGCATCGTGGTCTCCCGGGAGAGCAGCGCGCGCTCGGCGGCCAGGCGGCCCGCGGCGTCGGGCTGGGCGAGCAGTGCCTGCTTGCCGCTCAGGTCGATGATCATGGACGCGGCAACGAGGTAGGACAGCATGACCGGATCGTCGGGCAGGTCCGGGATGCTGAGCTGCGTTGCTCCCTGGCAGGCGAGCGCGCTGAGATAGTCGCGGAACGCGTGCTGCGCGGCCTGTGCCGCGAGCCTCGCGGCCGTGTCGTCGCCGGTATCGTCGGGCAGCAGATCCACCTCGGCCTGCAGGTACGGCTTCGAGTCGTCAAGCCCCGCTAGCCGGAACCGCTGCGTGCCCGCCGTCACCAGGTCGAACCGGCCGTCCTCGTGCTCGGTGACCTGGCGAACCGTCGCGATGCAGCCGACCTCATAGAGGGCGGAGATTCCGTCCAGGCCGGTCTCGCGGCCCTTGCGGATCGCGATGACCCCGAAGCGCCGCGGCTCGGGCCCTGCCAGCAGGTCCGATACCAGCTGCCGGTACCGCTGCTCGAAGATGTGCAGGGGCAGCAGCAGGCCGGGGAAGAGCACGGTGCCCAGCGGGAAAAGCGGCATCGTCTCGCTCATGCTGCGACCCTATGCGGGTCTTGGTACGCGGGCGAATTGCGGCGAGCGCCACCGCCCGGCGAGCGGCGCTGCCACCCCCGGTGGCGACAAGCTCGCCGGGCGGGCAGCAGATCGCCGGGCAGCAGGTCGCCGGGCGGCGGCGGGCCTGCCGACGCGGTCAGGGGTGCTCACGCCGGTAGTGCGCAGCCAGCACGTCGTCGCCAAAGTCGCTGCGGGGACGGCGCAGCACCGTGTGCGCATGGTTGCCGTCGGCGCTGATGTTGTCGTATTCGATCAGCAGGTCGTCGCCCTGCACACGGTAATAATGCGGGTGGCCGGGGGTCGTCGGGCCTTCCCAGGCGAACTGCAGCTCGCCCGCGCTGATCCGGGCGGCCTCGCGGGCGGCCAGCTCGGCCGGCAGCCTGCCGAGGTAGAGGGCGACCAGCTGACCCAGGACCGCCTGTGACGTCGGCCCGATCCTGGCGGCGGCGATGCCGGGCGGCTCGATGCCGTCCACCGCAGGAGGCCTGGTGCCGCTGCGGATGTCCGCCGGAGCCTGGTCGGACACCACGGCGAGGGCCCGCCCGGCCGGGCCAAGCGCGTCAAGCAGCGCTCGCGCCAGGTCTTCCTCCGGGGCAAGCGGCCGGGAGACCACATGATCGGCGTAGCTGACCCGGGCGGGGTTGGCGCCGAGGAAGACGGGAGCGGGGGAGACCTCATCGCCGGCAACCGTCATTGTCACCGACAGGTGATGCCCCTCGAACCGCCACGACCAGGGCTCGTCGCCCGCCGGATCGCCGAATACCGTGACCCAGTAATCCCCGCTGTGCCGCCCCTGCCGCCACCGTTCACGCCGGTCAAGCACCTCCTCCAGGGCGATGATCCCCATCGCCTGCGCGTAGGCGTGCTCGCTCAGCGCGGTGGCCAGCAGGCGATGGGCAGCTTTTCGGCCGGCCCGGTCCATGTCCGCGATGCAGGCGCCGGGGCGGGGCAGCGGGCGGTATTCCAGCCACCGCCGCGCATCGTCGTCGGCGAACGGCCGGGCCAGGAGGTCATGCAGCCGGTCGTCGACTGAGTTCAGCAGGATCGTCGCAGCCGACCGCATCTGGCG
>Ga0099828_10003448_pt1 | contig 11061 bp, 9 predicted proteins | sample CZO8metaG_2_FD_79338 | JGI IMG/M metagenome (GOLD analysis project Ga0099828, IMG submission 79338) | Vadose zone soil microbial communities from the Eel River Critical Zone Observatory, Northern California, USA - CZOApr15con2H1.8 metaG | ecosystem: Environmental > Terrestrial > Soil > Vadose...
AGGTGATCGGTGCGCAGCCGATGTCGGACGAAGACCGCGTGGGGGTCCGCCGCTTCATCAACTTCCAGCACCTCACACCCTGCTGCCACCACGGCGCCATGCGCAGCCCCGACCCGTTGCCGCCCAGCGCCGGCCCAGGCAAGGGACTGCCGCGGCACGCTCTGTTCATTCGGCAGCAGGACGTCGACCGGCACCTGAGGCGGCTGGACAAGTACAACGTGCCTCACCTCGATCCGGTGCGAACTTCGGACGACGGCGATGAAGGCATGTCCATCGCCTGGGAGGATCCGGACGGCAACCAGTTCGAGTTCTGGGCGCCCGACCGCTTGCCGGAGGGCGCCATGACGTACTCCACGTCGGTTGGCGTTGGCCGCATCAGCCATGGCGTGTACGAGTGCCAGGATCTGCAGCGCGCGGCCGACCACTTCGCCACCTATTGCGCCATCGAGCCGCGGCTCAGCACGGATCTGTCCAAAGACACGCTAGTGCTGCGGCTGGTGGGCGGCGCCCGCGTGATTTACAAGAAGACAACTGGCTTCAGCCAGCGCACAGGCGGCTGGGGCAAGCTCGCCGCGTCACACGCGGCTTTGGTCGTCCGAGACGAGGACTTCTGGCCCAACTACGAAAAGATGTGGGACGGCGTCCCCGAGTGGCAGTTCGATCGAGAGCGTGACCAATTCGTCGGCGCAGGTCCCGAGCTGCCCGCCCGAACTGCGCGGCATGGCAGCCCAGCCGGACGGCGCTGGTTCGACATCAAGGGCCGGGGCGACGACTGGTACGACTGGGACACGAACTGCTTCCATTTCATGGGCGGCGAGCCGCGGGACCGCTCGTTCACTGAGTATGAGCCCCACACCATGGAGTGGCATCTGCCGCAGTACTTGGAGGCAAACGGGCTGGTCGCTTCCTAGAGCAGAGCGCCTAGCTCGGCTATACCCACCGGCTCTCGATCAAGCCGAGCACGCTATCCCGTAGGATGGCGCCATGAGACGCTCCCTGCCTGTCGTACTTGCATGTGTCGTGCTGCTGGCCGCCTGCGGTGGTAGCCCAGTCGGTGCGCCGGCCAGCAGCGGCATCAGTCCATCAGCGCCGGCCGGCGACTGGCAGACGAAATGGAATAACCTCATCGCCGCCGCCAAGAAGGAAGGGACCATTACTATCGCCATCGGCCCCGGCGGTGGTCCGGCGGCGCGCCAATCGCTGCCGCCGGCATTTAAGCAGGACTTCGGCATCGACATGCAGATCCTGGTTGCCTCGGCGCCCGAGTTAGTCACCCGGGCCAAGCTCGAGCAAAGCGCCGGTCAGCAGAGCTTCGATGCCCTGCTGCTCGGCGCCGATTCCATGTACGCCTCGTTTTATGGCGAGAAGCTGATAGAGCCGCTGCGGCCTGCGCTCATCCATCCCGACGCGCTCGACGGCTCTAAGTGGGTCACAGGCAAGCCCTGGTTCATGGATCCCGACGAGCAGTACATCCTGCGCGTGTCCAATGGTCTCAGCGGATTTACATCGGTGAACACCGATTCTGTAAGTCCCGCCGATTTGGCCGCCTGGCAAGATCTGCTGAAGCCGCAGTTCAAAGGCAGGATCATGAGCTATGACCCGACCATCAACGGCTCCGGCGCGCAGCACGCCGCCTTTCTCGAGTACACCCTGGGCGACGATTTCGTCAGGCAGCTGTACAAGGGCCAGCAGATGGTCATCACCAAGGACACGAATCAGTTTGCGGATTGGCTCGGACACAACAAATATCCGATTGCCTTGGCCATGCCCTCGTCGAGCGTCGAGAGCTTGAGGAAGGATGGCCTGCGCGTCGAAGTGGTGACATTCAAGGAGCATCCGGCCTATTTGACCGCCGGCAGCGGCCTGTTGGCCAAGCTCAAGTCGCCGCCGCATCCCAACGCCGCCGCGCTCTTCGCCAACTGGATGGCCATGGATCGCGGCCAAACGGTCTGGAATGCGAGCCAGGGCTACGTGGGCTCGCGCACCAGCCTCAAGAATGACTGGGTGCCTGATTACGTGCGGCCAAAGCCTGGCGTCGACTACCTCGACACGTACAGGTGGGACTACGTTGAGCACACCTATCCGGACAACCTGAAGAAAGTCCGGCAGGCCATAGGCGCCGGCTAGACCCATGCGCATTGATGCCTTCCCTCATTGCCTGCCACGGGTGTGCTTAGACCGCTTCCGTGCGGTGGCTTCGGGCTTCGCGCTCGACTACCTGAATGGAATGGAAGCTCAGCCGCTCCTGGCGCCGCTGTGGGACCTCGATGGCCGGTTTCGGGCTATGGATCAGGTGGAAGACTACGTCCAGGTTCTCACAATCTGTCTGCCGCCCATCGAGTTCATTGCCCAGGGCCAGACGGGCGCCGACCTGGCGCGCTTGGCAAACGACGAGATGGCCGAGCTGGTGGTGAAACACCCCGATCGGTTCAGGGGCTTCGCCGCATCGCTAGCCATATCCGAAGTCGATGCCTCGCTGGCCGAGATCGAGCGCGCCGTCCGCCAGCTGGGTGCGCTGGGCATCCAAATCCACACCAACGCCAATGGTTTGCCGCTGGACGAGCCGCGCTTCGAGCCAATCTTCGCCGCTATGGAAGCCTTGGACCGGCCGATCTGGGTGCATGGCTGGCGCAGCCCAGCCGTAGCCGACTACGCCGGCGAAGCCGAGTCCAAGTATGGATTATGGCTGGCGTTGGGCTGGCCGTATGAGATGGGCATGTTCATGGGGCGCCTAGCGCTGTCCGGCATGTTCGACCGGCATCCCAATCTGCGCATTCTGACCCACCATAGCGGCGGCATGGCGCCGACCTTTAGCCAGCGCGCAAGCGGCGCGGCCATGCATTTCAATCCCAGCCAAGAGAGTGACCGTGCCGCGGTCGCCAGCCTCACGAAAAGTCCGCTCGACTACTTCAAGATGTTCTACGCCGATACCACCGGGCAAACGCCCATCACCATCACGGCCGCGCTGCAGTTCTTCGGCATCGACCGGGTGATGATGGCCACCGACTTTCCATGGACCTATCCTGCCAAGCACATGACGGCTATCGACCAGCTGTCCCTGTCAGAGGCGCAGCGGCAGCAGCTGCTGAGGGCCAATGCGCAGCGGGTGCTGGGAATCAAATGAGCGAGGCACCAATGGCCCTCACCGCTGAACGGCGCGTCGCCAAGGTTGCGGCTGCGGCATCCACTACCTGGAGCTGGGCGCAGGTCCCAGCCTGGTATTTCTCCATGGCTCGGGCGGCCTGCGGTTCGACGCAACTGCCTTTGGCCTGCTAGCCAGCGACTATCGCCTGCTGGTCCCGTCCATGCCTGGCTTCGACGAGTCGACCGTTGGCAGCGTGACCTCCGGCCCGGAGGTCGCGGACGTGATGGCGGAGTTCATCGCCACGTGCGCGGGCGGGCAGGCGAGCGTGATCGGCGAGTCGTTTGGGGGGCGGATCGCCGCGTGGCTCACGGTCCGCCATGCTGAGGTAGTCGATCGGGCGATTCTCGCGGCTCCGGGCGGGCTGCGCCGCAGCGGCGGCGACCGCGGATTGAACCTCACGCCTGAGGAGCAGCAGACGCGGCTCTACGGCCGCCCGCTCGATCAGCGGCGCACGCCCTGGCAGGTGGCGCAGCACAGGGCCAACGTCCAGAACGCCATCCGGTTTGGCGGCCCAGTGTGGGACGAGGACCTCTACCAGCAGCTGCCCACCATCCGGCGGCCGGTGCTGGTGATGTCCGGCACCAACGACCAGACGATGGAACGACGCGACATCGAGCTCTTTCCCGAGCGCATCCCCGGCAGCCGCATCAGCTACCTCGAGGGAGCGCCTCATGTGCTGTCGGCCACCTACCCGGAGCAGTTCACGCAGCTGGTCAAGGACTTCCTGGCAGAGGACCGGGCACAATAGTCAGCGACATGCCGTTTACCGAAGAGTTCATCGACGCGGACGAGTTCCGCATCCGTTACCTGCAGTCCGGGGTGGGCGACGCCCTGGTCCACATTCATGGCGCCGGCGGCGTGCGTCTCACCCAAGCCCACGACCTGCTGAGCAAGCACTTCCGGGTGATTGCTCTCGAGCGGCCTACGACGCCGGGTATGGCACAGCAAAGAGCACGCGGGTTAGCCCGCGGTCACTAACTCCTGTCCGGCCTGACGACGGTTGGCCGCGATCTGCTCGTCGACGAACTCTTTCCAGTTCTTGGCGTTGGGCAGCACGTCGGCGACGACGACCAATTGAGGGAAGGAATTGTCCTTCGGGTCGCGGATGACGTGCGGCGGGTCCTCGCCTCGCTGCATCTTGGCAATGGCATCGAACATCACCCGCCGCAGCATGGTGATGGACTTGTCGCCATACCCGAGGTGCTCTTGCGTCCGGTCCTGGATCACGCCGGCCGTCTCAGTCGCCCAGGCATCGTGAACCGCGAAGCCGTTACCCAGGCCGGCAAACGTACGCTGACGCATGTCATCCCTGGTTTGGAGGTATCGATTCGCCTTGTTGCGCCCCAGGCGGCCATCCGGCGTCACGCCGGCGTCGCCGGCCAGAACCTGGAGCAGAGCCTCTTTATTGAGCGGCCCGCTGCGGCGGAAAGTGATCATGTACTTCCAATGGCAGGTGTCGTCGATGGGGACATGCCAATTGACCAGGTAGCCGTCCTTGCCCTGGGTGCCGCCCGGCACCGCGGCGAAGGCCGGCAGCACGGCGTTCTCAACCTTCAAGTAGTAGCCTTCGGGGGCCTTGCGCATGACCAGCTCGCGCATGCCAAAGTCGGTCGTCTCCGTCTCGATGCACGGGGCCACATCTTCGGCCAGCAGGCTCAACGCCGAGCGCTCGGTTCCCTTGGCCGACTCGGCCATCAGGCTGTTGCTGAACTCCTGCAGCGACAGCCGGTGCAGGAATGATAGGTGCACCTGGTCCATGTTGCCCTCGTGTGCCTGCAGGTAGTTGCATTCCTGGTACAGCTTCACGATGACCCGGCGTTCCTCGGGTGCGCTCAGGAAGTCGTAGTTGGGCAGGAGTGGCGGCTCCCCGGGGCCCATGTAGGTGAAGATGATGCCCGACCGCTCCTGGCAGGGATACGCTCGCTGCCGAACCTTCTTGCGGAAGTCGCTGCCGGCGGGCTCGCCCGGCTGATCGAGGCAGCCACCGCTCACGTCGTACAGCCAGCCGTGATAGACACAGCGCAACCCGCCATCTTCCAGGCGGCCATAGCTCAGGTCGGCGCCGCGATGCGCGCAGTGCAGGTCCAGCAAGCCGATCTGCCCCCGGTCGTCGCGAAAAAGCACCAGGTCCTCGCCGAGGATGCGAACCGGCAGCGGGGCAGCGCGATTGTCCAGCTCTCCGACCAGCGCCAGCGGCTGCCAGTAGCGGCGCATGAGCTCGCCGCAAGGCGTGCCCCGGCCGGTCTGCGTCAGCAGATCGTTTTGCTCTCGGGTCAGCATGTTTCTTTCTCCAGAAGTGTGTGGTCCATATGATAAGCGCCGGCAAGGCCGGCTGTTCTAGAATCGGCCCGCTATGAACGCCTCATCGCGCCCTGTCTTTGCGCTGATTCTGACGACCGTCCTGGCCCTGGCCGGCTGCGGCGGCGCGGCCGCGCCGCCATCGAGTGCCGGCCCAGCGCCGGCATCCGCGGCGGCCAAAGCTCCAGCCTCCGCTGCGGCGCCCGCGTCCGCGGCGGCACCGGCAACGTCCAAGCCAGCGGCGCAAGCCGGCGCACCGGCGGTCTGGGAGCAGATCGTCGCCGCGGCCAAACAAGAGGGCACAGCCATCCTCGGCGTGCCACCCGGGCCTCAATACCAGCCGGCCATAGCCGAAGGTTTCGGCAAGGCCTACCCCGGCATCAAGCTGGAGATGACGAACATCCACGCCGCCGATTTCTCCACCCGCCTGGCGAAGGAGCGCGCCGCCGGCCTGTTCGCCTGGGACGCCTGGATCGGCGGCCCGGACGTGGACATCTATCGCCTGGCGAGTGAAGGCGCCTTCGATCCGCTCAAGCCCGACATCACTCAGCCCGACGTTCTCGACAACAGCAAGTGGCTGGGCGGCGGCTTCGACGTCGAGTTTTCTGACCAGGCGAAGAAGTTCACGCTCAACTTCGGCGCGCTCAGCTCCGAAGGCGCATTCGTCAACCGCGACCTCATCCCCGAATCGGCATTGGCCAAATACGAGGATCTGTGGAAGCCCGAATTCAAAGGCAAGATCGTGTGGCAGGATCCCCGCCAGTCGGGCTCCGGAGTGAACTCCGCGGCAGTCATCCTGAAGGTCTTCGGCGAGCAGAAGCTCCGTGACCTGTGGTCTTCGCAGGGCATCGTGCTGTCAACGGACGAGCGCCAAATGGCCGAGTGGGTAGCTCGCGGCACCCATCCCATCGGCATTGGCTTGGTGCGCAACCGCGGCATCGACCTGCTGAAGGCGCAGGGAGTCGGGCTCAGCATCAAGAGCGTCCCCTTTCCAATCGCCCTCAACATCCCCGGCGCCCATGCCTTGATCGCCGTGAACAAGCCGCCGCATCCCAACGCCCGTAAGGTGATCCTGACCTGGATCCTCAGCCAGGATGGCCAGACGGCGATCGCCAAGGCGTCCAACATCAACAGCCGCCGGCTGGATGTGCCGATAGTCGACCCGACCACCGTGCCGCCTAAGGACCAGCCGACCCTGAACACGCAGGCCGAGGATTTCGCCCCGCTTCGGGCGCAGGCCAACAAGATCGCGGCCGAGATCTTCAAGTAATGCGCTACCGCTCGATTCGCGACTTTATCCAAGCAGCCGACGAGATCGGAGAGGTCAAGACGGTACATGGCGCCGCCCTGGAGCAGGACGTAGGCTGCCTCACCGAGCTGGCTTCGGAGATGGATGGGCCGATGCTGCTGTTCGACCGCTTCGAAGGCTATCCCGAAGGCTTCCGCATCGCGAGCAACCTGTACCGCAACAGCCTGCGCCGCTTTGCTCTGGCCCTCCAACTGCCGGTCGATTCGCATCCCATCGACCTGGTCAAGCTGCTGCGCGAGCGCAAGCGGAAGCAGAAGCCGATGCCTCCGGTGTTCGTCGCCGATGGGCCGGTCCTGACGAATCAGCTGTCCGGCGCCGATGTCGACGTGGAACGCTTTCCGGCGCCGCTGTGGCACTCAGAAGACGGCGGCCGGTACATCGGCACCGGGGACCTGCTGGTGCTCCGCGACCCGGAGACGGGCTGGATCAACTTCGGCACCTATCGGGCCTGCGTGCAAGGCCGGCAGCGACTGAGCTTGTGGATCATCAAGTACAAGCGCGGCCGCATGATCGTGGAGAAGTACTGGGCGCAAGGCAAGCCGTGCCCCGCCGCGCTGGTGTTGGGCTGCGATCCGGTGACCTTCATGGCCGGTACCAGCCAGCAGAAGTACGAGCACGCCGGCGCGCTGCACGGCGCCCCGGTGGAGGTCCTTGAGGCGCCGCTCACTGGCCTGCCCATTCCGGCCGGCTCAGAGGTGGTGTTCGAAGGCGAAATACCGCCCATCGACGAGGAAAGTGCCGTCGAAGGCCCTTTTGGCGAATGGCCCGGCTACTATTCGCATTCCGGCCCCGAGTGCGTGCTGCGCGTGCAGCACATCTCCCACCAGGACGACCCCATTATTCACGGCTTTCCGCCGCTGCGGCCGGTGCTTTCCTGGGGTGCGGAGCTGCCGGGCATGGCCGTCGAAGTGTGGGATCACCTGGAACGGTCCGGCGTCAGCGACGTCACCGGCGTATGGGGCCACTGCCACGGGCTGATGCTGGTGATCGCGCTCACGCAGCGCTATCCGGGCCATGCCGAGCAGGCGCTGATGACGTCCATCGGCCGCATCTCGGGCGGCATGTACGGCTACGTGGTGGTCGTGGACGACGATATCGATCCATCCAATATGCGCGACGTGCTGTGGACCTTGTGTACGCGCGTGGATCCGGCCAAGGCGGTGCAGATCGCCCACAACATGCTGACCAGCGACCTGGACCCCCGCCTGAGCCCCGAGCAGAAGGCCGCTGGCGACTACACCATGGGCCGCATGCTGATCAACGCCTGCAAGCCCTTCCGCTGGCGCGAGTCGTTCCCCAAGACCAACATCTTCTCCGAAGCGGAGCGGCGCGAGGTCCGCCAGCGCTGGTCCGGGCTCCTGCAAGAGCTTGAGGACATGGTCCAGGGCCGCAAGCGCTCAGACTCCCTCTCCCTACCGGAGAGGGCAGGGGAGAGGGTCCGAGTCTAGGCTCTCGCGCCCAGCTCTGGCCCAGGCGCAGGTCGATGTGATTGCGGTCCGGATCGAGCACCCGGCACTGATTCGTGATAGGACCCGCGGCTGCTCGGTGACGATGGCAAGGTACCGGATACGTGATTCCAAAGGGCCTTGCCCTCCTTCCTGGCGTTCCATGATACGGTCCAGCAGCTGGTCCTCGATGACCCGCCGGTAGTATCATCAGCGCACTTCCACCAAGGAGTCTTTGCGTCATGACACGATTTCCGTCTGCGGTGGTCATAGCGGCTCTGGCGCTGGTTGCCTGCGGCGGCACGGCCACGCCTGCGGCGGCACCGCCCAGCGCATCGCGGGCCGCCAGTCCGAGCCAGGCCGCGGTCAGCGCAAGCGCCAAGCCCAGCCAGGCTGCGGCCAGCCCGAGCGCCAGTCAGGTGGCCGCCAAGCCCAGCGCCGCCGCCAGTGCCGCCCAGGCCAGCGCCGAGGCGGGCGCGACCGCGCAGCCGATCAAGATCGGCCTGATCGAGCCGTTTACGGGCCCGTTCGCCGAGATCGCCAAAGACAACCGCGATGGCATGAACATGTTCCTGGAGTCGGTCAATGGCGTCATCGCCGGGCGCAAGGTCGAAGCGATTACGGCCGACGACCAAACGCAAGGCGACGTTGGCCTGACCAAGGCCAAGCAGCTGGTCGAGAGCGACAAGGTGCAGATCCTCATGGGCACGGTGGCCACGCCGGTGTGCTACGCCGTATCTGGCTATGTCAAGCAGGCGCAAGTGCCGTACATGGTCACCGGTTACTGCACGGCCCAGAACCTCACCGTCGATCCCAAGTTCGCCAGCCCCTATCTGACGCGCGTCACGCTGATCGGCATGCAGATGGCCGATCCGGCCGCCGAGTGGGCCTACAAGCAGGGCTTCCGCAAGGCCGTGCTGATCAGCTCCGACTTCGCTGCGGGGCTGGAAAACGGGGATGCCACCGCCGCCGCCTTCATAAAGCGCGGCGGCACCATCGTCCAGGAGCTCTACCCCAAGCTCGGGACCAACGACTTTGGGCCCATCGTGAGCCAGATCGACAAGAGCGCCGACGTGCTGTTGTCCTTCGTCCCGGGCACTGACGGCATTCGTTACGTCGATGCTTACACCTCCTACCTGGGAGCGAACAAGCCGCCCATAGTCGACGTCACTGGCGGGATCATCGTCACCTCCAACATCGATTCGCTCAAGGACAAGGCGCTGGGCATCGTCGCCTCAAAGGCCTACGTCGAAACCCTCGACAATCCCAAGAACAAGGCCTTCGTCAAGGCCTATCAGCAGAAGTTCCCCGGCAAGATGGTCTCAGTCGACGTAGCGCTTACTTACTCGGCATTTGAGATCTTCGAGGCGGCCCTGAAGAAGGTTAACGGCGCTATCGAGCAGAAGCAGGCGTTTCTGGATGCGCTCCAGGCCACCAACCTCGAGACGGCGCGCGGCCAGATCAAGCTCGACAAATATCACGACATCGTGCAGAACATCTACATGTACAAGATCGTCAAGCAGGGCGCAAGCTACGGAACGGAAATCGTCGACACCAACAAGGAAGTGAGCCAATTCGCCACCTTCACGCCCGAGCAGATGGCCAAGCTCCAAGTCGGCACCATGAAGGGCAAATGGGTGGGCATGACCAAAGCCAAGCTCGACGACATACTGAAGTAGCGCCGCTGTTGGCTGCCTGGTTTCGCACGAAACCAAGCTTCCGGCGGCTCGGGCCATTGGCCGGGATTGCGCTGGCGCTGCTCCTAGCTGGCTGCGGCGCCGCCAGCCCGCCAGCCTCTGCTCGCCCGCCGACCAACGGCGCAACGAGCGCGGCCCCGGCAAGCGTCCAGCCGTTGTCGCCGCCCGTCCACCTCAAGGTCGGCGTCAACCAGACGCTGAGCGAGTCGGGCCTGTACATCGGCCTCGAAAAGGGCTACTTCCGGGACGAGGGCCTGGAGGTTGAACTGACGACGCTGCCCTCGATTCAAGATATGGTGCCGGTGCTGGCCACGGGCGCTCTCGATATCGGCAGCGGCGGCCTCGTGCCGGCGGTATTCAACGCCATCAATCGAGGTGCGGGACTACGGGTGGTGACCATCGCCACCTTCTACGCTGCCGGCTACGATCCAGCCCTGGTGGCCCGCAAGGACCTGGTGGACGGCGGCCAACTCAAGAACTACTCCGATCTAAAGGGCAAGAGCTACGCCACCACTACCGCCAATGTCAGCGTGTTCAACATGGCTTACGAGCGCGCGCTGGAGCTGGGCGGCGTGTCTCGCGAAGACGCGAAGAACGTCAACCTCAGCTTCCCCGACATGGTCACCGCTTTGGCCAACAAAGGGATCGATCTAGCCTTCCTGCCGGAACCGTTTGCCACCGCCGCCGTGGACAAGGCCGCAGGTGTCCGCTGGCGGCAGGTGGGCGAGATCCTGCCCGATCAGCCGGCCTCGATGTGGGTCTACTCGCAGAAGCTGGTGGAGAGCCAGCCCGAAGCCGGCCGCCGCTACATGGCGGCCTTGCTGCGCGGCGCCCGCGACTACGAGGAAGCCTTCAAGAAGAACAAAGGCCGCCCCGAGGCCGTCGCCGCCCTGGCAAAGTACACCAGCATAAAGGACCCCGCGTTGTACGACAAGATCGCTCCAGTCAAGCTGGCCCTGTCGGGCGAAGTGCCCCTGGACAAGCTCAAGAGCACGCTGGAATGGTTCAAAGAGCGCGGCGCCTTGGAGCGTGTTCCGGACGTGAACACGGTGGCAGAAAGCCAGTTCTCGGCCTACGCCGTGTCGCGCCTCGGCCCCTACCGTTAGAATGACGCCTACTCGGTAGCGCCATGCAATTCGGCCTCTTTTCAGAATCCGGCAACCGCCA
>Ga0099828_10003451_pt1 | contig 11057 bp, 9 predicted proteins | sample CZO8metaG_2_FD_79338 | JGI IMG/M metagenome (GOLD analysis project Ga0099828, IMG submission 79338) | Vadose zone soil microbial communities from the Eel River Critical Zone Observatory, Northern California, USA - CZOApr15con2H1.8 metaG | ecosystem: Environmental > Terrestrial > Soil > Vadose...
GCTGATCGCGCGGCGCGTGATCGACGCCTCCACACCGGGCGTGGCCCAACTCGGTGCGGTCTGGCTGCCGCTGCCGCACCTGCTCAGCCTGCCGTTCGTCTGGGTGAACGGCTGGTACTACTCCGGGTTCGCGGGATCGGTCATCTCGATGGCGGCCTACCTGCTGACCGTCCGGTACGCGTACCTGATAACAACCGGCCTCACCGGCAGCCGGGTGGGCGGTGTCGTGGCCGCCTTGCTCTTCGGCACGAACCCCAACGTGCTCTACCTGCAGAGCACGCCCATGACGGAACTGCTCCTCATCGCCTGCATCGCCGCGACCACCTACTACCTGATGCGCTGGTGCCAGACGGGGCGCTACATACACCTGGCGGCGACCGCCGCGGCGGCGTTCCTGGCCACCCTCACGCGTTACGAGGGCTGGGTCCTGTGCGTCGCGGTCATGGCGATCGTGATCTACGTGGCAGCGCGACGCCCGGCACCCGGCCAGATCGCAGGCCAGGCCCCGGCCGGGGCAGCCTGGCGGCGCTGGTGGTGGCGCATGCGGGTGACACAGCCGCGCTTGCATGCGGTCGAGGCCAACGCCATCTTCTACGGCTGCCTGGGCCTGAGCGGCATCGCCGGGTGGGTCCTGTGGAACACCGTCATCTTCCGCGACCCCTTCTACTTCCAGACCGGCCAGTTCTCCAAGCCATCGCTCTGGGTCTCGCATTCGGAGCACGCCATCGGCCACTGGGGCGTGTCGGCCATGACCTACATCTACGCCATGGCCGACAACGCCAGCTTCTCGGCTCTGGCCCTGGCCGTCATGGGGTTCGGGTACTACCTGGTCCGGACCCGGCTGCGGCCCGAGTCCATCGCTCCGCTGGCGCTGACCGCGTTCCTGCCCTTCTTCGTCTACGCCCTCTATTCCGGCCAGCGTCCGCTGCACGTCACGCAGCTCACGGGTGATCTGTACAACGTCCGGTTCGGGCTCCTGATGACGCTTCCCACAGCGATCTTCGCCGGCTATCTCGTGACCGCCATTCCCGCCAGCGCCCGGGCCTCGGAGCGCCGCACCACCTGCGCCGCCCTGATCCTCGCCGCAGTCGGGTGCTCGGCGCTTGTCCTGCACAGCGGCATCAAGACCCTCACCGAGCCGCTCCACTTCCGGGCCAGCGCGGCCGAGCACGCCAATGCCGCCGCCGCTCAGTGGCTGCGGGCACACTACGACGGCGGCAAGGTGCTGATGGAATCGTTCGGGAACGAGACAGTAACTTTCTCCTCCCGCGTCCCGGTCGGTCAGATCATCTACGAGGGCAGCTACCGGCACTGGCAGCCGGACCTGGCCGATCCCGCGGGTCACGGCATTCGCTGGATCTACATGCGGCGCACCCCGGGCAGCCCGGACGACGTGTTCCGGCGCCTGCACGGCAGCATGCAGCTCAGCAGCTACCGGCTGGTCTACATGGACCCGGACCGGCTCATCTACACCCTCCGCATCTCTACCCTCCGCACCGGGGCGGCCCGGTTGATCCAACAGCACCCAGGCTTGCCGCACCGGCCGGCCGATTGAGCCACTGCCGGCTCCGAAGTGACGCAGTTCGACACCCACAACTCCCCCGCGTTGAGGTAACACATAGTGAGCCAGACCCTAAGCCCCTCCCTGCCGACAGACCCCCGGCCCGCTGCTGGGCTTGATGACGATCTTCTCCAGCCGACCGGGCAACTGCCTGACCGGCTCAGTGCGCGCACCCTTCTCAGCCGCGGCCAGGCGGTGACCTTGACGCTGATCGTGGCCGCCATCGTCGGCGCGCTGGGCCTTCGCATCGCGACCGGACTCGGGCCTTCCCTCCTGGCCTGGGCCGAAGGCTCGGTCGCCGTGGCCACCGTCATCTATGTCGCCGTGATCGCCTTCAGGCTGGTTCTCGTGGTGGCGGCGCAGAACGCTCCCGGCATGCTGTTCGCGCAGAAGGGATTGCGGGTGGTCCCCGACCAGGATCTGCCCGGCTACAGCATCCTCGTCCCCCTGTACCGGGAGGAGAACGTACTGCCTGCCCTCCTCTCGAAACTCTCCAGCCTCGACTACCCGGCCGACCGGCTTCAGGTGCTGCTGCTGATCGAAGAGGACGACGAACTCACCCGCGCGGCATTGGACCGGGCCGTCCTGGACTCCCGGTTCGAGGTCGTGCTCATTCCGCCGAGCCAGCCGCGCACCAAGCCCAAGGCATGCAACGTCGGCCTGCGCCATGCTCGCGGCGAATTCTGCGTGATCTACGACGCGGAGGACCGGCCAGAACCTGACCAGCTGCGTAAGGCGGTGGCTGCGTTCCGTTCCTTGCCCAACTGGGTCGTCTGCGTGCAGGCCGAGTTGCAGTACTGGAACCCCTGGACCAACTGGCTCACCCGCTGCTTCGCGGCGGAGTACGCGCTGAACTTCAGCCTCGTGCTGCGCGGTCTTGACCGGTTCCGCCTGCCGATCCCGCTGGGCGGCACATCCAACCACTTCCGGGTCGAAGCGCTCCGCGAACTGGGCGCCTGGGACCCGCACAACGTCACCGAAGACGCTGACCTGGGCATGCGCATCGCTCGTCGCGGCTGGGGCGTCCAGATGATGGTCTCGGTGACCGAGGAGGAGGCCAACAGCCGGGTTGGCAACTGGATCAGGCAGCGCAGCCGCTGGATCAAGGGCTACTACCAGACATGGCTGGTGCATATGCGGTCCCCGTGGCAGCTCTGGCGCGACCTCGGCTCACGCCAGTTCTTCGCCTTCCACCTCACACTGGGGTTTTCCGGGCTAACCGGGCTGATGAACCCGATCTTCTGGGCACTGACCTTTGTCTACCTGGTCAGCGGGCCCGCCCGCATCAGCGCGCTCTTCCCCGCCACGGTGCTGTACCTCGGTGTCTTCTCGATGCTGATCGGCAACCTGCTGATGGTCTACTCGATGATGGCCGGATGCATGCACCGCGGGCTGTACGGGGCGGTGCGGAGCATGCTCGCCATACCGTTCTACTGGGCACTGATGAGCATCGCCGCCTACAAGGCGTTCTTCCAGCTGCTCAGGCCCAGCCGACGGCACTACTGGGAGCTGACCAAGCACGGCCTGGTGACCGAGAACGGCCACGCGACCCAGCACGGCCACGCGGCCCAATCCTTAAGGATGGCCACCACGGGGTGATAGTCCCGACCACCACCCACTCTGGGAGCCATTCCCTGGGATTCACCCTCCGACCATTCTGTCGGCATCGACCGATACGGTTCGAATATGGCTTCGACTTCCTTATTCGAACAGCAACGCGAACGCGCCATCGCCCTGCGCAGGGCAGGCCTGTCACGCCGGGAGATCAAGGAAATCCTCGGCTTCACCAGCAACACGCAGTTGAACGAGGCTCTCCGGGGCGAGCCCCCTCCGGCGTGGACTCTGCGGCCCCGGGCCAAGGACGAACTACGCGCCAAGGCACGGGAACTGCGCGAGCAGGGACTCGCCTACCACGAGATCGTGGCCGAACTCGGCGTCTCCAAAGGCTCAGTCTCACTCTGGGTCCGTGACCTGCCACGTCCCCAGCGGCTGAGCTACGAGGAGTGCTGCAGGCGGTCGGCCGAGGGCTCACGCCGCTACTGGGAGGCCGAGCGCCCAGCCCGCGAGGCACGCCGTGAAGCGGTCCGGGCCGCCGCGGCCGACGAGATCGGCGCGCTGACTCACCGGGAGGTGCTCGTCGCTGGCGCCATTGCCTATTGGTGCGAAGGCGGCAAGAGCAAGCCGCCGCGATACAGCGAACGTGTGGCCTATATCAACAGCGATCCCGGCCTGATCCGATTCTTCCAATGCTTCCTCGACGAGGCAGGAATCGGGCTCGAACGGCTGGTCTTCCGCGTCTACATCCACGAGACCGCTGACGTGGCTGCGGCCGAGCAGTTCTGGCTGACTGTCAGCGGCGCTGACCCTTCGCAGTTCCGCAAGGCGGTCATCAAGACGCACAACCCGAGGACCGTGCGCAAGAACGTAGGGGACGACTACCATGGTTGCCTGCGCATCGACGTCATGCGGAGCGCCGACCTCTACCGGAAGATCGAAGGCTGGGTGCGGGCGGCAATGAGCCCGGCCCAGTATCGTTAGAGGGGTCGCTCCCGAACCGTCTATCACGCTAAGTAGCGATAATCCGGCGTAGGGTAATTGGCAGCCCACCAGGTTTTGGTCCTGGGATTGTCCTGGTTCGAGTCCAGGCGCCGGAACTCCCTGCTTATCCGGCTGACGGCGTGTGCCGGGCACTGCCATATCGCCAGCGCGACCGGCCGCCGTCGCCAACCCGGCCGGGTGTGACGCCCCCCGGCACCGTGCCGCCCCCGCCATCTGAGTGCGTCCGCACTTGCCATCCGCGGACTGCGGTGCGGGCTACTCGCCTTAGTGAGTCTCGAATGGTGAGACGTTAACGCAACGGTTGAGTGTGCTCTGCCCCACAACTTGGTGAAGTCCTTCCCACCCCCGTGTACAACCTACGGTGTCGTAGGTTACGGTTACGTAAGCGTCGGAGTGCTCGCAGATCGGCAAACGGTCTCACCGGAGCGCGGCGCGTGACCCAACCGCACAGCCCGTGCTCCCCAGCACCCGGCCGACAAGAGAGCGAGGTTCACGATGACCGCCCTCCCCGAGACCGCCGCCACCGGGATACCCCCGGTCACCAGGCGGGTACCGATTCCCGAGATCGAGCCCGAGCCGACCGGCCGCCTTGACCGGTTCCTGGTCGGCGTGTTCGTCGTCGTCCCGCTGCTGGCCGTCGCCGCGGCGGTGCCGCTGGCCTGGGGATGGGGCCTCGGCTGGCATGACATCGTCATCGCGCTGGTGTTCTACGTGATCTCCGGCATGGGGATCAGCATGGGTTTCCACCGCTACTTCACCCACAGCTCGTTCAAGGCGGTCCGGGGCCTGAAGATCGCGATGGCCATCGCGGGCAGCCTCGCCATCGAGGGTGAGGTCCTGGTCTGGGTGGCCGATCACCGGCGGCACCACAAGTACAGCGACAAGGAAGGCGACCCGCACTCGCCGTGGCGGTTCGGCAACGACTGGAAGGCGCTCACCAAGGGACTCGCCTTCGCCCACGTGGGCTGGCTGTTCAGCTCGGACCGCACGTCACAGGAGCGCTTCTGCCCCGACCTGCTCGCCGATACCGATATTCGCGCTATCTCGCGGTGGTTCCCCGGGCTTGTCGCGGTGACACTGCTCGCCCCGGCCTTGATCGGCGGCCTGTGGTCGATGTCCTGGGCGGGCGCGCTCACCGCGTTCTTCTGGGCCAGCCTGGTCCGGATCTGCCTGCTGCACCACACCACCTGGTCCATCAACTCGGTCTGTCACACCTTCGGCAACGAGGACTTCGAGGTGCGGGACAAGTCGCGGAACGTGGCCTGGCTGGCGATCCCGTCGTTCGGCGAGTCATGGCACAACCTGCATCACTCCGACCCCACCTGCGCCCGTCACGGAGCGCTCAAAGGGCAGATCGACATCAGCGCGCGCGCCATCGCCTGGGCCGAGAAGCTCGGCTGGGCCTACGACGTCCGGTGGCCGGACGGGGAGCGACTGTCAGGCAAGCTCACCGGCGTGCGGGGCAAGGTGCTGGGCTCGATGACCGACCGTCGGGCGGCGAAGTCAGGTGGCCGGAAGGCCGCGTGATGGCCATGATGGGCTAGTGACCAATCCGACCTCTGGCTCCAACCACCGCAAGAGGATGACCGGGAGAGAACGCCGGGAGCAGTTGCTCGACATCGGGCGGCGGCTGTTCGCGGAGCGCGGCTTTGAGGGCACGTCCATCGAGGAGATCGCCGCCCAAGCGGGCGTGTCGAAGCCGGTCGTATACGAGCACTTCGGTGGCAAGGAAGGCCTCTACGCGGTCGTGGTGGACCGCGAGGTGGAGCGCCTTCTCGGCACCGCCACCCGGATTCTCGGCGGCGCGCACACCAGGGAGAAGTTCGAGGCAGCCGCGATCGCCCTGCTCAAGTACATCGAGGACGACTCGGACGGGTTCCGCATCCTGGTCCGGGACTCGCACCCGGCCTCGGGCTCCGGCACCTTCGGGAGCCTGATCAGCGACATCGCCAGCCAGGTCGAGTACATCCTCGGTGACTTCTTCCGTGCGCGTGGCTATGACCCGAAGCTGGCCCCCATGTACGCCCAGATGCTGGTGGGCATGGTGGCCATGACCGGCCAGTGGTGGCTCGACGCCCGCAAGCCGAAGCTTGAGGAGGTCGCCGCCCACCTGATCAACCTGGCCTGGAACGGGCTTTCCCAGCTCGAGGTCAAGCCCCGCATCTCGGCCGAGGCAGCGAAGCGGGCGCGTCAACCAGACTAGAAGCTTTGCGGCCCGCCGCTACACTTCTGCTCCCTCCTGGCTAACCGTCAGGGCGCCTTCCCGCCTGCCAAGCAGCGGGAGGCGCAGAGCGATTTCACCCATGCAGCGCGCCGACCAGCATCTGACCGATATGCCTCACGTCGAAATGCGCGTCAACCACATGTTGGCGGGCAGTGACACATTGCATCCTGCCTGTCACGATACGTCGATGTTATGCCTGTTACTGCGGAGATTGAGGCGTTGCCACGGGTTTGTGTATCAGGACCGCCCCCTCGGCGCTCCTATGAACGCTGGTCCAGCGCGAGCGACCTAAGGAACTGATCGACGCGGCCCGTCGGGGGGGGCGGTTGGCATGACTAACCACGTCGCTACTACTCCTAGCAGCCGTTCAGACGGCCTCTACGAGTTCCGATCTGCCGCGCGTCCGGCCCAGTGGACAAGGGGCTACGTGCTCCGGGCCGCTGCGGCCGACTTTGGCTGTGCCGTCGTCGCCGTGTTGGCGGCCGTTCAGCTTCGCTTCGATGACAACGTGACTGGCGTCTACGCCGTGCTGAGTCTGGCGCTGCCGGCGCTGTGGCTGGCCGCTCTCTCGCTGGCAGGAGGATATGACCCCCGCTTCATCGGCGTCGGCTCGGACGAGTTCCATAAGGTCCTGAACGTCGGCGTAGGCCTCACCGCGGCGATCGCGATCTTCTCGTATTCAGCCAACATCAATTTGTCTCGCGGCTACCTGCTCATCGCGCTGCCGGGTGTCACGCTGCTCGACATGGCCGCCAGGTACGCGCTGCGCAAGCGGCTGCATAAGCTGCGCGCGTCCGGCCGCTGCATGCTCAAAGTGGTGGCGGTGGGTCATGAGCTGGCGGTGGCCGCCTTGGTCACCGAGCTTCGGCGGGAAAAGCACCACGGGCTATCGGTGGTTGCTGCCTGCGTGGTCCGGCAGTCAGGCGGCCGGGACATCGCCGGAGTGCCGACATACGGAGGGCTTGACGACGTGGCCGCCGCCGTGCGCGGATTCTCTGCGGACACCGTCGCGGTGCTGGCCTGCCCGGAAATCGACAGCGTCAAGCTCCGGGGGCTCGCCTGGGAGTTGGAGAAGACCGGTACTGACCTATGCGTCGCGCCCGCGCTGCTAGACGTGGCCGGGCCGCGGACGACAATCAGGCCAGCGGCCGGACTGACGCTCTTGCACGTGGATCATCCACAACTGGACGGCACCCGCAGGGTCGTCAAGGGGTTGTTCGATCGCTGCGCGGCCGTGGTGGCCCTGATCCTGTTGGCCCCGCTGCTCGCTGTCCTGGCCACGGCGATCTGGTTCTCTGATCGCGGGCCGGCACTGTTCACACAGGTCAGGGTGGGAAAGGACGGCCGGGTATTTAGGATCTACAAGTTCCGCACCATGGTCGTGGACGCGGAGCAGCGCAGAGCGCAACTGGTCACGATGAACGATATGGATGGTCCCCTCTTCAAAGTGCGCCGGGATCCGCGTGTTACTGCGATAGGAGCGCGCCTGCGGCGCTGGTCAATCGACGAGCTACCGCAGCTCATCAACGTGCTTCTCGGGGATATGTCGTTGGTAGGGCCGCGCCCGGCGCTTCCGGGCGAAGCAGCGAAGTACGCCGATCATGTCCGACGCCGGCTCGTGGTCAAGCCAGGCCTGACCGGCCTGTGGCAGGTGAACGGGCGATCAGATCTGTCCTGGGACGAATCGGTCCGGCTCGACTTGCGGTACGTGGAGAACTGGTCGTTCGCGCTCGACCTGCAGATCCTGTGGAAGACGATCTCCGTGATGCTCCGGGGATCAGGGGCGTATTAGCCCGCATCACCGCCTGCCGAGACAGTGCTTGACACGGTCAAGGCTTGACATAGGTGAGGAAGGGCGCGTAAGACAAGAAAGCAGGTCAGAGCGCCCTCGCTGTCGGCCAGGTGGGTGAGTCATAGCCGTTAGCGATCCCGCGGGGCGCCTTTACCTGCGGTGGCCAGTGATCCAGAACGCTGCCGCTGCTAGGCACGACCGGGGTGCGCGACCGGAATTTCCGTGTTGGTCGCGTTGGCAACGTAACGCCGAGTTCGCGCGTCTTGTTACGGGACCGAAGTAACAGCGTCGGGCGCGGAGCGGCCGGTACAGGGCGAGACGCGCTGGGGCTACCGGCCGGAGCGGGATGGGGGACTGTGCTATGAAGGCGCGCGTGCTGCTGCCTCTAGGGGCGGGGATGCGGTCGCGGCCGATCACGCACATGTCAGCTAAGCAGTTCTTTCCTGCCGCCCACAAGGCGGCCTTCTTCCGCGGACCCGACGCTGCCGCTGTTGCCGGAACCACCGGTACGGCCAGGCTCGGCCTGCGGAACCGGAAACCGGTCGCTGGCTCTCGGCGCGCTGATCGTCTGGAGATTCCTTTAGCCCCTGGTGCGGTGTGATGCGGCTACTGATCGGGACTGGATGGCAACGATGCCAGAACAAGACCTTGGCACCTTGGATATCGCGCGGCTGGTGCGACGCGCTTCTGACGGGGACCGGTGGGCATGGGAGCGCCTGGTCGCTCAGTACGCAAGGCTCATCTGGGCTACTACCCGGGATTTCAAGCTGACGGAGAGTGACGCCGCTGACGTTTTCCAGGCGACATGGCTGCGCTTGCTTGAGCACATCGATCAGCTCGAGTCCCCGGCCAGGGTGGGCTCATGGCTGGCGGTCACGGCGCGGCATGAGTGCCTCCGCTGCCTTGCGGCCCGCAAGAGGCTCGTGCTGGCCCATGATGAAGTCGATCTCAAGGGTGTTGTCGCACACGAGCCGGAGATCGACGAACGTCTTCTCGCCGATGAGCGCGCCCAAGTCGTTCGCGAGGCTCTCGCCTGCCTTCCCCGACGGTGGCAGCGGCTGATCGAGCTGCTCATGGCGGATCCGCCCGCCTCCTACACCGAGATATCCGACCAGCTGGGGCTTCCGGTCGGCAGCATCGGCCCCACCCGCGGGCGATGCCTAGCCAGGCTACGCGTGCTGCTGCAGGCCTCCTGAGCAAGAGCCGGGCTTCCCGTCCTTCCGGGATTGGTTGGTAACAGTTTGCAATCTGACTATCACTTTACGTCGAAACTGTCGTCTATTCCTGCCGATTTCACAGCTCAGAAGGCGTTCGTCGTATCACGGCCACCCGCTCGGCGCTCATATGCACACAAGGCCGAAGGCTCCCTGCGCGAGCGAAGCAAGTGGGGGTGACGCGATGAAGGCTGCAGAGGCCGATCTTGGCTCTGTCGGTACCGCGAAGGGAGTATGCGCAGCCGAGGTTCACATGGACATGGTGCTGGGCGACTTCAGCGGATCGATCCACCGAGCACGGAGCTCGTGTCCGCGACCCGGAATCCTTCTCGATCGCGACGGCACGATCATCGTCGACCACGGATACGTCGGCTCGGTCGACCGCGTCGAGTTCATCACGGGGGCACCGGAGGCGATCGCCACGTTCAACCGGGCCAACATCCCGGTCGCGGTGGTGACGAACCAGGCCGGGGTCGCGCGGGGCCTGTATGGGATCGAGGATGTCGCTCGCGTGCACCAGTACATCGCGGAGCGTCTCGCTGAGCACGGGGCGCGCATCGACCTGTTTCTGTACTGCCCGTATCACCCCGCAGGAATCGTCGAGGCTTTTGCTCGTACGAGCGAGGACCGCAAACCGAGGCCGGGCATGGCGACGGCAGCGCAGGCCGCGCTCAACCTTGACCTGACCGCGTCGTGGGTCGTAGGCGATCGGCCCGAGGATATCGGCCTCGCGGAGGCGGTCGGAGCAGCGGCGATCTATTTGGGACCTGACGACTGCGAACGCGCAGGAGTGTGGTCGTTCCCGAGCCTTGCTGTTGCGGCCCCGTTCATCCTGGAGCGCATCGCTGTATGACTTCCGTCCATGATCTTCTGGCCTTTGCGCCACCGGCCGACGGCACCCGGTCGAAGTTCCCGAGCGCGCCGTACGCGAGCGCGGCGTCGTATTTCAGCGCGTATGCGGAGGAGACTGCCCGGGCAGTGGGCTCGATCGAACCCACTGCGCTCGATCGCGCGGCGGCGATCCTCCTCGAGGCCTACACGCGCGGTGCCGGAGTGTTCTCATGCGGCAATGGTGGCTCTGCCTCGATCGCGAATCACATGCAATGCGACCACGTGAAAGGCGTCCGAACGACGACCGACCTTGCGCCGCGCGTCGTGAGCCTGGACGCCAACATCGAGCTTCTCACGGCGATCGCCAACGACCTGGGTTATGAAGACGTCTTCGCGTACCAGCTTCAGTCGCAGTCGGGACCCGGCGACGTCCTCATCGCCGTCTCGTCATCAGGTCGTTCGCCTAACATTGTGCGGGCGCTCCAATGGGCCCGTGATCACGGCCTCCGCACGATCGCACTTACCGGCTTCGGCGGAGGCGACTCCAGGGCGGTGGCTGAGGTCGCCATTCATGTCGACTGCACGAACTATGGCATCGTCGAGGACCTGCACCAGACCATAATGCATGCTCTGGCCCAGTACATCCGCCAGTCACGAATGACGGCGGACGTGATCTCGTCAAGTGTGTTCTGAGTCATGGCAGCCCCTCGAAGCCCTGGTGTGACGCGAAAGCAGTGTGGTCCGATGCCTGTGGAACGGAGCTGACAGCAACCCATGCGCGTGGCGATTAATCTCTTGACGGAAGACCCCGAAAACCCATCGGGCGCCCACTGGTTCTGGACTCGGATGATCCCCGAGATGGCCAAGCGACTCGAA
>Ga0099828_10003453_pt1 | contig 11056 bp, 6 predicted proteins | sample CZO8metaG_2_FD_79338 | JGI IMG/M metagenome (GOLD analysis project Ga0099828, IMG submission 79338) | Vadose zone soil microbial communities from the Eel River Critical Zone Observatory, Northern California, USA - CZOApr15con2H1.8 metaG | ecosystem: Environmental > Terrestrial > Soil > Vadose...
ACACTTCCGCTGCAAACGAGCGTGCCGGGCGTGTTCGCGATCGGCGATGTGCGCGCCGGATCGGTGAAGCGCGTCGGGGGTGCGATCGGCGAGGGCGCGGCCGTGGTGTTGCAGATCCACGCCTACCTGGCCCGGCAGCAGGCCAAGGCCGAAGCGGCTTCTCTTCCATTACCACAGGTGAGCCAAGACTTAGTCCGAGCGCCAACGCCGGCCCAAACCGCACCAACCAATCCGTAACTTCGGAATGATCCCTGGCAACCGCGTTTCACCGGGGTGCCTAGGACGCGATTTTCACGATGGCTGCCGAATTCTGTGATTCCATCGCCCAGTGTCGCGATAGCAACGCGAGACGTCTGGAAGGCACGTAACAAGCGAGCTTCGTTGATTAAACTCCTGACGCAAGCCCGATAGCCTCTGCGAGACGGGGCAAAAGGTGCCGAAAGCCCTGGCCTGGGTATTGCAACTATGTCCAGCATTATGATCTCGTGGCTTTTGAGCTGGTTGAGGGCGGCGTTCTTTTCACAGCGGTGTGTAATTAAACAAATAGACTCGGCCGATTTGGTTCAAGTTTTGAAGAAGCATTCACTGGTGCTTGTTACAAGTTCTGATCGAATCGGGCGCGTCTACCAAATCCCGCGTCGTGCTTTGAGCGCGAGTGCGAACCCGTTGCGCTTGCCTTCTATCTCGAGCGCGTCGACGCGAGAGTCCAGCAGTCTGCAGGCCGAAGGTTGATGGGCATTGAAGCTGTCGAGGCCGTGTCAATAAAACGACACACCAATCGACACCGAATCTGGCGCGGGTCAAGGCCAAGCGCAGAGTTTCGGTATTGGCTCAGTCGGTGCAACCGAACTGGCTGTCTCAAAGTCTTGCAGAGGAAGCGGAGTCAGCGTTGGCATCTCCAATCATTTGGAGCGGTTACTCGAGCCAGGAGAGTGCTATGAAAACGATGCAGCCTGCTTATCTTGCCGCGTACAGCGGTCTGAAGATGAGTCGAGACGCCCAGGGTGTATTGGTCGTCGAGTTCCACACCAACGGCGGGCCGCACACCTTTACGGCGCACGATCATACGGAGTTTGTCGACGCTTTTTACCGGATCGCTCAGGATCGGGAGAACAAGATCGTGATCCTGACGGGGACGGGTGGGGAGTTCATTCCGGAGATCGACTTTTCGTCCTTTGGCAACGTTGCCGACCCGGGTGTCTGGAGCCAAGTGCACGATGAAGGTGTTCAAATTCTAGAGAATCTTGCCAACATTCGTGTGCCGGTGATCGCCGCGGTCGAAGGACGCGCCCATGTGCATTCCGAGTACGCGCTGCTCGCCAACGTGATTGTCGCCGGTGAAGGGGCAACTTTTAACGATCTGCCCCACTTTGCCAGTGGTATTATTCCGGGTGACGGAGTCTTTACCGCTTGGAGTTACCGCGCCGGAGCAGGAAGGGCAGAGGCATTCCTGCTGAATCCACAGCCGCTGACGGCGCTCACCGCGCACGAATGGGGAGTGGTTGCCGAGGTTGTGCCAAATGGAAAAGCACTCGCTCGGGCTCGTGAGTTGGCGTCGCTCTACCTGAAAGCTCCGGAAGTCACCCGCCGCAACACCCGCGTCCACTTCATTCATCCGTTAAAGGAGCGCATCGTACGGGAAGTTGGCTACGGCCTCGCGCTCGAAGGCGCCTCCGCAGCAGATCTCGTCAAGTCGATGAAAGCCAAAACTTGAGTTCCTGATCCACTGGTGTGGCGGCAAAACCATCACTGGGCTGAAGCAGAACCGCGAGAACGAGGATCTGGGCCGTGATTAACGAGCCGCCGCCTGGAACCGTCAGGAAGTGAGTGTCGTCGGGAAGAAAACATGCGGCGCCCATTGCGGATTCTATCGATCGAGGATGATCCCAAGGACACGAAGCTCATTCAGGATCTGCTCGAGACGGAAGGCATCGTCTGTGAAGTAAGGCGGGTCGATACTCAGGCTGACTTCCTGACTTCCGTCGAGCAAGGCGGAATCGATCTGATTCTGGCGGATTACACCCTTCCCGCGTTCGACGGCATCTCCGCATTGAAGTTCGCAATGAAAGCCTGCCCGGATGTGCCGTTCATCTTTGTTTCCGGAACGCTCGGGGAAGAGGTGGCGATTGAAGCGCTCAAGATTGGCGCAACCGATTGCGTTCTAAAGACCCGGCTATCGAGGCTTGTGCCGTCGGTGCAGCGTGCGCTGCGTGAAGCCACACAAAAGGCCGAACGTAAGCGAGCCGAGGAGTCGCTCCGAAAGAGCGAGACTTACCTCGCCGAGGCGCAGCGTCTGAGCCACACTCGCAGCTTCGGCTGGAGGCCTTCCACCGGCGAGATCATCTGGTCAGAGGAAACCTTTCGAATCTTCCAGTACGAGCCAACCACGATACCGACCGTGGAGCTTGTCCTCCAAAGGGTTCATCCGGACGACGTGGCCCTGGTGAAAGAAACGATCGAGCGCGCGACGCAGGATGGGAAGAATTTTGAGCATCAATATCGCTTGGTGATGCCAGATGGTTCCGTCAAATATGTTCGCGTGGTGGCTCGTCCCTTAAGCGACGGATCGGGCAGCATCGAGTTTGCCGGAGCGGTGATGGACGTCACGGCCGCAAAGGAGGCCGCACACCAGGTTCGACTGATTATCGATGCGGTACCGGGACTACTCTGGACCGCGCGACCAGACGGCGCGATCGACTTTATTAATCAACGGTGGTTGGAGTACACGGGAATGACACTGGAGCAAGGGCTGGGGTGGGGTTGGGCATCGGCATATCATTCCGACGATCGTGAGCAGATACTTTCAGTCCATTTTTCACCACCAAGCCTCACGGCACCGGCATGGGGCTTCGGATCAGCCGATCCATCATTGAGTCGCATGGCGGCCGCTTGTGGGCTGCCGACAACTCCCCACGCGGCGCAACTTTTCAGTTCACGCTGCCCACCCAAGCCGAGGCCCATGAATGAAGATGGCGCGTCGCAATCACCGACGAACCCTTCCAGTAAACTGTTGACGCTATCGCCAAAACCTGCGGAACGCCCATAGTATCTACATTGCGGAATGACCTTCGTTCGTCGCTTGGTCTCCATCGGAGCGGTGTTGATTGTGTGACGGGCAGACGTCTCCGTGTTGCTATCGCGACACCGACGATTGAGCCCAAGGACGTAACTGATCTCCTGTCCCGAGATTGCCGCAGCGAATAGGCTCCCAAAACTCGTAAACGCTCTTTCGCGCTGCACATCGCGTCAACAGAAACCGTGAAGGTGCGAAAGACGCGGTTCAGAAGAACGCTGGCACGCGAAGTGCTTCTATCAATCTCAAGGGAGATAGAAACTGTGAAATCGTTCAGAAACAAATTAACAGTGGTTGGATTAGTGGTTGGGTCTTTTCTCGGAGTCGCGAATGCCGCGCCGATCATTGTTTTCGAGGCACCCCTCGACAATTGGCACCAGGAAGTCTCAGCAGACTTCGCGGTGAACCGCGAACTGGGTCGAGCCTGGATTGATGTAAAGGTGACCACCGAGTCCCTCAGCGAAGCGCCACCGACGGAAGAGGTGATCATGAAGATGGTCGAAGGCCTCTATTATGACTCAGCCCACAAGCAGGTGCTTTATCGGAGCGCGTCCGAACCCATCGTTTGCGCTGAAGACGCCACCTTTCTGTGGAAGACTTATCTGAAGAGTACAGGGCAGTGTCTGTTGAACCCGCGCACCGAGCAGCGCAAAGTCGACGATGGATTCAGTACCGTCGACAAAACTGTGGCCCAGGTCGTTTTCGACGCTCAGACCCTCACCGCTGGTCAGCGCGCCCCGGCTTCCAAGGGGAAGATCGCTGAAACGGTCGGCAAGTGACGGGCCCGGCAGCGTTGTTGAATTACTCACAAGAGGCCATGTTGTGACTAATCTGTCCGGGAAAAGAGCACTTGTTACGGGGGCCTCTCGCGGCGTCGGCCGCGCCACGGCCGCTCTTTAGAATTATCGAAAAGGCCTCGTAAACGAAAGCATTACGCGCATGCTCCTTTCTGGGATGCTAGGTGTACCAACGCCCAATAGATTTGTTCTGCGTCCGAGAATACCTTCAGGCGATTGGAAAATTCAGAGGTGGTAAGGAATCTGATCTCGGTGGTTGACGACGATGAGTCCATCTGCAGGACCACAACACGACTGATCGAATCTTTTGGCTTTCGAGCGGCCGCCTTTGAATCGGCCGAAATTTTCCTGAGGTCTGGCCAACTGCGCGATACCTCGTGTCTCATCCTTGACGTACAGATGCCGGGAATGGATGGATTGCAGCTCCAAAGCCACCTCGCTGCCGAGGGCTGCGGCATTCCGATCATTTTCATCACCGCTTACGACGAAAAAGAATCTTGTCGGCGAGCAATGAAAGCCGGTGCGGTCGCATTTCTAGGCAAGCCTTTTAGCGACGACCAGTTACTCAAAGCCATTCGCTCAGCCTTACGGCGCGACAAAGGTGGTACGGAGAACTATGACTAGGGAGTGAGCTCCGCGTTCGTAGTTTACAGAAAGCCTCTGTGGCACCGACCGATTCCACCATGCTGGTTCTTGGAGAGACGGGTACGGGCAAGCAGTTGATCGCTCGCGCCATTCACAAAATCAGTCCACGCTGCGGGCGCCCCTTGATCAAGCTCAATTGCGCGGCCATTCCCTTTGGCCTATTGGAAAGCGAACGAAGTTGAAACCAAAGGCTCCCGCCGATTGGCGCCCTCGTGCCCCGGGCTGATCGCGCACCATGAGGTAAACGTCGGTCCTCTCGACGTGCCCGCTCTGATCCCCGTTCGACGAGCACTGCAGTTCATCCGATCCACAGTGCAGATTGTTGCCGTTGCCCACGGGCGGCGGTGACCTGGCTACTGGATGTCTCGCTAGCTGTACCTGGACAGCTCGAATTGATCTGCCGAGTCGATCGGACTACCACTATAGGTAGTCATGGGGCAGATCTCTGAAGGGGGAGGAGAATCGTCGTGGAGCGTTCAGGAATACGTGCTCGAACCTATCCTCAAGGATGAGGAGTTTGTCCTGTACCGGGCCCGGCACCGGAATCAAGCAGACATACCGTCCGTCCTGGTGCGGACGCCCATCTCAACACGCCCTGCGCCGGAAAGTCTTAAGCGGATAGAGCACGAATACTCGTTCCGAGCCGAACTGGACCCAGTATGGGCGGTTCGTCCCCTCGTCATCTCACAGCACAGCGGGCGCACGATGCTCGCGCTCGAGGATCCTGGCGGTGCGCCCCTCGATGGTCTCATCCAAGGACCGATGGAAATGGCGCAGTTTTTACGGTTCGCGATTGGTCTCGCAACTGCTCTCAGCCAGTTACACAAGCGACAACTGATCCACAAAGACGTGAAGCCCTCCAATGTCCTGGTTGACTCCACGACCGGTCAGGTCTGGCTCACGGGCTTTGGGATTGCTTCGCGCCTTCCCCGCGAACGTCAGTCGCCCGAGCCTCCCGAGTTCATCGCCGGATCGCTCCCTTATATGGCTCCCGAGCAGACCGGCAGAATGAACCGTTCCATCGATTCCCGGAGCGATCTCTACGCCTTCGGCGTCACGCTTTACCAAACGCTGACCGGTAGTCTGCCCTTTACCGCTTCCAATCCCATGGAATGGGTGCACTGCCATATTGCGCGGCAACCGGTGCTGCCCGGCGAGAGGGTGAAGAATCTGCCGGGTGCTGTCTCTGCAATCATCATGAAGCTGCTCGCCAAGACTGCTGAAGAACGCTACCAGACGGCGGTTGGCGTAGAAAGTGACCTTCGACGGTGCCTTACTCAATGGGAGATTCAGGGCCGAATCGACGAATTCCCGCTTGGCGAACACGACACGCCAGACCGGCTATTGATTCCCGAGAAATTGTACGGCCGAGCACGCGAGATCGAGAAGCTGCTCGCCTCCTTCGATCGCGTCGTGGCCGGCGGCAGGCCGGAATTGGTGCTCGTTTCCGGATACTCCGGCGTCGGCAAGTCCTCCGTCGTCAACGAGCTCCACAAAGTACTGGTTCCGCCGCGCGGCCTTTTTGCCTCGGGCAAATTCGATCAGTACAAGCGCGACATTCCTTACGCCACGTTAGCGCAAGCCTTGCAGAGCCTGATCCGTCCACTTCTGAGTAAGAGCGAAGAGGAGCTGAGCAAGTGGCGCGACGCCCTTCATGAGGCGTTAGACCCGAATGGCTTGCTCATTGTGGATCTCGTCCCAGAATTGAAGCTCATCACCGGAGAACAGCCACCGGTCCCTGAGCTTCCGCCACAGGACGCGCAAGGCCGCTTCCAGTTGGTATTCCGTCGATTTATCGGCGTGTTCGCGCGGCCGGAGCATCCGCTGGTCCTGTTCCTTGACGATTTGCAATGGCTCGATGCGGCAACGGTCGATTTGATGGAAGATCTGTTGATCCGCGCGGACGTGCCGCACTTGATGTTGATCGGCGCCTATCGGGACAACGAAGTCAATCCCACCCACCCCCTGATGCGCAAGCTGGCAGCGATCCGACAGGCTGGAGCGACAGTGCAGGAGATCGTCCTTGCGCCGCTGGCCCTTGAAGACTTGAGACAGTTAATTGCGGATTCTCTTCACTGCGATCCCGAGCGTGCCACCCCGTTGGCGCAACTGATCCACGACAAGACTCTTGGCAATCCATTTTTCGCCATTCAGTTTATTTCTGCGCTTGCTGAAGAAGCGTTGCTTACTTTCGATCATAGCGAAGGGCGATGGTCTTGGGACCTGAATCGCATTCACGCGAAGGGTTATACCGATAATGTGGTGGACCTTCTGGTCGGGAAGTTGAACCGGCTCTCCGTCGAAACCCAGAACGCATTACAGCAGCTCGCCTGCCTGGGGAACAGCGCGGACTTCACAACGCTGCAAATGGCTTACCAGGAATCGAACGAGGAAATGCACGGTCAGCTTTGGGAAGCGGTCCGAGCAGGCCTCATCTTCCGCTCGGAAGATTCCTATAAGTTCCTCCACGACCGTGTCCAGGAAGCAGCCTATTCTCTGATTCCGCAAGAATCGCGCGCCAAGGCCCATCTCCGAATAGGCAGACTGCTCGTGACGCACACTCTTCCAGAGAAGCGGGAGGAGCGGATCTTCGAGATAGTCAATCAGCTCAACCGCGGTGCAGCCTTGATCACCTCACGAGACGAACGTGAGCAACTGGCCGAGCTCAACCTGATCGCGGGCAAGCGCGCCAAGGCCTCCACAGCCTATACCTCAGCCCTCAAGTATCTCATCGCGGGCGCAGCACTGTTGGACGATTCTTGGGAGCGCCGGCATGAGCTCACTTTCCTCCTGGAATTGCACCGGGCCGAATGCGAGTTCCTGACTGGCCAGTCGGCGGCTGCCGAAGAGCGCTTGACAATGCTTTCATCCCGCGCCGTGAACACGGTCGAACTAGCGACCGTCACCTGCTTGCGCATGGATCTGTACATGATCCTCGATCAGGGCGACCGCGCGGTTGCCGTCGGTCTCGACTACCTCCGGCATTTGGGCATCGAATGGTCGGCGCATCCGACAGAAGAGGAAGGACGGCGGGAATACGAGCGGATCTGGTCACAGCTGGGGAGCCGTACGATTGAGCAGCTTATTGAGCTGCCCTTGATGAACGATCCGGCGTCCGTCGCCACACTGGACGTTCTGACCAAGGTGTTGCCGCCGGCATTGTTTACGGACGCAAACCTTCTTTCCCTGGCCATCTGCAGGGCGGTCAATCTCAGTCTCGAGCGGGGCAGCAGCGACGGTTCGTGTGTTGCCTATGGATGGCTTGGTCAGATAGCCGGACCGAAGTTCGGCAACTACAAGGCCGGATTTCAATTCGGCCGGCTCGGCTACGAACTGGTTGAAAAACGCGGATTGAAACGCTTCCAGGCCAGGACCTATATGGTCTTCGGAAGTCACGTGGTGCCATGGACGAAGCATGTCCAGGCCGGCCGAGACCTGATACGTCGGACGTTCGAGGTCGCGAACAAGATCGGCGATCTCTGTTTTGCAGCCTACAGTTGCGTCAACCTGAACACAAACCTTTTGGCAGCGGGAGATCCGCTCGTGGAGGTGCAACGTGAAGCCGAAAATGGCATCGGGTTTGCGCAGAAGGCCCGGTTTGGCGTTGTCACTGACATGATCACGGTTCAGCTCGGGCTTATCCGGACTCTTCGCGGCTTAACGCCGAAATTCGGCTCCTTTGACGATGCGCAGTTCGAGGAGCTTCGGTTCGAGCGCCATTTGGCGAATAGCGCGGCACCGGGCCAACCCGAGTGCTTTTACTGGATCCGAAAACTGCAAGCTCGGTTCCTTACCGGGGACTATGCTTCCGCTCTCGATGCCTCGTTGAAGGCGGAACCGCTGCTCTCGACAGCACCATCAAATTTAGAAATGGCGGAGTATCACTTATATGGTGGCCTGTCCCGCGCGGCATCCTTGGATTCCGCATTACCGGACCAGAGACCGCAGCATTTCGTGGCTCTGGCCGCCCACCACAGACAGCTGCAAGTATGGGCGGAGAATTGCCCGGACAACTTCGAAAATCGCGCGGCATTGGTAGGCGCGGAGATCGCACGAATAGAAGGCCGCCACCTCGATGCCATGCGCCTGTACGAGCAGGCGATCCGCTCGGCGCACGCAAACGGCTTTGTCCACAATGAGGCGCTCGCCAATGAACTCGCCGCGCGATTCTACGCGGCACGTGGTTTCGAGAAGATTGCGTATGCCTATTTGCGGGACGCCCGCTATGGCTACGTCCGTTGGGGAGCCGCTGGTAAGGTTCGGCAACTCGAAGAGCTATATCCGCACCTCCGAGACGAAGAGGCAGTGCCCGGGCCGACGAGCACGATCGGGGCGCCCGTCGAACACCTGGATCTAGCTACGGTGATCAAGGTCTCGCAAGCCGTGTCGGGCGAGATGGTTCTGGATAAGTTGATCGACACGCTGATGAGCACAGCGATTGAGCACGCGGGCGCTGAGCGAGGTTTGTTGATTCTACCGCGAGGGGATGAGCAGCGGATCGAAGCGGAAGCTACCACCAGCGGGGACACGATCATCGTTCACCAAGCGGAAGCGGTCGTAGGCGCGGTGCCGGAATCGATCGTCCACCATGTTGCGCGTACCAAGGAGAGCGTGATTCTCGACGATGCGGTAGCGCAGAATCCCTTTTCTGCGGATCCGTACATCCGCCAACGTCACGCGCGCTCCATTCTCTGCTTGCCACTGATCCATCAGGGCAAACTCATTCGTGTACTCTACCTCGAAAACAGCCTGACTCCGCACGTCTTCACTCCGATCCGGATCGCGGTGCTGAAACTGCTTGCCTCCCAGGCCGCAATCTCCCTGGAGAATACCCGCCTTTACGCCGATCTCGAAGAAAACGAAAAGAGGTATCGGGTTGTGGTTCAAACTGCCAATGATGCCGTGGTCAGCGCGGACGAGAGCGGTGCAATTCAGTTTGCCAATCCCGCCACCTCAAGAATCTTTGGTTATGAGTCGACGGAGTTGATTGGGAAACCTTTGACCGTACTAATGCCGAAATCCTTCGGGAAGCTGCACGAGAATGGGTTCAGACGCTACTTGGCGACCGGCCAGCGGCATATCAACTGGAAAGGCACCGAGTTTACCGGCCTGCGCAAAAATGGACAGGAGTTCCCGGTGGAAGTCTCGTTTGGAGAGCTGAGCAAGGAGGGGCATCGGGTATTTACCGGCTTTATCCGCGACATCAGTGAAAGAAAGCAGGCGGAGGAGGCACAGCAAGCTTTGCAGATGACGCAAGTGGAGCTTGCCCGGGTTTCCAGGCTGACAACCATGGGCGAACTGACAGCGTCGATAGCCCATGAGGTCAATCAACCTCTGACCGCCGTAACCAATAACGGCAACGCGTGCTTGAGACTGCTCGCTGCTCGTAATCTCGAACCTGAAGTTCTGCGTCGGGCTCTCGAGGAAATCGTTGCCGATGGTACTCGCGCAAGCGCTGTCCTAGCTCGGATCCGCGCATTCATAAAGAAAACGCCTGCCGAAAAGAACGAATTGGACCTAAACGAGGTGATTCAGGAGGTGCTGGCCCTAGTTGGTCGCGCGCTTGATGAGAATCGAGTCCGGCTCGAACGCCAATTGACCGACGCACTTCCGCTCGTGCTGGCCGATCGCGTCCAGTTGCAGCAGGTCCTGCTGAACTTGATCGTGAATGGCATCGAAGCCATGACTGCGATAACAAATCGACCTCGGCTACTCTGGGTGGAATCCCGGATCGAAGAATCTGGGGACATACTGGTTGCGGTACGCGACTCGGGCACTGGCCTCGATTCAAAAGCAGATCGCGTCTTCACTCCCTTCTTTACAACCAAAGCGAACGGTATGGGGATGGGTCTACGCATCAGCCGCTCGCTGATTGAAGGTCATGGCGGACGGCTCTGGGCCGCGCCCAATTTCCCCCACGGCGCTGTGTTTTCCTTCACCCTGCCGGTAGCCGCCAAGAGTCCCTTATGACTGGCGCCCCCGTCGTCTTCGTTATTGATGATGATCCATCAGTACGTTCTTCGGTCAAGTTTCTCATCAGCACCGTAGGTCTGCAGGTTGTGACCTTTGACTCGGCTGACAGCTTCTTGCAAAGAAAACCGCCAGATGTGGCCAGTTGTCTTGTGCTCGACGTCAGATTACGTGGATTAAGTGGACTTGATTTTCAGGGCGAGCTTGCAGCGAGAAACATTCATATCCCGATAATCTTTATCACCGCCCACGGTGATATTCCAATGAGTGTTCGCGCGATGAAGGCTGGGGCTGTCGAATTCCTTACCAAGCCGTTCCGAGACCAGGATCTCCTGGATGCCATTCGCATCGCACTGGAGCGAGATCGTGCGATGCGCGAACGGGAGCACGAAATAGCAGAGCTGGAACAGCGTTTTCACTCGTTGACTCCTCGCGAGCAAGAGGTGATCTCCATGGTCGTTTCGGGCATGCTCAACAAGCAGATTGCTGGTCAACTCGGAACTGCAGAAAATACCGTGAAGGTTCATCGGAGCCGGGCAATGGAGAAGATGCACGCGCAATCGCTCGCCGA
>Ga0099828_10003456_pt1 | contig 11051 bp, 9 predicted proteins | sample CZO8metaG_2_FD_79338 | JGI IMG/M metagenome (GOLD analysis project Ga0099828, IMG submission 79338) | Vadose zone soil microbial communities from the Eel River Critical Zone Observatory, Northern California, USA - CZOApr15con2H1.8 metaG | ecosystem: Environmental > Terrestrial > Soil > Vadose...
GAGTGCACCAGGAAGCCGCTGATGCCGTCCCCCAGGATCTCCCGCGGCGATCCCAGGTCCATGGCGATGACCGGCGTCCCGCAGGCCAGCGACTCCACGATCGTCAGGCCGAAACGCTCCGGGCGCGTCACCAGGTGCAGGCTCGCCAGCGCGTTGCCCATCAGCGCGTCCCGCTGCTGCCCGTCCGCGGGCCCGACGAACCGCACCCGCCGGCCGTCGACGTGCGGCTCGATCTCCTTCCGCCAGTACGCCTCGTCCTGCTGGATGCCGGCCATCACCAGCGGCAGACCCGCCTCGCGCGCCACCTGGATCGCCAGGTGCACGCCCTTCTCCGGGTGGAACCGCCCCAGGTACAGCAGGTAGTCGCCTCCCGGCTCGCGCCGGAACGTGAACTCCGCCAGGTCGATGCCGTTGTACACCGTGGCCAGGTAGTTCAGCCGCGGGTCGCGGTCCGAATCGCTGATCGAGACGTAGGGGTTGTCCGCGTACTTGTAGTAGATCGCCTTGATCGTGTCCGACGAGAAGCCGTGGATGGTCGTCAGCAGCGGCGTCCGGATCAGCCGCGAGTAGGTCAGCGGCAAGAAGTCCAGGTGGCTGTGCAGCAGCTCGAACTCGCCCGCCATCTCCATCGCTTCGGAGATGTGCAGCGGCACCATCACGTTGGCATCGATCTCCGGGTCCTCCGAGTACGGACGCGGGCAGACGGCGTGCAGCTTGGCCGCCGTCAGCGAATCCCCTGTTGCGAACAGCGTCACGTCGTGGCCGCGCTGCACCAGCCCCTCCGTCAGGTTGTGGACCACTGTCTCCCAGGCGCCGTAGTGCCGCGGCGGCGTGCGCCACGAGATCGGGCCCAGGATGCCTACGCGCATATGTTCCTCTCCCGCGATTCGCCGTCCGCATAGGACCGGGAGAGGCTAGGTGAGGGTGTCGCGGCCGTAAGGCCGCCCCTCAGCTAGCCTCTCCCATTGCGATGAGAGAGGAGTAGCCCAGCGATCGGCGGCGGGCCATGGCCCACTTGTAAAAGGTCACGTGGCGGCGCGCGACGTTCGGCAGCGACACTCGCCGGGCGTAGCGCCGTGCCTTCAGCGACAGCCGGCTGCGCAGCGCGCCGTCCTTCATCAGCCGCACGATGGCCCGCACCAGCGCCTCGTCGCTGTCGCGCGGCACGCCCAGGCCGGCGCCGCTGTCCTCCAGGTACGATCGCAGCCCGCCCACGTTGCTGGCCACCACGGGCGTGCCCACCGCGCAGGCCGCCATGCACGGTCCGCTGGCCGCTGCCGACTGATAGGGCAGCGCCAGCGTGCCGAAGCTGGCCACCACCTCCAGGAACTCCGTGGGGCTGAACAGCCGGGGCATGTTCACGATGCTGTCCCGCGCGGGGCTGGCGGCGATGGCCGCCGTGAGCGCGTCGCCCAGCACTACGCCCTCCTTCGACCCGGGACGCGGCGCGCAGGCCACCACGAGGATGGCGTCCGGCCCCAGCTGGGCCGCGACGTCCGGCCACAGCCGCACCACCCGGTCATAGCGCTTGTACCAGTCCTGGTAGCCGATCATGCCCAGCACCTTCTTGCCTGCCCAGCCGTAGCGGGCTTTCGCATCCTGCAGGCGCTTGGGACGCGGCGGCGTGGCGTGCGGGACGTAGGCCACCTTGCCCGACGGGCACGGCCCGTGCTCGGTGTGCACCAGGCTGATGCTGGCCAGCTCGCCCATGCTCTGGATAAAGGCCAGCCGGTCCAGCCGCTCGCTGTTATCCGAGTGCATCGTCACCACCACCGTCCGGCCGGCCACCCTCCAACGGAACAGCAGGTCGTTGATGCCGAACGAGTTGGCGGCGTTGTAGTTGAAGAAATTGTTGTCGCGCTGGTGGGCGTACAGCCCATACTCGAACTGCACGTGCACCACGTCCGGATCGATGCGATCGACGACGTCCTCGACAGCCTCGAACCAGTCGCCGCGGCGCAGATCGATCGCCGGGTAGACGTCCTCGGCCGGCGGTGCATCGGTGTGGCACACCACCTGCACCTGATGGCCCTGCCGCCGCAGCTCCTCGACCAGCGGGCGGGTGTAGAAGTAGATGCCACAATCCCGCTCCCAGCTGGCGATCATGGCAACCTTCATTCGGCCGTCCTTAAGCTTAGCCGCCCTATACTCGACCCCGTGGCAATCGCAACTGACGTCAAGACCTATAGGAGCTACATTGGCGGCGAGTGGATCGGCAGCGGCGCCGGCCAGCCGCTGGAGATCTTCAACCCCGTCAACGGCGAGCTCGTCTACCGTGCCCTGAGCGCCACCTCGGAAGAAGTCGATCGCGCCGTGGCCGCCGCGCGCAACGCGCTGGAGACGTCCGACTGGTCGGAGAATCCCGAGCGCCGGGCCATCGCCATCCGCAAGCTGAGCGACGGCCTCAAGGCCATGGGCAAGGACCTGGCTCGCCTGCTCTCGATGGAAGCCGGCAAGCTGTTCCCGGTGTCGCTGACCGAGGTGAACCGCGGCGCCGACGCGCTGTCCTTCTACGCCGGCCTGGCGCGCGCGATTTATGGCCGGACCACGACCCTGAACCCCGACTCGCTGGCGATCATGCTGCGCGAGCCGGTTGGCGTGGTGGGCATCATCGTGCCCTGGAACATGGCCCTGTCGCTGCTCACCCGGCCGCTCGCTCCGGCGCTGGCCGCCGGCAACGCGGTGGTGGTCAAGCCGTCCAGCATGACCCCCGGCGCGACGGCCGAGTTCATCGAGCTCATCGACGACATCGAGGAGTTCCCCAAGGGCATCGTCAACTTCCTGATCGGCCCTGGCGGCACCGTCGGTGATCAGCTCGTCAAGCACCCGGACGTGGACATGATCGCCTTCACCGGCGACACGAACACGGGCAAGCACGTGATCAAGACAGCGGCCGACACGCTCAAGAAGGTGTCCCTCGAGCTGGGCGGCAAGTCGCCCAACATCATCTTCGAAGACGCCGACCTGGACCGCGCGGTCAAGGGCGCCATCAACGGCGCGTCCTTCTTCAACGCCGGCCAGGTATGTATCGCCGGCAGCCGCGTGCTGATTCCCAGCAAGCTGCACGACGAGTTCGTGGAGCGTATGAAGTCGGTGGCCGAGGGCCTGAAGGTCGGCGACGGGCTGGATCGCGGCGTGCAGCTCGGCCCGGTCATCTCCAAGGGCCAGCAGGACCGCGTCTATTCCTATATAGAGAAGGGCAAGGGCGAGGCCCAGCTGGTCACCGGTGGCTATCGCTACGAGGATGGGCCGCTGGCCAAGGGCTACTTCGTCCCGCCCACCATCTTCGACAAGGTGCCCGTGGGCGCCACCATCGCCCAGGAGGAGATCTTCGGCCCGGTGGTCGCCGTCCAGACCTTCGAGGATGAGGAGGACGCCGCCCGGGTGGCCAACTCAACCGTCTATGGGCTGGCGGCCGCGGTCTGGACGCGAGACATCAACAAGGCGCTGCGCGTGGCCAAGAAGGTCAAGGCCGGCATGGTTTGGATCAACACCTTCGGCAAGCTGTTCGCGGCGGCCGAGATGGGCGGCGCTAAGCAGTCCGGCATCGGTCGCTCGTACGGTCTCGAAGGCCTTCACGAGTTCACCGAGCTGAAGCACATCAACATCCAACTCGAGGACTAGCCAGCCCGGACGTATTCACGTATAGTGATCCGGCACAGTGCCAATGGACGAGCGAGCTCGCGAACGGTATGCTAACTAACTACCCCCGCCGCCTCAGGCGGACTCCGGAGACAGTTGCATGAGCACAGACAGCCTGGACACAACGCTCAGCGCCCGTGGACTGGTTGCGCCGGGCATCGGCCCGGCACCGGCCGAGAAGGACACCACTGCCGAGGTCCTGGGGCGCAAAGAAATCACCATCCCCAAGAAGAGCAACCTGGGCGAACGCCTGGTTTCGCTGTTCTCGCCGTTGCTGCTGCTCCTGCTGTGGGAGATCATGGTCCGGATCCGTCTGCTCGACGCGCGCTTCTTCCCAGCGCCGTCCTCGATTGTGGGCACATTCAGGGCCCTCGTCGTGAGCAACGAGCTGCTCATCGACGTCAAGGCCACACTCGGCCGCATCGCGGTAGGCCTGCTGATGGGCGTCGTGCCGGGGCTGCTCCTGGGCGTGTGCATGGGCTTGTCGTCGCCCGTTCGGGCCTTCTTCAAACCCATGGTCGCTGCCCTGTTCCCCATCCCAAAGATCGCCATCCTGCCGCTGATCATGCTCATCTTTGGCCTCGGCGAGATGTCCAAGTACGTGAGCGTGGCCATCGGCGTCATCTTCCTGGTGCTCATCAACACCATGGCCGGCGTGATGAACATCGACAAGATCTACCTGGACGTTGGCCGGAACTTCGGCGCCAACCGCTGGCAGTTCTTCCGCACCATCGCCGTCCCGGGCGCCTTACCCCAGATATTCACCGGCTTCCAGCTGTCTCTGGGCGTGGCCCTGATCGTCATCGTGGCCACCGAGTTCGTGGGCGCCAAGACGGGCATCGGCTACCTGATCTGGCAATCCTGGCAGACGTTCTCGGTCGAAGCTATGTACTGCGGCCTGGTGACGACGGCCTTCCTTGGCTTCCTGTCCCAGCTGGGGCTGGACACCGTGCAGCGGCTGGTCATCCCCTGGAAGCCGGAGCTCCACTAAGCGGGGTCCCGGCCGAGTTCATCGAGGCGGCGTGAATTAGAACAGGCGACCCCTTAGCCGGGGAACGAGAAAGGCCCCAAGCCTACTGCTTGGGGCCTTTCCAATTGGGTTGCCTGGTGTGGAGCTGGCATCCATTCCAGCCGACCCGCGTCCGGGCCTTCATCCGGGCTTCCCTGCCTCACGTAGAGTATCGGCCCGGCGGGCTCGATCTTTAGCCTCTGGCGAGGCCAGCTAGACTCTCAGGAATGCTGGGCTTATCGCCCAAAGACGCCTGGCTGGTAGCGCTGCTGCTGATCAGCGTCGGTGGCTACCTGGCGGCCGCTCGCTGGTCGAGCCGCCTGGCGGACGGCCGGCCGATTGTCATGTACAGCGTCGGCTTCTCCCTGGCATTCGTGCTGCTGGCCCTGGCCACCGGCCTGGCCGTCATCCGCTAAGCTACCTCACGCGGCGGGCGTGAACTCCATGACGTACACGCCGGAGTTCTTTTCGGTCATGTAGATGTAGCCGCGGGCGTCGACGATGACGTCTTCGGCTTGATGCACCAGGTCTTTGGGCAGCGGGCCCAGGCGCTTGGTCGGATTATCCGGAATGTAGTGGCCGGCGCAGGTTGGCCGCAGCGGGTTGGAGATGTCGAAGATCTGCAGCCCCGCGTTGAAGTAGGTCAGGTAGATGTAGTCGCCTGAGGACTGCAGGCATGCCTGGTGCTGCGGCTGGTGCTGGTTGTGGGGCCCGAAGCGGCCACCTTTGCGATGGAAGTCCTCAACCGGCTCCGGCAGCGGAAAAATCGAGATCAGCCGTGGCCGGCTGACGTCGCTCACGTCGATGATGCCGGCCATGACCAGTGGCTCCTCGCAGCGCTCTTTAATGGATTCGCCGTTGACCACGCCCAGCTGGCGGTCCGGCAGGGGCACGACGGTGTGCAGCGGGATCATGTTGCTGAACGGCGGGTCTACGCGCAGGTGTCCTGCCAGCCGCGGGGCCGTGACGTCGCTGACGTCCAGGATCACGACGCCGGCGCCCTCCCAGGGGCAATAGGCGTAGCGACCCTCAATGTAGGCGCCGCCGTGCAGCTGCACGTGCTTGTCACCCCGCCTCGATAAACTCGGCGGGGACCCCGAATTGTGCGCATCCATCTCCGAGAAGCGCTCGCCGGCGGCCGTGTTCTGGCCGGGGAACCACCATTGGCCGGCGATCGTGGGGTTCTCCGGGTCGGCGATATCGACGCACACGTACTGGCGCTTGTTGAAGCCTTTCAGATGCGCCGAGGCGTGGACGTAGCGACCGCCGTCGTAGTAGTTGCGATGGCAGCCATCCGCGCCGCCGCGCCAGTGGCCGAGCTTCCTGGGCTCAGCGGGCTCGCTCACGTCCCAGATGTAGAAGCCTTCTTGGTGTGGCGGGCCGTTGGTATCGCCACCCCAATTGGGCGCGATGCGCTCCAGGCCGGCGATCAGCTTGCCGTCCGCCACCTGCACCTGGATGGTCCAGGTGTTGGCCGGGCCTTCGACAAAGCGCACCAGCTCCGGCGCGGCCGGGTTGGTGACGTCCAGGATGCTCCAGCCCGGTTCCCACAGGTGAGCCAGGTAGAGGTACCAGCGGTCACGGACCTGCTGCATGCCCAGCTTGAAGCCAGGCTTGTCCTGCAAATCGTGGTAGCCCACGAGCCGCACGTTCTTGGCCAACGGCATGCGCGCATTCTATTCCCTCTCCCGGAGGGAGAGGGCTAGGGAGAGGGCCGTCTGCGCGATGCCAGCCAGGTTGCCGGCACGGCTGCCGCGAGCACGAGCGCCGTCAGCACCACGGCTAGGGCGGCGGTGCGGGCCACGTCGCCTTCCTGCTCGGAGTTGAGCACGACAACCGCCACCGTCTGGGTTACCGGCGTGTACAGCAGGCTCGAGACGGTGAGCTCGTGCAGCGCCGTGAGGAATACCAGCAGCCAGGCGAATGCGCTGGCCGGCGCAATGGCCGGCCAGGCCCCCGTCATGAAGCTGCGGAGCGGGCCCGCGCCGGCGACCTGGGCGGCTTGCAGCAGCTCGCGGCCGGTCTGCGCCAGTGCGCCGGCAATGGGCCGGTGGCCAAGCGCCCAGAAGCGAGCGACGTAGGCCAGCAGGATGATCAACAGCGAGCCGTAGAGCCAGCGGCTGAAGGCCAGGATGACGGCCACCGCGAGTGCCGAGCCCGGGATGGCATAGGGCAGCGCGATGGCACCTTCCAGCAGCCGTCCGGCGCGGCTGCCGCGCCCGATCAGCGCCGCCACGATGCCCAGCAGGACGATCGCGGTCGCCGCCAGGGCCGCCAGCCCGCCGCTGCGCAGCAGCGCCTCGCCCCCATTCCGGCTGATGGCCGCCTCGAAATGCGTGACCGACCAGTTGGCCGGCGTTGGCAGCAACCCGTATGCGCGCGTGACGGCCACCAGGATGAGCGCCGCCAACGGCAGCAGCGAGGTCAGCCCAACCCACAGCCAGCCCGCGGCCAGCAGGACCGCTCCGCCGAGCGTCCACCTCCCACCCGCGGGCTGCCGCCGGCCGGCAGCCGCTACCGCTGCGCCAACGTCGAAGCGGCCAATCAGGATCAGGAACAAAGAGGCCAGCAGTGCCAGCAGCGCTGCCAGGACCACAGCTGCCGCGAAGCTGGTCTGGTTGGCCGAGAAGGACAGCCGCTGGTAGATCTCGGTAGTCACCATCGAAAAACGCGCCGGCAGCCCCACCACGGCTGGAATGCCGAAGTCGCTGGCCGAGGCAATGAAGGCCAGCGCCGCGCCGGCGGCCAGCGCCGGCCTGAGCAGCGGCAGCGTAACGCTGCGCATAACGGCAAATGGGCCGGCGCCGCTTACCCGGGCGGCGCGCTCCAGCTCCTCAACGTTTCGCCCCGCCAGGGCGCCAGCCGCAGCCAAGTAGGTCAACGGCACCGCATGCACCGCCAGCAGCACCGACACGCCAGCGACCCCAAACAGGCCGGGCCACCAAAGACCCGCGATCTTGTCGATCAGCCCGGCGCGCCCGTAGGCCTGGGTCCAGCCGAAGGCGCCGATAAAGGGCGGGATCAGTATCGGCAGCAGCAGCCCCAAGCGCAGCCAGCCGCGCCCAGGCAGCGGCCCACGCTCGATGCCCACCGCGAAGCCCGCGCCGATCAGCAGTGCCAGGCTCGTGGCCAGCAGAGACACCAACACGGTGTGCACGATGGCCGCGCCCGAGCCCTCCAACGCCCGCCGCAACCCGTCCTCGCCGGTGGCCAGCGCCTCCCACAACAGCCGCCCAACCGGATACACCACCAGCACCCCCGCCAGCACGTACACCACAGCCGCCGCTGGTGCCGGCAGGCCGATCTGGCCGTTCGCCCCGCGTATCATGGCGACCAGCCATGGAACGAAGCACCGATCGGATCCTGACGACTCATACCGGCAGCTTGCCGCGGCCGGAGGACCTGGTGGAGCTGCTGTACGCCAGCGAAAGCGGCCAGGCGCCTGACCCGGCCAGCCTCGATCGGCGCGTGGCTGAGGCTGTGGTCGCGAGCGTGCGCCAGCAGGTCGAAGCCGGGGTGGACGTGGTGAACGACGGCGAGATGGGCAAGATCTCGTACTCGACCTACGTCACCGGCCGTCTCAGCGGCTATGAGGGGCAGGTCCACGTGCCGCGCCGGCCGCGGCCGGACGCCATCGATTTCCCCGAGTGGGACGAGCAGACGCGGCCGGCGCGCGCATCCTTCCGCGTGCAGCGCCTGGCGTGCACGGGCCCGATCCGCTACATCGGCCAGCAGGCCGTTCAGCGCGACGTCGCGAACCTGAAAGCCGCGCTGCAGGGTGCGAAGGTGCGCGAGGCGTTCATGACCGCGGCCTCGCCCGGCGTCATCTCGGTGTTCCAGCCGAACCAGTACTACGCGTCCGATGAGCAGTACCTGCTGGCCCTGGCCGAGGCGATGAGGCAGGAGTACGAGGCCATCCACCAGGCGGGCTTCCTGCTCCAGCTCGACTGTCCCGACCTCACCGGCCTAAGCGCCGTCGAGAAGCCCGGCCAGCCGCCGCCCGACCTGCCGCTGCGCGTGGAAGCGCTCAACCATTCCGTCGCCAACATCCCGGCGGATCGAATGCGATTGCACCTGTGCTGGGGCAACTACGAAGGCCCGCACCACACCGACGTGCCACTTAAGGACATCATCGGCGAGGTGCTCGAAGCCAAGCCTATGGGTTTGTCGTTTGAGGGCGCCAACCCTCGCCACGAGCATGAGTGGAACGTGTTCGAGCAGGTGCAGCTTCCGGAAGGCAAAGTGATCATCCCTGGCGTGCTCGATTCGACCACAAACTACATCGAGCACCCTGAGCTCGTCGCGCAGCGGCTAGCGCGCTACGCCGGCCTGGTAGGGCGGGAAAACGTCATCGCCGGCAGCGACTGCGGCTTCGGCACGTTCGCCGGCACGCCATCCGTCCATCCCAAAATCGTGCTGGCCAAGCTGCAGACGATGGCCGAAGGAGCCCGCCTGGCGTCAAGCCAGCTATGGCCGTGAGGTGCTATCTCGGAAGTGCTTCCAGCCAATCTCGAGCGCCATTCGCAGGTCATGCATATCAATGGGCTTGAGCAGGTGGGCCACCACGCCGCAGCTTCGGCCCCGCTCCACGAGCGCTTTGTCGGTGAAGCCGGTCAGGATGATGATGGGCGTGGCCCGGGTGGCGTTTATCTCCGCTGCGGCCTCTAAGCCGTCCATCCCGCCGCCAAGATGAATGTCCATCAAGACCAGGTCCGGCTGGTGCTGATCGGCCAGCTCGACAGCTTCCGGGCCGGTGCTCGCGGTGGCCACCACTTCGTGCCCCAGGTGTTCGAGCTGGTCGTTCAGCGCCATGACGATGAGCGATTCGTCGTCAACCACCAGCACGCGCAAAGGCGTCACGTCGGGGTCCCCGCCGAGTTTATCGAGGCGGGGTGAATCATCGCTTGTGCAGCTCGGCATAGCGAGGGTGACCGTCGGGCCGGACAACGAATCCCTCGACGTTGCTGCGCGCAGCCAGCGCATCATGCGGGCGAGCCACGATCAGCGTCTCCACCGGTGGCAAGGGCTCCAGGTCCGCCACCGCTAGCAACGGCGCCATGGCCCGTCGCTGTTCCAGATAGACCGGCAGGTGGCGCGCGGCTTGATCGCGAGCGAACAGTGCCGGGCTCATCGCCTCCACGACCACCTTGAGGTTCAGCGGCATAACCGCCAATTGGATAGCCCGGGCGACGGCCTGCAGCTCGGGCTCGTCCTGCGGGACGTACAGCGTAAAGCGGAAGCCGCTGCCGTACGCCGCCTCGCGCAGCAGCGACCGGGCCGCGCGCAGGTCCTGCTCGGCTCGGACCGGTTGCGCCTGGGCCTCAAACACCTGCCGCGTGATGTCCCCATATGGAATGGCTAAGGCTAACGCCTGCCGCACGCCAGGCTGGTTAAACGGAGCGAAGCCCGGATCGAGGCGCAGGGCTACCTCTCGCAACCCGGCGAACTGGCGTACCTGCACCCCAGGATGGCCAGCCAAACGCTTGACCTGGCTCGCGGGCAGCCGGCCGGCCAGGTCGATGCTGCCGCGACCCAGCGCGTCGGCTCGGCCGGTGCCGTTAGGAAGAGCCCGCATCAGGATGCGTTTGTCCCGCGGCGCTCCATCCCAGTAGCGCATGTTGGCGGACAGCCCGGCTTCCTCAGCATCCGCTCCATCCTCCAAGGCGTAGGGCCCAAAGCCAGCGCTGTGCTTTCGCAGCCAGGCGTCACCCCAGGGGTTGCCCACCGGGCAATGCTCGCGCACGGTTTCCAGGTCGTAGATGGGCGGCAGCGGCGTGGCCAGCATGGCAGGAAACAGCGGGTGCGGCGCTTCGAGCCGGAACTGGACCATGTATGGCTGGACGACCCGCACCGCGTCGGGCGAGCTCACGCCGCAGCGGCGCGCCGCTCGAGCCCCCCAAGAGCCCAGCGCGAACGCCCGTTCCCACGACCATTTCACGTCGTGCGCCGTAAGCTCATGGCCGGCCGCGCTGGTGAGCCCGCGCCGCAGGTGCAGATTACAGGTGCGCTGGTCGGCCGACATGTCCCATGACTGCGCCATGCCCGGCTGCAGGCCGCTCACGTCCAACGCTCGATGTCCGCCGGCGTCGGTGCGGACGGGGTGGCGAAGCAGCGTGTCGTACACCTGCAGATGGACTTGAAATGCTTCGGGGAGGCAGCTTGCGCGGTGCTGTTCGATGTCGAAACAGGCCGGGATCGCCTGCACTCCGACGATCACGGTAACATCGTAGCCAAACTCCGACCACTGAAAGGTAACGCTCGATGATGAGAAGACTCATGAGCCTGGGCGTTGTCGCCCTCTTCCTGGCGGCGTGTGGCGGCGGTGCAGCGCCTACGCCGAGCGCTCCGGCGGCCAGTACGCCCGCGTCCAAACCGGCGGCTTCGGGCGCCGCCAGCGCCA
>Ga0099828_10003462_pt1 | contig 11042 bp, 7 predicted proteins | sample CZO8metaG_2_FD_79338 | JGI IMG/M metagenome (GOLD analysis project Ga0099828, IMG submission 79338) | Vadose zone soil microbial communities from the Eel River Critical Zone Observatory, Northern California, USA - CZOApr15con2H1.8 metaG | ecosystem: Environmental > Terrestrial > Soil > Vadose...
ATTCCCTCCGTCAGCGCCCACCTCGTTCCCGCCGGACGCGGGCCCGCCGCAGGCCTGAGCCGCAGGGCTGAGCTGCGGGGCTGAATCGCAGGGCTGAGGTGCGGGGCTGAACCGCGGGGCTCAGCTGCGGGGTTGAACCGCAGGGCTGATCCCGGGAGATCAGCGGCGGCACGCGGCTTGCGCCGCGGTCTTGCGCTGGCCAGGCGGCGATGCCCCGTGGGCAGCGGAGCCAGCGGGCCGGGCGGTGATCTGATGCCCGTTGACGCCGAGCACGATCCGGATTCTGGCCAGGCCGCTCGCCTGCCGCAGAGTGGCGCCCGGCAGCACCTCCCGGACGAGCCGCGCCGCCGCCTTCATCCCGGCCGGGTACTGGATTGTCGTCTGGGTAACGCTGCTGCTCGACCAGGACAGCCCGGCGCCATGCACCTTGAAGCCGAGCTGGCCGAGCTGGGCTCCGGTGCCCGCGGACAGCCCGCCGATCATGGTTCCGTTGTAGACATCGACCGAAACCTGGCTCCGCTTCAGGCCCGGCCGCCGGGTCACCTGGTGGCCCCGCTGTGGTGCCTTCTGCACCGGCGGCTTGTCCGCCTTGAGCGAGGCGAAGAGCTTCGCCGCCGCGCTGCTGTCCCACAGCACGGCGGACTGGCCGGTCGGGGTGGTGTAGTTCGTGTTCGCCAGTGGCACCGTGGTGAACGTGACATGGCTGGGCGAGATGCCGCGCAGCTGATCGGCGAGACTGGTGATGCTCAGCCGCTGGTCGACCTTGACGGCGGCGGTCGCGGCACTCAGGAAGCTCGACAGCCTGATCGGGTTCGCCAGCGTGCCCGAGCTGACCGCCTCGCTCAGCAACGAGGCGAGCAGCTGCTGCTGGTCGCTGATCCTGGCCAGATCGGAGAGGGCAAAGGAATGCCGGTCCCGGACGAACTTGAGCGCGGTTATCCCGTGCACGTGATGTATCCCGGCGGACATGTGCAGGCCGCTGTAGGAGTCGTTCACCGCAAAGGGCAGGCAGATGTTCACGCCGCCCAGTGCGTTGACCACCTTGACGAATCCAGGGAAGTTTACCTCGACGTAGTCGTTGATGGTCAGCCCGGTGTCCTGTTCGACGGTCCGCACCATCAGCTTCGGGCCGCCGAGGCCGAACGCCGAGTTGATCTTGTTCATCCCGTGGCCGGGGATGCGGACCCAGGAATCGCGCGGCAGGCTGACCACGGAGACGCTGCTGTGGTCGGCCGGCACGTGGACGATCATCATGGTGTCGGAGTTCGAGCTGACGGCGCGGCCGACATGAAGCCTGAGCTGCTCCGCCCTGCTCAGGCCTGATCGCAGATCGACGCCCGCCAGCAGGATGTTGAGCGGCCCGCTGGACGGCGTTCCCGCGGTGCCCGCGTCGACCCGGCCGACGTGGCTGTTGACGTAGCTGGTGAGCGCCCAGCCACCGCCGGCGACCAGCAGGACGAGCGCCGACATCGCGGCGCACACGACGGCCAGCGCACGTTGCTGCCGGGCCCTCCTGCCCGCGGAAATGCGAGCCATCAGCTGCTGCTGTGCGACCGCGGGGCTGCCTCGGCGGCGGGCCCCCGGTTGCCTGGGCTCGCTCTCGTCCGCCGGGCTGCCCCGGCTGGCCCCGGAGGCCGGAGCTGGGTAGAAACCCGGCCTTGGCCCGGGTACGTACTGCTCATTGTCTGAATCCGCGGACCGCTCCCTCCACCCGCCTAGTGCGGATCCCCGCCCCCCCGGCGATGGATCCTCGCCCAGCGCGCCATCGTCACCGCTACTCATCGGCATACCCCCCGGCTCCCGCTTTGAGTAGGCTAGCGCGATGGCCCGCCGCCAGCGCCGTAGCGCTTCGGCGGGTCCGCGACTTTACGATCCGGTGGGATATGCGCCAGATGGCCCGGCGGCCCGTGAACAGGCGGGCCGGATCGTCACGCCGTGGGCGGCTCGAGATCCCTGGGCAGGCCGAGTATCCGCTCGCCGATGATATTGAGCTGGATGTCGGTTGTGCCGCCCCCGATGGTGAGCGCCCTGGTCAGCAGCACCTGGCGAGCCCAGTGCGGGCCATTCGGCGTCCCGCCGGGCCCGACTGCCTGGCCAGCGCGGCCGCCGAGCGAGCCATCGGCCCCGGAGATCGACCAGCACAGCTCGGAGACCCGCTGGGCGTGCCGCATCCCGAGAAGTTTTCTTACGCTGCCCGTGGCGCCAGGCTCTGTCCCCGACAGCTGCTTCAGCGTCACCCTGACCCCCAGCAGGTCGATCGCCTGGCCCTCGGCGGCCAGCGCGCCGACCTGCCCGAGCGGCAGCTGGCCCGCGGCCCCGGCGGCTCCGGCCACCTCGAGCAGCTCGGCGACTCCGGCGCCGAACGTCCATGACCTGGACAGCGACACGCGCTCGTTGGCCAGCGTCGTCCTGGCTATCCGCCAGCCGCCGTTCACCTCGCCGACGACGCAGTCGTCCGGCACGAAGACGTCATCGAGGAACACCTGGTTGAAGAGCGAGTCCCCGGTGATCTCGCGCAGCGGCCGCACCTCGATGCCCGGCGCCGACATGTCCACGAGGAAATAGGTGATCCCGTCATGGCGGGGCGCGGCCGGGTCGGTGCGGGCGATGCAGATCGCCCACGCCGCCTGCTTGGCCAGTGAGGTCCAGATTTTCTGCCCGGTCAGCCGCCAGCCTCCCTCGGCACGCTGCGCGCGGGTGGTCAGCCCGGCCAGGTCGGAGCCCGCGTCCGGCTCGCTGAACAGCTGGCACCACAGGAACTCGCCGCGCAGGGTCGGCGGCAGGAACCGGTCCTGCTGCTCGGGCGTCCCGTACTGGATCAGCGCAGGCACCACCCAGGCGCCGATCACCAGATTGGGCACGCGCACCCCGGCCGCGCGCAGCTCCTGGTCGATGACCAGCTGCTCCAGCGGGCTCGCGGCGCGGCCCCACGGCCGGGGCAGGTGCGGTACGACCCAGCCGCCTGCCGCCAGCCGCTCCGTGCGGTCGGGGCCGGTGCGTGCAGCGATCTCGGCGAGCTCATCGCGGATAGCGCCGCGTAGCGAGGCGTCACTGTCCGGAAGTTCCACCTGAACGGGCCTGCGGGCGCCAGCCAGAGCCAGCCTGGCTACTCGCTGCGCCCACTCATCGGACGGACCGAGCAGGGCGCGCAGCGACATTGCCCGCCGGTAGTAGAGATGGGCATCGTGCTCCCAGGTGTAGCCGATCCCGCCGAGTACCTGGATGCATTCGTGCGCGCACGAGACCGCCGCGTCCAGGGCCACCACGGCGGCGACGCTGGCGGCGTACTCGCGCTGGCGGCCCGCGGCTGCCCCTTCGGCGTCAGGCTGAGTCCTGGCCGCGTCCCAGACCACGGCGGCGGCCTGCTCTGCCGCCGTCAGCATCCACGCGCAGCGGTGCTTGACGGCCTGGAACTGCCCGATTGGCCGGCCGAACTGATGGCGGATCTTCGCATAGTCAGCGGCGGTCCTGGTGGCCCAGCCGGCGATGCCGGATGCCTCGGCGCCGAACAGGATGGCGGCCAGGCTGGTGACCGCGCCGCGGTCGAGGCCGGTGAGCAGCCGGTCCGCGGGCAGCGCGGCGCCGTCCGCGCGGATCCGCGCGACGGGGCGGGTGAGGTCGAGGCTGTCGAGCCTGGTGATCTCAAGACTGGCCGCGTCGATGGCGGCCCAGGCCTCGCCCTCATCTGTCTGAACCACCGCGATCACCAGGTCGGCCATATCGGCGCCGAGCACGGGCGCCGACTCCCCTTCGATGATCAGACCACCGCCGGGCCCGGCCCGGCCGGTCAGGCCGGATGCCAGCGAGACCGCGCCTGCCGCGGTTCCGTCACCGAGGCCGACCAGCAACTTTCCGGTGACATCCGCGGTGACGAGCAGTGCGCTGGCGAAGACCGTCGGCAGGTAGGCGCCGGGCAGCAGGGCCTGGCCAAGTTCCTCCAGCGCGACGGCGAGCTCGGGCAGGCCGTACCCTTGCCCGCCGCGGTCTTCCGGCAGGTGCAGGGAAAGGACGCCCTGGGCGGCCAGCCCGGGCCGCAGCGATTCGATGTACCGCTGCGAGCCGCCGTCCTGGCTGTCCGCCGCGGCCCGGACGACGTCCGGCGGGCAGTTGCGCTGCGCCCAGCCGCGGATCGCTGCCGCTAGCTCCAGGTGCTCCTCGGTGAGGCCGAGCGCCATGGTCCACCCCGTTCGCCGTGGTCGCGTGCCGATGACCAGCACCGTGCCGATGACCAGCACCGTGCCGATGACCAGCACCGTGCCGATGGTCAACACTCTAGAACGAGATTCGGTTTGGCGGAATGGCCGGAGCGCCGCAGTCCGCCACTGGCGCCGCGGTCACCGGCGGTTCCGCAGGTGGCGGGCTCGCCACGGTGGTTACTTCCGGGTAAGATAAGCTAAGTTACTGACTGGTAGGGCGCGGCCCTCTGGACACCTGAGGCAGGGATGGGGCACTACAAGAGCAACCTGCGTGACATCGAGTTCAATCTGTTCGAGGTGCTGCGAACGCAGGACGTGCTGGGCGCGGAGCCGTACCCGGACCTTGACGAGGAGACCGCCCGCGGGATCCTTGACGAGGTGAACCGGCTGGCCACCGGGCCTATTGCCGAGTCTTTCGCCGAGGCTGACCGCAACCCGCCCGTCTTCGATCCCGCGACGAGCTCGGTGCGCATGCCCGCGGGATTCAGGAAGTCCTTCGCGGCCTTCATGGACGCGGAGTGGTTCCGGCTGGAGCTCCCGACCGAGCTTGGCGGCACCGCGGCGCCGCGCTCGCTCTGCTGGGCGGTCGCCGAGCTGATCCTCGGCGCCAACCCGGCCGTCTGGATGTACGCCAGCGGCGCCGCGTTCGCCCGGGCTCTGCTGCTCATGGGCACCCCGTACCAGCAGCGTTTTGCCGAGCTTGCCGCGGCGCGCAAGTGGACGGCCACCATGGCGCTGACCGAGCCGGACGCCGGATCTGACGTCGGCGCTGGCCGGACCCGGGCGATCCGGCAGCCGGACGGCACCTGGCACATCGAGGGGGTCAAGCGGTTCATCACCGGCGCCGAGCATGACATGGCCGAGAACATCTTCCACCTGGTTCTCGCCCGGCCGGAGGGACACGGCCCCGGCACCAAGGGCCTGTCGATGTTCCTGGTGCCCAAGTACCTGGTCGGCGAGGACGGCGAGCTCGGTGAGCGCAATGGCGCCTACGTCACCGGCGTCGAGCACAAGATGGGCCTGAAGGCGTCAACCACCTGCGAGCTGACCCTCGGCGAGTCCAGCCCGGCTGTCGGCACCCTGGTCGGGGACGTGCACGACGGCATCAGGCAGATGTTCGTGATCATCGAGCACGCCAGGATGATGGTCGGCACGAAGGCCATCGCGACGCTGTCCACCGGCTACCTGAACGCGCTGGACTTCGCCAGGACCCGAGTGCAGGGCGCGGACCTCACCCGGATGCTCGACAAGGCCGCGCCGCGGGTGACGATCCTGCAGCACCCGGATGTCCGGCGGATGCTCATGCTGCAGAAGGCCTACGCGGAGGGGATGCGGGCGCTGGTTCTGTACACGGCGACCCAGCAGGACGCCCAGCAGGTCGCCGCGGCCAGCGGAACGGCGGACGAGCGGGCGGCCGAGTTCAACGACCTGCTGCTGCCGATCGTCAAGGGGGCCGGGTCGGAGCGCGCGCAGGAGATGCTCACCCTGTCCCTGCAAACCCTCGGCGGGTCCGGCTTCCTGCAGGACTACCCGATCGAGCAGTACATCAGGGACGCGAAGATCGACAGCCTCTACGAGGGCACCACCGCGATCCAGGGTCTTGACCTGTACTTCCGCAAGATCGTCAGGAACGAGGGCCGGGCGCTGCGGTACCTGATCGGCCAGATCACCGAGTTCGCCGCGAGTGAGTCGGGAAACGGGCGGCTCAAGGCCGAGCGAGCCGCGCTGGACAGGGCCGCCGCCGACGTCGAGGGCATGGTGGCGGCGATGCACGGCTTCCTGGCCGGGTCGGCCGGGCAGCCCGCCGAGATCTACCGCGCCGGGCTCAACACCACGCGCCTGCTGCTCGCGCTCGGCGACCTGGTGATCGGCTGGCTGCTCGCGAGGCAGGCCGAGGTCGCGCTGGCCAGGCTTGATGACGCGCCGGCCGCCGATCGCGGGTTCTACGAGGGGAAGATCGCGGCCGCCCGGTTCTTCGCCGCCACGGTCCTGCCCCGGCTGGCCGCCGAGCGCGAGATCGCGGAGAGCACCACGCTGGACCTGATGGAGGTGCCGGCCGAGGCATTCTGACCCGCCGGGGACATCAGCCCCAGGCGAGCATGCGAGGTGCCGGCCGAGGCGCTCTGACCCGGCTGCCAGGTCAGCCCCAGGCGAGCATGTTCAGCGGATCCTCGAGCATCGCCCCTATGTCGCTGAGCACGGCGGACCCCACGTCGCCATCGATGATGCGGTGATCGAAGGACAGCGCGAGCGTCGTGACCTTGCGGACGGCGAGTTGCCCCGCATGCACCCATGGCGCGTCCTTGACCTGGCCGAACGCGAGGATTGCGGCCTCGCCGGGCGACAGGATGGGAGTGCCCGTGTCGACCCCGAAGACGCCCACGTTGGTGATGGTGATCGTCCCGCCGCGAAGGTCGGCGGGAGAGGCCTTGCCCGCCCGGGCCGTCTCGGCGAGGTCGTTCAGCGCCCGGGCAAGTGCCGGGAGCGTCAGCGCCTGGGCATCCTTGATGTTCGGCACGATAAGGCCGCGGTCGGTGGCCGCGGCGATGCCGAGATTGACGTAGTGCCTGACCACGATCTCCTGCGCGGCCTCGTCCCAGGATGAATTGATCATCGGCTGCCGTCCGACCGCCACCAGGACCGCCTTGGCCACGAACAGCAGCGGGGATACCCGCACCCCGGCGAAATCGGGCAGCGACTTGAGCCGGGCCGTGGCCGACATCGTCTCCGTCATGTCGATCTGCAGGAATTCTGTGACATGCGGAGCGGTGAACGCGCTCGCCGTCACTGCCGCCGCGGTGTGCTTCCGCACGCCGCGAATCGGGATCCGCTCCTCCCGCGAGACGGCGGCAACCGGCGCGAACCGCGCCGGGCCGGGAACGACGGCGGCCGCCGCGGCGGCATCATCGCCACTGACGCCGGCCGCTGACAGGACGTCGTCCCTGCTGATCGAGCCGTTCGGGCCGGTGCCTGCCAGCGCCGACAGGTCAACGCCCAGGTCCCTGGCCAGCTTGCGGACTGGCGGCTTGGCCAGCACCGCCGGACGCTCGCCGCGGTCAGGGCGGCCAGCCCCGGTCGTCCCGTTAATGTCGGTTGTGGTTGTTGCTCTTTCGGTGTCCTGCGGCTGCGCACGCGCGGGCGCCTTCCGTGCGCGCCGCGCCGTGGTGCCGAGCTTGACCCCGTAGCCGACGAGCACCGCCTGGCGCTCCGGCTTGGGTGCGAGGCTGCCATAGATACCCGGCTCGACCGCGCCCTCCGCGGGCGGCGATGGCACCAGATCCGCCGCCGCCGTCCCGGCAGCGGCGGCCGCGCCCTGATCCGCGCCTGTGCCGTCGGTGCCGGGACTCACGTCCACCGAGATGATCGGCGTTCCCACGTCAGCGGTCGTTCCTTCGGGTACGAGCAGCCCGGCGACCACGCCCTCGAACGGGCTGGGCAGCTCGACGACGGCCTTGGCCGTCTCGATCTCCACGATGATCTGGTTGACCGCCACCCGGTCGCCCGGCTTGACGTGCCATTTCACGATGTCCGCCTCGGTCAGGCCCTCGCCGACATCGGGAAGCCTGAACTGCCTTAGCTCTGACATGCCGCCCTCTCTCAGTAGGCGAAGGTGCGGTCGACGCCGTCCAGCACCCGGTCCAGGTCCGGCAGGTAGTGCTCCTCAATCCGGGACGGCGGGTACGGGGTGGAATACCCGCAGACCCGCAGCACCGGGGCCTGGAGGTGGTAGAAGCACTCCTCGGTCACCCGCGCGGCGATCTCGGCGCCGAGGCCCCCGGTGATGGCGGCCTCGTGCACGACCACGCACCGGCCGGTGCGCCGGACCGACGCGAAGATCGCGCCGGTGTCCAGCGGGGCGAGCGACCGCAGGTCGATCACCTCCAGCGAGCGCCCTTCCTCCGCCGCCGCCACCGCCGCCTGCGCGCACGTCCTGACCATCGGCCCGTAGGCAAGCACGGTCACGTCGGTCCCGCTGGTCAGCGTCCTGGCCCGGTCGAGCGGGACCGCCGAGGCCAGCCCACCCGCAGTGTCCACCTCCGCCTTGTCCCAGTAGCGCCGCTTGGGCTCGAAGAAGATCACCGGATCGTCGGACCTGATGGACTGCTGGATCATGACGTAGGCGTCCGCCGGGTCGCCGCAGGCGACCACCCGCAGCCCGGGCGTGTGCGCGAACAGCGCCTCGGGGGACTCACTGTGATGCTCGACCGCGCCGATGCCGCCGCCGCACGGGATCCTGATCACCACCGGCAGGCTGACCGTGCCGAGCGAGCGCAACCGCATCTTCGCGAGCTGGGACACGATCTGGTCGAAGGCCGGGTACACGAAGCCGTCGAACTGGATCTCGCAGACCGGCCGGTAGCCGCGCAGCGCCAGGCCGATCGCGGTGCCGACGATGCCCGACTCGGCCAGCGGGGTGTCCACCACGCGGGCTTCGCCGAAGTCCTTCTGCAGCCCGTCGGTGACCCGGAAGACGCCACCGAGCTTGCCGACGTCCTCGCCCATGATCAGGACCTTGGGGTCGCTCTCCATTGCCTTGCGGAGGCCCTCGTTGAGTGCCCTGGACAGCGTCAGGGTGGTCACCGGCCCGCCTCCCCGGTCATGCCTGCCTCCTCGGTAACGAAGGAGTCGAGATAGGCGGCGAACTGCTCGCGCTCGGCGTCGATGAGCGCGTTCGGCTCGGCATAGACGTTCTCGAACATTGCCGTCGGCTCAGGGTCTGGCATCTCCAGGCAGGACCGCCTGACCCTGGCGCCCAGCTGGTCAGCCTCGGCATCGACGGCCTCGAAGAAGTCCTTCTCCGCCAGCTCAGACCGGATCAGGTGCGCCTTGACCCGCTCGATCGGATCTTTCAGCTTCCACGCCTCAAGCTCGGCCGCCAGCCGGTACCTGGTCGGGTCGTCGGTGGTGGTGTGCGCGCCCATCCGGTAGGTGAAGGCCTCGATCAGCGTCGGGCCCTGCCCTTCCCGCGCGGCCTGCATCGCCTTCCTGGTGACGGCCAGGCAAGCGAGCACGTCGTTGCCGTCCACCCGGAGACCAGGGAAGCCGAAGCCGTAGGCCCGCTGGTACAGCGGGACCCTGCTCTGGCGCTCCAGCGGCTCGGAGATCGCCCACTGGTTGTTCTGGCAGAAGAACACGACGGGCGCGTTGGTCACCGATGCCCAGATGAAGGCCTCATTGACGTCGCCCTGGCTGGTCGCGCCATCGCCGAAGTAGGCGATGGCCGCCTCGCCATCTTCGCCGACCGCGCCGTCACGCTGGATGCCCATCGCGTAGCCGGTCGCGTGCAGCGTCTGGCTGCCGATGACGATCGTGTACAGGTGGAAGTTGTGCGCCCTGGGATCCCAGCCGCCATGGCTGACCCCGCGGAAGAGCTCGAATAGCTTCATCGGATCCAGGCCGCGGCACCAGGCGACGCCATGCTCGCGATAGGTGGGGAATGCCATGTCCCTCGGCCCGAGGGCCCGGCCCGAGCCAACCTGGGCGGCCTCCTGGCCGAGCAGCGAGGCCCAGATCCCGAGCTCGCCCTGGCGCTGCAAGGCGATCGCCTCGAAGTCGATCCGGCGAACGAGAACGAGATCCCGGTACAGGGCCCGGATTTCCTCGGCGGAGATGTCGAGCGGGTAGTCCGGATGCTCGACCCGCTCGCCTTCTGGAGTAAGGAGCTGAATCGGTTCCGCGGAGCCGGCTCGCCCGGCCAGGCCGAGCGGGTCCGGCACGGCGGCGCTCGCACCTTGAGCGTTGACGGCCACGTGCCACTCCTTGATACCCAGGGCCGGTCGCGGAGATCACCTTTGACCGGCCGGTCATCCGTCCCGCAGTGACAGTACCCGCCCAGAGCGGCGCTAATGAACCAGTCGGGGCACGCTGCAGCGGCGTCGCGTACGCTGCGTCACGTGGCCAGAGTAGTCGTCAACGTGATGCTCAAGCGGGAGATCCATGACCCGCAGGGCGAGGCGATCGCCAGCGCGTGCAAGCGGCTGGGCTTCGGACAGGTCCTCGGCGTCCGGCAGGGCAAGAAGTTCGAAGTGGAGATCTGCGGTTCGGCTGACGAGGCAGCCCTGGCGCGGATCGCCGAGCTCGCCGCCGACCTGCTGGCGAACCCGGTGATCGAGGAATTCGAGATTCACGCGCCGTAGCCTTCCCGGCGTCCGCGCGCTCCCTGAAGGCCGGCGCCGCAGGCGATGCGGCGCAGCCGGGCAGCTGCCCGGCGGGGATCGCCGCCCTGGCCGGGGCGCCAAATCAGCACTGTTCGTCCAGTAATCACCTGAGTTCATGATTACCGCGGTCCGGCACGGGAATTGTTTCACAATGTGACCGACGGGATTGGCGGCGGCAGGGAGTAGAGGTACGGATGCGTACTCGGGAGATACGAGCCGAGGAGGCGACCGTCGACGTCAAGTTCTGCCTGATGTTCCCGCGCGAGTCGCTGAGCGTGCCGGTGATGCGCCGGGTGCTTGGCGACACCCTGAGCAGGCTTGGCGTCGACGAGGACTGCGCAGGCGATTTGCTGCTCGCCGTCACCGAGGCATGCACGAACGTCCTGCAGCACGGCGGGCCCAGTCACCGCTACGAGGTGGTGGCCAGCATCGGCCGCGGCGGCTGCGTGGTCGACGTCCGTGACAGCGGTCGCGGCTTTGATCCGGGCAGGCTGGCCACCCGCCGGCTGCCCGCCCAGCTGTCCGCGCGGCACCCGCGCTTCCGCCGCAGGCAGCTTGCCCAGGTGGCGCGGGCCGGGCAGTCCGCTGCCGTCACGCTGGCCGCGCCGTCGGCGCTGCACGCCGCGCGCAGCCGCTTCTCCCGGGCCAGGCGCGAACTGGACGACGAGGCCATCGCGAAGCTGCCCGA
>Ga0099828_10003463_pt1 | contig 11041 bp, 7 predicted proteins | sample CZO8metaG_2_FD_79338 | JGI IMG/M metagenome (GOLD analysis project Ga0099828, IMG submission 79338) | Vadose zone soil microbial communities from the Eel River Critical Zone Observatory, Northern California, USA - CZOApr15con2H1.8 metaG | ecosystem: Environmental > Terrestrial > Soil > Vadose...
GAGATCTCGGTCGGCTCGTCGTCGTAGACCCAGTCGCCGATGTATTTGACGCCGGCAGCGGTGAGGTGCTCGGGGGTGTCGTAGGTTTCCGTAAGTCCAGGCCCCAGCCAGCCGACGGGCCGCTTGCCGGTGAATCGCTCGATCGTGTCGAGCGAGCGCTTGATCATCGCCGGCTGGTCTTTCTCGTTGTGGATCGGCCCCTGCTCGTAGCTGTGGCCCATGAATTCCCAGCCCGCGTCCTTGCACGCCTGCGCGACGCGCGGGTAGTCGACGCATACGCGCGCGTTGATCGCGACCGTGGGCCGGACGCGCAGCTTCTCGTAGAGCGCATGGAAGCGCCAGAAGCCCACGCGCATGCCGTATTCGTGCCAGCTCCAGTTCGGCACGTCGGGCAAAAGCGACACGCCGGTCGGCGCAGGCAGCACCTGCCGCGCCATCGGCCGCGAGATGTCCCAGACCTCCAGATTGACGATGGTCCAGACGACGATGCGCTTCCCGGTGGGAAGCTTGAGCTTCCGCCGATCGACGATGGCCGAATACTCGACGCGCTCGCGCGGTATCGTCATTTGCCTTTCTTTGCCTTCTTCCGCGGCTTCGCACGGGACGCGCGCGATTTCGTTTTCGGCCTCTCTTTCAGGGCATCGGGCAACTCGAGCCGCAACATGCGGATGGCGTTGCCGAAATAGAGCTTGCGGCGGTCACCGTCTTTGAGTTTCAGCGAGTCGATCGTCTTGATGATCTCGCGAATGAAGAGCGGCCCCCCTTCCGGGTCGAAGGGGCAGTCGGTACCGAACAGCACGTGGTCCGGGCCGAAGAAGTCCAGGCCGCAGCGCGTCGCCGACCTCGATCCGTTCACCGAGGTGTCCGCGTAGAACATCCGGAAGTAGTCGACCGGGCGCTTCGCCATGCGCTTGAGGATCTCCGTGTAGTCCTCATCCGAAGTCCGCGTGCCGAGCTGGTCCATGCCGTAGCCGATGCGCTCGTCGAAGAACGGCGCCATCGCGCCCAGGTGATGCGTGATGATCTTGAGGTTGGGGAGCTTCTCCAGCGTCCCGGAAAACACGACCCGCGCCATAAAGGCGCTCGTCTCGTAGGGCCAGCCGAACAGCCAGTAGATCTCGTACTTCGATTTGCTCTCGCCGACATAGTCGGCGAACTTCGCCGTGCGCGTGGGGTGCACCCAGATCGGCAGGTCGTACTTGTTCACCATGCGCTCGAAAATAGGATAGAACTCCGGATCATCGAGCGGCCGCCCGTTCACGTTCGTGAAGATCTGGATGCCCTTCGCGCCGAGCTTCTCGATCGCCCTGTCCATCTCGCGCAGCGCTTCGGGGATATTGTTCATCGGAAGCGACGCGACGAATGCGGGGAAGTAATCGGGGTGCTTTGCGACGATTTCCGCCATTCCGTCATTCGCGAGTATGGCAAGCTCCGGGGATTTGTCGCGCGGCGCGAGGAATTCGATCGCCGGAAGCGACAGCGTCAGGATCTGCTTGTAGCCCTTGAACCGGTCCATCATGCGCAGCCGCGCTTCGAGGTCCCACAGCACCGGGATGTGCAGCCAGCGCTTGATCTGCCCGGCGAGCGAAGGATTCTGCTCCGCCATCGCCTTCACGCGCTCGAAAAACGGCTGAGGGAAGATGTGCGGAAAGATGTCGAGCTTGAGATTCATATCGGGACCGGGATTTTAGAATTCAGGATGAAGAACAAGGCAGCAAGGATACTGGCAATTGCGCTCCGGACCAAGGTCTTCCCTCGATCCTCGATTCCGGTTTTCACGCGCCTTCGCCGAGCCGGCCGATGAAACGCGCCATCGCCTCGAGCACCACGCCGGGCTGATCGCGGTGCGGAGAGTGCCGGCAATCGGCGAGGCGCAGCAGCTCGACCGGGCCGCCGGCCTGCTTCGCGATCGCCTCGAGCTGTGCCATGGTCCCGTATTCGTCGTCGAAGCCCTGGATCGCGAGCACCGGGCAATACACGCGCGGCAGGTGTTCCTCGATGCTCCAGCCGCGGAAATCAGGATGCAGCCAGATATCGTTCCAGCCGCGGAACGTTTTCGTCGCGTCGGCGTGGTGGCGGCCGAGCTTCTGCGGCAGGTCGGTACTCTCGAACGCCGTCTTCGCTCTAGCGATGCTCTTCACGCCGATGTCCTCGACGAAGACATGCGGCGCCATGAGGACCAGGCCCCTGACACCATCGCGCACGGCCGCGTAGAGGAGCGCGATCGAGCCGCCGTCGGAATGCCCGACGAGAATCGGGTCGTCGATGCCGACTTTGTCGAGGAGCTCCGGCAGCGCCTCGAGCGCTTCGACGTGCATGTAGTCCACGGCGCGCGGCTCGCGCAGCACCTCCGACTGGCCGTGGCCGTAACGCGAGTAGACGAGGGCGGCGCAGCCTGCGACCGCAGCGGCCTTCTCCGGGAAATCGCGCCACATCGACACCGACCCCAGGCCCTCGTGCAGAAACACGAGCGTGGGCGCGTCGCGATGGGTACCGGCGATGGTGCGGACTTCGAGCTTGCGGCCCTGGACGGTTACGAAACGAGGTTCCGGATTTGCGGGCAACCCGATTTTCCCAAGGGTATCTCGAGCGCAATTCTATCGGAAGCGCGCGTGCATTCAGAGCTTGAGCGGCTTCCAATACCCGGTCAGCTCGAGATAGCCCCGCCCTGGCGCCTTCTCGCCTCTTGCGCGCACCGCGCCTTCCCAATAAACGGTGCCGGTGCTCGCGCGGGCGTCGAGCTCCTGGTCGTCCATCAGCGGCTCGAGCTCCAGGATCAGAGCGCCGGCGTGCACGCGCACCGAGACCGGATACTCGGCGCCGGTGCGTGGCGAGCGCCAGCGCCTGAGCGGCTCGAACCGGACTTCTCCCGGCTTCAGGATGCGGACGCGGCCGTCGGCGCCCCGCACGGCGCCGCCCGCCCAGAAGCTGCCGCCGTCCTCTGCGCGCATGCGAAACGCCATGAGCGCGCCGCCGTCGGAAAGATTGATCCCGATCCAGTCCCAGCCGACCGCCTCTTGCGCCAGGGGCTCGCTCGACCATTCATGATCGAGCCAGGCTTCGCCTGAAACTTCCAGCTCGCGCCCCTGGATGACGACGCTGCCGCTGACCGCGAGGTGCGGCCGGCTGTAGTAATAGCTCGCCTGCGCCGCGCCCGGTCCTTTGCGGCTGAAGCCGCGCTCGCCCTGGAGCAGCGGAGGCTGCTTCGCCTCGAACCGCAGCGCGTAACGGAAATCGCGCGCCGCGACCTCCGCCGCATAGCCGCCGTCGGTCTGCTTGAGCGACCAGTCTTCGATCGCCACGTCGGTGCGCCCCTCCGCCGCCTCGGCGAGCCCGAACCCCGCGCGCGCGGCACGCTGATCGTGCAACAGCCGCCCGGCCTCCGGATCGGCGAGCGCCGCATGGGCGAACAGCAGCTGCCGCGGCGCGAACCGGCTGGAAATTTCCTCGGCGACGCGCGGCCGGTTGCGGAAGAACGTGATCTGCATGCCGAGCTCGCCGCCGCCGCTCGTCCTGAGCCAGCCGGTGATGTACCACCATTCGTTGCGGAACCGCGGATGGCTGCCGTAGTCGCGCGGAAACTGCAGCGCCACGTCCGGGCGCACCTGTGCATAGTCCTCCGCCGCAGGCGTGCCCAGGGAGAACAACCCCAAAGCTGCCGATATCAGAAAGCCGACGGGCCGCATTCGTCCAGCAGTGAATCCTCAATCCTCGATCCCGAAATCCCGCTTTTTCACCAGTCCTCTTTGACGGCCCCCACCACGTCCCCGCTCATCGCCTGCCGGCCGCTCGCAACCGCGGTGAGCGTCGCAAGCGCGAGCATCACCGCCACGAACTCTGCCAGAAGCTGCCAGGGCAGGTGCAGGTCCATGCCCCAGTGGAAAGACTGGCGGTTGACGACGTGGATGAGCACCAGGCTGATCAGCCAGCCGAGCGCGAGGCCCACGCCGAGACCGATTGCGCTGACGAGCAGCCCCTGCGCGGCGAGCATCGCGCCGATCTGCCGCCGCGTCATGCCGAGATGGCGCAGCATGCCGAATTCGCGCCGCCGCGCAAGCGCGAGCGCCCCGAAGCCCGAGGACAGCCCGAGGAGGCCGATGATCACCGCCACCGCCTCGAGCGCGTAGGTGACGGCGAAAGTGCGGTCGAAGATCTTGAGCGAGAGCTCGCGGATCTCACCCGGCCCCGCGATCTCGAGGTTCGCACCGCCCGCGACGCGCGCCTCGATCTCGCGCGACAAGCTCGCCGGGTCCGCGCCCGGCGCGAGCCACAGCGCTGCGTCGTTCGCGTTCGCGTCGCCCGTGGTGCGCACATATTCGTAGCGCTCGATCAGCACCGCGCCCTGCTGGCGCGCGTAGTCGCGCCACACGCCGGCGACGGTAAAGCGCCCCTGCCGCCCTCCCAGCGGAAGCTCGATGACGGCGCCCGGCTGCCAACCGTATACGTTGGAGGCGATTTCGCTCACCCAGGCCGCCGGCGGGTCACCCGGCTTGCGGACATACGCCGCTCCCAGGAGCGGCGGCACCCTGCCCTCCGCCTCGACGGCGCGGGCGAGCAGCGTGATCGGCGGCTTGTCCGGAGCGACGAACAGCCGCTGGCTGCGCAGGAACTCGACCCGGCCCACGCCCGGGAGCGCCGCGATCACCCGCTGCTCGGCGGGCGAAAGGAACGCCGTGTCGGAGCCCGCGCCCGTGCGCAAATAGAGGTCCGCGGGCAGCACGCGCTCCAGCCACTCGTCCAGCGATTGGCGGAACGAGGTGACCATGATCGCCATCGACACCATGAGGCTCACGCTCGCGACGATCGCGGCGAGACTCACACCGGTTTGTCCGGGCGCGCTCCGAAGCTGCGCGAGGCCGATCCGCGCCGGGAGCGGCCCCAGGAGCGGCACGACGCGAAAGCAGAGCACCGCGATGCGCGGCATCAGGATTACCGTGCCGATCAACAAGAGCGCGATCGCGGCGTAGCCAAAGAACGGCAGGCCGCGCACCGGCCCCACTTGGGTAAGGACGGCGCCCGCAAGAAGCACCGCGAGCCCCGGCCACGCCGGCCGCAGCCGCTCGAGGACGCGCTCTTCGTCGCCGGACTTCAAGGCCGACGCGGCCCTGGCGCGGGCGGCTTCGAGCGCCGGCGCGAGGCTGCCGAGCACCGCCGCGAGCACGCCGGCCGAGAAGAACAGCGCGAGCGCGGGCATGTCGAGCACGAGCGTCGGCTCGAGCCCGCGAAAATATCCCGCGCCGAGCTCCGCGCCGAAGCGGCGGAGCACGATGGCGGCGGTCGCATGGCCGAGCGCGATCCCGGCGAGCGCGCCCACTGCGCCGACGACCGCGGCCTCGGCGAGGAGCATCGCAACGAGCGCGCGGCGCGTCATGCCGAGCGCGCGAAGCAGCGCGAGCTGCGAGCGCCGGCGCACCACCGCGAGCGCCTGCGCGGAAAAGACGAGCAATCCGCCGGTAAACAGCGCCACCAGCGCCAGCACGTTGAGATTGACGCGGTAGGCGCGCGACAGCGCCCCGGTTCGCTCGGCGTCCGCCTCGGGTCGCTCGATCAGCGTGCCCGGCGGCAGCTCGGAGCCCAGACGCCCGGCGAGGCGCTGCGGATCGGCCCCGGGCCGCAACCGCAGATCGATCCGGTTCAGCACTCCAGGCCGCGCGAAAATCGCCTGCGCCGCGCCGAGGTCCACGACCGCGAATCGCTGCCCGCGCCCGTCGCCGAGAGTCCCGGCGACTTGCAGCGAAATCACGCGCAGACCCACCTGGATGGAGAGCGCATCGCCCTTCTTCAGGCCCAGCCACTCGGCGGCTGCGCCAGAGAGAAAAATCCGGTCGGGGCGAAGAAAATCCAGGCGGTCGGAGATTTCCCCGCCCGCGAGGAAAGACTGGATTTGCGCCGCGCGGAAGATATCCAGCCCGAGAATCTTGAGCGCGTCGCGGCGGCCGGGCAGGCGCGCGTCGAGCTCGAGCACCGGGCTCGCCACCGCGACCTCGAGCAATCCCGCCATGCGCGGGTAGAGCGACTCGTCGAAACCCGCGCGCGGGCCCCGCACCGCGAGATCGGCCTCCCCGGAGAGCGTCTGCACCGCGGCGGCGAACTCGTTGATCGCCGCCTGATTGACGAGCTGAACCGCGTAGCCGAGCGCCACGCCGAGCGCGATGGCGAGCAGCGAAAGCGCGAGCCTGCCCTGGTGCTGCAATATCGGGGCGAGGAGCAGATTGCTGCGGATCGCGAAGCGGCCCATGCCGCCATGTTAGCAGGCCGTGGAGGAGCGCTTTCCGCAGGTCGGAGCGGCGCCCCCTGCGACCGCGCCCGGCGCGTCGGAGTCAGGTCCGGGTCGGCGGGACCTGGTTGAGCAGCATCCAGTACATCCCGAGCTGCGTGACCGCGTTGGCGAAGGAGGAGAACTCGACCGGCTTGCGCACGTAGCTGTTCGCGCCCGACTGGTAGCTTTTCAGCATGTCCTCGTCCTCGCTCGACGAAGTGAGAACGACCACCGGGATCAGCTTGGTGCGCGGGTCGGCGCGCATGCGCTTCAGCACGTCGATCCCGTTGAGCTTCGGAAGCTTCAGGTCGAGCAGGACCACCGCCGGCATGGGCAGCGTCTTGAGCCCGGCGTGCCTTCCGGTGCCGAACAGGAAATCGAGCGCCTCGGTCCCGTCCCGGGCGACGAAAACCTCGTTCGCGATATTGGCTTTGCGCAGCGCGCGCAGCGTGAGCTCCTCGTCGTCCGGATTGTCTTCGACGAGCATGATGATTTTTTCCATTATCGTCTCCCCGGCGCAGCCGGCTGTTCCTTCATTTGAGTTTCGCGGCGGACTGCTCGTCCGGTTCCAGCGATCCTGCCGCCAGGAGCTTCGCCATCGCCTCGGGATCGACGGCCGGGGAAAACAGATACCCCTGGCCCTGGTCGCAGCGGTGCATGCGCAGGAATTCCAGCTGCTCCACGGTCTCGACCCCCTCGGCGATCACGCGCACCGCGAGCGAATGCGCGAGCGAGATCACCGCCTGCGTGATCGCCGCATCGTGCCCTCTCTCGTTTACCCGGCTGACGAACGAGCGGTCGATCTTGAGACAGTCGATCGGCAGCCGCGACAGATAGCTCAGGCTCGAATAGCCGGTGCCGAAGTCGTCCACGGCGATCTGCACGCCCAGCGCCTTGAGGCGCTTGAGGATATCGGCCGCCTCCTCGCGATTCTCGACCAGCACGCTCTCGGTGAGCTCGAGCTCGAGCAAAGCCGGCTCGAGCTCGGACGCGCGCAGGGCGCGCCCGACCGCTTCGACGAAGCCGGGACTGCGGAACTGCTGCGCCGAGACGTTTACGGCGAGCCGCAGCGAAGCGAATCCGGCGTCGCTCCAAGCCCTGATCCGCCGGCAGCCTTCGGTGAGCGCGAATTCTCCGAGCGGGTGAATCAGGTCGGAGTCTTCCGCGATGGGGATGAACTGCCCGGGCGAAATCCACCCCCGTCCCCGGTGGTTCCACCGCATCAGGGCCTCGACGCCGACGATACGGCCGTTCGCGAGGACGACCTGGGGCTGGTAATGGACCTCCAATTCGCCTTTTCCCAGCGCGAGCCGCAATTCGTTCTCCAATTCCACCCGGTCGGTGGCCTGGCGCGTCATCGCAGCGGCGTAGAACTGGAATCCGTTGCGCCCTTCCGCCTTGACGCGGTGCATCGCCGCGTCGGCGTTGCGCAGCAGGATGTCGAACTCCTCGCCGTCGCGCGGATAGACGCTTGCTCCGATGCTCACGGTGACGTGGAGGTCGCGCGCCTCAAGCCAGAACGGCGAGTGCATCGCCTCGCGGATCTTGCGCGCGACGGCGCTTACGTCATCCGGACGCGCCAGATCGGTCGCGAGCACGGCGAACGCGTCCGCGCCGAGCCGCGCCACCGTGTCGCCTTCGCGCACCGCGCCCCGCAGCCGATCGGCGACCATGCGAAGCAGCGTGTCGCCCGCGCCGTGGCTGTAGCTTTCGTTGACGAGCTTGAACCGGTCCAGGTCCATGACGAGCAGCGCCGTCGGCCGGCCCGCGCGCTTCGCGTGCGCGATTCCCTGAAGCGCGCGATCGCCGAGGAGCGAGCGGTTCGGCAGGCCGGTAAGCGGATCGTAATTCGCGAAATACTGCAGACGCGCCTCGTAGGCCTTGCGTTCGCGTATGTCGCGCGCGATGGTGGAGAAAAACCGTATCGCCCCGTCCGGGCCCTTGTGGGCGGTGATCACCTGGGACACCGGGATCTCGGTTCCGTCGGCCCCGAGCAGGGCCGATTCGCCGTGCCACAGGCCGTCGCGCTCGGCGCTGCGCCTCCCTTCCCCCTCGACCCGCTCGCTCGCCCACTTCGGGTGGACCTCGATAGTCGATTTGCCGACGTCTCCCGATTCCGGCGCTCCGGTGAGCTTTCGTCCCGCGGCATTCATGTAGATGATCTTCCCGTTCGGGTCGGAGATCCCGACATAGTCGCTCGTCGCCTCCAGCACCTGCACCAGGCGCGCGCGCTCCTCCTCCGCGATGCGCACGCGCTCGTGCTCGGAGGCTTCCGACAGGGCGCGCCTGACCGAGGTGCCGAGCCGCCGCATGTTGTCCTTGAGAACGTAATCGGTCGCGCCGAGCCGGATCGCCTCGATCGCGCGCTCCTCGCCGATCGTGCCGGAGACGAAGATGAAGGGAACGCCCGGCGCCATCTCCTTCGACAGCCGAAGGGCCTCCATCCCGTCGAAGCCGGGCATGGAGAAATCCGACAGAATCGCCTGAGGCCTCTGCAAGCTCAGGGCCCGTTTCAGCTCCTCCTCGGCCCCGACGCATTCCCACGAGACGTCGAACCCGCCCTGATCGAGCGCGCGCAGCGCGAGCTCGACGTCGATTTCGGAGTCCTCGATGAACAGCACCTGGATCGGCGTCTTATCCATGGGCTCTTTCCTCGATCGGCGGGACCTCTGCGGTCCCTTCCGCCTCGAACGCCAGCGTAAAAAAGAACACCGCGCCCTTGCCCACTTCCGCCTCGGCCCAGATGCGCCCGCCATGCCGGTGCACGATGCGCTGAACAGTCGCAAGCCCGATCCCGGTTCCGGCGTAGTCGGTCGCGGCGTGCAGGCGCTGAAACGCGCCGAAAAGCTTGTCGGCATAGGCCATGTCAAAGCCCGCTCCGTTGTCGCGGACAAAGAAGGTTGCGCGTCCGTGATCTTTCAGGGCGCCGATTTCGATGTACGGCTTCTCCGACTTCGACGTGAACTTCCACGCGTTGCCGATGAGGTTCTCGAGGGCGACCCGCATCAAATGCGAGTCGCCCTCGGCGCGCATCCCGTCCCAAACCGAGACTTGCACAGCCCGGCCGGGCTCGCGCTGCTGCAACTCGTCCACCACTTGCTTCGCGATCTGGCTCAAATCCACCGCACGGGGCTCGAGCGTCCCGCGGGAGACGCGGGCCAGGTTGAGCAGACCCTCGATCAGCTGCGCCATGTGCCGCGTGGAGGCGCGGATCCTCGTCAGGTAACGGCGCGCGGCTTCCGGGAGATGCTGCGGAAAATCGTCGACCAGCGCCTGGCCGAATCCGTCGATAGCGCGCAACGGCGCGCGCAGGTCGTGGGACACCGAGTAGGAAAACGCCTCGAGCTCTTTGTTGGCCGTCTCCAGCTGCGCGGTGCGCTCGCGCACCCTGTCCTCGAGCTCGGCGTTGAGGCGCAGGATTTCCCGCTCCGCGCGGCTGCGTTCCTCTACCTCGCGCCCAAGCTTCGCGTTCGAGGCCTCGAGCTCCAGCGTGCGGCGCTCGATCTCCGCCAGCATGTCGTTGAACGCCTCGACCAGCGTTCCCACTTCGTCGGCGCTCATCTTCACCGCGCGGCGGGAGTAGTCCCGCCGTTCCACCACTTCCCGGGCGATCTCGGCGATCGCGAGGACCGGCCGGGTCACGATGTTCTGCATCCATGACACCATGAAAAACGCGACCAGCATCGCGGCGATCAGAACCACGGCGGCGATCCCGAGGTAATCGAACACCCGGCCGAAGAGCTCGTAGTCGGCGCGCAGGTACACCGTGCCTAGGATCTCGTTGTCGTTGACGATGCGCTTGAACAGGACGAGGTTCCCGTCCTCGACGCGCGCGCCGTCGGGCTCGGGCAGCTTCGGAAACGCGTGCTGGTCGTCGGTGCGCGCATAGGTGGCGAAAAGCGCGCCGCGCGCGTTGTAGACCGCGGCGGAGCCGACCAGCGGCCGGAACCTGAGCAAGCCGAGGTTTTCCTTCGCCACCCGGGGATCGTCGAACGCGAGCGCCGGCGCGATCGTGCGACCGAGCAGCTCCGCCTGGGTCGTCATGTCGGACACGAGAATCCGGTGGTAGACGCGCAGCTCGTAGCCGATCATTGCGCCCAGGGCAACGATCAATGCCACCAGCGTGGTGAGGAGCATCAACCCGAGCAGCTTTTGCCGCAATGAGCGCGGTGAGTGCTTCATGACGGCTTCGACACCACTTTGCGCGCGACGGCGAGGAGCCGCGAACTGATTCTGAGGTTGCCCGAGTCGGCGGGAGGCAGCGCGACGTCGAAGCGCACTTTGTCGTCGACCACGACGAAATTGATCATGCTGCCGAGCTCCAGCGCCTCGTCGGATTCGGTGACCGTGAGCAAAGCGCGGCCCTTGGCCGCGGCGAGAACCTCGGGCAGCCGGCCGTCGTCCGCGCGGCCGATAAAGAGGATGTGCAAGCCCGCGATCGGATCGCCGGGCCTGAGCTTGCGCACCTGCACCGCTCGGCCGCTGACGCTGCGGCCGGCGACGATCTGCGCCAGCTCATCGGCCAGCGCGTCCGCGCCCATCACGCCGATCGCGAGCGGGCTGTCCGGACGCGCAAAGCGCTGGACCGGCCATTCGATGTAGCCGCCGAACTTGTAGAGAAACGCCGCCTTGACGCGGTACTCGTCGGCCTGCGCGTCCGCCTGCGCCGCGCGCGGGCCGGCGAAACCCGCCGCCACCACGATCGAAAAAGCGCACGCGCGCAGCCATCGCGCCGCGCCACCCGGCATGGCCCGCCCATCGAGCCCGGCGGGCTTCCAGCCC
>Ga0099828_10003465_pt1 | contig 11039 bp, 7 predicted proteins | sample CZO8metaG_2_FD_79338 | JGI IMG/M metagenome (GOLD analysis project Ga0099828, IMG submission 79338) | Vadose zone soil microbial communities from the Eel River Critical Zone Observatory, Northern California, USA - CZOApr15con2H1.8 metaG | ecosystem: Environmental > Terrestrial > Soil > Vadose...
CAGAATCGTCTGCAGGACCTCGTTTCGAATCCTCCGATCGAGAAGAGGGGAGACACGGTTCGAATCGGCAAAGAGATATCCCGCATGCACAACTTGACCATCAATTATGTGATCGAGGTCCCACGGGAAACGGAAGTGAGCACCTCTGTCGCTTCGGGGACGCAATCGATCCGTGGAATTCGCGGCCCCGTGAAGGCTTCCGCCGCTTCGGGATCCATCCATGCGAACAACATCGACGGCTCCGTACAGCTTTCCACCGCGAGCGGGGCGATCAGCGCGGACGATGATGGCGACGACGTCCGTGTTTCCAATGTCTCGGGCAGCGTTTCGATTTCCAATGCCAAAGGCGACGTGCGAGTCAGTTCAATCTCCGGCGAAACCCAGGTCAACAAACCTGGCGGGCGCGTGGATGTGAATACCACCAGCGGGTCGCTCGACGTGCGTGGCGCTACAAGCGACGTCAAAGCGCATGCTGTCTCCGGTCGCGTGGCCATTCTGGGCAATCCCAGCGGTAACAGTTACTGGGATTTGAAAACCGTCTCGGGGATCGTGGATCTCGCCGTCCCGGCCAATTCGAACTTTTACCTTTCCGCCGAAGCACTCTCCGGCGAGATTCGAACCGAGATTCCTATTGTCGTTGAAGAGCAGGGCAGACATTCCCTTCGCGCCCGGCTGGGCAACGGTGGTGGCCGCGTGGAAGTGCACAGCGTTTCCGGCATGATCCGGGTGCGCGCCTCGAATTAGTCTGCGCGCAAACTGGTCAGCCGATGACACGGCGGGCATCCGCACACTACATCCTGCAATTCCCCGGCAAACCGTTTAGAATTCCCATTCATGCGCTCGATGGCTAAGTCCGCCGCATCTCCGTTCTTCCTCATCTTCCTGCCCCTGTTTTTGGCTCACCACGGCCCCACCCTGCAGAATGGCAACGGCCAGGGTGCGCCCGCGAACGGAACATCGGCCAGCGTCGCCAAGCAGACGGGCTCTCCAAAATCTTCTTCGGAGAACGAAGACTTGCAGCATGCCGTCGAACGGTCCGGCAACGACAGTGCCGCGCTAGTCCACAACCTCGAAGATTTCCTCCAGAAATATCCCCAATCGCACCAGCGCCCCCGGATCTATCGCGCGCTGGTGGAGGCCAACCTAAAATTGCGCGAGGCCGCCCGCGCTGCCGATTACGCGGAACGCATCGTGGCCCTGACTCCCGAAGATATGGCCATGACTATCCTCGCCATTCAACTCCTTGAAGGGAATGGCGACGAAGCGGGCCTGCGCCGCGCTCTGAGCTATTCCACGCGAGTGCTCGACTATGTCCGCCGCAGCACGGCTGACGAAAAGTCTCCCAAGGTTTCCAAAGAAGAATGGGAAGCGGAACAGAAGCGCGACCAAATGACCATTCTGCTGCTCCGCGGCCGGCTTGCCCTGAAGCTCCATTATGCCTCCGCGGCGGAAGCTGACCTTGTTTCGAGCTACGCTCTTCTGCCGAATGCTGCCGCTGCGGAAAAACTCGGAGAAATTGCCGAACTGAAAAAAGATTTGCCGCGCGCCATCAAGGAATATGCGCGTGCCTTCGTGCTTTCGGATACAACCGGCGGCGGAGCAAATCGTCGCGAGATTCGTCAAAAGCTCGGGAACGTCTGGCGCCTGGCGCGCGGCTCCGAAGCTGGCCTCGGCGAGTATCTCCTCCTCACTTACGATGAGCTGGCCCAGCCGGCTCATGGCCCCGCAGCGATACGAAATCCAGGCGCCAAAGAGCCCTATGATTTCACCTTGCGAAAAGCCCCGGATAATTCTGCATTTCCTCTCACCCATCAAAAAGGGAAAATTGTCGTGGTGAATTTCTGGGCGACTTGGTGCGGCCCGTGCCGCGCCATGGAACCTCATTTCGCGCGTGTCGCCGCTCAATTCCAGGGAATTCAGGACATTGTCTTTCTTGCCGCCGACTGCGACGAGGACGAAACTCTCGTGCCTGCATACTTGGAAAGGGAGAAACCGCGCACTACCGTGGTCTATGCGGACGGACTCAACCGCCTTCTTGCCGTCAATTCCTTTCCCACTCTCGTCGTTCTCGATCGTTTGGGAAAGATCGCTTACCGCGCCGAGGGATTCGATCCCGATGCCGTCGAGAAAGAACTCAGCGATGCCATTCGTAGAACGCTATCGGCGGAAAATGGCGCTGGAGAAAAACCTGCTTCCGGTGCTAGGCCCGCGCCGTAGATCGCTGCGACACTTCGAGCGCTGCGAGAACTGTATTCATGTGGATGCGCACCGTGTCTTCGACCCGCCGCGCGTATCCGCCTGCGAGAGTCGTTGCGACGGGAATGCCCCGTCGGCGCGCCTCTTCAAAAACCCGGCGGTCGCGCTCCATCAATCCCTTCTTTGTGAGTGACAATCCGCCAAGTTGATCCTCGCAATAGGGATCGGCGCCTCCCACGTAGAAAACGATCTCCGGACGAAATTCGTCGAGGGCCGACTCCACCGCGGGAATCAGCGCGCCCAAGTACTCATCGTCCTCGACCCGATCCGCCATGTCGAGGTCGACATTCGAAGGCGGCTTGTACCCCGGATAATTGTTCTCCTGGTGGATGGAAAGCGTGAAGACGCTGGTATCGCGGCGGAAAATCGCCGCCGTGCCATTGCCTTGATGCACATCGGTGTCCACCACCATCGCTCTTTCCACAGCGTGATCGCTTTGCAGCCGGCGAATCGCGACGGCCACGTCATGAATCGCACAAAATCCTTCGCCGTGTCCCGGATAGGCGTGGTGAAAACCGCCGCCGAGGTTGCAGCCAAAACCATCACGCAGTGCGCACTGCCCGGCCAGGATGGAGCCGCCCGCGGCGAGCCATGCTGCTTCCACACCCTCAGGCGAATACGGAATTTCCAGCTTCATGATTTCGCTGGCGGTAAGTGCGCCGGTCTTGAGTTTGTGGACCCACTCGCGCGTGTGCACGCGGAGAATGTCTTCATCCGCCGCTGTCGCCGGCTGCAGGAAATCACTTTTCTCGGCGATGCCTTCGCGTATCAGCATCTCGGCTATGAGGTGAAATTTCTGCGACGGGAAGACATGCTCGCCGAGATTGAGGTCGTAGCCCTTGTGGTAGACGAGCTTGAAAGGCAGCATGGGTTGCGGCGAAATCAATTTTCGCTTCGAGAGTTCGTTTGTAGGGGCACAGCATGCTGTGCCCCTACTTGGCGAGTGTTCCGCGTTAATTCTCCCTCTCGAGAATAAAATCCGGCAGCGTCAGCAGTGCGCGCGCGTATTCGGAATCAGCGCGCCCTTCGACGCAAGCCTTGGCGCGACCCGCGTAATCGTGCGCAAGATTCCGCGCGCGCTCCAGCGCGCCGGACTCCTGCACAAGAGAAACAATGGTCTCCGGCCGCACCGACTGAAATTCTTTCTCTGCCAGCACGCGCGCCACCAATTCCCGCGCGTCGCGGTGACCGTTTTCCATCGCGTAAATCAGCGGCAGCGTGACCTTCCCTTCCTTCAAATCACTGAGCACAGGTTTGCCAAGCTTTTCCGCCGAAGCCGTGAAGTCCAGCAGGTCGTCGACCAGCTGAAACGCCAGGCCGGCGTAGCGTCCGTAATCGGCCAGCGCTTCTTCCTCGGCGCCTTCGAGGCCTCCGAGCACAGCCCCCAGTCGCGCGCAGCCGCTGAAGAGGCAAGCCGTTTTGTAGGTCGCAAGGCGCAGGGCGTCTTCTTCGGAAACATCGATGCGCCCAATCTTGGCGAGCTGGATCAGTTCGCCTTCGACCATTTTCTGCGTGAGATCTATCAGGATGTCGAGAATCCGGAAGTTGCGCTCTTCAAGCGCCATCTGAAATGACTGCATGTACAGCCAGTCGCCGGTCAATACGCTCCGATGATTGCCCCAGCGCGAATTCGCGGACGGACGCCCGCGGCGCGTGTCGGCGCTATCAATCACATCGTCGTGAATCAGCGTTGCGCTGTGAAGCAATTCCACGACCGCCGCGAGGCGAATCCCGCCCGGACTTCTCTGCCCGCTGTAGCCATTGCACAAAAGAAGCAACGCGGGGCGAAGCCGCTTGCCGCCCCCGCCAAGAAGATAGCCGGTGATTTCCGACACCGGCTCAAAGGCCGCGGCGCTCTGTCGCGCGAGTTCCTCCTCGACGAGGATCAAATCGTCGCGAACGAGATCAAAGATCTCCTTAACCGTGAGCAGCGCGATGGCCTTCCTCCTGGCCTGCATTCATCTTTGGGACTCCGCCGCCGCGGGCACGGTCGGCCGAGCAAGATGGAAGAATCGCCGAAAATTCTCCGCTGTCCTGGCGGCGAATTCTTCTGCGGGTAAGTCTCTCACACTCGCGAGCGTGCGCGCTACTTCCGCCACGTAGGCAGGCTCGTTGCGCTTGCCGCGGTAGGGTTGAGGCGCCAGGTACGGAGCGTCCGTCTCAATCAAAAGATTTTCCAGCGGCAATGCTTTCGCAAGGTCGCGAAGATTCTGCGCTTTCGGATAGGTTGAATTTCCCGCAAATGAAATCAGGAAACCCATTTCGATTCCACGCTTCGCATCTTCGAGCGTGCTGCTGAAGCAGTGCAGAATGCCGCCGAGCCCGCTCGATTCCCATTCCTCTTCAATCAAGCGGAGACAATCCGACCACGCTTCCCGGCAATGAATCACAATCGGCAGCTTGGCATGGCGCGCGAGAGCCATCTGCTCGCGAAAGACGCCATGCTGCGCGTCACGCGGCGAAAAGTCGTAGTGATAGTCGAGGCCGATTTCCCCCCAGGCAATGACTTTGGGATGCTTCGCGAGCTTCGCGAGCTCATCCAAGTGTTCGGGCCTCACTTCTTTCGCCTCGTGCGGATGGACGCCGACCGTGGCGTAAATCCATTCGTGCTGCTCAGCGAAAGGCAACGCGGAATCCAGTTTCTCAGGCCCGGGGCCTGTGCCAATCGCAAGTAGTGTCGTCAGGCCAGCGGCGCGTGCGCGCTCGAGCATGGCGTCGCGGTCCTCCGCGAATTGTGGAAAATCAATGTGCGCGTGTGAGTCTATAAGTTCCATGGAGCAGTTTTCGTTTGTAGGGGCGCAGCATGCTGCGCCCCATTTACTTCCGTGGTCAATACTTGCTTTGGCTTCGGGTTCTCGCGGTCCCATTCCCATTTCAGCGGATTCTCAGCGATATATCTGCTCGCATCCGAAAACTCCTCGCCATTGCGTACGACCCGCTCATAGTAATTCCGCTGCCAAATCTCGCCCTCCCAACTCAATTCGTTGCTCGCTCGTCTGGTTACCGCCGCCTTGAACGACCTCACAACCGCCGAGAGCGAGCCAGCTTGCACGTTTTGCTGACGACCTTCGCTGGGGCGCATCCCTTGTGGGGGCGCAGCATGCTGCGCCCGAGCTTGGCATCCAATCTCGATGATCCCGTGCACGTGGTTCGGCATGATCACAAAGGCGTGCAGATTGACATGGGCAAAGTGCGATGGAATCGCAATCCAACTCGCGTGCACAATCTTCCCAAGAGCGGCCAGTTCAATTTCGGTCGCAGCGACGCGGCCAAAAATACATCGCTTCATTTGTGTGCAAATCGTGACGAAATACAATCCTGGAGCGGAATAATCGCGGCCCTCCAACCGAATCGATTGATGCCCAGGGTGAAGCCCATCACCATCGCTCACGTCATACACCTCGGTGCTAGGGGCGCAGCATGCTGCGCCCCTACAAAAACAACCGTTTACTTCAGCCTTGCGCCAATCTCGACGTCTTCATCGGGAAAGCCGGCGAGGACAGGACGACCTTCGGGGCCAACAGAGGCTGCGATGATCATGCCGTTGGATTCGACCCCCCGCAATTTGCGCGGCGCGAGATTGACGACAACCGCGACTTTGCGGCCAATCAGTTTTTCCGGTTCGTAATATTGCGCGATCCCTGCGCAGATTTGACGAATCTCCGTGCCGATGTCGACGGTAATCTTCAAGAGCTTGTCCGCGCCCACGATGCGCTCTGCTGTCTTAATCTGGCCAACGCGCATCTCGACCTTGGCAAAATCCTCAATGCCGATTTTTTCAGTCGCGGCGGGCGCGGCAGCAGCGGCGGCGCCACCAGCGGCTGGCGCGCCCGGTGTCGCTGGTGCAGTAACAGGCGACGGTTGCTTTTGTGCTTCGTTCTCCATGGATTCCATCCTCTCGATTGCTTCTGCTTTTTCGATGCGCGGAAATAACGCTTCCGGTTTTCCAAGAGCGGTGCCTGGTTTGAGCTGTCCCCATTGCAACGTCGCGAGGTCCTCTGAACCAAGTGAGCTATTCTGACCAAGCAGTTTCCATATCTTCTCGGTGGCACTAGGGACGACAGGGTGCGCGAGGACCGTCACAATGCGTAACGCCTCGGTCGCGGTGTAGAGAATTGTTCCTAGGCGTTCACGCTGACTAGCATCTTCAGAGATCTTCCACGGCTGTGTCTCAACCAAGTATTTGTCGACGGCACTTATCAAGAACCAGATTGAATCCAAAACCCAGGAGAACTCTAAAGTTTCATATGACCCAATGCTCCGCTGGATTGCCGACGAACCAACCAGCCGTACTTCAATTTCCTTGCCCGCCGGTATTCCTGTGGTAGCAGGCGTGGGTACCTTACCTTCAAAGTAGCTGCCAATCATTGTCAGCGTGCGGCTAGCGAGGTTGCCGAGACCATTGGCGAGGTCGCTGTTGTAGCGCGTGACGAGCGCGTCGTAGCTAAAGTTGCCGTCCTGGCCAAAGACGGTTTCGCGCAAAAGATAGTAGCGCAGCGCGTCCATGCCGAGCACATCCACAATCGGGCGCGGCTTAACAACGTTTCCTTTGGACTTGCTCATCTTGCTGCTGTCCATGAGCAGCCAGCCGTGCGCCCAGATTTGCTTTGGCAGCGGCACCATCGCCGCCATCAGGAAAGCGGGCCAGTAAACGGCGTGAAATCGGATGATTTCTTTCCCAACAAGATGCAAATCGGCCGGCCAGTAGCCGCGCTGCTCGTAATTTGGGCCGCCGACCGCCGTGAGATACGCGGTGAGTGCATCGAACCATACGTAAAAAACGTGCGACTCTTCGCCGGGCACAGGAATGCCCCAGCGAATCGACGTGCGCGTGATGCTGAGGTCCTTGAGCCCGCCCTCGACAAAGCTAAGGACTTCATTGCGGCGCGATTCGGGCTGTATGAAATACGGATTCTTCGCGTAGAAATCAAGGAGCGGCTTCTGAAACGCGGAGAGCTTAAAAAAATAATTTTGTTCGGTGACGGTTTCGGTGGGGCGGCCGCAGTCCGGACAATTCTCTCCGGGCTTCACGTCGACATACGCGTTGTCGTAAATGCAGTACTGTCCCGTGTAGTGGCCGGGATAGATGTAACCGTTTTCCTTGCACTGGCGGAAGAGCCACTGCACGGTGTGTGCGTGCTGGATTTCCGTGGTGCGGATGAATTCATCGCCCTGGATGCCAAGGTCATCCCAGAGCTTGCGCCACTCGGCGGCCATTTTCGCGACGAATTCGGATTCCGGGACACCAGCTTTTTTTGCCGAGCGCTCGACGTTCACGCCGTGTTCGTCCGTGCCCGTGGTCATCACCACGTCGTAGCCGCGCATGCGTTTGTAGCGCCGGATGGTGTCGCACACGATGGTCGAATAGGTGTGCCCGATATGCGGCAGGCCGTTCGTGTAATAGATCGGCGTTGTCAAATAGTATTTGGGTTTTTCAGCCATTTTATCTTGTAGGGGCGCAGCATGCTGCGCCCCTGCTTGCCGCGGTTTCTATCTCTTGACGCTTCTTTTTCTTTCTCCGTGCTCTCTGTGCCCTCTGCGTTGAAATCCGGCTCGTCAGATGTTCTCGTAACTCCGCATCGCCTCGGCGATCACCCGTTGTAGCGGCACATTCTTCTCCTCCGCAATCTTGCGGCAGTCCTCGTATTCCGGGGCTACATGCAGGATCCGCCCGTTCACGCGAGAAATCTTGATGCGCACATCTCCGAAACTCGTCCTCACGCTGACGTGCTCCCGTGGAAGCGTGCGCCTCTGGGCACGATAGGTGCGCGCGCCGAACGTCGTGGTTTCCGCAAAAATCAGTGACATCAGCGCGTTCGTGTCCGCGGGCTTGCACAAGACCGACAGCAGCGTTCCCGGCCGATTTTTCTTCATCTGCACCGGCGTGGTGTACACATCCAGCGCGCCTGCCGCCAGAGCCTTCTCGAGAAAGTAGCCGTAGATCTGCGGATTCATGTCGTCGAGATTTGCCTCGATAACGGCAATCTCTTCGTCGAAGCCGGGGACAGTTTTCTCCGCGGCTTCGCCGATCATGATGCGGAGGACATTGGGCTGGCCTTCTAGGTCGGCGGTGCCTGCGCCATAGCCGATTGCTGAAACGCTCATCGGCGGCTGCGGCCCAAAAGAATCGCAAAGCGTTGCAACGATGGCCGCGCCCGTGGGCGTCACCAGTTCTTTCTGCACGCCATTCGAATAAGTCGGCTTGCCTTGCAGCAGATTCGCCGTGGCCGGCGCCGGCACCGGCAGAATGCCGTGCGCCATTTTCGCCGTGCCTCCTCCGACATTCAGCGGTGAGCAGGCAAATCGTTCGATCCCCAGCGCGTGGAATCCAATGCAGGCGCCTACGATGTCCACGATGGCGTCGACGGCGCCAACTTCATGAAAATGAATTTTTTCGAGCGGCACGTCGTGGACGCGGGCTTCGGCTTCGCCGAGTTTTGTGAAGATCGCGGAAGCGCGCTCCCGGACCGGCGCCGCAAGGGGCGAGTTCTTCAAAATGTCCAGGATCGCGTTGAGAGACCGGTGTTTTGTCTGATCCTCGGTCCTGACTTTGACGTACGTGGCCGCCATCCCATTCTTCCAAACCTTTTCAGCGGACAAATCCCACCCCGGCACCTGCAAGGCGCGCAGGTCGGCGCGGAGTTGCGCGACGTCGCACCCGGCGTCGACCAGCGCGCCGAGAGTCATATCGCCGCTAACTCCCGAAAAACAATCAAAATAGACGAGTTTCATGGGATACGCCGCCGTGCCGGTGGTCAGCCCCTGGAAAAACCGCTCCGCCGGATGCAGGTTGACCGCTTCGCTTTCAGACTCGAATTGATACTATCGGCGCAAACAGGGTGTGTCAAACGCGCCAGACTCAGGCGCTTCCCCATCCGTGCGGTCCCCCGCTCCTCTTGTACTCAGCCGCAATGGGATTCGCCGGGCGTGCCGGACAATTTTGGCTTCCGCCGTTGCTCTTGTTCATCTCTTCTGGCGCTAACCTCTTTCTCCTCTATTATATACAAAGTACCTATGAATTCTAGTTGACAATGAAAGCGCCCTTGCTGTAATATACGTCGTGATCACTGCCACAAACACTGCTCCGTCTCGCCCTCTGCCCTCCTCCCCTGCTCATTACTCTCCCCTCGTTTTCCAGTTTCGAGTTTCCATTTTCGGAATCTCCCTGCTAAGTCCTTTCCCTGCCACTCTTACGAGAAATCCGCGTTTTTGCAAAAAAATGCCGCCTGTAAGTCCTTTGTTTGCCACTCTTACAGACACCGCCTCCTGTAAGTCCTTTCCTTGCCACTCTTACGAAAACACCGGGGGTGGGGGTACCCCTGTCCCGCTCCTCTCTTCCCATTTTTTGACCCGCTTCCTCCTCTACCCTTATACTCACCCCTCTTCTTCTTCGAGGAACCGTGTACCTAACGCTGACTAATCGTCTTCGCGACGCTCTCGCGCGCCATATCGAGGAAAAATACTCCGTCTCCCTGGACGTCGTGCTCGAGCGGCCTCCGCGGATCGAAATGGGGGAGGCCGCGTCCCCGGTGTGTTTTGAACTGGCAAAGCGCCTGAAGAAGGCGCCGCGAATCATCGCTCAGGAGATTGCAAACAGTTTTCCCAAGGTCGAAGGCATTGCCCGGGTTGAGGTCGCGGGCGGAGGGTATTTGAATGCGTATTTCGATCGCGGCTTCTTCTGGACGCAAGTCTCAACCTCGCAACAAACAGAAGGCTCGCCACTCGCCACTCGCCACTTGCCACTCTCGTCCCCGGGCGCATCTGGAAAGGTAATCGTTGAGCACACAAGCATCAATCCCAACAAAGCGGCGCACATCGGGCACGTGCGAAATGCGGTCCTCGGCGACACCATGGCGCGCGTGCTGCGTCATGCGGGGCGCGCCGTGCAGGTTCAGAACTACATCGACAATACCGGCGTGCAGGTCGCGGACGTAGTGATCGGATTCCTGCACATGGAAAAACGCGCGCCCGTAAACGTGAAGATGCTCGCGATGGATCCGCGGTTTGATTACTACTGCTGGGATCTGTACGCCAAGGTGACTCATTTTTTTGACGAAGACAAGGACCGTGCGGCGAGACTCCGCGGAGAAACGCTGAAGGCCATAGAAGAAGATCGCGGCGAAGAAGCGGAAGTGGCGCAGGTCGTGGCGGACGCCATTGTCAGCCTGCATCTGCGGACCATGGCGCGCCTGGGAATTTTCTACGAGTTGCTGGCGCGGGAGAGCGAGATTCTGCATTTGAGATTTTGGGATGCGGCATTTGAAAAGTTGAAGGCTGCCGGTGTGATTCAACTGGCGGCGAGCGGAAAGACGGCGGGCTGCTGGATCATGCCGTGGAAAGAGGAGGGAAAGGATGTTAAGGAAGGAGAGGAAAAAGCCTTCGCGGAAGAAGACGAAAATACGCAAGACAAGATCATTGTGCGGTCGAATGGGACGGTGACGTACGTCGGAAAAGATATCGCGTACCAGCTGTGGAAATTCGGCCTGCTGGGGAAGGATTTTCATTACCGGAAGTGGCCGACATCGCCGCAGGCGGCCACTGAAAAAAATGCTCCGCAAGGGGAGACCGTTTGGGCGACGACGAGCGGCCCCAATGATCCCGCGGCGCCGCATTTTGGGGCGGCGGCAACCACGGTTTACAACGTGATTGACGCGCGGCAGGCGTATTTGCAGGACGTGGTGGCGGAGGGGCTGCGCAGGCTGGGACACGCTCAAGAAGCCGAGCAGTCGATTCATTTTTCGTATGAGATTGTCGCGCTGACGCCGCGGTGCGCGGCGGACATG
>Ga0099828_10003467_pt1 | contig 11037 bp, 9 predicted proteins | sample CZO8metaG_2_FD_79338 | JGI IMG/M metagenome (GOLD analysis project Ga0099828, IMG submission 79338) | Vadose zone soil microbial communities from the Eel River Critical Zone Observatory, Northern California, USA - CZOApr15con2H1.8 metaG | ecosystem: Environmental > Terrestrial > Soil > Vadose...
ACAACCAGCACGTCAAGGCGGGGGATACGCTCGTCGTCCTCGACGGCCGCGACCTCGATGTACGGCTCAAGCAGGCGGAAGCCGACCTGGCGAATGCGCAGGCCACCGCCGGCAGCGCCCGCGGAGGGGGCCAGGCCGGGGCGCAGCTCGCCTGGAGTCGCGCACAGCAGGCGAGCGCGCAGGCCACCGTCGTCTCCGCCGAGGCGAACTTCAAGAAGGCGGGGGCCGACCTCGAGCGGATTCGCGGCCTGGCCGCGAACCGGATCGTCCCGGCCCAGGAGCTCGACGCGGCGCAGGCGGCCTACGACGCCGCCGCCGGGACGCTGGAGTCGGCCAAGAAGCAGCTAGCCGGGGCCGGCGACCAGGTCTCCGCCTACGGCGCGGCGCTTTCGGGCGCCGGCGCCCGTCTGGCGGCGGCAGCGGCTGCGGAGGACAACGCCCGGCTCCAGGCCAGCTACGCCTACATCCTCGCGCCGTCCGAAGGCATCGTCGCCAAGCGGAGCGCCGAAGTCGGCGCGCTGGTGCAGCCGGGCCAGACGCTGATGTCGATCGTGCCCGACCGGGACGTCTGGGTCACGGCGAACCTGAAGGAGACTCAGCTCGAGCACGTCGCGGTGGGCGACAAGGCCACCTTCACGGTCGACGCGTACCCCGGGCACGTCTTCCACGGCCACGTAGAGAGTCTGAGCCCCGCAACCGGCGCCCGGTTCTCCTTGCTCCCACCCGACAACGCCACGGGCAACTTCACCAAGGTGGTGCAGCGGGTCCCCGTGCGGATCGCCGTGGACGACCCGCCCGACCCCGCGCGGCCGCTCCGGCCCGGCATGTCGGCGGTCGTGGACATCGCGACCAAGTAGGCGCGACCGATGGCCACGATGTCGCTTCCGTCCGCCGATGGCGGGATGCAGCGGGCGGACGTCTACCGCTACCGCTATCTCATCGCGTTCGCGGTGGCGCTCGCGAGCGTGCTGGAGCTGGTGGACACCAGCATCGTCAACGTGGCCATCCCGCACATGATGGGCGAGCTGGGCGCCACCCTGGACGAGATCGCCTGGGTGTCCACCGGCTACATCGTCGCCAACGTCATCGTCCTGCCGCTCACCAGCTGGCTCTCCACGCGGTTCGGGCGACGGAACTACTACACCGGCTCCATCGTCCTGTTCACGGTGGCATCGTTCCTGTGCGGGAACGCGACATCGCTGGAGACGCTGGTGGCCGGGCGGGTCGTTCAGGGGATCGGCGGCGGCGCTCTGATCTCCACGGCGCAGGCCATTCTGTTCGACGTCTTCCCGGTGGAGGAGCGGGCCACCGGCCAGGCGATTTTCGGGATGAGCGTGATGGTGGGCCCGACCCTCGGACCGACCCTTGGGGGCTGGATCACGGACAACTACTCCTGGCCCTGGATCTTCTACATCAACATTCCGCTGGGCATCCTCGCCGGGCTCCTCACCTGGCGGCTGGTGCCTGAGCCCGCCCACCATGCGGGCCACGAAACCGAGACGGTGGACTGGTGGGGCCTCGCGTTCCTGATCCTCGGAATCGGGGCGCTGCAGGTGATGCTGGAGCGGGGCGAGTCGAAGGACTGGTTCGAGTCGCGGGAGATCGTGACGGAGGGGATCCTGGCCGCGATCGGACTGATCGGCTTCGTCTGGCACGAGCTGCGGACAGAGCACCCGATCGTCGACCTCCGGATCCTCAAGAACCGGCAGCTGGCCGTCGGCGTCACCTTCGCCGTCCTGCTCGGCTTCGCGCTCTACTCCAGCGTGTTCGCTCTCCCGGTGTTCCTCCAGAACGTCCTGGGGTTCACGGCATGGGATACGGGCAAGGTCATCCTCCCCGGGGCGATCGCCAGCGCGGTCGCGATGGCGATGATGGGACGGCTGGCTCCGCGGGTGGACGCCCGCATCCTGATCACGATCGGCGTGCTGATGTTTCTCACCTCGATGTGGATGCATTACCACTTCACGGTGGATACCGGCATGCACGACCTGTTGTTGCCCATGGTGCTCCGGGGCTTCGGCATCGGGCTGGTCTTCGTGCCGCTCACCGGCGCGACCGTGGCCGATCTCCAGCCGGGCCAGATTCCCCAGGGCACCGGCCTGTTCAACCTGTCGCGCCAGCTCGGCGGCAGCTTCGGCATCGCCGTCACCGCGACCCTGCTGAGCCGGTTCACCGACCACGCCCGGAACGCGCTGGCATCGCATCTCACGGCGTCCGACGCCGCCACCCGCGGCTGGCTCGACGCGGTCACCGGCTCGATGCAGCGCTTCGGCGGCTCGATGGCCGAAGCCCAGCTCAAGGCGTCCGCGGTGCTCGGCCTCAAGCTGGCCCAGCAGGCTTCGGTATTCGGCTTCGAGAAGGTGTTCCTGATCATGGGGCTGTCCTTCACCGCGGTGCTCCCGCTTCTCCTGCTGTTCCGCACCGGCCGAGCGCGGGGGGGCGGGATGGCGCACTGAAGCGGCGTGTTTCATACTTCTCGCCGCCCCCATGACATTCCAGCGCAAGCTGCTCCTCGGTTTCTCCCTGATGGCCCTCCCCGCCCTGCTCGTCGGCGCCGAGGCCGTCCGCAGCAACGCGCTCGAGCGCCGGGCGCTCGAGGCCCTGGGCGAGAGCCTGGCCCGCAACCGGACCTATGCCGATGTCGAGAACGCCATGTTCGACCAGACCGAGGCGATCTGGCGGCACCTGAGCGGGCTCGATCCGGCCGCGCGGCAGGAGTGGCGGCTGGGCGGGGAAGTGGTGGACTACTGGCTCGACCGCTGGTCGTCGCAGCTGCAGCCGGAGCAGACGGACCTGGCCAACGGCGTACGCGAAATCCAGCAGCAGATCCGCGCCGCCGGCGACAGTGTGATCCGGCTCGCGGATCTCGGTCGGCGGGAGGAGGCCTACGCGCTCGCCCGCCGCGAGATCAAGCTCCGGCTCCAGCCGGCGCTGGCGCAGGTCAACCGGGAGATCTACCGGAAAACCCGCGAGTCCAGCGTCCAGCGCGCCTTTGCCCGGGTCGAGGAGATCGTAAACAGCGAGCGGCGGCTGCTCGTCGGGATCATCGCGGGCGCGCTCGTGGCCGGCCTTCTCACCTCCTGGCTCATCACCCGGAGCGTGGCGCGTCCGATCAACGAGCTGCGCGGCGCGATGGCCGTGGTCGGCGCGGGCGATCTCGACCACCCGATCGCCGCGCGCCGGCACGACGAGATCGGCGACCTCGCCCGCGCGTTCGCGGACATGACCGACCGGCTCCGGGTCACCCAGTCGCGCCTCGTCCAGTCGGAGAAGCTCGCCTCCATCGGGGAGATGTCCGCGGCCGTGGCCCACGGGCTCCGCAACCCGCTGGCGAGCCTGCGGGCGGCGGCCCAATTCGCGCTCACGCGCCCCGACTCGCCCGCCGCGCGCGAGCAGCTGGGCGCGATCATCGAGGAGGTGGACCGGCTCGACCGGCGCATCACCCATCTGCTGAGCTTCTCCCGGCCGGCCCCCTTCCACCCCATGCGGGAGAGCGTGGCCCAGCTGGTCGAGGGCGTGTTGCCGGCGTTCAGTCAGCTGCTGCAGGAGCGGAAGGTGGTGCTCACGGTGGACGTCCCGCCGGACCTGCCGGCGGTGCGGGTGGATCCGATGCAGATCGAGCAGACGCTGGTCGAGATCGTGTCCAACGCCATCGATGCGATGCCCGGTGGCGGCCGCCTCGCGATCACAGCCCGGCGTGAGCCGCTCGCGCCGGGAGCGGAGGATGCGGTGCTCATCGAGATCACCGACAGCGGGCCGGGCATCCCGGCCGAAGCGCTGCCGCGGGTGACTGAGCCGTTCTTCACCACGCGGACGGAGGGCACCGGGCTGGGGCTGGCGATCGTCAAGCGCTATGTGGAGCAGAACGGCGGGCGACTCGAGCTCGACAGCCGGCCCGGGGCCGGTACGACGGTCCGCGTGCGGATTCCCGCGGCGGTCCCGGACGTTCAGGGGAGGAGTGCATGACGGGGCCGACGGTCCTCATCGTGGACGACGAGCGCACGCTCGCCCGAGCGGTCAAGGCGTTCCTCGCCGAGTCGGGCTACGAGGCCGAGGTCGCGGGCGACGCCGAGACGGCGCTCGCGCTGGTGGAGCGGCTGCGGCCCGACGTCGTGTTCACCGACGTCCGCCTGCCGGGGATGAGCGGCATCGACCTGCTGCGCCGCATCCGCGAGTTCGATGCGGCCATCCCGGTCATCATCATGACCGCCCACGGAACGATCGAGGGCGCGGTCGAGGCCGTGAAGCTCGGGGCCTTCGATTATCTCAAGAAGCCCGTGGACCTCGAGGAGCTGAAGCTTCTGGCCGACCGGGCCCGGGAGCAGTCCCGCCGCGAGGGAGAGCTGTCTTACTACCGCCGCCAGGCCGCGCGGGAGGAAGGATTCGGCGGCGTCGTGGGCGACTCCCCGGCGATACGGGCGGTGCTCGACCGCGCGCGCCAGATCGCGGCGCTGGAGGAAACGCCGCCGGTCCTGATCACCGGCGAGACCGGCACCGGCAAGGGACTCGTCGCCCGGACGATCCATGCCTCGGGTCCCCGCTCGGGCCAGCCGTTCATCGACGTCAACTGCACCGCCCTGCCCGGCAGTCTCATGGAGGCCGAGCTCTTCGGCTACGAGCGCGGTGCCTTCACCGACGCCAAGGAATCGAAGCTCGGCTTGTTCGAGGCCGCAGACGGCGGGTTCATCTTCCTCGACGAGGTCGGCGACATCGAGCTGTCGCTCCAGGGCAAGCTGCTCCGGGCCATCGAGGAGCGCACGGTGCGTCGGGTGGGCGGGATCCGCGACCGCACGATCAACGTGCGGATCCTCGCAGCCACGAACCGGGATCTCGAGCGCGAGTCGCAGCGGGAGCGGTTCCGGAAGGATCTCTACTTCCGGCTCGCGGTGATCCTGCTGCGCCTCCCGCCGTTGCGCGAGCGGGGTGACGACGTGCTCCGGTTGGCGGAGCACTACCTCCGCCAGTTCAGCGCCAAGTACGGACGCGACGTCCGCCGGATCGATGCGCTCGCGCGGGAGCGCCTGTTGCGCTACCCCTGGCCGGGGAACGTGCGCGAGCTGAGTCACGTGATCGAGCGCGCGGTGCTCTGGAGTCAGGGGCCGGTCCTCGAGGTCGAGCACCTGTCGCTCACCACCACGCACGACGAGCAGTCGGCGGGGGCGGCGGGCGGCGACAGCGAGCCGGACGCGACGGCGGGGGCCGAGCCGGCCACCGCGTTTCCCCCGCCGGGCGTGGACCTCGCGCAGTGGGAGAAATCGATGATCGAGCAGGCACTCCGGGAGGCGGGCGGCAACCAGACCCGCGCGGCCCAGCGGCTCGGGATATCCCGAGACACGCTCCGGTATCGCATCAAGAAGTTCGGGATCCAGGGGTGAGGTGGGTGATTTCACCCACTTCGGATCATATCCCCCAATCCGGTCCTCTTGCCTGGAGCTGGTCCCGGCTCGACGAGTTGCATCTAAAGCTTTTTACAACAGGTCTTTATGACGCTGTGTCCAAGCCGATGCCGATTGGGCACGCCATCTGCCTATAGCAGGGCGTCGTCGGGTTGAAGCAAGGCCCGACTGGGTGAAGGCACCCAACCCGTTCGGGCCGCTTTGGCCCCAGTCACCATCATCAATCGGAGGTTCAGATGCGTTGGACCAAGCCCGAAGCCGAAGTTGTCGCCGTCACGATGGAAGTCACCGCGTACGTCGCGACCCTCTAAGACTGCGGCACTAGGACCAGGGGGCTCGCGCAAGCGAGCCCCTTAGTTTTTCAAGCCCCGTCGTCCTGATCCGATGCAGATCATCCTCCTTGGCACGGCCGCCGGCGGTGGCTTCCCCCAATGGAACTGCTGGTGTCCGAGCTGCCGGGTGGCGCGGCACGAGCCCCGGCGGGCGCGCGCGCGAACCCAGTCCTCGGCCGCAGTGAGCGTCGACGGGCGTCGGTGGTTCCTGCTCAATGCGTCCCCGGACGTCCGCGAGCAGCTCGGCCGCCTGCCGGTCGAGCCGCCGGACGGCCCCCGGTACGTACCCGTCGCCGGGGTCGTGACCACGGACGCGGAGCTCGACCACACCCTCGGGATCGTGCTGCTGCGCGAGGGTCGCCGGCTCCGGCTCTATATGACCTGCGCCGTGCGCCAGGTGCTCGAGCGCGATTCCAGCATCCTGCCGGTGACCCGCGCGTTCGCCGACGTGGAGGTGGTCGAGCTGCCGACGCAGGGTGGCCCGGTGCCGTTGGCCTATCCGGACGGGACCGCGAGCGGGCTGTCGGTGGAGACCTTCCCAGTGCCGGCCGGGCCGCCGAGATTCGCGAGCGAGGAGCTGCCAGGGCACACCGTCGGCCTGGTGCTGCGCGACCGCGCCACCGGCGGCTCCTGCGCGTTCGTCCCCGGGTGCGGGGGTCTCGATGCGAACCTGCTCGCCCGCCTCGGCGACGTGAGCCTGCTCCTGTTCGACGGCACCTTCTGGACCGACGACGAGTTGATCCGGCTCGGCATCGGCGACCGAACGGCGCGCCAGATGGATCACCTGCCGGTCTCGGGGCCGGGCGGCAGTCTTGCGCAGCTGCGCCAATTGCGCACTCCGCATCGGGTGTACACGCACATCAATAACACCAATCCGATGCTGATCGAGGACTCGCCGGAGCGGGCGGAGGTGGAACGGGCAGGGCTGGTGGTCGGAATGGATGGGATGCGATTTGAAGTTTGAACGGCTTGAACCATCTGTGGCGACGCAGTGAAGAACCCTATGGAGTATCGATGACGACAGCGACGTTGCTCGCTTCCCAACTCGCGACCCCGCCCAAGCCGCCATTCCCCAGGCTGGAGCGGGCGCTCACGCCGGATGAGCTGGAGCACGCGCTCCGGGGCTTCCAGGGCTCTTACTACGTGGAGCATCCGTTCCACAAGCTCATGTACGCGGGCAACCTGACCCAGCGGCAGTTCCAGGGCTGGGTCGCCAACCGTCTGGCGTACCAACGGGTCGTACCGCGCAAAGACGCCGCCATCCTGTCCAACTGCCCCGACCCGGATGTCCGGCGCGAGTGGATCCAGCGCATCATCGACCACGACGGGACGGCGCCCGGCACCGGCGGGATCGAGCTCTGGATCCGCTTGGGGATCGCGCTGGGGGTTCCGCGCGAGGAGATGGAGGACGAGCGCCACGTGCTGCCGGCGGTCCGGCTCATCTGCGAGTCCTACGTCACCTTCTGCCGCACGAAGCCGTGGGTTCAGGCCTGCGCGTCCTCGCTGACCGAGCTGTTCGCGCCCAAGATCCATCAGCAGCGGATCGAGGCGTTCCCGAAGTACTACCCCTGGATTCCGCCCGAGGGACTCGACTACTTCAAGAGCCGGCTGGTGCAGGCGCCGCGGGACGTGACCCACGGCCTGGCGATCGTGAAGCGCCATTGCACGACCGTGGACACCCAGCGCGAGGCCTTCGAGGCGCTCGCGTTCAAGCTTGACATGCTGTGGGCCATGATCGACACGATCCATCATGCCTACCTCGACTAGGCCAGTTGTGGCCCTGACCCTCGACTTCGTCCCGCACCTCTGGCGGCTGGCCCGGCTCGACTACGACCCCGTGCGCCGGCGGCGTATCCTGCAATACCCCGAGGGTGCGGTGCTGCTGAACGAGACGGGCGCGGCCGTGCTGGAGCTGGTGGACGGCAAGCGGACCGTGCGCGAGATCGCCCAGGTGCTGGGCGAGCGTTACCAAACCGACGTGACCGCCGACGTGACCGAGTACCTGTCCGGACTGGCGGAGAGAGAGCTGATCCAATGACGTCCGATCGTCCCACGACACTGCTGGCCGAGCTGACCCATCGCTGTCCGCTCCACTGTCCCTACTGCTCCAACCCGCTCGAGCTGATCCGGGGCGAGGCCGAGCTTGCAACCGACGACTGGAAACGGGTCTTCACTCAGGCCCGCGAGCTGGGCGTGCTGCAGCTGGGCCTCTCCGGCGGCGAGCCCCTGGTTCGCAAGGACCTCGAGGAGCTCGCCGCGCATGCGCGCAGCATCGGGCTCTACAGCACCCTCGTGACCTCCGGACTCGGCCTCACCCGGAAGCGCGCCGAGGCGTTGCGCAACGCGGGGCTCGAGCACATCCAGGTCTCCATCCAGGACTCGGATACGGAGTCGGCCGAGCGGATCGCGGGCGTGAGCTCGGTGAAGCAGAAGCGGGCGGCGATCGCACTGGTGAAGGAGCTTGGGTTCGCCTTCTCGATCAATGTCGTGCTCCACCGCGCCAACCTCGACCGGCTCGGCGAGCTGATCGACCTCGCGGGGAGCCTGGGCGCCGACCGGCTGGAGCTGGCCAACACTCAGTATTACGGCTGGGGGCTCAAGAATCGCGCAGCCCTGATGCCAACGCGGGAACAGGTGCTCAAGGCCAGAGCGATCGCCGAAGCGGCCATCGAGCGCTATCGCAAGAAGATGCAGATCATCTTCGTGCTGCCGGACTACCATGAGCAGTACCCCAAGGCCTGCTATGGCGGGTGGGGGAAGCTGTACATCGTGGTGACCCCCAACGGCCAGGCCCTGCCTTGCCACGCGGCCAGCAGCATCACCTCGCTCTCCTTCCCCACCGTGCGGGAACACTCGCTCGAGTGGATCTGGCGGGAGTCGTCCGGGTTCCAGGCGTTCCGCGGCGACGCGTGGATGAAGGAGCCCTGCCGCACCTGCCCCCGGAAGACGGTGGACTTCGGCGGCTGCCGCTGCCAGGCCTTTGCGCTCACCGGCGATGCGGCCAATCCCGACCCGGTCTGCTCGCTGACGCCGTTCCGCCGCATCATCGACGAGGCGCTGGCCGAGCCGGCCGGCGCGATTGAGTACGAGTACCGCGAGCTCACCGGAGAGCCTCAGCGCGCGTGAGCCGCGCCGACGGCGACATCGGCGGCACCACTGTCCTCGCGATCCAGGCCGAGGGACTCGGCCGGGACTACGGCAGAACTCGGGCGCTAGAGGCGCTCGATCTCCGGGTCCCGGCCGGGTCGCTCGTGGGCCTCGTGGGCCCGAACGGCGCGGGCAAGACCACGGCGATGCTGCTGCTCGCCACCCTGCTGGCGCCCAGCCGCGGAGGCGCCCGGGTCTTCGACCACGACGTGACCCGCGAGCGGGTCGCGGTTCGCCGCCGGCTCGGCCTGGTCTTCCAGGAGCCGAGCGTGGACGGGCTGCTCACGGTGGAGGAGAACCTGCTCTTCGCCGCGCACCTCGCCGGGATGGCCGGGGCGGCGGCACGGACCGCCGTCCGCGAAACGATCGCGCGGACGGGACTCGCGGCCCGGGCGGGGCAGCCGGCGCGTCAGCTCTCCGGCGGATGGCGCCGTCTGGCCGACATTGCCCGGGCCACACTGCACCGGCCCGCCCTGCTCATCCTCGACGAGCCGACCGTGGGGCTGGACCCCGAGCATCGCGACCGGATGTGGAGCCTCCTCGACGCCGAGCGGCGGGAGCGGGGGGCCACCATCCTGTTCTCCACCCACTATCTCTCCGAAGCGGAACCCGCCGACCGGGTGGTCATGCTCGCCCGTGGCGCGGTGGTGGCCGACGCACCCCCCGCCGCGCTGCGCGCGGGAGTCGGTGAGCAGGTGGCCGAGATCGACGGGCCGGGCGCCGAGGCGCTCGTGGCGCAGCTGCGCGCTGCCGGGCTCGTGGTGATGGCCCACCGGGCCGAACGCGGCTGGCGGGTGGGACTCGCTGCGCGTGCGCGTGTGGCCGAGCTGGCCGGGGCGGCATCCGGGATCACGCGGCTGGCGCTCCGGCCGCCTACCCTCGAGGACGTGTACTTCGCCCGCACCCAGGTGCCGGTCGAGACATGAGCGCGGCGGCCACGGTCGGGGGCATCGTCGTCCGCGACCTGATTCGGACGACCCGGCAGCGGAGCCGCCTGGTGGCTGGCCTGGCCCGGCCGTTCATCTGGGTGTTTCTGGTCGGTGCGGGCTTCAACGCGATCGCCCGGCTCGAGGGGGGACTCAGTTACCAGGCGTTCGCCTACCCCGGGGGGATCGTGATGGCCGCTCTGTTCGGTGGGATGCTCACGGCCATCTCGACCGTCTACGACCGCGAGTTCGGGATGCTCCGGCTCATGCTGGCGAGCCCGTCGGGCGTGGCCGCCGTGCTCGCGGGCCGGACGCTCTCGGCCACGATCATCGGGGGGGTGCAGGGCGGGATCGTGCTGGCATGCGCGTGGCTCGCCGTGGATCTGACCCTCGCCCAGTACGCCGCGACCGCCGTGGCGCTGCTCCTGGCCTCGCTCACGAGCGCCACGCTCGGGCTCCTGGTGGCTGCCCGGCTCACCTCGGTCGAGAATTTCGGCGGCGTGATCAACATCGTGTTGTTCCCACTGCTCTTCGTGAGCGGCGCGCTCTACCCTACCGCCGGGATGCCGGCGCCGCTCCGGGCCCTGGCCCGGGTCAATCCGGTGACGTACATGGTGGACCTGATCCGGCACACGTTCGGTCAACGGGGGGAATTCCCACTCGGACGCGATGTCGCGGCGTTGGTGATCGCGGCGGTGGTGGCGTTCGGGCTGACGGCCCTATTGTTCGATCCGGAGCAGCGGTTTGTGGGGAAGCCACCGGCCGTCAGCCGTTAGCTATTAGCCTTTAGCCAACGGCTAATAGCCAACGGCTAACTAACATCCTCTCTGCAATCGCTCCAGTAGCACCCGCTGCTCGATCCTTGCCTGTACCGGCCTCCCGACCCGCGCCTCCGCGGGAACGTACGTCTCTACGGCGACGCGACGCTCCCGGCGCAGCAATCCCTGCCGCTCGCCCCAGGCGAACCCCCCATCCTCCCGGATGGATTGGCGCAGCTTGAGCGGCAGACTGTCACCGCGGAGCGCCGCTTCCGCGACGTCGAGCCTCAGCGTCAGGCGGAAGCGGTAGATGGGCTCGGCGCCGCTGCTGTCGGCTAGACGGCGGATCTCGAGGCCGGCGCCGTCGGACCAGGTCTCGCCCACCGCGGGGAGGCGCGGCGGCAGCCGTGGGAGGAGATCGTCGAGCGCGCGGGCGAGGTCGGCAACCTCCAGCAGCGGATCTGGCACGAACGGCGTC
>Ga0099828_10003471_pt1 | contig 11031 bp, 8 predicted proteins | sample CZO8metaG_2_FD_79338 | JGI IMG/M metagenome (GOLD analysis project Ga0099828, IMG submission 79338) | Vadose zone soil microbial communities from the Eel River Critical Zone Observatory, Northern California, USA - CZOApr15con2H1.8 metaG | ecosystem: Environmental > Terrestrial > Soil > Vadose...
CGCCCATTTCGCTGGCCAGCGAGGCGATGATCGGAGCCGCACCGGTGCCGGTTCCGCCACCCAGCCCGGCGGTGACAAAGACCATGTCAGCGCCTTCGAGCGCTTCGATAATTTTGTCCGAATCCTCGAGGGCAGCTTTACGACCAACATCCGGATTGGCGCCCGCGCCCAAACCATTGGTGAGCTTGACGCCCAGCTGAATCTTGGCGGCGGCCCGTGACATGCGGAGAGCCTGCAAGTCAGTATTGGCCACCACGAATTCGATGCCTTCCATCCCGGCATCAATCATGCGGTTTACGGCGTTGTTGCCGCCTCCACCCACCCCGATCACCTTGATCTTGGCGTCGTTGCGGGTCTCTTCATTGAAACTGATGCGAATACCATTGTCGTTTTTCATGTCCGCCACCATAGGTAAATTTTGTGTTGCTGTTTCCGAACGCCCTCGGAATTTGGGCTTTGCTTTCGCTGACATAACCTCAGTCCTTTCCGCGCCTTAATGCCCCGGTCACGACTGACAATTAACTACTGAGAACTGTTCCTATGCGCCCCTGTTCGCGAATAGAGATTTCAAACGCGAGCTCCAGCCGTCATCCTGCATACCGCGTGCAGTGCGGGCGCGATGCCCATATGAGACCATCCCCAGCACGGTGGCGAACTCCGGCTCGGCCAGCGCGGCCGGCATCTTCGACATTGGCACCGGCCAAGATAAGCGCACCGGGCGGCGCAGCACGGATTCAGCTATATCCAGAATTCCAGGCAAACGGGAGGCTCCGCCACTCAATACGATTCCTCCCATGCAACGCTCGAGCATGCCGTGGTGGCGCAGGTTTTCGCGCATCATCTCGAAGAGTTCGCGCGCTCGCGGCTCCAGGATCTCTGCCACGAGCCGCTGCGATATCAGGCGCGAAGGACGGTCCCCTACCGAAGGGACTTCTACTTCGTTGCCCTCCGGTATGAGCGTGACCATCACGTTGCCATACAGCTTCTTGATTTTTTCCGCCTCGGCGACTGGAGTGCACAATCCCACCGACAAGTCACTGGTGAAGTGATCGCCACCGATTGGAATGACGGCGGTGTGCGAAACCGCGCTCTCCTGGAAGACGATCATGTCAGTGGAACCTGCGCCCAGGTCGGCAAGACAAACACCCAGTTCTCGTTCATCCGACCGCAATACCGAGTCGGCGCAAGCCAGCGCCTCGAACATGGTGTCATCCACGTGAACACCGGCGCGGTTCACGGCGGTTACCACGTTCTGGGTTGCGCTCGAAGCCGCCGTGACCATGTGAACCCGGACTTCCAGGCGCGTGGCCATCATTCCCAGCGGATCGTGGATGCCAGTTTGCTCATCGAGGATGAACTCCTGCGGCAGCAGATGCACGATCTCGCGGTCAGGGGGCAAGGGGATGCCGCGAGCTTTGTCGACCGCCAGCCGAATTTCATCGCGGGTGATCTCACGTGCACGTGTGCCGAAGCTGATGCCTCCATGACTGTTCACGCCACGCATATGCGAGCCGGCAATCCCCACCAGTGCTTGTTCGATAGCCGCGCCGGCGGCGTCTTCGGCCTGTTCGACTGCCTTTTGGATCGAAGACGCAGCTTTCTCCAAGTCGGCGATAACGCCTTTGCGGGAACCACGCGACTCGGTCACGCCGTGCCCTCGGTAGCGTAGGCCCGTATCAGTGATTTCCGCCATGAGCGCACATGTCTTGGCGCTGCCTACGTCAATCGCCGTCAAAAAGTTTGCTTGCTGGTTCGCCATGCCCTATGGATCTTCCTGATCTTTCGCAATCGCCGGACTGGGTTTCTTCCTCAAACTATGGCTCGGGGGTTTCGCCGGCTCCGGAGTCGCGTTTGAAATCGGATTTGTAGTGGCTGCGGTTCCCGCTGATGCTGCGCTGGGTGAAGGTACGGGAGCTACCTGCGAAGCCGCTTTCGGCGCGAGTCCCCGACCCCTCCTGGCGGCCCTCTTCCAATGTTTCGTCCGTGCCCACTTCCTTTTATTCTTCGCCGCTGGCTTGATCGTGGGCTGTGCCACAGGCTTGGTCGCCGGAGACCGTACGGACGTCTTTTTCGGCACCACTTCATGGCTGATCAGCGCAGCCGGTTTCACCCCGGCAGCTACTGCGGCCTTTGCCGCGGCGACTGAAAGCGGTGGCTGCTTCACGGCGCCACGCAGATCAGGATTCACGATAATCTGCCGTTCGTAGCGCAGGTCCACCGACTCCAGCTTATCGAACTGTTTCCGCCACTCCCGTACATGGCCCACATAGATCTTGTAGCGATCAAGAAAGTTCGATGAGCCCAGGTGGACCAGTACTTCCCCGGAAGGATCACTCACTGAGACCTTCACATCTTCGGGATCGGAGAGATCCACCTCGCTGAGGTCCTGTGAGTAGTGCCCGCCGCTCGAATCCAGTTGCCGGATCAGCTCGTTGTAGATCCTCATACGTGCGCCGCGGGTGGAGAGCGGTTCGCCCGGATTCATCCCAAGAATGACCGGAAACGAATATTTCTTCTTGCCCGCGGGCGGCAGTTCCATCAGCGTGCCACCGGCGTCAGTGAGCGAAATACGCGGGCCAATACGGGCAAACGCTACAGGTGTGCGTTCCTGGATCTCCACCTTGAGCCGGTTAGGGACGAAGCGCATTACGCTGGCGGACTCGACCCACGGGATCTGTTGAAGTTGTGCCTTGCGTTGGGCCAGGGGAATAAAGAAGATGTTGCGACCAATGTCACCCCCCACGACTTCCATGACCTGGGAGTGAGTGACGTTATGAATTCCGATGATCTCGATGTCGTTGCTCGATTCAATGCGGAAGCGCCAGGAATGCTCGCCGTAGCGATAGACGGCGACGGCGGCGATGGCGATTACGAAAACGAGCATTAGCGCGAGGGCAGCCCACTTCAGGCGGGTAGCAGCCTTTTTCGGGAGAGAACTTCGACGGACGGAGACGCGATTCTGCGCGCGAAGGAATGGCGATTCCTGTTCCACATCCAGGTCAAGTAGCCGCGCGTCCTCAATATCTTCGCGCGCGAACTCCTCGCTGGGCGGATACAACTCATCCTGCGAGATGGTCGGACTGCTTTTCCGCGCCATCAACTCAGGTCAGTTGTCGTCAGGGAATCGCTGAGCGAGAACACTATAACTTCTTTTGGCGAGTTGAGACAGAAAAAAATTGGGGTTTTGCACAGAAGGCCAACAAACAAAGGAGAAGCCCCGCACTAAGCGGGAGCGCCGGTTAAAACGTACCGTCGAACTCAACCTCAGCAGTGTCGGGAGAGTCGAGCACCGACAGATCCGGCTCGGTCACGCTTGCCCGCGACACGTGCCGACAAACTACCGCAGCAGCGTGGTCCTGTGCAGCGACCATTATCCGCGTCTTCGACAGGTCGAAGCGGGCCTTCATTAAGTCCGGGCGTGCCTTCTCAATTTCTTTCTGGGCTTCTTTCTGAGCCACGGCCATCCGCACGCAAGCTATCTTGGCTTGCACACGCGCCACCGCTGCCTGGGCGGGCCTGAGTTCGGCCGGGTTATCCCCAAGCATCACCTCAGCTAGCGTCACATAATGCATGGTCTGGTCGGTTGCCCGCTCCATCAGGGCAAGCGATTGATCTGTGGCCTGCCGTGCCCAATGCAGTCGGCCGCTCTGATATTCACTATTAAGACCCAGCGCCAGAACCCCAACCGCCAGCCAGTACCACGCTTTTCCGGATGCCATATGCTGCTCCTCACCTTGCCACTCCAATTTAGACGGAGGGAGGGGGATTTTGTTATCAGGATTAGATACGCAAAAGGGAGAGTCCAGATTCACATTAGATAACGACAAACAGAGGAGGCAACTCCACGGCTAAGGCGTGGCCGGCTGCCTGGCTTGGAGTTTTTCCAGGATCATGGGGCCAAGTTGGAACACGCTGCCCGCCCCCAGGGTCAGGATCATGTCCCCCTCGTCGGCGAGTGTCGATAGCGCTTCGGCGGCTTCGGCGAAAGATCCCACATAGCGAGCCTCTTGCCCGCCCAGCTCTTGAATTCGTCGCGCCAGGCTCTCGCCGGTGATGCCTTCGATGGGCTTCTCGCTAGCGGCGTAGATGTCGAGCACGAAGATTGAGTCGGCATCTTGGAAGGATTTGGCGAATTCGTCCAGCAGTGACTGGGTACGGCTATAACGATGTGGCTGGAAGATGACGTGAATCCTGCGATAGCCACACTGCCGGGCCGCGGCCAGGGTGGCGCGAATCTCGGTCGGGTGATGGCCATAATCATCAATGACGCTTACTCCAGCTGTGGTGCCACGCAACTGAAAGCGCCGATCAACACCGCGGAAATTGTCGAGCGCAGTGCGGATATGTTCGAGGCTCACGTCCAAACCGATGCCCACAGCGATGGCCGCGGTGGCATTGAGCAGGTTGTGAGTACCCGGCACGCGCAGCGTGAATTCGCCCAGACCTTTCCCGAGATAGTTCACTTGGAAACGGCTCAGCGGGCGGTGTTCGCCCGCATTCAGCTCGCATATTGCAAGCTTGATGTGGAAATCGGAACCTCGCCGTGTCCCGTAGGTCATCACTCTGCGCTGCACCTGCGGCATCAACCGGCGCAGCACCGGATCGTCGTTACAGAGCACAACCGTGCCATAAAAGGGGACGCGGCTCATAAAATCAAGAAAGGTTCGCTTTACGTCCCGCATGTCGCGATAGCAGTCCATGTGCTCGCGGTCAATGTTGGTCACTACAGCCAGGATGGGGGAGAGCTTCAAGAATGAGCGGTCGCTCTCATCGGCTTCCGCCACCAGGTATTGCGACCTGCCTAGACGCGCGTTGGAACCCATCGCGTCCACGCGGCCACCGACGACCACGGTGGGATCGAGGCCGCCGGCGGCGAGTACGGCCGCTACCATCGAAGTCGTTGTGGTTTTGCCGTGCATGCCGGCGATGGCGACGCCGTATTTAAGGCGCATCAGTTCCGCTAGCATCTCGGCGCGCCGTATGACGGGAATGTGCAGGTTGCGGGCTTCCGTGACTTCCGGATTGTCTTGCGCAATGGCTGAACTGACTACGACGACTTCGGCGCCGGTGACGTTTTCGGAGTTGTGCCCTTCGCAGATGGTTGCGCCCAGACCGGCCAGGCGCTGCGTCACCGGGGAGCTCTTCAGGTCCGAACCTGAGATTTTGTAACCAAGATTGAGCAGCACCTCGGCGATGCCGCTCATGCCGATGCCACCGATGCCGACGAAATGAATGCGTTGAATTTTGGCAAACATGAAACTAAATTCTTGGCCACGGATTTACGCGGATGAACACGAATCCGGGGGGAAAAAAGGATTCAATCCGTGCGAATAAGTGGCTAGGTTCCTACTCCCGCCAGCCGCGCCGCCATGGCTGCAATATCCCGAGCCGCCTCGGGATGGGAGAGTCTACGTGCAGCCGCCCCCATTCGGTCCAGCCGACTACCATCTTGCAGCAGTGAGCTAAGCAATTCGACCAGCCGTTCGCCTGTCAGATCCGATTCTTCCAACATCACTGCGGCTCCTGCGCGCTCCAGCGCCTGGGCATTGACTTTCTGGTGATCGTCTGCCGAGCGTGGGAACGGGATGAAGACGGCCGGCTTCCCAGCCGCGGCGACCTCGGCGACCGTACTCGCTCCGGAGCGACAGACCAGCAAATCAGCCCCGGCAAACATCACGGGCATATCGTCGATGAACCGGTAAACCTCGGCTGAGACACCGGCACGCTGGTAGGCCACAAGGCCGTCATTATAATCGTGCTCGCCGGTCTGGTGGACGATGTGGATATCTCCGAGCTTCTCACGAATGAGCGGTAAGGAATCGATCATCGCCTGGTTAATCGAATGCGCTCCCTGGCTTCCGCCGAAAATCAGCAGAGTCGGGCGAGTGCCGGCAGTCTTGCGCTGCATCACTTCAAAGAATGCGTGGCGAACCGGCACCCCCGTCAAGCGGCATCGCGGAAAGTAGCGGCAGGTTTCCTGGAAGTGCACCGCCGCTGCCGAAATCATGGGCGCGACCAGCCGATTAGCAAATCCCGGAATAACGTTGGGTTCGAATGCCAATGTTGGCACACTGCTGAGGGCGGCCGCGAACATCGCCGGCCCGGACGCGTACCCGCCCACCCCGATCACTACATGCGGACGGAATTCCGCCAGCATACGCCAGGAATCCCATACGGCGCCGGGGAGGTCGAAAGCTGTTTTGAGACGCGTGGCCAAGCTGACATTCTTGAGAGCTCCGACCTCAATGAGACGGAGCGGGAACCCCGCTGCCGGGACTAGGCGGTTCTCAATTCCGCGCGCCGTGCCAATAAACAGCACCTCGGCGACATAGTCCCGCTTAAGTTCCTGAGCAATGGCGAGCGCGGGGATGACATGTCCGCCAGTACCGCCTCCCGCCAGAATGACGCGCATGCTGTGACTATAAAATGATTCGGTTCATCATTCCGCTTGTTTTGTGATATTCAGCAATACCCCGACACAGGCCAGTGTGACAAACAAAGAAGAGCCGCCATACGAGATAAACGGCAGCGGAATCCCTTTTGTAGGCATCAGACCCAGCACGACGCTGATGTTGATGAAGGCCTGCAGTACAACCATGCTGGTGATGCCACTGGCAAGGAAGCGTCCAAAGGTGTCGTTGGTATGCAGAGCGGAGCGAACGCCGCGCCAGAGAAAGATCGCGAACAACCCCACCACAACCGCTGAGCCTACAAAGCCCAACTCCTCTGCCGTCACGGCAAAGATAAAGTCGGTGTGCGGCTCGGGGAGATAAAACAGCTTCTGTTTGCCTTCCATCAAGCCCAGCCCGGTCAGGGCGCCGGTGGAGACTGCGATCAGCGACTGAATAATGTGAAAACCGCGGCCCTGCGGATCAGCATAGGGATTCATGAAAGCGAGAATACGATCCCGACGATAGGCCACATGAAAGATCAGAAAGTAGAGCGGAGGAAGCGAAGCCAGCAACCCATATCCGAAATAACGCATTTGTACGCCGGCCACAAAAAGCACGCAGGCCACAATTCCGGCACAGGCGATCGCGGTACCCAGGTCAGGCTGCAAGACAATCAGGACGAGAAAAATACCTGTGGGCGCAAGCGCGGGCAGCAGCGTGTTCCGCCAGTCGTCCATCGACTTGGTGCGGCTCTCAAGAAAATATGCCAGGAAGAGAATCAGCGCGGGTTTGGCGACTTCCGATGGCTGGAAGGAAAACGCACCCCAGTGAAACCAGCGGTGTGTGTTATGCGAACGGTCAAGGAAGAAAACCGAAATCAGCATGAGCGTGGTCAAGCCGAGCAGCGAAAACACAACTGCAGGATGCTTATAGCGGCGGTAATCGATCTTCATCGCAACGACCATAGCCATCATTCCCGCAATGGCCCAGGCAAGTTGGCGAACCAGGAACGCATAGGGAGAGCCGAACCGCTCCTTGGCCATAACGGCTGAAGCGCTGAATACCATCACCAGCCCGACAAAGACCAGGACCAGGGTGACCGTGAACAGCCAACGATCGACACTGACGCGTTTCGCCATTGTTCAGAACGCCGTCACCACAGAGACGTCCTCCGACGACTCTCAGGACGGACTCCGCAATGGAGATTTTAGATTGTTAATTGTCGATTGTTGATTGGCCAACTTGATTCTGGCGGGCAGTCTGCCATCAGGTAAGTAGCGGGCCACCTCTGTCCCGTCACTTTGTCAACAATTTGCTCTCCTCGCCTGCTCGGCCAGCGTGTGCACAACCTCCTTGAAAACCCGGCCGCGGTGTTCGTAATTGTCGAACTGGTCGAAACTGGCGCAGGCGGGAGCAAGCAGGACGACATCTCCCGCTTGCGCGACCGCGGCCGCACGACGCACGGCGTCGTCCAGGGTCTCCGCGGGAACAATTTCGGCAGCGCCTTTGATGTGCGACTCGATCTTCTCCGCTGCCGCACCAATCGTGTAAACCCGCTTCACGCGCTCCCTCAGCAGGTCATTGAGTACGCTGTAGTCGCTGCCCTTATCTTTGCCCCCTAGAATCAGGTGAATGTTAGCTGGAAAGGATTCCAGGGCTTTGATCGTGGCGTCCACATTTGTAGCTTTGGAATCGTTGTAATAATCGACACCGCGGATGGTGGCCACGTACTCCAGTCGATGCTCAACTGCCTTGAACTGCTGGACCGCCCTGCGAATCTGTTCCGGTTTGACACCCATGAGCGCCCCTACACAAATAGCAGCGAGGACGTTCTCAACATTGTGCGCGCCCTTTAAGGGGATTTCGGACACCAGCATGATTTCGCGCTTGCCCTCAGCATCCCGGAAACCGACCCTGCCATCGCGCACGGATGCGCCTGGTTGTACTTCCTTCTTGCGACTGAACCAGCAAATGCGCGCTCGGATGCCCTCTGCAAGACCAACGCAGTTTGGATCGTCTGCATTCAGCACGGCAAAATCATCCGCCTGCTGGTTTTCGAAAATGCGGGCTTTGGCCCCTGCGTAAGCCTCGAACGTGCGGTGGCGATCCAGGTGGTCGGAAGTGATGTTGAGGATCACCGCCATCTTCGGGCGGAATGTCTGTATGGTCTCGAGCTGAAAGCTGGAAACTTCCAGGACGATGATGTGGTCTGGTTTCGCCCTCTCGACCAGCGAAATCGCCGGGGTGCCGATGTTCCCGCCAACTAGGGTCGGCAATCCGCCAGCCGTCAGGATCTCACCCGTAAGCGTGGTGGTGGTGGTTTTGCCATTGGAGCCGGTAATGGCAACGATCCGCCCAGCCAGAAATTGAGCCGCCAGTTCGATCTCGCCAATGATGGGCTCGCCTGATGTGCGAGCCCGCACGATCGGCAACGCGTCCATGGAGACGCCCGGGCTGACCACGATCAAGTCTTGGCCGTGGAAAGTACGCTCGCCATGTTCACCGGTTTCAACCGTGATGCCCTGGTCGAGCAGTACTGGGATCTCAGCCCGAAGCTCGTCTTCGGTCTTCGTGTCGGAAACCGTAACTCGCGCGCCCCGCAACTTCAGAAACAGCGCCGACGCCACGCCGGATTTGCCCAGTCCCACGACCAGCACGCGTTTGCCTCGTAACTCCATCATCCTAAATCTCTAGCACCAGCCTATCTCACATTCAACGCACCATACCCTTCAACCATCAACATCGATCGACAATCGACAATCAAGAATTCTTCTCCGTGTCTTTGTGGCGAAGCGTTATCTCAGCTTCAGAGTTGTTAGCGCAAACAGCGCAAACACCAGCGATGCAATCCAGAAGCGCACAATAATCTTCGACTCCGACCAGCCCAGCAATTCGAAGTGATGATGCAGCGGCGCCATCTTGAAAATGCGCTTCTTACGCAGCTTATACGAAGCCACCTGCAGGATCACGGAAATCGCCTCAATCACGAAAATGCCGCCGATAAACGGCAGCAGCAGTTCCTGCTTGATGATTACTGCTACCGTGCCGATCGCGCCACCCAGTGCCAGTGATCCAATGTCTCCCATAAACACTTCCGCGGGATGCGCGTTGTACCAGAGGAATCCAATGGCCGAACCTACCATCGCTCCGCAGAAGATCGTCAACTCGCCCACCTGGGGCATGCGCTGGAGTTCAAGATAATCGGCAAAGAGGGCGTGGCCGCTAACGTAGGTCAGGACCGCCAGCGCGCCTGCCGCGATTACAGTGCAACCGATGGCCAGCCCATCGAGCCCATCCGTGAGGTTGACCGCATTGCTCGCACCCACAATAAAAAACGCCACGAAGGCCACAAACGGCAGGAACGCCAAAGGCCAGAGGTGAGGATCGTGCAATAAAGGTTCGATCACCAGGTCCGGACGGAACTGTTTCACGAAGGGCACGAGCAGTTTGGTCGAATACAGGCCGCGTGTCTGCATGATAATCAGAGCTACCGCGATTAACACACTGGTGGCGGCCTGCAGGCCCAGCTTGGCCCGCGCAGTAAGTCCGAGGTTCCTGCGGTGAACGACTTTCAAATAATCATCGGCGAATCCAATGGCGGCGAAGGCACAAGTCGAAAGCACCGCGATCCATACAAAAGGATTCGTCAAATCGGCCCACAGCAGTGTGGGCACGACGATCGCGATTGCAATCAGCAAGCCGCCCATCGTGGGCGTGCCGGATTTCTTCTGGTGAGCTTTAGGCCCTTCCTCGCGGATGTACTGGCCTATCTGGAACTCGCGCAGCCGGCCAATCACCAGCGGACCCACGATGAGCCCGGTGAACAGCGCTGTCAAACTGGCAAAAGCGGTGCGAAAAGTCAGGTAGCGGAAAATTCTGAACGGCGGGAAATAATGGAACAGCTTTAGATAGAGCAGCCAATAAAGCAATCAGCCTCCGTCCCGACTCACGATCTCAATTCCGTGGGAACTATAGCCTGGCGCGACTGCCAAGTTTCCAGAGCGCGTTCCAGCTTTACACCGCGCGATGCTTTCAGCAGCACCACGTCGCCCGCACGGGTTTCTTGCGCCAGCCACTCGCCCGCTGTTTCCGGTGTAGGTACGAATTCGGCTCGTATCCCGGCCTGGCACGCGGCTTCGACCATCGGCTGAGCTAGACCGCGTACCCCAAGGAGAACATCAATCTTCTTCTCTGCCATGTGCCGGCCCGCGTTGCGATGCAATTCCTCGCCTGATGACCCGAGTTCCAGCATCTCACCTGCAACCACAATGTGGCGCTTTGCCGGTATGGCAGCCAGCACATCGACCATCGCATTGAGGGCTTTCGGATTGGAATTGTAGCAATCGTTGATGACCGTGATGTTGCCCAGTTGGACGACCTGCCCGCGTCTATCAGCGGGTGCCAAGGTTCTCAGCGCCTCAACCGCTTCGGAAGGTGTTAACCCGCGCTCCAGCGCGACTGCCACAGCTGCGAGGGCGTTAGAGATGTTGTGATTCCCGACCAGCGGCAATGTGGCTTTCTCGCGGCAACCATCAACGACCAGATCGAACTCTGAGCCGAGAGCCCCACGTTGCTCAATGTGTTCCGCCCGGATATCCGCAGGCGCTTTCAGGCCAAATCTCACGACCTTCCCTTTGAA
>Ga0099828_10003474_pt1 | contig 11027 bp, 20 predicted proteins | sample CZO8metaG_2_FD_79338 | JGI IMG/M metagenome (GOLD analysis project Ga0099828, IMG submission 79338) | Vadose zone soil microbial communities from the Eel River Critical Zone Observatory, Northern California, USA - CZOApr15con2H1.8 metaG | ecosystem: Environmental > Terrestrial > Soil > Vadose...
GAGCCGGTGACGCTGTCGAGCGTTACTGTCCTCGATCCCGCCGGAAAAGAACTCATGCGGATCGAGGGGGACGGCCTTATGGCCGCGACCCAGACCCTCTTCGCGCACACGGAGGAATTTTTCGGGCCACATGCGGGAATTGAGCGGACCCCGGCTGGAAGATGGTGAGTCGAACAACCGGGGCCCTCCCACTCGGGCTTGCAATTTTCGCGGGATCACCGCCGAGTGGTGGCGTAAAAATACGGGCACTAATGAGGATTCGTCGGTGATCTGCGTCACAGGGCGCGAAAAAGGGAGGGGTCCGCGGATTGAGCGGACCCCTCGGGCAGGGTCTTGGAAGAAAGATCACGCGAGTTTGGGGGGCGTGATCCAGCTTTTGAGTACCTCCTGAAGATGACGCCAGTTTGGCCGGATTGGGAGTCAACCCCGGCTATGGCCGTCCTTTGCCCCGCGGTCTTCGAGTGGTAACTCGCTGGCGGCGATCGGGGCCGAGCGGGCTGCCTTGGGTAGCGCAAGAAAAAGGCCCCAGCGCGATGACGTCGGGGCCAAGTTTACCGAGGCGTGGGAAGGCGGTGGGCCTATGGGCGCCTCGGATCTCAGAGCGGCAGGGCGCCGAGGAAGATGACGACTGTCGAGCAGGATCAGCGCCACGGTCACGTTGTGCAGAATGCCGATGGCCATCGGTTGTTCCTCCATGGCAAAACGGCATTTGGGCTACGAGGCGAACCGCGTGGACAGCCGATCGCGCGGATTTGGGTTTCCTGGGAAATTTCCCGGCCGGATCTGCGGCGTGAGAGTGTCTCAGCGAGGGGAGTTTACTGGGACTGGCCTTGCCACGAGTCTAGACCCTTGCAGGGTCTTGAGACTGCGTGTGTTTATAGCGCAGGCCAATTCCAACCGAGCGAACCGCCATGCCCCTCTACAGCATTCCTCGCCGCTCATTCGGTGCGCAAGGAGACGAACCCAGGCCCATAAATTGGCGTCGAGGAATGTTTCGCATCTGGCTTTCTGTTTTCCGCCGCATGGATGATGGGTTGGATCATTTATTTGATCATGTCCGGTCTTCAGGACGGTTTCAAAACGCCCGGAGATTTACTTGCAGTGCCGGTCGTACTTTTCGGGCCGCCAATTGCTCTGTTTGCCTTTGGCGTAGCCGCGGGCCGGGCATTTCGCGGGTTTGCAGACGATAGCCAACCGGGCAAATAATTCTCTCATCGGCTCGACCGCACGAATTCTCTGGCGAGGTGCCGCACGCGCGATTATCTTCTGGACCTGGTCGGCAAGTTGCCACAATGTAAATTCGCGCTCGTGCTCTTGTTCTGGGTCATCGACAGGTTCGTTCGAGACGGGCGGCTAGCGAACCTGCTCAAGATCCTAGTTGTGCTGATCTGTCTCGCGGCGATCCTCCAGCGAGTGCTCCCTCTGTTCGGAGTGGGCGGGCTGCTGTAGGCGGGTTGCGCGACCATTTATGATGCCTCGGGACGGCGGGATCATCTTCGGAGACCTGATCGGCAAGCTCGGCGCGCTCCGCAGCAATCGCCAAGTCCGACCGATCCGAGCAGTAGCACCCCCTTCTATCGCGGCTTCTAAACGGCCACACGAGTCCTCCACCGAACGTACCGCGGCGGATGGAACCCAACAGAAACGAGACGCCATGGCCTGGAATAGTGTCGCACCGAGGAAACCACGGAAGCGTCAACCGCCATCTTCAAAAGCCGAGCTTCGGGAGATGGCCGACAAGGCCGTGGCGGGCTGGACTAAACCGATCACCCGAACGCAAGCCCAGAAAACAGCCTGCCCGAGCTGCGGTCACACGGAATCAATCACGGTGCATTGGGCCAAGTGCCCCCGCTGCGGCGCTCGCATGTAAAAGCCCAAAGAAGGCTAGCGGGCCGCGGAGCGTCGGCCCTAATTCGACCCGGAATCGAGCTAATCATCCGTTCACGGGTGGCGTGTAATCTGCCATTCTGGTCGACAGGGGGAAGGGAATATGAAATCTCTCGTCGCGCTCGGCCTATTGGCCGACAGCCTCACTCTTACACCGGGCGCCGCCGGCGCTCAGGAGCGAACTGGGGACGCGGCCTTGGGTGCGCTGGCCGGTGCCGTCGTTGCCGGCCCCTTCGGTCTGGTTGCCGGCGGGGTAGTCGGCTACACGGCCGGGCCGGGCATCGCGAGCGAATGGGGGCTCAGGCACTGGCACTCTCGGCCGCGGCACAAGGTTCCGAGGAGCCAGTAGCGCGGCACGTCTGGTTCAGCGCGCAGGCCTGCACAGCGCTGGCGTCTGTTTAGCCTTTGGCCCTCGCACGCCGATTCTCGAAATGCGTTGCGCAAATGGCACAGCCGGCCGCCGACGGTCGGATCTTGAAGACGACCGGCGACGGCCTGCCTGAGTCAGGGGAACGGGGTGGCAAAGGATCGAACAACCCGCCAGACCGCGAGCCGTTGGCGGTCACAGTGGCGTCCTTCATCGGAATGAAGCTGCCAAGAGTCGGCAAATAATCGGTGCTGCACGCGCGCCTGGCCTCTGCGCCTCGGCTCCCGCCAACCCGATCTGGCCGTTAGCGGACCGGCGGCTGCGACGGCGGCGTCAGCGGCACGGGTTTGTGCGTTGGGGCAGCGGCCGGCCGCGGCGGAGAGGCTGAGATTTTATCCAGGAGCTCTTGCTGCGCCGCCCGCAGCTTGGTGATCTCGTTTGTCATCTGGTCCTGGGCGGCGGCGAACTGATCGACGCTTTGTCGCATCGCGCCGATACCGAGCAACATCGCCTTGAGTTGCTGCTGATCGGGAGAAGGGGCGGCGGACGCGACCATATTTGGTGGAGTCTGCACGGATGCCGACTGCGGTGCCAACCAGCTAAGTTGCGGAGAAGAGTTCGCGATCATCTCTCTGGCCGTATCGCCGTAGGATTGCCAAGCCAACGTGGCAGCGACACCGATGCAAAACGTGAACAGGAAACGGGCGAGGGCGCGCGAGGCTCGCTTACGGCGTGACGGCCGAATGCTCGGCAAGTTGTCGTTTTTCGAGTCGGCCCAGCGAGAAGTCTCGTCCATCAACGGCTCGGTGCCCCACAAGCTTGTGGACGCGTCAGATCGTGAGTGGCTCAGCTTGGAATTCATCGGCATCCCCCTTCGGCTGGCGACGTTCCTCATCATGGAACTAGAGCAAGGCCGGAAGAGAGCGGCCGTGGGGCAAAAAATTGGGTGCTTTGCGGCCTTTGCGGGTCTCTGTGTCTATCTCCCTCGCCACGATCGCATTCACGACCCCAAGCGCAGCGCAAAGCGTGCCCAACCGATAGACGGGCGAGCCGGTGGGACTGAGAGAGTTGGGTCCCTGGCGATTAGGCGGACCTGGCGACTTTGGCGGGGACAGACGTGCTCTAGCTTGTCTTGGTCGTCGGCTAGGTGCAAGAAAAGCGCATCCTTCAGATATTTTCCACCAACGGCGCTGCTTAGCTCGCCGAACATTGGCCTACAACACAATGGGAGACTTGCAAATGAATGAGGTGGCAATCCGAAGAAGCAAGCCGGTGCTCGCGAGATTGCCTGCGGCGGTGATAGCGTGCGCATGGGCAGAAGATCTCAAGCGTCCGCACTAAGTCCGCTCTTCGTGCGCCAACGTTCGTTTCCCTTCACCACCGGAAAATGGCTCGCCGCGCGATGCGCGCCATGGTGTAGGGATGCGTAAGAGCGGTAGTGATGCGGCCGAGCGCGCGCTCCGGCTCGTGAAACAGCCCGAGCTGCCGCAGCACCATGGCGCGGTCGTAGTAGATCCGCTCACGCGCCAGATGGTCGGCCTTGTCGAAGGTGAAGATGCCGCATAGCGGAAATTGGAGTCGGGCGCCGGTAGGCGGAAGTCCGCGCCACGTGCCCAGGTGCCGTCCTCGGATGATCACCTCCAGCACGACGGCGGTTTCGCCGACATGCCGGTGCTGAACGTCGATCTGCAGATCGGGGATGGCCTCCAGGAGTCCTTGGTAGAATCCGCGAACTTCGTCGCGACCCGCATAATGAAGCTCCCACGGCTCGTCGTCGTAGCGCGCCGCTGCCCCAAAGGTCCGCATGATGCCTTCAAGATCGTGCTGGTTTTCCAGCTTCACATGCTCCTCGACCAGTCGCAGATGAGCGTCCATCACTATAATGCCTCCACGTTAGACGTCGGGCAGCACCAACAGCGGTACGGGTACACACAGGTTGTCATTGACCGGTGGGGCAAGCAACCAAAAGCCCTCGATACCTCGTTCGCTTGTCCGCTAATGGGATGGTCCGGCCGTGCTCCTGCCCCACCGGCGAGCGAACCTTGCCGGGGCGCCAAAGTCAAGGAGCACGTCATGTCTCAACAACTCAGCGCGACGATCGCCGTGATTGGTATCGATATCGGTAAGAACTCTTTCCACGTTGTGGGTCTCGATGAGGAGGCCGTCAAGAATTCGAATTGCACAGCCATCCTTCGGCTTGCAAGGCATCCGCAAGACGTGCCGTCGCAACCTCAACAGCTCGCCCCGTCCTGATCTCAGCTGCCGTGATCAACAAGTCCTTGGCTTCTCGCCACCCGGTTTGAAACCGCAATGTCTCCGGAAGATGCTCGTCGATCATGTCGATCGCGTCTCCGAGCGTCTGAATAATTGGCGGCAGAGGACCCCGGAACGTCCTCAGCGGATACGCTAGTTGAATATCCCAGTTCACGGACGGCCTCTTCGACTCAATGTTCAATACCGTACCTATTTTTGGCCGGGGGGCCACGTCGAAGGCACCCGGCCGTGGCCGGTGGGCGATTCGCTGGTGCCCGGCAAATCGAGCATGAGTGATCCTCCCTTCAGGTGTCCTTCGCCCAATTGAGTACTTCTGTGTTGCGCGGTTAGGGGCTTTCGGAACTCGCGGGGATTTTTGAGGCTGCGTTCAGCCCGATCCGCCATATCATCGTAGGCGCGCGCCAAATCGAGGAGATTGGGTCGGCCTTCGGAGGTCTTGGTTCCGGTCGCCGCCGCGCGGCACTCTTCGGCGCTCTCCCGCCAGCGCCTGATTTTCTCCCGTTTTCGTTCGTGGGCATTAGGCCAAGCCCATTCGATAATCGACAAAGCGTGTCACGGTTCCTGCGACTATTCCCCAGCCCGATAATTTTCCCCTAAGCCACATGTGGCACAAAAAGCCGCCGGGACCTGGTCCTGGCGATGCGGGCCAATCGCCGCGAAGCGACTGGGTGGAAAATCCCGAACGGAGGCCTGATTCTCTCCAGTGGCAGCCATGCCTGGTAAGCTGCTATCCCGCGCTCGCGCGCGATTGCATTCGCGAGTCCGAACGCGTTTGTGCGCGCAACGAGTTCGACCACAGCATTGATGGCGACCTTCACAAGGAACACAATCAGCACACCAGCGACATAGACGTAAGCGATCATGAATCCCGTTGTAAGCCATGACTTGGTGAAGGACTTCACTTCAAAAATCGACCCGCACAGCCTCACTGTTAGACCTACGAGAGAATCCAGGGCGCTGAAGATTTGGCCGAACACTGATCTGTTATCGGCAGCCTGCAGAGACAGAATGACCGCGATCGCGGCCATAAGCTGAAACAGCGGAAAGTTTATGATGCGTCGTATCGGAGCGACCAGCAGCTTAATCAAACCCATGGAAACGTCTCTGAAATGAGAGTGGCGTTAACATCTTGACGCTGGACGGGTGTGGCGTGTTCACGATGCATGAAGCGATCACGTAGGGGTCTGAGTCTAAGCCGCGGATCGCTTGAGTCCATTCAGCCTAACAACTGACCCGTTTTCTCGGTTGCCAGTACCTTCGGAAATCTGGCCGACCAAGGTTTGGGACAAAAAAGGCCCGGCGCCTCGCCGTTACCACCTGGGCCCTTCCATTCCACACGCGGCTCCGCGGGCGAGCGGCTGTCACCTACGGCATTTGACCGGCTCTGCCCCACGGTGCCATCACGGTGACCTGTAGGCTCGGGACGGGGCGCGGCTTGTCGATCTGAGGCCAGCGTGTCCTGTGCCGGGTCCAGCGAGTCGACGCTGTGGGCCCGATTTACGGGGCGATTGCTTCCAGGGATTGCGGCGGGCGCCGATGCGGCTTCGAGCGGCTCTCCTCGACCTGCCGACGCTGAAACGAGTCCTGGTCTTCCGCCAACTTGGCGCACACGACCCATCTCTCAGCCATGCGTTTCCATACTGCCTTGGTTTCGCGGTCTTTCGACGCTTTGGCCATCTTTTCGCAGTCGGCTGCGTGTTTACGAAATTCCGCTGGGGTGTCCATGCTGATCTCCGATTAAAACCCTTAATTCGGAGATCGCAGGTTTGGTTCCCCAGTCCGCGAAGCCGGCAGCTGCCGACATTCGCGCCGCGGAGTGGGTCAATCTCGTCGATTCGAGCACGCGGTGACTTTGTCTGCTCGACCCCCGGGAGCTCCCCCGTCGAGTATCTGCGACCATGGCAATGATCGTGCGACTTTGCGGCGGTATAAAGTCAAAGTTCGAGCCACAATCGAGCAATATCCCAAGGCGCGCATTCGGCTGCGCAACCGTGCGCTAGTGATGCAAGAGCATTTGCCGAAGGGCTGGGGCGCAGTATAATTCGCGTTTGATACTGCCCCATTGGCGATCTGCAAACCTACTAACCATGCGGAGGACTGAGATGGCCAAGAGGACCAAAATCGGCCGGGCTGCCAACCGAACACCTGGCATCAGCATCTCAGACCCGAAGTTCTTAGACACTCCGCCTCCGTCGCTTGGAGGCGCGTGGTCAGGTTCCATCGCTCGCTTGCGCATTTACCATTCAACCGGGCTGGTCTTTGCCTACAAGGCTCCGGGTGCGAACGCAAACCAGGTTGGTGTCACGGACGATCCCAATTTGATTCGGGCGTTATTTCTGGCGCGGGATAATGGACGCTTTATTTGGGGCTATACATACGATGATGGCTCCATAGGATTTATCGATTATTGAGGAACAGTCGATTAGGCCCCATAAGCAAACCCCGGCGGAGCATGCAGGCACGCCGGGGGAGCACCGCTCGCGGAGCCTGCTTGGGAGCTAAACTAAGCCGCGCGGACGGTGCCAGTAGGGTACCACCATCGCTCGCGCTGGCAAGCCGCCGCCCAAATGAAAAAAGCCGCCCGGAGTGACCCGAGCGGCTGAGCGAGCAGCCCCAGGAGGAACAACCGGGGCCGCACCGTTCGGGGCACGCTGCCGAGAAATTACCCGAACGGCCTCAGTAGAATACAACGAAAAAGGGCGCCCCGAAAGGCGCCCCAGATTGGCCAAGCCAGTCTGTCAGATCACGGCGCCGTTGAGCAATACCCAAAGTCCCGCATTCGGCTGCGCAACCGCGCATTAGTGATGCAGGAGCACCCGCGAACGCGTCAGTAGCGTACCAGTGTCAGTGACGCTGGCAAGCCGCACTCAGCCCTATTGCATCCGGGGACCACGATCAGATCCCGTTCTCCATTTCAGCAGCCTCTCGGTTATCAATCTGGTCGATTCCATCGCGCCCTGATTTAGGCGGGTGTACTCAGCGATCTCTCGCTCGATCCTCTGGCCTTCGTTCAGCAGATAATCGCGAAGCGACTGTAGCTCGCCTATGAGCCTGTCGATTTCGGTCAGCGAAGCCCCGGAAACTCGCTGGATGGTGGAGGTGAGATGGCCTGGTGCATCGGGCTGGGTACTGGCCTCCGATTCCCTGCGCAAGTGTGCGTCAGCGCGATGAAGAATATCGCTGATGCGGTCGTTGCCTTCGGATCTAGGTTCTTGGACCCGTGCCATGGCCCCCCCATTTTCTCGAAGCTGACGATATAGACCGACTAAGGGCATCGAGAGAGTGCAACAGCTTCACCGTACCCCCAAAGATCTGGGGACGAACACCTTTTGGGTCACCCTCAGTGACCGCGCTACCCACCTTTGATGATCCAGGTGGGGGCGTGGCCCCGGCTGTTGGCACCATCTTCCAGCCGGGGCTCACTGTCCTCGCACTTCCGCGCGGAGTCGGGAATGGGGCTGTTAGGGATTAACAGACTCATGCCCGACCGTGGCATCCTTGCTAAGCTTTGTGGCGACACGGTGCGGTGATCAGGTATTTTTATGGCAGCGGTCCATGAGGCGGTTTTTCTGTTCACTGGTTGCAAAAACGTCACAGCAAGCTAGCGTGGGCAAGTCGGTTTATGTATACGCCGCTCTACGGGGAGGCCTAATCATTGAAAAAACTGTTGTTCGGTATTGCGGTTACTGCTGCCCTTGGATTCGTGTCCGGGCGGTTAGTGCTGCCGATGCGGCATCCCCAGTCGTGCTCGTAGTAGCCGGACGCTGGGATTAGGCAGCGGGTGCGTCGGAAAGCATCCCGAAACATCGGCTTGTCGGCGACCGTCTCGGCCCTAGCATTGAACGTCGCCGGCAGATCCTTGAGGGACTCCTTCCACCAGGGCGGAATGAGCTGCCAGCGCATCGGCACGACGAGCAGCCCGGCATCACCCCGAATGACCACGTCGACCGGATCGGTCGGGCAGATGTTGTAGCGCGGCCGAAGATTGGGCGCCGGCTGGGTGAGTCGATAGAGCCGGTGACTCCAATGTGTATTTTTGGGTGAAACGGCCGCACATAGGGCGGGTCTAGTCCGTGCAGCGCCCTACGGTCAACGCGAGCGCTTTGCAGAGCCAAGCCGCGCGTTCACCCGCAGAGCCATATCCATTTATTAACCACGTGCTTCATGTTAAGCGGTGTCGCCATTTCCTGTTTTGACGCCGTTAACGCAGATCAATGCAGGAGGATCGTAGGAGTTATAACTACACAGTGTGGGGGAGCGGGGGGTGACGGTAATGAGTATCTCCTCAAAGCTGCGGATTGTGGGATCAGCTACTCTAACCGGGCTCTATTTTCTTTTCCCGCCATTTTCATCTGGCGGAGCATGGGGTCAGTATCTTACCCGCTCAGAGTTCGCCCAGTCGCGAACAGCCCCACTTGCTAAATTTCGAACAGGAGGGACAAAGCACCCTGAAGCTTTTGTTCTCCAGCCTGCCCCTGTTCACCCATCAGCTCCTACTGTAGTACCCATCGCCATGCCCGTTGCGGACCCTAATTCGGCTCTGGGGAGCACCCTTGCCTCCTGTGATAAGGCCCCCGAGGGTTTCGAAGCTCTCGCCCTGCCCGGCGCAAGAGGCGAGGTTAAGCTCGACCGTTGCTATCGCGGACGCGACCATTTAGTTTGCGGTTTTAACGCGCTTTTGACGGAGGCAAGATCCCTTCTTGAAAACTACAAGAGAATTGTCGACGCGAATTATCCTGATCTGAGCAACCTCGAAGGCGTTTGCAGAATCCAATCGGACGCTCTTGCGACGGACCTGGAGGGCGCAACTGATTTCAGTGCGAAATTCAAATCGCTGAAGGCTCAGTATGACGCTCGCGTCAGCTGCGCCAGTGGCGTCCGGCAATCATTTCGAGATGTAACATTGTCCGATATGGCTAAAGCGCCCGATCTCTTGAAATCAATGATCGATACGATTGAAGGAGACATGGAGGGAGTCTCTGGCATTCAGGCGCAGGTCGCCGAACTCGCTGAGAAAATTGATGTCTCGCAGAAGGCCATGAACACGATCCAAAAGGTTCATCGCGCAATGTGCGCGAAGGACCAGCCTATGCATGCGGATTCTGAAAACCGCGCAGCCCGGTGAGGGCCACATATGGGGCCATCGAAGAGCGCGGGCATGAAGGCTGCCTTGGGCACGCTGGTGTGTGCGCTTCTGCCTTTTAGGTCCACCGCCAACTTTCGGGGCGCACTGGCGCAGTCAATGCCCCTTTGGCCCTCAATATCCTGACCCTTTTTCGCCGCACTTTCGTGGCACCTGATTCCGCGAGGGACAAGGACGGGAGGGGATGGCCTTGAGCATTCGCGACGACTATCGGCAAAACGCCACTGATTGCCTTCGATTAGCGCGCAGCGCCCCCGACCCTACTGACAGAGCCGCCCTGGTCAATATGGCCCGCACATGGAGCGGACTGGCGGAACACGCCGCGGCAATCAGTTGTCTTGCCGAGCTTGTCGCTGCGGAAGGCGGAATAAAGCCGTAACTTTTGGGAATCGGGGGGCTCCGTGGATGCGAAGGTGCTGATGCTGATCGTGCTACTCGCACCGGTGCTGATGCTGGCTGCGGGCATTTTCGTAGGCCAGCGAAACGCGGGGGACGATACAGGGAATGCAAACCCGGAGGCGAGGAAGACCGCGCACTCTGCGATGCGTCGATTTGTACGAGCCAGTATGCTGTGCGGCCTAATAATGTAGTCTTTAGCCACTTCTGGGCTCGCTTGATCGAACACAGGAGCGATGCTCGTTTGTTCGATGCGTAGACCGGTGCATAAAGACTGGCGAGGCACCCAAAGGCACTTATAGAGGCGGCGGTGGTTGCGGAAAGCTTTGCCATCAGAGGGGATGCAAGTGACTGCTAAAAACAAGGCCGTCTGGCGTGACACTTATCCGGCCAACGCAGCCCCGAGCGAATTCCACGTGAGACCCTCGATCGTATCGCGGAGCTGGTATCGCCGGGATCATCGCTCCAACGAGCGCTGTCAGCTCGGCAGTCACGCGGCCCTCTTGGTTCTTATAGGGAAGCTCAAGAATCGTGGCCCGCTCGGGTTCTCCCAGATCTCACCCACCTGGATCGGGGTGCGGTCCGGTGGGCCGTGCGGATCGGGGTGCGACATACGCGCTTTCTAAATGCGACCGTTGCGCTGTCAAGGACCCGTATGCTGGGCGGTTCTTAGTCTGGCTTTTTCGAGACGGTAATCGGGCTCCTTTAATGCGCCTCGCGGAATACCGCGATAGCTGCGGCCCGCGTCCTACTCCGCCGGCGATTGCACCTGGCAAGGGGCACCAACGAATGTCGTGTCTGGGTCAAACCCGGTCTTCCGGGTGTTTCCGCTATACGTCCGCTTAGGCGCCGCAAGCGGAACTCCCAGCGGCACAGTACGACGTCGCAATAGTGCCATTTCCGGAAATTACTGATCTCGCGACCCTGCTTCGGGACATTTGGTTTTTGCTGGGCCGAGAA
>Ga0099828_10003475_pt1 | contig 11027 bp, 10 predicted proteins | sample CZO8metaG_2_FD_79338 | JGI IMG/M metagenome (GOLD analysis project Ga0099828, IMG submission 79338) | Vadose zone soil microbial communities from the Eel River Critical Zone Observatory, Northern California, USA - CZOApr15con2H1.8 metaG | ecosystem: Environmental > Terrestrial > Soil > Vadose...
AAACAGTCAAGGCGGTGCGAACGAGCTCCCGGAAGAGCGGACGAACCATCAGGCGGTAAAAAAGAAGCAAGCGTGCCATGTCAACGCTGGAGGATTTCTTCAATTTTTCCGTCACGCAGGCGGACGACCGCATCGGCGAGGGAAGCCGCTTCGGGGCTGTGTGTGGCCAGCAGCGTGGCGGTTTTTTGCTCGCGAGTCAGGCGGCGCAAAAGTTCCAGAATAGAATTGCCGGTGACCGTATCCAGGTTGCCGGTTGGCTCATCGGCGAGGAGAACGCTGGCGGAATGGACGAGAGCGCGCGCGATGGCGACGCGCTGCATTTGACCGCCGGAGAGCTGGTGCGGATAGCGGTCACCGAGGCCGTCAAGCTCGACCCAGGCGAGACGTTCGCGAGCAGCGGCGCGAGCGTTGAGCTTGCCGGCAAGAAGCAAGGGCAATTCGATGTTTTCGAGAACTGTTAGCGTGTGCAGCAATTGGAAGGATTGAAAGATGAAGCCCACTTTTTCCCGGCGAAGCTGCGTGAGGGTGGCGTCTTTGAGAGTGGATGTGGAAATTCCCTCGAGCAAGACCTGCCCTGATGTGGGGAAGTCCATCGCCCCGGCCAGGTTCAAGAGCGTGGATTTCCCGCAGCCGCTGCGTCCGACCAGAGCGATAAATTCGCCGCGGGAGACTTCGAGCGAGAGACCATCGAGCGCACGGACGCGCTGGCCGTCGGTGAGGTAGTCCTTGACGACGTTCTGGAGAGCGATGATAGCCATAAGGCGCTAACAGGTTAACAAAAGGCTGACGGAGCGGCCGGTTTGTGGGCCGGCGCTAACGGGTGAAGACGGGATACTGCGCGCGTCAGCGTTACTCGCTGCAACGCACAGTATCCCACACTTGCGCGGAGGGCTTAACGCTTGAGGTCGTTGAGAGCTTTTTCGATCGCGGCGACAACTTCGGGAGAGTCGGGCGTCACCTCGGGCTCAAAGCGGGTGATGATGCGGCCGTCAGGACCGACCAGGAACTTGGTGAAGTTCCACTGAATCTCGCCACCGGTTTTCGGGTTGGCCGACTTGTCGGTAAGGAAGTGATAGAGCGGCGTAATGTCATCGCCCTTGACGGACACTTTCGACATCATGGGGAAAGACACTTTGTACTTCGTCGCGCAGAAAGTCTTGATCTCCTGGTTGGTGCCCGGTTCCTGGGCGCCAAAATTGTTGGCGGGGATACCGACAATTACGAAGCCTCGGTCCTTGTATTTCTCATAGATGGCCTGGAGGGCCGAGTACTGCGGAGTGAAGCCGCAGCGGCTGGCCACGTTCACGAGCATGACGACCTTTCCCTTAAACGAACCCAACGGAGTGGGCGAGCCGTCGATACTATTCAGCGTGAAGTCGAACACGTTCCTATCGGCAGCCATTACTGCGGCCGCGCAGAGTACCAGGCAAAGCAGTCCTTGCGTGAAAATCTTGGTCATATTCCCTCCGGATAGATGGTCTTGTCCAGCGCGGTAACGCAGCCGGGTTACGGGCGGCGAAGCACACTTCACCAGGACTGCCCCCCCAAGACATCAGACGCATGGGAATCATTTCTGGGTAGCGGAGAAATAAGAAAATGTTCAGGAGCACGATCTCCTGGAGACAGACCTATCAGATGCCCCGACCCGCGAAGCGCAGGCCCCGTCCATTTTATTCAGCGTGTCATTGAGACTGCTCACACCCTGTTATAGACTTCGCCAGCGCGGCGCTCCGCTCGGGAAGGAGATACAGATGCTAATGGCATCGGGGCTCGCGGTGACCCACAGGACGCTGGCCCCAGTGGACCTCGCGATCATCGGGATCTACTTCGCGCTGGTTTTCGGGATCGGTTTTTATTTTGCGAGAAGGGAGCGGACATCCGAGGATTACTTCCTTGCGAACCGAAACATCGGATGGTTCGCCATCGGGGCATCGCTATTTGTTTCCAATATTTCGACGGAGCATTTTATCGGGCTGGCGGGATCGGGCGCATCGTCGGGATTGGCGGTAGGCCATTTCGAATGGCTCGCATCGCTGATTTTGTTGCTGCTCGGCTGGGTGTTCGTTCCGTTTTATCTGCGCTCGAATGTTTTCACCATGCCGGAGTTCCTGGAGCGCAGGTTTAATCGCAGCTGTGCCACGTACCTCGCGAGCATTTCCGTCATCGCCTACATTTTCACAAAAATTTCCGTGCACTTGTACGCCGCGGCGATTGTGCTCAAGGGCGTGCTGGGTTGGAACACCATGACCGCGGCCATCATTCTGATCGTAGCGACGGGAATTTACACCATCGCCGGAGGGCTCTCGGCAGTGATCTACACGGATTTGGTGCAAACCTTGATCCTCCTGGCGGGTGCGATTGCGCTGACCTGGATTGGTCTGGAAAAGGTCGGCGGCTTCGCGGGTTTGCGCGCGGCATCACCGGCCAGCTACTTCCACATGATGCGACCGGCCTCGGACGGTGAATTCCCCTGGACGGGGATTTTCTTTGGCGCACCGATTTTGGGCATCTGGTACTGGTGCACGGACCAAGTGATCGTGCAGAGGGTGCTATCCGCGAGGGATGAAGGCCACGCCAAGGCCGGAACGATATTTGCGGGATTTCTGAAACTGCTTCCGGTGTTCGTGCTGGTGATTCCCGGCTTGATTGCGTTCGCGCTGTATCCGCAGTTGTTTCCCGTGGTTGACGGCAAAGTGACGAACGGCAACCTTGCGTACCCGGCGCTCATCGTCAATTTGCTTCCTACGGGACTCGTAGGTTTGATGATTGCGGCGCTTCTCGCGGCCCTGATGGGGGCGATGAGTTCGGTGTTTAATTCGACATCGACCATGGTCACGCTTGATTTTTACAAGAAGCTCCGCCCGAACGCGACGGAACAGCAGCTCGTTTCTTTCGGGAAAATCGCGACTGGGGTGATGGTGGTCCTCGGAGTGCTGTGGGTTCCATTCATCGACAAGCTCAGCTCGCAGCTTTGGATCTACTTGCAGAGCGTGCAGGCGTACATCAGCCCGCCGATCGCAGTGTGTTTCATATTCGGGATCCTGTGGCCGCGGGTCAATGGGCAAGGGGCGATCAGCTCCCTGCTGGTGGGATTCGTGCTGGGCGCGGTACGATTTATTTTTGAAGTGCTGGATAAATCCCACCATTATCAATCGGGAGCGCTGCGCGGATTGGTCGACATGAATTTTTTGCATTACGCCGTACTGATGTTCATTGTGTGCACAATTGTCTTGATCGGCGTGAGCATGTTGTATCCGGCGCCGGAGCGAAAAACAATCGGGGGGCTCACCTTTGCGACCGTGGATGGAAAGCTGGATACCGCGACGGTGGAAAGTCAGCGGATGGAGCGGGAAAACCGAATTGAGCATTTTGTGAATCTGGCATTTACGGGACTATTGCTGGTCACGGTGATTGGGCTTTGGATTCATTTTCGGTAGAACGAAGTGCGGAAGGCGGGTGATTATGAGCTCAAAGATACAAAGCCTGCGGCCAAATGTTTCGCGGGAAGAAGCGGTCGAACTTTTTTCACGTCGAGATGCTTCTGTATTTCTTTGGCAGGCGCGCAAAGGAACGCTTCAGCGGATAGCAGATGCGTATGTTCCCTACTGGATTTACCGTGTGCGGTATTTATTGCGGGGCGGAGCTGAGACGCGTTTGTTTGCTCTTGACGCCGTGGATGGCTCGCTCGATTTGTTCGAATTTTCCGCTCTGCCCAGACCGGAGGAGCTTATTGCGGTGGGGACGCGAAATTTTGTGCCGCAGGGTCTGACGGAAGGGCACGGGGAGAATTTGCTGCGGGAAAAGGCTCTGCGCGTGATTTTCCAGCGAGGGTTTCTTAGGTTGCGGGAGCCCCAGATGGAGATCGCCGGCCAGCCGGTGAAATTGCACATGCCGTACTGGCTGGGTTTCTATGATGGGCGGGGCGAGGTGCGCTGCCGCGTGATGGATGCCGTGCGAAGGCAAGTCGAAGGCGCTAAGGCTTCGGCGCTTTTCGAGCAGTGGCTTGCGGCGTAGCACGAACATTTCAGCGGGAAACGCGGCACAAGGTCCCCGCGGAGAAGAGATTCCAAAACGATAAAAGCGTCATTTAATTAGGGATGCGGTGATTCCACGATGATCAAGAGATGCGGATAGATTCTTTGTAGATGTGCACGCCAGGATGCCCAAAACTGCGTGGTCGTATTTGGATCCGAAATGACGTGAATTTCGTCCACGCCTGTTGATTCCGTCCACCAGATGACGTTTTGCAGCAGATAGAGAGCGACGAGGGGATTTTCCGTATCCAAAATGCGGCCCGAGCGGGGTAGCGAAGCTGGACGTTGAGAAAGGGCCCCGGTGCCGCCAGGTGCGGCGCCGAGCCATTCCGCGAGCGGGGGTTTCGCCACCCACGGATGATGGGAGCTGATGTGAAGTAATTCCAGATCGAGAGCGATCTTGATTTGTTGCTCATGCGCGGACGCGACAACGTCCTGCAAGTCCTGCAAAGAACCGCGACGCGGGTCGACGGAATAAAAATCGACAACTGCGTGATCCATACCATCGGGCTTCGCATTCCGAGTGGTTAGGTGTGCGAGGCGGACCAAGGTCATTCCCTGTTTCTTAAGCTGCGGCAAACGCTCGCGAGCCGTGCGCAGATCGCCGTCGTCGTGGAGAGGAATTTCGTTCGACGGGGGCCTCTGAAACTTTCCCTGGGTTGTTGCGCGAGCAGCCAAAGGCAACTCGAACGAGGTTGGTTCGGTGGGCGTTGTGATTCGGCAAACGGCGGTGCCCGACCGCGTCGCGGGGCCAATCTTCAGCCACACGAATAGATAATCGCCGCCGGCGGTGGCTTGCGTGCGCATCACCCGAACGGTCGGAAGGTTGCAACTCACGTGCGTAGCTTCGAGATCGTGGCCGGAAAGAAGCAGGACGACCTCAGGCGTGATACCGATCCACCAATTCGGGGGTTCCACCTTGGTGACTTCCGGCGCAGAGGAAGCCTGCTGTGGCAAGGCGGCAAGAAGTGGGGGTACACCGATCGCAAAGGAGAAAATCACGATACAAACAAGGAATCTGGGCGACCAATTGATCGATGCCCCTCGCATAGACGAGGAGCTGGTCACCGTGCACCTTCTTGTGAGTGCGCGGCGGGGGATTCGACAAAACCAAGGTTGCCGAAGGATTCGGGAACGTGGAAATTCGGCTGCGGCGTGTTCGTCGGACACCAAGCGGAATAGAAACGAGGTTCGGCCGGGCTCTCAACGCGATAGAAATTTGCACGCCAGACGGAATGGGGATCAAATCGCGCGATAAGGCTTTTCATGGGTATAGACAACTCGGCAATCCACAGCTTGTTTTTTTCGTCGATGCCTGTGCGGCGCGTAAGGCCACTTTGCAGGTCGCGTTTCTTACCGCAGGAGATGTTCAGGTCGATCCAAAAGCCATTGGGGCTGACCTCAAATTCCTTATAGCGGCGCGGAACGGAAGGGTCCGGCTGGAGGAAAGCCTCCGCGACATCGCGGTCCCAAAGAAGATCGCGGCGCCCATCGGGTTCCGAGTCCGGAAAGACCGTGATATTGCGATAGTGTGCTTGGAAGCGGATGTGAAAAGTTTCCGGGGTCCACAGCAGGCGCACTTCGGTCTCGCGAAGTGGATCGCGATTTTTGCCCTGCCAATCGGCGTCGAAGCGAATTGGCGGAGCCGTTCTCCATGCGAAAGGCGGGGGAAAACCCTGTGAGTCGGCCGCGGAGAGAAGGCGGACAGCCGTTGCTGTTGCGCTTGACATGGGATGACTCCTCCGATGTTGCCACAAGTCATTCCGAAGAGAAGAGAATTTGGGGGGCAAGATGACTTGGGAGGCACAGAGAAGCGGATTGCGCCGACCGCCGCGTGGCTGCGGCGACTCTGTGCTGCAAACTGATTGCGCACCAGAGCTTGCCGAAATCCGCAACACAACAAATCATCGTGTTAGCATGAATTTTCGTTCAACGGCAAGCGACCGGCGACGAGGCCGGTCAGCATTTCCAGGAGGGCACACATGATAGAACCGGTCAATGCCGAGGAATATTTGACACGACCTCAGAGGCGCAAGCCGGAGGATTTTGAGTTCGTCAAACTCCGCCTGGAACCTAATGTCGCGCGCATGACCCTGAACCGCCCCGAGCACAATCTGCTGAATGAAGCGATGCTACGCGAAATCGCGGACGGCATTTCTTTCGCGGGTGAGCGCGACGACATCAAACTCATCGTCCTCGACTCGGCGTGCAAGGTCTTCAGCGGCGGCATCGATATCGGCGAGTACACCTCGCAGCGGGTTTTTCAGATGATTGACGCCTTCCATGCAGCTTTTTCCAGCATGCTGGAAATCGGGAAACCGGTGTTGTGCGTGGTGAACGGCCCCGCGATTGGGGGCGGCGCGGAGCTCGCGGCCTTCGGCGATCTGGTCATTGCCACGCCGAAAGCAAAATTTGCCCAGCCGGAAATCACCATCGGAATCTTCCCGCCGCTAGCCTCCACGATCCTGCCGTACCTGGTGGGACCAAAGAAGGCGCTGGAAATTGTGTTGACCGGGGAAGCGGTGACTGCAGAGCAGGCTCACGAAATGGGTATGGTGAATCGACTCGTCCCCGAAGCGCAACTGGAGAAAACGGTAAGCGAACTGGTCGCCCGCATTTCAGGACACTCGGGCCCGGTGCTGACAATGGCGAAAAAAGCCATCCTGGGCGGCATGGGCTTGTCGTTGCGCGATGGCCTGAAGCACTCCATGAATATTTTCCTCAACGAACTTTACCGCCTCGAGGACTCGCAAGAAGGCTTGCACGCCATGGTGGAAAAGCGCAAGCCGAACTGGAAGAACCGCTAACGCCGCGGCGTGGAAGTGTTGCGCGGATTGACAGTGAAGCGCACGCGGCTTACACTCATCTTTCAATTTGCAGGCAAGGGAAGCGGGGAAGGCCGTGAAAATCGGCCGCGGTCCCGCCACTGTGATCGGCTGAAAAGCCGTAAGCCAGGCCACCCTCCCATGCCGCAGAAGCCCGTACTCTTCGCGAGAAAGAGTTCGGCGATAGCCCCGGATGCCTCGCGGGGCTTTTTCATTGTGGGCTAGCGGAACGTTTGGCAAAGGGGAGTTGTGAGGGGAAATTTACGTGCCCAGGTTCGATATGGCTCGATAGCCGCAGTGTTGATGGTCATTGCGGTTGCCGCATGGGCGCGCGCACAATCGGTCGCAGCGAGCGCTGTTGTGCCTTCCGCAGGCCGCGAAGTGGTGGATGAGGCGGGGAGAACTGTGCGGATTCCACAACCCGTGCAGCGAATTGTTTCGCTCGCGCCGAGTTTGACGGAGACTGTTTATGCGCTTGGCCTTCAGGATCGCCTCGTCGGCGACACCGACTACTGCGACTACCCGGAGGACGCGCAAAAGAAAACAAAAGTGGGCGGGGCCATCAATCCAAATCTCGAGGAAATTGCGGCGCTGCGGCCGGATCTCGTTCTCATGACAAAAAGCCTGAACCGCCTCGATACCGTGCACGCGCTGGATAGCCTGGGAATTCCTGCGTACGCGACCGATCCGCACACCGTCGAAGATATCGTCTCTTCAACCAAGCGGCTTGCAGATGTGCTTGGAGCCTCGGAAGCAGGAACCGCGCTGGGCCTCGATTTGGAGCACCAGCTGAACGAACTGAAACAGCGCCTCTCACCGTTCGCCCCGCGGCGCGTGTTTTTTATCGTTTGGCCGGAGCCGCTGATTTCCATCGGGAAGGATACCTTTATCGCCGATGCGCTTCGCTGGGCCGGGGCGGTGTCCATCGTGGACTCCGCGCAGGGCTGGCCGGAAGTAAACCTTGAGGAAGTCGTGAAACTTCAGCCGGACTACCTCGTTGTTGCCACAGGGCACGGGGAAAACCTGGCGCATGACATGGAGGCGTATTCGACCTTGCCGGGATGGCGGCTTTTAGAGGCCATGCGCAACGGGCGAGTCGCAGTGATTAGCGATGCGGTGAACCGCCCGGCCCCCCGAATTATTTCCGCGATTGAAGAACTCGCGCGGCAACTGCACCCGGAAGCTTTCGCGGAGCCGAAAGAGAAGCAAAAGATCGAAAAGGAAAGCCCGCCGAAGAGTGCTAATCGTGGCGCCGCGACGCCGTTTCAGGCAGAGGGCAATGGAATACATGTCGAAGAGGTTTGCGCATGCGCCCGCTAACGTTCCAGAATCTTTTCCTTCGCTGCCTGGCGCTTGCTACTGTGCTTTTCGTGGTGGTGGTGATCGCACTGAAGCTCGGCGCGGTGCCGGTTTCGCTCTACGGCCTCGGACGTGACCTGGTCCGGGCCCTACTTGGGCAGAGCAGCGGAATATCGAGCGACTACGGCATGATTGTGATCGACATCCGGCTGCCTCGCATTCTGCTGGGAATCGTCGTGGGTGCCTCGCTCGCCGTGGCCGGCACCAGCTTTCAAGCGCTGCTGCGGAATCCCCTGGCGGATCCCTACGTGCTCGGTGTGTCGAGCGGCGCCGCGCTTGGCGCGATCGTGGCCCTCATCGCTGAGCCTCACCTGGCAATCTCACCGGAATTCGCCGCACTGCTCACGCCGTTTGGTGCATTTCTCGGCGCCGCGGCGAGCATCGCAGCGGTTTATTTTCTCGGCCGGCGTGAAGGGCAGATTGACAGCAGCACCCTGCTTCTCGCGGGCATTATCAGCGCTTCATTTCTCTCCGCGGTCATTCTGTTTCTCATGACCACGCAGATCGGGCGCGATATGCACGGCATCGCCTTCTGGATGATGGGCGATCTGTCAACGCCATTGCAGCAGAAACTGAGGTGGGTTCTGGGCGTGGGATTTCTTGCAGCGGCGGGAGCCATTTACACCACGGCGTCGGACCTGAATATGCTGCTGGCGGGTGAGAAGGAAGCGATGCACCTCGGAGTCGATGTGCCGCGCGTGCAACTGGTGGTTTACATTGCGGCGTCTGCGTTGACGGGACTTGCCGTATCGGTCAGCGGAGCGATCGGTTACGTCGGGCTGCTCGTGCCACACGTGATGCGTTTCATATTTGGCTCCGACCATCGCATGCTGCTGCCGGCGGCGGCGTTTGGCGGGGCCATCGCCATCGTCATCGCCGATACGCTCGCGCGGACGGTCGTGGCGCCGGCCGAACTCCCGGTTGGAGTTATGACGGCGATGGCGGGCGCGCCACTGTTCATTTATTTGCTGCGCCGGAGGCTGGCATGAGCGTGCAGGCCGCAACACGCGTGGCGAACGACGCCTCACGCGTGGGCGGCGAAGTACGGCTCAGCGTCGAGCAGGTCAGCTATGCGTATTCCGCGAATCCTGCGCAAGCGCCATTATTCACGCTGGAAGCGACAAGTTTTCAGGCGCGTCCGGGAGAGATCCTGGCGATCCTCGGCCCCAATGCCAGCGGCAAATCCACTTTGCTCAAATTGATTTCGGGTGCGCTCGAGCCGCTATCGGGCCGGGTCTTGCTCAATGGCTTCCTAACGCATTCGCTTTCGCCCAAGACCCGAGCGCAGCGAATCGCCATGGTCCAGCAGGAAAGCCCGCTGTTGTTTCCATCGCGCGCGTGGGAATTTGTCTTGCAGGGGCGACACCCGTACGGGCGAGCGCTGCGTTTTGAATCTGAAGAGGACGTGATCATCGCGCGCAATGCCCTTGCGCAGGTTGGCGCCGATCATCTCAGTGACCGTTGGATGGATCAAATTTCCGGCGGCGAAAAGCAGCGTGTAATTCTGGCCAGGGCGCTGGCGCAACAGCCGCTGCTCCTGCTGCTCGACGAGCCGACGCTGCACCTCGATATTGGCGCGCAGGTTGATCTGCTTGATGCCTTGCGGCGGCTTGCCGCGGCAAACCGTTATACCGTCGTGGTGGTGACGCACGAATTGAATCTGGCCGCCGAATATGCCGACCAAGTGATCCTGCTCCAGCGCGGAAAGAGCCTGCGCATCGGCCCGCCGGCGAACGTGTATCAGCGCGAATTGCTCGAACAAGTTTTCCAGACATCGTTAAGCGTGGATCTCAGCTCTTCGGGGCGGCCGCGCGTGAACGTTTTGCCTGGAACGTGAGAAGTTTCGGACTGGCTTTATCACCCGCCACGGAATTACTTCGTGGCGCCACGTAACCCATAGCGGGCGGCAACGCCCCTCACAATCACCGTGGACTTCGTGCACGGGAAGACGGTGCGCAGATTCCGGCTCAGCCGGGTTTTGCGCAAGCAAGCCGTCGCCGCCGCGCGACTGTAAGGCGGATAAAGAAGCAGGCAGACCACTGCGGCCAATCGCTTCGTTGATCGCTTTGGGGTCAACGCGAATTCGAGGGCGACGCCGCGGGAAGGCCGCTTGCTGGCCCCGATGAAATCGGGGTCCGAAGTGCCGCCAAGCCAGGAGACCGGCGAAGTCCGCAGCCCGCGTGAAAGCCAACTGTTTTGAGGTTAGAGAGTTGGCGATTGCCAGGCCAGCCTTCAACTCCCGCGCGAGAGGGAGCGGAGGAAAAAATGAAAGCGACTATTCTTCGAACTTCTTTTCTTTTTTTCGTAGTCTTCGCAGTAAGCGTCTCCTTGCGAGCGCAAAATAACTCAAACGACGCACATCTTTCGGGAAGTCTTATCGATCTTTCCGGCTATGGCGTCGGCAGCGTCAAAGTCACCGCACAGCTCGAGAACGGCGCAAATGCTCCCGTCTGGATTGCAGCTTCGAGCACCGACGGTGAGTATCTCCTCGTTGTTCCACCGGGTCGCTACCACATTCATTTCCAACACCCGTCTTTCGTTGCCCGTGACCTCGTTCTCGACCTGGCAGCCGCCGAAAATCGCTCGCTCGACCTGCGTCTCGAAATTCAGCGCGTTTCGGAAAACGTCGTCGTCACCGCAAATGCCCAGCCCCTCGAACTCGACCACACTCCTGCGCCCGTTGATCTCATCGGCCGTCAGGAAATCGGACAGCGCCAGGCAGTTTCGCTTCCCGATCTCCTCGCGACACAAACGGGCGTCAGCCTCGCGCGAACCGGCCCCATTGGCGGCCTCGCAGACATCTTTATCG
>Ga0099828_10003476_pt1 | contig 11025 bp, 10 predicted proteins | sample CZO8metaG_2_FD_79338 | JGI IMG/M metagenome (GOLD analysis project Ga0099828, IMG submission 79338) | Vadose zone soil microbial communities from the Eel River Critical Zone Observatory, Northern California, USA - CZOApr15con2H1.8 metaG | ecosystem: Environmental > Terrestrial > Soil > Vadose...
CAGACGTATTGACACCTGAGAACGGCTTCCCTACAAAAGAGGCCTCATTCCCCGATAGCTCAGTTGGTAGAGCGGGTGACTGTTAATCACCATGTCCGTGGTTCGAGTCCACGTCGGGGAGCTTGAAAGCATAGTAATTTAGGCATCTTGATGGACTGTCTTCTTCTTCGCCCATTTCTAGTTTAGATTTGTCCCCCACCTGTCCCCCACTTTTGGGGACCAATTGGGGATGCTCCATGCGCAAGAGAAGAAGGGCGAAGCGTACTTGGGAAGGCGGCTACATCATCGCGGACGCGCGTGGTCGGGATACCTTTTACATCCGCAAGCAGTTCGACGGCCGGCGTTACGATCTCTCCACGGGCTGCCACACGCGGCGCGCGGCCATCAAACAGCTTGAGCGGTTCGAAGCGAACCCAAGCGGGTACCAGCGACAAGGGGAAGCCCCCGCAAAGCCGCTTCCACTCGATGAGGAACTCGCAGCGGAATTTCTTTCCTGGTGCCGCGACGTGAAGGGCAACAGCCAAGGTTGGCTGCGCAAACAGCGCGTCTACGTCTCGTGGTGGGCTGGGCAATTGAAGGGCTGCGATCTCCGACGAGTCATTTTGACAGACCACATCAAGCCCGCTCTGAAGAAAGCGAGTGCAACCGGTCATCGGATAGCGACTCTCAAGGCAATCTACTCGTGGCTGCGAAAGGAGAAACACCTACTAACGGTGGCAGAGGATCCGACCTTCCAGACCTTAGCCGTACCGCAGGCAAAACCTGCCCAGTGGAAAAAGCCGAAGGCGATCCTTCGCAATCACTACCTTCTGGCTCGCGAACATCTTGCGCCCAACTGGCGAGATCCCATGGACGTGCAGGCGGGAACAGGATGGCACGTCACGGAGGTTCAGCGATTCGCAGAGGGTGGCTCTGCTGAACCTGTGCCTCGAGGCAGCACTCGGGGCGTTGCTGGGGTTCTGATATGCCCGCAGACAAAGGGTGGAGAGATGTTGCGCACGGCGGTGAGTGCCGGAGTGTTTGAGGCCGGGAAGAGATTGCTGGATCGCGGAAGTCTCTCGATTGAGAAATACGGCCTCGCCGTGAAGGCAGCTTGTAGGGCGGCAAGAATTCCTCTGTTCACGCCAGGGCGATTTCGTCATTCCGTGGCGACCTGGGCGATCAACAACGGTGCGGACCCGGCGAGCGTTGCCGCATTTCTGAATCATAAAAGCCCTCGCACCACGATGCGTTTCTACGCTACACACGCTACTCCCAAGAAAGTGCCGACTCTGGTCTAGGATCTCGCTGCTCGAGTGACTCCCCGGGTAGGCGATAGGAGCGAGAATGACCTTCGAAGAGACCTTGAGCATGCTCCTGGAAGCGAAGCTGGCGCCGTTGCGCACGGACCTACGCGCCGTCGCTAAGGCGATCGAGTCAATGCAGCGGACCCTTCCACCGGTTCTTGTCCCAGTCCGCGAAGCTGCGCAGATGCTAGGTGTAAGCGAGGGGACCGTTCGTCGGCACATCAGGGACCACCGCCTTCCCGTCAGGCGAATTGGCCGCTCGGTGCGCGTGGACATGAGCGCTCTTCGGCCATTGACTGACGAGGAGGTGGCCGAGCAGGCTTACTTGGCGAGGACACAGATACCCAGGTCGCGGACCTTGCGCGTCACACCGGGCCAGCTGGGCAAGGCACCAGTCGAGGCCGCCAGCAGAGGCTCTCGGTGAGCACACGCACAAGAAAATCTGGCTGCCATCCTACATCAGGGGCTCGCTAGGGGTTTCTTGCCATGAACTCACGAACGCCTTGAATCATCCTCTGCACTTCTCCTTGCGAACGGTTGAAAGTCCCAGGTGAGTGCGCGGCGTCGTTACGAAAGCCGCCCCAGCCGATCACCAGCTTGCTGTCGGTGGGCGAGTAGACCTGCGCGCCGCTACTGCGCGCTTGGGCGATAGCACCGTCGTACTTGAAAATCGAACCATCGCCGCTCCAACTTAGATGATGTTTTTTGCAAAGGTGGAGGAGATGCATCTCAAGCGCACCGCCAGCAACGACCGCTGCGGCAGCTAGATACTTTTCATTGGTTAAAACAACTGCCTGATCAAGGAGTTCGTTGGTCGATTCGGCGCGAATCCCTTCAACGAGCGTTGACAGACGCCCCGCCTTTAGCAGGCCCAGAGCTGATTGGAATACCCCACGGGTGCCCTCAACTGCGTATTCCGGCGATGCCGATCAGTGATTCCAGCCGAAGCCGATCACCGATTCCAGGCCATGCCGATCACTCGGCCGGCGACGCTGGCACCGGCTATTTCGCCGGCTTCTTTCCGTTCGTCAAGCCCTCCTTTTTCCGAATCGACTCACCGCCCAGTTTGATGCGGTGAGCATTGTGGACAATGCGATCGCAGATTGCGTCTGCAATGGTGGCGTCGGCGATGGCAGCGTGCCAGTCATCGGGGTTGAGTTGGCTGGTGACGATGGTCGAGGCGAGCTTGTATCGGTCCTCAACTATCTCGAGCAGGTCGCGCCGCTGCGCAGCGGTGAGCGGCTCGATGCCGAAATCATCGAGGATGAGCACCTGCGCCTTGGCCAGTCTGCGCAAGAGATTCGGGTGCGTTCCGTCTGCGCGCGCTTGCGTCATTTCGTCGAAGAGCCGGGAGCAGCGGCGGTAGACGACGGAGAATCCGTCGCGGCATGCCTTCTGCCCGAGCGCACAGGCCAGCCAGCTCTTCCCGACGCCGGTCGGTCCAGCGAGGATGATGTTCTGATGGCTCTGCACCCAATGGGAGGAGGCGAGGTCGAGCATCACCGGCTTGGAGAGGCCACGCGCGTGCGTGTAGTCAATGTCTTCGATGCAGGCCGGCTGTTTGAGCTTGGCGTTCTTCAGTCGAAGCTCGAGCTTCCGATTTTCTCGGTAGAGCCACTCCGCGTCGGTGAGCAGCCCAACCAAGTCCGCCGGCGCCAGTGCCTTGTCCTTGGGTTGGTCCAGCCAAGCCCGAAAAGCCCGGGCCATGCCGAAGAGCTTCATCCCGTTTAGCTTCTCCAATGTCTGTTCAATCAGCACTGTCTCTCCTTTCGGCAGCATCGCTGCCTTGCTTTGAGCCTCTTGGTTTTTTGCGCCGAAAAGCGGGAAGCGCTTTGAGGCGCGCTCTGGGCGCTGCCGAGGCAGTGGGCGGCGTCCAGCGGTACGTCACTGAAGCGGCGAAAATCGCCAACTTCGTTTCGGCCGAAGACGCGAGAAGAGGTGCGAATCGTCGCTGACACACTCGCGGGAGGGGGTAGCCCAAGTACTCCTGGGGTGGCGATCGTCGTTCCTGAGCCAAATACGGCCGCCGGAAATTCGTGCCAATTACACAAAAACACGTTTTCGACTGCAGACGATGTTTTATTTGGCATTGCCTTCCCCCAAGCTGCCTCAGTGGTAGTAGCCCGAGCCGCGGACGTTGCCGTGGAGCGGCAAGGATGTTTGTCGGTCTTCAATTTCCACCGCTTCGCGATCCAGGTTGTTTTTGAGGATTGCGGCGACGCTCTTGTAGGAGCAGGCCCGCATCCGAAGCGCCCTGGCGCACGCCGCTTCAATCCGCTCGTCCTCGTAGTGGCGGCTTAGGTGAAGAATGCCCAGACAGGCCTTGAAGCCCTGCTGCGGGTGCGCCCGCTGGCGCATAATTTCTTCCACCAGCTTCGCCGTGGCCGGGCCGGTCTTCTTCGCCCAATTCACCAACCGCACCGGTGTCCACTGCGCCTGTGCTTGGTGCGCCTTGGGCATGTGCTCCGGCTTGGTGAGGTACTTCTCTGTCCCGTAGCTGCGCGCGTGCGAGGTGATGCGGCGGCCCTTGAAAAAGAGCTCGATGGTCGTCTCGGTGGCGCGCAAGTCCAACCGCTCGCCCACCAGCTGGTAGGGCGCGCTGTAGAAATGCTCGTCGAATTCGACGTGGTAATCGATGTAGAGCTTCGGTCGGCTCCAGCGAGCAAACTCGTAGCGCCGCGCTGGCAGCGCCTTGAGCGCGGCGCGCTCCAGGTCCTCGAAGACTTGTCGGCGGGACTTCTGCAGCTTTTTCATCGGCCGGTTGTTCAGCTTCTCCCCCAGGGGCTTCACTGCTTCGCGCAGCTCCTCCAGCGAGAAGAAGGTTCGGTTGCGCAGCGCCGCCAAAATCCACCGCTCTGCCAAAAGCACGGCCTGTTCCGCTTTCGCCTTGTCTTTCGGCTTGCGCACCCTGGCGGGGATGACTGCGGCTTGGTAGTGGCGGGCCAGCTCGGCGTAGGTGGGGTTCAATTCCGGCTCGTACCGGTCCGGGCTTTTCACTCCGCTTTTCAAATTGTCCGGCACCCAGATTTCAGCGACGCCGCCGAAATATTCGAGCGCTCGGACATGACAGCTCGTCCAGGTCAGCAGGTCCTCCGAGAGGACGGGCTCGACGTAGGTTAAATTGCTGGCGCCGAGCACGGCGATGAATAGCTTCGCCACGGTGCATACGCCGGTGAGCGGATCGACGATGTCGATGCCGTCGCCGCTGAAGTCGATGAACATCTTCTCGCCAGCGCGGTGGGTCTGGCGCATCGAAACCGTCACCGTCTCCGCAAAGCGCGCGTACTTGTCGCAAAACTGGCTGTACTGGAGACCGTCCGGGTGCTCCGACTTGTACTCCTCCCAGAGCAGCGCCTTGGTGACGTGTTTCTTGCGCAGCTCGAGATGGATGCGCGCCCAGTCCGGCTCCGGCCTACTCGCTGCCGGCCGCCCTGGGTTGGCAAACAGGAGCCCCTCCAGCGCCGCGTCGTCGCCCAGCTCGGGCGGCAGCGGCCAAGTAAGCCCGGCGGCTCTGGCTCGCCACACATAGCCGCTCACGGTGCTTGAGGAAACCTCGCAGCTGCGCGAAATCGCCCGCGGCCCCAGCCCGATCGCCAAGCTCAGTCTCAGTACTTCTCTCAGCTTCCGCATGGACAGCCTCTCTGCCGACAACGTCCACCTCCTTTTCGGGAGGAGGCGTGGTCGACCGTCTGTCCAGCGTCGTCAAAAATCCGGCTTCAGCAGCTCATTGCTACAGCGCTGTTCCGCCCTGATCGATCAGACCGTGTGCAACCGGAATGAGTGATCGGCATGCTCCGGAATCGGTGATCGGCTTGCGCCGGAATCACTGATCGGCATCGCCCGGAGCACGCACTCAACAACAGATGAACTGGAAAGTACTTGGGAGTTTCCGCCACTGGTGGAGACAATGGCGCGCCACGATTTCAAAACGGCATGTGCATCCGGGAAGACGGCTTCGAGGGCAGACTGTGCTTCTGTTATCCACCTGATTGCCTCGGTGTCATCGTAGTCGTAAGCGGGTCGATTGCTCATCATATAGGTGCCACTTTGTACTCGAGCAATCTGCTTAGCTTCGATCTGTTCGAACCACGTTATGGCCTCGTTGGCAGTCATTTAATTCCCACTCCAGTCCCGCGGGGTTTCATGAACTAAGGAGGGATGCCCCTTCTCTCGCCAGGCTGACTCTCGCCAATGTTGCCGAAGTGCAGGCTTGCTTGTCCAGAATCAGGACGATTGAGCAGTGAAGGGCGGTCTCCTTGAACTTCCACTCTGAACAGAGTCGGCGCGAACACCGTTGGAAGTCAGTCCGGCAGTGTCCGGTACGGATCCGAACCTCGGGAAGAACTCCGAGCCACCGGAGTGGATGGCGTTCCACGAGGGAGAGCGGGACGCTACTGCGTCGACCCGAGACTAGAAGCGGTCTCATAAATAGCGGACGAGAATGAGGATGCACGCAAAGTGTAGAAATCCGAGAAAGTTTTCTGGATGGTATTCGTAGCGAGTAACGAGGCGGCGGAAATTGTGAAGCCAAGCAAAGAGTCGTTCCACGCGCCAACGTCGTTTGCGTCGCCGAAGTGGTCTTCCATCCTGAGTGATGACTTTTCGGCCTTTTCGGTGTGGGGCAATCAGCTCAACCCCTCGCTCCTGCCAGAGTCGCTCGTCGAGTCGATCGCTGTCATAGGCTTTGTCGCCAATGAGCCGGTCCGGCAGTTCATCGATGAAGCTCTGGTCAAGCGTCTTTTCGATGAGCCGGACTTCGTGGGGCGAAGCATTCTCAATGCCGACGGCGAGAGGAAGACCAGTGCCGTCTGTAACTGCCATGACCTTGGTCCCTTTACCGCGCTTCGTCTTACCAACTCCAAGGCCCCCTTTTTTGCCCCTGAGAAGGAGCCGTCGACGAATCCTTCCTCCAAATCCAACTTGCCTCGCGCCAGAAGGTCCTGAGCCAATGCACGGACAATTCTCCTCCACGTTCCATCTCGAGACCATTGCTGAAACCATCGATGGCAAGTCTGGTAAGGCGGATATTCTCGAGGCAGGTGTTTCCACTGGGCTCCGGTCCTTAGAATCCAAAGAATCCCATCCAGCACAAGTCTTGGATTGCTCCAGGGCCGCCCTCTCCGGTCCGGGCGCACCGGAAGAGGCGGCAAGAGCGGTGCCAGCACTTCCCATTGCTTGTCTGTCAAGTGCATGGCGAGCGTAGATCATGGACTCGCCACTCCGTCGATCTTTCGTCTTACCTTGCGGAAACCGATCGAAGTTCCGCTATTTACGAGACCCATTTATGAGACCGCTTCTAGTGAAGTTCGTTGATCTAAGTTGGCGACCAAATTCGTGCGTCTTTGTTCATGAGGAAAATTGCGACGGCGGCCGGAGGTCAGATAACACTGCCCGGCGTTTTCGCTCGATGAGCGTTTGACAAAGGACTCGGATAGAAAAGGGCGACGTGAACGACGTTCACATGGCCGAATAGTGCCCATTCTCGTTGGTGGCGGACCGGCGAGGACACTGGCTGAGTTTGAGTCCTTTGTCCGCTCCGAACTAGCTAAGGCTAATTTACCACCTCTCACGCTCGCTCTCGGACTCGCAGATCTGGGACCGACCCTGACTATAGGAGACCTGCAATCAGTGCGTGGCCCGACCGTGATTGGCATTGCCACGGCCCTTCACATCGCGCTCAATGCGATCACAGAGAATTACCCACTAATTCCCACGGAGGACCGCCCATTCAGGACAAACGTCGACGCTGCGGTAAAGACGGCGAGTGAGGCTGAGGGAGTAATTCCGGACGACTTAGCTCAAGCTCAGCGGACAAACGCTGGGGACCTCGCGAGTCATCGGGCAGTGTTGGCAGCCGCGCGGCGGGCCTTGGTGTCCAACCTCTGTGAGGGCTACGCGTACCAAAGTAGCATTGTCTACCGCGTCGCGAACACGTTGGTGCTTTTGGGACTCAAATCTTTTAGGGGATTGGCGGCCTCTTCGGACGAAGTGGATAGTCTGTTCAACGAATTTGTCGGGCTTCGAGCGTATGATTATGTGCTTACACTTTTCGCATTGTGGAGCTTGGCTGTAAAAGGCTCTGCGCTTGATTCACGATTCTTTCTCTCAGAGGGGCCACGGCGAAACGAACTGATCGTGCCGGTGGGATCGGTCATTGAGGAATTGGCGAGGGATTTTGACAAGTACCGACTATTCGAGGACCTACCACAAGCGGAAAGTTACACAGGGAAGGCACGCGCATGTGCTTTCTTCTCGCGCTGGCCGCTAATTCGTCTCAACGAACATCAGTTCATCTTTTTTGCTCACCCATTTTTCAAGATCCAAATCGCCAGCAAGTCTGTAACAAAAGCATTGGCCCTCGCTCGAAAGCGCGAGCGAGGCGAACCCAGGACCGCGTTTAGTCAATGGCTTGGTGGAAGATTAGAAGCGTTCTTTTCGGAGCTGTGCGAACTTTGGCGTCCGGGCGAGCATTTCCCTGAGTACGAGTACATTCAAGGGCAAAAAAGTCCAGATCAGATCGTATTTGAGCGACATGGCTCTAAAGAAGTGGCTTGCCTCTTTCAGCTCAAGGCCAAGATGCTAACGGAAGCGGCGCACTTTGGCAGCAGCGACGAGAGCGTCCGGCGAGACTTGGCGGGAGCATTCTCGGAGACTTTGTACAAAACGATCCAGTTTATAGTCCGAGCAGAAGCAGCCGCGCGTAACGAACGGTTAAAGCCCGAGAACGCGGCTCTTACTCGGCGAATCCTGGGATGTGAACGCTTTTGTATGATTGGCATCGTTCCAGACATGCCCTCCGTTTTCACATTTCGCGATATGCGCGAGATCTTGCTGGAGGAGGTGGAAAGCCACCTGGAACCGGGGGAGCGCGAGTGGTTCAGGCAGCACTTCGTACGCAAGTGCGTTTGGCACGTCATGGAGCTGGAAGAATTCGAGCGGTTCTTGTCCATCCCTCAAGGCGAGCGACAAATCTACAAACGCATCACAGGATACCTTCGCGAAGCCGACCCTGCCGGAGATATAATAAAAAGGGGTCTGCTCCCGAGCAATTTCCGAAGCTATCTAATCCGAAAATTTGGCCGTTACGATGCGGCTACGAACGAACGCCGTCTTGACTTGTACGTTCCTGAGCTACGCGAGTTGTTCAACGAGTTTGCGGCAGATGCCCGCAAGTACTTTTCAACGAAAGCAACGTCACCGGGAACCTGAGCCAGACCCCTTAAGGGCCCTTACGCGTACGCCGCGGGCACAGCACAGGGATGGGCGTACGCGCCCATCAAAGGTAGGCTCGGGCCGACCCTCAATGCCGGTTCCTGCTCTGGCTCTAGCATTGCTTTTTGGAATACTGCGCGGCTGTAACATGGTGTTCATGAACCCCGACCGAGAAGATTCGGGCTGCGCTCGATCAGCTCGCGAAGCGCAAACCTGCCTTGTATGAAGGATCGGGCCTTAGCTCGGGCATTTTTCGCGCTCGGCTCCCTGGCGTCAACTACTTCTTCGGGTCGGGAGAAGTAATTGTCGCCGAGCACTCGGCTGATGTCTGGGAGATCTTCTTCGTCCACTCCCCTCTGCATTCCACTTGGATGACTGCATGGCTGGGGTTGAAGCCCGATTCTAAATCGCCTTGCCATCGTGCTTGACATCCGACGGAAAATCGAATGTGTTCGTCCTTGCCGCTGGCGCCGCGCGGTCGTCGTCCTTGCAAGGATCCAACGCCAACGTTCGCTGGGCTTCAATCTGGTCTAGGCCATCGAAGTAAAGTTTGCGTGGCCAAGGGGGAAGTCATGGGCGCTCGTGTCGGGGCCATCACCACGCTAGGGGGCATCACCACGCTAATCGTTATCGGCGCATTGGGCGTGGCAGCCATCTTTCAATCCGGTTGCCCCAAGAAGAATGCGCCCACACTACCCAAGCAACCGTGCTCTTCGCAAAAGCAGGGACCCAACCTAGTCCAGACGGTCGCTGCCAAGGCCACCGTCGGCACGAGCATGTTCACGTTGGACGTCAAAGTAGCCACCAACATATCGCAGGCCACCACCGGTGGCGGCACCATGGACAGTCACATGGTCGTGAGGCGCAACATGGCGCTCGCGTTCCAAGCCGACACCAGGACTACCCCTCAAGGTGCCCTTCAAAGTCGGGTGCTCCTCGCCGACGGATTTCATGGCATGAAGGAGATCTCGCTGACGAGTGCCGACCGTGTAACGCTCCAGGGGACGATCGACGGGCGGGCGATCGCGCCGCAGCCGATCAACGCCAAGCCGGAGTCGATGAAATTCTCCGACGGCAGCCCGATTCCAGCCGTGACCATCGACGCTGACCTGAAACAGGCGCTTCCCTTGCTCGTGCAATCGGCCCAACAATCCCTCGATTGCGCGCCCGTGTCAGCAGCGACGCCGCCGCCGCCCGGCGGTGGTGGCGGCGGCGATCCTCCGGGCCATCATTCCGACACGATCGCATCCGCCGGATGCATCGGATGCCTCGAAGCCTGTCACGTGGCCGAGGGTGGATGTATCACGGCGGGCGCCGTCGCTGCCCTTGCCTGCTTTGCCGCCTATGGTGCCTGTTTGGCCGCCAGCATACTCTCGTGCGCGGGTGGCGCTTTCGTGTGCGCTCAGGACATCTGTCACGTCCCCTACCTCGGCGGGGGCGGCGGCGGTCCTTGCTGCTCCGTTCTTTGCGACCCAAACTCGTGCTGCAACCCAGGCGAGACGTGCGTCACTGCTGCCCAAGGTCCCGTTCTTTGCTGCTCACCGGGTCTCACAGCATGCCCTCCAGGAAATTGCTGCGGCCAGGGCGAAACGTGCATGGGCAACGGCTCCTGCTGCCTTGCAGGACAGGTGACGTGCAACAATAACAGCGTCTGCTGCGACGTGGGACAGGTTTGCAAAGACGGCGTTTGTTGCACGTCTGGACATAACGTGTGCAACGGGGTGTGCTGTCCACACAACAACGATATTTGCAATCCGAATACGCAGACCTGCTGTCCGTCCGGTTCGGTTTGCGGCAACAACTGCTGCAGTGGATTCGATGAAGTATGCGTGAACAGCAGTACCGGCACGTGCTGCGCCAAGGCGCACAAGTGTGGAGCCTTCTGCTGCGGGGCAGGTGAGAGCTGTGTCGATCCGATCCATGGCACGTGCAGCGCCTGTAGCAATTGCACCGGGCCGGGGCAGGAATGCTGCTTCTCTCAATGCTGCACGTTCCCCATGGTTTGCGACCCGGACCTGAAGACCTGCGTGGCCGCGCCTCAGTAACCTGCCTGGTTCTACTCTCCACGATGAGCGGAGTTCGTCTACGCCCTGACCGCCGCTGTCGTTGACCGAAACTCGATCCCGGGCTGTGTTTCGCCATTATCGGTCTGCGCCATGGAACAGACGGCGCGCGGCAGATCTCGGTAGCGGACAGTCTGGCGCAGTTGATTGGGCGCGGTGATCCTCCGGGTCTTTTGGAGGGCTACCAGCGTGACGGACGACGACAAGGGACGATGGAGCAGACTGGTTTCAGATTGGGAAAGCACGGACCTGTCACAACCAGAATTCGCGAGAGAGCGGGGCGTTAGTGTTCATGCTTTTCGCTATTGGCTCTATCGCCTTCGTAGCGAGGCAAAGGCGCCTATTATTTCGCAGCCGGAAAAGCAAAATGCTTCGGCGCCGCCGACCTCAAAAGAAGACTTGCGTTTACTTCCGGTTCGCGCGGTAGCCTCCGCGCCGAAGGCGCGGCAGCCAATGGCCAGCAG
>Ga0099828_10003477_pt1 | contig 11024 bp, 12 predicted proteins | sample CZO8metaG_2_FD_79338 | JGI IMG/M metagenome (GOLD analysis project Ga0099828, IMG submission 79338) | Vadose zone soil microbial communities from the Eel River Critical Zone Observatory, Northern California, USA - CZOApr15con2H1.8 metaG | ecosystem: Environmental > Terrestrial > Soil > Vadose...
TGATTGCGGTGAACACTCCGCACACCGCACGGGATCGCCCGTGTGTGGCCCCAGCCGGGCAAGGAACCGCTCTCTGATATTGACCGCGCTGTTCTCATCACGGTCCATCACCAAGCCACAGTTCTCATTGGAACAGCGATACGTCCGTTTCCATAAGGGCATGTCCTGCTTGTGCTTGCACGCACTGCACATTTTCGTCGTATCGCGTTCACTGATGATATACAGTTCTTTCCCAAAGCGCACACACTTGTACTCAAGCATGTGGACAAAGCCGTAGAGACCCCAGTCATTATATACCATGCGGTTGCGGATGCGCCGCTTGGTGTGCTCTTTGGGGGTCTCTTCCTCATGGTTCTTCTTCATGACCATCTGCCTCTGGGACAAATCGCCAATGACAACAGCTCTTTCAGCCAGTTTGCCAGCGATGAGATGAGATGCTTTGTGCAGACAGTCGCGGTGTTTGTTGCGCTTCTTTTCTGACACCCGCTTGTACACCTTGGAGAGATGGATGTAGCGGCGCGATTTCTTCTTGCAACGGTCGCGCTTGGAGCGTATCTTGTCCAGTTGTTTGTTGTAGGAGCGGTAGCCCTTGAAGCCGCCGATGTGGTAAAAGCGGCCCTGGTCGGTAACGCCTACGGCTAAGGTCTTGACGCCTAAGTCGAAGGCTACGGTGCCGTTGTCACGCAAGGGGCGTTGTTTGCGCTTCTTGCGTGTGTTGTCCTTGGAGTCCTGGTCCTGGTGTTGCTCTGCATCATCGTAGACAAACGAACAATAGTAGTTGCCTCGCGCATCTCTGGATACCGCCACTTCACGAAAATGCTCGGGCGGCGTCTCAGTGAGATGGGCGACAATGTTGGGGTCGCGTTTGGGACCCCAACTGCTACCGCCGCCTGTGGGTAAGATGATGGTATTGCCTTGTACTTCCAGGTACATTGCCGGGTAACAGAGGGTGAAGAACTCATGACGCGGCTTAAACCGGGGAAACCCTGGTTTCTTCTCCCCTGCTTTTACTCGCTGAAAGAAGGCTTGCATGGCCTTGTCCAGGCGGAAGTAGACTTCGGCTAGGAGCTTACCGTAGACGGCATTGATCTCTGGATCATACATTCGACTCTCTGCAAGCGTCTTCTTGGCCTTTCGCCATCCAGGCCAGTGTTCTCCATTGCGTAGACGTGCCACCCACCAATTGTACAAGCCCCGAGATTTGCCCTGCATGAATTCCAGGATCGCGGCATCTTGCTTGCTGACTTCAATCTTGATCTTTTGACTCAGTAACATGCTTCACCTCCTCAAAAACGTTGGGCCTGTCTGTTCATTCCATCTGAGCAAGAACGAGACGGAAACTCTTGAATGCGCAGATCGGGCGGGAACTCGGTGATGTCTTCCCCTTTCCAGTTGTGCAAGTGGTGGTCTCTGGCATACACGCTGCCCAACTGCTTCATGAAAAAGGCGACATGGTACAGCTTGCAGGCATCGCGCAACCTGCGCGCCCATGATAGCTGCATGGGTCGATGCTGCACTCCGCTATAGCCTCCGCAAATCACCCAGGTGATCTTGCCAGGCTGCAACCAGTGATCCAAGGTGATCTCTTCAACCAGGGGTTCACACGACAGGAAGCGCACCGGCGCAGGCAGATCAAGCAGATACCCGATGCGCTTTGTTGCCGCGCTCTGCGTGCCGACTGAGGTGCCGATCCACACCTGGGGCGGCCACTGCTGGACCCAGGTTTGCGGAACCAGCATTTGGATGAACTTGGGGCGTTTGGTTAAGAGTTGCCAGTCCAGATGCGGCGTCTCTTCAATGAGCGTCCACAGCCGTGTACGGGCTTCTTGCACCTGGGGATGGGGTTCAAACACATCGGCTAAACTGGCACAAAACACCTTGAACCGTCGTCCTTGCGCCTTGGCCTCTTCGTTCCACTTTCGCGGGTCGTTTGCCGTTTTCGTGAGATGGCGCGAAGACCCAGAAAGCGACCCACACACGTCGAAGTGATGCCTCTTGGCCCACCGCAGCGCGTAGCAGTCTCCACACTCCGCTTCGGTCACTTGCTGGCAGCCAATCCAGGGGTTATAGGTCCTGTCGGTCCATCCAATCGTGGTAGTCTCGCCCATGTCTTTACCCTTCAACAATCAGAAGCAAGTGAATACGGCTCACATCGTCGGGTAGCTTCTTGGTATCGGGTATCCCTGTGATAGTGACGCTTGTTATTCCTTTCTGTGAGAGAAGAAGCTGCAAGGCTTGTTGTTGTGTTTTTCCTGCAACAAGCATCTTGATCTGCTGCTGCGCCGTCTGAGAGAGCGCATATACCCACGTTCCGGTACATGTAAACGATAAGATAACTGGGTGTTTGTTTGTTGCGGTTGCCTGGGTGACGGTAACGTGTGCTGTTGACAACAAACTGTATCCTGCTCCAAGTTGTTTGAGTGCCTGGGTCGAGAATAATGCTGCTGTCCGTTGCAGAAGCGTCTCATTGTTGTACGCTACTGCGCTACACGTAGCAGAAACAACAATTTTTACGGTTGTTGCCTCTTGTCCGACCCGGTGATCGGTGGTAACAGTCGGGGTACAGGGCAAGAGGTGCAATTGTTCTTGTGGTGTTGCTTGCCCTTGAAATGCTCCTTGCAGGCCCTGAGCAAGAGGAGCTTTCATGGATGTTGCGGTCTGCTCAATGTCCATCCTGGTGACAAATGCATAATCCCTGCTGTCCTGGCCGCCTGTAAATGGAGCAAGATTTTTCACGTACACTCCTGTTGAAAGCGTAGTATGAATATCCTCTGCTTGGATGTTCCCCGACGCTCCCGCGTTGACTGCGTGGGCGGTCACGCTTATTGCTCCTAAACTTGGGGGGTTGGCTGGTGGGATAGTAACGGCTACGTCTGGAGCAACGTGTACCCCGTCATTTCCTGTCAATACTTCACCTGCTCTCACACGCTCAACAGTTGAGAGACCGTTATAAAAGGTGAGCATACCAGCCGCTTGTTGCGCGTCCTGGTGGCCTTTGCCTGTTGTGGGGACTGTGGTCGTTTGGCTAAGAGTGATCGGGGATAATACCCGTCCCATTTGCAGCGTACTTGTGAAGCTGACTTGCTCTGACTTTGGTATGATAGTGACGGTAACGGTTGATGGAAGCTCTGGAAGAACAACCCCAAAAACAACACACAAACCAAAAAAGACGCTTACAAGAAGGGCAAGAAACGACTCAATAGACAGAGTTCTTCGAGGTCTTTGTTGCGGTGGGGTGCTATCTACTACGTGCGTCACATCATCTGTGTCTGTCTCTCTTCTGACAAAGTAGACATCAATAATCTCCTCTACGCCGGATTCTGTGTCCTGCTCTTGCTCTTCCCTGTGATCGAGACGGTGGAGGAGTCGTTCAATATCGTCGGTACGTTGACGCTGCTGCATGGGTCCCTTCTCCCTGTTGTCCAGGGGGAATTGCTTCCCCCTTTCTCTAAAACTATAGAGATACATGCTCCCCTGGCTTGGCGGGTCTGAACTGGCCTTGATCGTTAAGAAAAGGATAATGACTATCCTTCACATTCACGATCATATCTACTTTTCCATCCCCGTTGATATCCTTAAAGGTGAGGGTGACAATTGCCAAGTCCTGCCCGTCTCCGATCAGGGTCGCAACCAGATAGATTTTGGCTTTTGAGGCGTCCCCCCCTGGAAACTCGATCACCTCTATCTGGTGGTTGCTATTGAGCGCGATAAAATGACTTGGATGGGACGCGCTATCAGCATGACCCACAACCATATCCGTTTGATAGGTGCGGGGTCTGCCGTAGTGAATATCATCCTGGGTCACCTGCCACCAACTCACGGCCATCATTCCCGCTACCCACAACACAAACATCACCATCATGCCGATGCCAATGGGAAGTATCGAGTGGTGACTTCTGCGTCGTGGCTGCCGTTGTTGAGTCGTGCGCGGTTGGGTCGTCTGCCGAGCCTGCTGCGTTCCTGGGAGACTTCGACGGAGCACATACTTCCGCTTCCCGTCAAGAATGGCTGGCGGTTCTTCTGCCGTCATTCTCTGGTAACGTATCGCGCTTCTTGGCATTTTCGGCGGGTCAGTAGACACATCATCTGACAGGTATGGCTGGTCTTCGGGGTGAAGACCAGCGAAATGTCCTGCGCGATGGTTGTTTGCGACGGGGTAGGCATTGGTGCGCCTTGAAGCAAGCTCCTCTGCCGTTGCGCTGGCACGTCTGTACACATGCTGAGCTTTCTGCTCCGGTATCATGGCTCCCTCCTGCGCTCTTCGTCGCGGTGCAGGGCGCACAGCACTAGGTGGGCCTCTGATGGCGGTCGGCTCTGACACTGTGGGCAATAGGCAGACGCGCCGCACACCACGCACAGTTTCTCTCCCAAGGTAAAGGTGGGGTGCCACTGATGCCAGCCCTGCCTACAGTTGGCTAAAGCTTTGGCTCGTTGGAGAGTGGTGGTCGTCGTCGTTGATCCCTGTTTGGTCATAACCGTTCTCCCTCCTCCTCCTTCTCTCCTTCATACCCAAAGAGGCCGTGCTCTTGGTATTGCAGCACACATGCCTCCTGCATCTGTTGGGTCAGCACGCCCACCCGTTGGAGCTGCCTGATCGCCTGGGTGAACAAGCTCCCAAGAGAGACTAGCTCATCCTCACCGAGAGGATAGCGCTGGTCACTTGCCAGCCGCTCAAGCCAGGAGAGAGCATTCATCCACTGCGAGGAGGCGTCTTGCAGGTCATGCACCGCCTGCTCACCAGCGGCGCGAGCGTGCAGGTCATGGCCGTTCGAGTGGCTACGACAGGTCTGGTTATACTGCCGCAAGGCTCCTGCTTCCAGGGAGAGCGCGGAGAAGACCGCCGAGGTCACCGTGAAGGCAGGATAGTTTAGAAAGGTTCCAGCAAAGGTGGCCCACAGTTGGGCTACGCCTTCCAGTGGCATCCAGGCCATGCTGGCAGAGAAGGGGTCGTGATGATTGTCATCGTGAACAGATCGCTGGTCTGCGCTCTTGATTGTCGTCATGGTCCTGTTCCCTTCACAGCATGTGACCCGCGACGAAATCCGTCGCTTCGTCAGGGGTCAGCAGACCATCATCTACAAAATGTGCCACTTCCTCAATTAAGAGCGGGTCTTCATGGCATCCACAGGTTCCGTCATAACAAAAGGGGTTGTCCTCGGTGTGCAGGGGGTCATCCTCTGTCGGGATAACGGGGACGGTGTAGTACTCTTCTGGGTCTTCTGGCATGAGAGGGTTCTCCTTTTAGTACTCGCTTGACGCCCCGACCCCTATCAAGTATGATTCTAAGCGTGAGGGGTCTAGGGACAGTTAACAGTGACTAGACTTACTTGCCTGCCAGCGCCTTCACACGCTGGCATTTCTACGGGGTTGCACTACTGAGGACGCGCTACTATCCACTCGTGATATGCGTCGCTTGTCGCCATAGCACTCTCGTTGGCAAACCTTTCATTCGGTTCAGTTCGGTTTGATTTGGTTATGGAACAACTACGGGCAAGTGTACCTGATATCTCTCCTTTTGTCAAGTGTTCCGAACCGAACCGAACTTCTCTTAGAAGATATTTGACATTTGTTCGCTATTGCGTAAACATGTGGGAATTGTATAAAATTTGTATATTAGGAACTTGAAAAGAGGGATATCATTATGCCGAGACTCCAACCACCAGAGGGGTTTGTTACAGCCAAGGAAGCAACTAAACTCATCGGTGTGAGCGACTCAATGTTGAGTCGCTATGTAAAAGAAGGCAAGATCAACCGCCACGGGCCGCGCGACCGCAAGCAGAAATTCTACAGCAGAATAGAACTTGAAGCATTTATCATAGCCAGGCAGGTCACTGAAACCGCCTATAGAAAAGGGAGGTGGCGCCTGAATGCGAGTTCTACCTTCCGAAAAGCCATGCTCCAGGACTTAGACGCTATCATCAATATAAGCGAGCGTGCCTATCCCGCTGCCGGCCTCCCACTGAGAGAAACCTGGGCAGGATGGATACGCAAGAATCCGGAATCGTTCCATGTTCTCTGCAATCAACAAAGCGTGATAGTTGCTTATGCAACTATCTTGGTTATGCGCCCAGCGACTATTAGCTTATTTATTCAGGATAAGTTACCTGTCGATGAGATAGGACCAGACAAGTTAGAATTGTTCCGCCCAGGTGAGCCGCTGCATATCTACATCATGTCCTTAGTGGTCGATCCGCAATATCCTGCGCGTGAAAAGCACGAGTATGGGGCTCGGCTCATTTCTAGCCTCTTCTCGTTTTTTCTCGATCTCGCCCAGCGTGGTATAGAGGTAGAGACCATCACTGCGCGTTCACATACTGCCGATGGGATGCGCCTCATGCTCAAGCTTGGCTTTCCGCAAATAAAATCGCCAGTCCCAGGAAAGCACCTGTTTATCGTGAAAGTCGAAGAATCGGGTCTGCATATTCTGGAGAAGTATAGCGAACTGCTCGCTGAGTGGAGAGCAAAACATCAGTAGTGAATGAGTTTTACTAGGTCAGTAGAACCATCCAAGCAGTGCAACGTATCAAAGAGGTGGGTACATGTTAGAACTCCTTGAACAATTGTTTCGGCAAGTGCGTGCCTATATGCAATCGGAACGCTTCAATCACGACCGGGTTTACTCCCAATCCTCGGAACACACTACGATGCTATTTGATCGCGAGACGGAAGATATCATCATCAACGGGCTTAGCGAAAGCGGACATGGCTTTGAAATTATTACGGAGGAAAGAGCGACCTTTACAACCAGCTCTAAGCCGCATTACCGCATCGTGATTGATCCAATAGATGGCTCGAACAACATCACACGAGGCATTATGACCGCCGCAGTTGCGCTCGCCGTCCTGCCAATTGATGCTCCAATCAGCCCGGATCAGGTGCAGTGGGCACTGGTGGGTGAATTATTCAGTGGAACCGTCTATCAAGCGCAGCGCGGGGGCGGTGCCTTCCGCAACGGGCGACGATGCCAGGTGAGCGAGACAAACCGTATCGAGGAGAGTATGGTTGGCATAAATTTCGACGGGCGCGACCTCCAAACGCTCAGTAAGTTGATTATGCAGAAACCAACCATCGGCAAGGTTCGACGCACCGGCAGTTCAGCTATGGACATTGTATATGTCGCCAGCGGCGCATACGACGCTTTTATCGACATCGGAGACGTTATCACCGCCGAGTCATTCCTGGCTTCTTCAAGTATTGTGCTGGAGGCTGGCGGTGTGGTCACTGACCGGCAAGGCAAAGAACTCCATGCCATTACCAGCCTGGCTGAGGGATTTTCACTGGTGGTAGCCGGAACGCAGGAGCTACACCAGAAGATCGTAGCCAGGATGAACGAGCAGTAGATATGAGCTAGTTCACAGCGTGATGTGATAAAATGGTATATGATATTGATATGAAACATAGCAATGATTCGTAATATTACTATAAAGCAAGATATGACTAAAACAAGCCTGGCAAAGGACTAACTAACCTATGAACAATCGATATCTACAAAAAAAACCGCTTTCACGGCATCATATACCAACACTACTGCTGAGCGGATTGATACTCTGCTTGCTTCTCTTAAGTGCATGTAATAGTTCATCAGCTAGCGGCACTACTGCTACTAGCACTTCTACGGCACTACCCACCCCAAGTATCGATTCCACACTACAAAACCAGGGTGATACGCAGCTACAGACGTTCCAACAATGGATTAGTTTGATGCAGAAGTACAATGGCAACACTGCTACATATCAGCAACAATACACCAGCGACCAGCAAGCACTACAGGATGCGAAAACGAGCACCGCCTACAAAGCCGCGCTGGCAAGCTTGAATACACATGTGGCGGCAATCCAGATTTCGGCGATGAAGGCAGAGAGCCAGAGCCTGCAGCAGCAACTGCAACAGCAGGTGACAAGTTGGGGTAAGAATCACACGTACCACGACAGTTTCGACAACAATACCTATCAAATGGGCTTTGAATACGGCTCAACCGGCATTGGTGCCTGGATACAGAGCGAGTTAAGCTCGGCCCAGACGATGGCCGACTACCAGCAGGCCGTCGAAGACTTGAACATGTACCTGACCAACTTCCAGGCCATGATGACCAATGCCAGTGATAAGGCAGCTTACAATCAAGTTCACCAGACCGACCTGCAACTCCTGCAACACTACGGCTATATGAACTCAGAGGTGATTGTCATCTCCCTGTCGGAACAGGCAATGCGTGTCTACCAGAACGGTAAACTGGTCAATGCCTTCCTGGTGACAACCGGTCGCCCCGACAAGCCAAGTCCTCCAGGAACATGGTGGGTCGAGGGGAAGAAATCGCCGACTGTCTTTAAGGCGGACGTACCACAGTCTTCACCATACTGGTATCCCGACACGCCCATTAATTATGCCATCCAGTACCATAGCGGTGGGTACTTTATTCACGATAGCTGGTGGCGAGCCGATTATGGCCCCGACACGCAGTTCCCACACCAGGACTCAAGCGGTGACATCTACTCTTCCCAGGGCTCACATGGCTGTGTCAATATGGCCAAAGACAACGCCGCCTGGATCTACAGCAACGTCGTACTGTTCACACACATCGTGATTTATTAATATCAGGGCACTGCGAAATGTGAAGAGGGAGTGTGGGTGCAAGACTTCGTCTTGCACCCACACTCCCTCTTCACATTTCGCAGTGCCCTCTTTTTTTATTGTTGCGGTGTCAGCAATACGCTAAAACCATCCCATAGAGCCATAAATTCCTGATAGCTCAAAACCGTGCGGTTGGCGGGGGCAGAGTCGGCAACGAAGACGCTACTGCTATCGCCGCCGCGCACCACAAAAATATGACCGGGGATGCCGACAATCACGGGAAAGCCTTTGTTGGCAATGTATATCAAGGCTTGCAGAGTGCGCGGAGGGTGAGGATCGGCCTTAAAACCAAAATAACCGGCAACTTTCGTCATACTAGGCTCACCACCGATGAGACCATCATAGGTATCCCATACCCCTAAATTCTGTTCCACCTGCAAGACATCTGCTGCGATCAGATGACGCCCGTAGGCATTCATGACTTCTTCCAGAGAGATACCCGAACAGGAAGCATAGGACCAGACATGCCACTGGTAATCGTTGTAATACTGATCTCGCGCCGCCGAATCGACGCGCACCAGGCGAACACTGGCCGTCAGGGGCAGCGGGTGAGCAACGGTTTTGAAATCGGTGGATTGATAGGCGCTGAAGATGCTGAGACTCTTGCTCAAGCTCTGCAATGGTCCGTCAGCCAGGCCACTCTGCATAAAGAGTGCAAGAAACAACATCAGCAGGAAGCAGAGCGAGACCAGTGTATGATGGCGCGTATACCAGGAAGACGACAATGTAAACGTTGGCAAAGGTTCTGGTTTCTCAACAGCAACGATCTCACCATCATGTATATGCAAAATCATGGTTACGTGGGGGTCAAGCGGATGTGTGGGGAGTTTCGCCTGAGTTGCCAGGGTTTCCAGGACCTGCCTGTGGCGGCGACGTGCGCGTAATATACTGATGGTAAGATTGGCAACCAGGAGCAGCATCATGCCAAGCAGTAGAGCCGTGATTACGGCAGACAACATACGTCAACCTCGCTGGAACAACTTACATTGACAATTCTCTCTAATTGCTTAGTATAGCTTAATTCCCAGGAAACAGATGTGTTTCAGCAAGAAAACAGCCAAATAGGGCTATCCCGCCGTAGAGCACCGTCTCTTTATTAAACTGAGGCACTTCCCCAAATTCCAGCAAAAATGATGGCCTAAATCAATTAAGCCACACGCATGTCGTAGACTTCAATTTCTGCACTCAGGCTTCGTCGATAGATATGCACTCTGTGTACACGAATACTGAGAGGAAGCACCAGGTACTCAACGTTTTCCCCATCTGCACAGGGCCGTACATTCAAAGTACCGTGCTTGTCGATTTGAAAGATGCGACGCTCACCCGCATCAATGATGCCCAACTGGTGATAGTTATGATACATTCGCCAGGATACCCTGGTCTTATTCTCTATGATGAGCTCTTGATCGTCACCGGCTAAAGCCAGCCTGATACGTTGTTGCAAACGTCTGAACCAGCCACCAGAACGCCGGGGTGATGTTTTGAGCGGAGGAGGTTCTACCTCATAGGGAGATTTTATTGCCATAATTTCTTTCACCTTACGAGCGTCAAACGCTCATGCTCTACGGGTACCTGTGTTCCACAGACCCGATTGATACGCTCGACGAGGGATACCTCGCCCCATCTCTTGTGAAAACGGGCCCGACTTTGCTGGCCGCGGTCTGCCAATGCGTGTAAACCCTGGCAGGCACGCCCGCGCCCAAGCCATTGCACCATGCAAGCATCAGCCTGAAAAACCATTCCTCGCCTCTGTTTATGCAATAGCCATATGGCCACCGCACAAAGCAATATACATAGCGTTGCGGCTATAAGAAGGACATTAGAAGGTGAGCTGTGCAGCCATAACAAGACCAGGGTCAGACATGCGATGGGCGTAACGCTATAGCAGAGCAGGCGTGGCAGCATATACGAGGGTTTACGCATACGAAGATAGCGGGCCAGGCCTGTAGCTAAAAGCACATCAAGCTCTGCTGGTTGAATTGAGTACTCTATCGCCGAGGGCAGTGTAAGCCTGATGTTGCGCCTGCCGAGCAGGGATATATGCGCCTGGGGCATACGAGTGCGTGGTTTGATTGTACAGCGTAGCTTTGAAGATGAATACGACACGCCAGCTTCATATGCAATGCCTGCAAAGGCAGTATGCACAAATGCGGGCTCGCTACTACGCCTTCTAAAGTGTGGGAACCGGAGTCGCCTGGCAAAACGGCGGTGGGAAGTATGCCGCGAACCAAGCTGCGAACGTAAACGCAGCCAGGAGGAGGATGGTAGCGGATGTTCTGGCAGTTTTGCACCATAATATGCTGTGAGACGCTCATCCAGTGTAAGCTGCTTCTCACCGTTTTCCCTGCCGGCAGAGTGCCATTCATTCATCATAGTGGCTCACCTCCTTTCGTCCA
>Ga0099828_10003480_pt1 | contig 11018 bp, 11 predicted proteins | sample CZO8metaG_2_FD_79338 | JGI IMG/M metagenome (GOLD analysis project Ga0099828, IMG submission 79338) | Vadose zone soil microbial communities from the Eel River Critical Zone Observatory, Northern California, USA - CZOApr15con2H1.8 metaG | ecosystem: Environmental > Terrestrial > Soil > Vadose...
GCCACGCCCAGCAGCCGCTCGGGTGCTACCTGGCAGTACTCGATCAGCCAATCGTTGAAGATGCCGAAGCAGGCCTCCTGCAGCCGGGCGTCGTCGAGCCCGAACAGGCGCAGGCCGAGCGTGGGGTACAGCACCTCGGCGCTGACGCCATCGACTTCCATCTCCTGGATGCGGGCGTGCGGGTCGTGCCCGCCCGGCCGGCCCTGGAAGCCCTGGTCCACATCGCGCTTCTCGAATATCGGCACCTGGTCCCGCAGGGAGACCGGCAGGCGTTCCGTCCAGAGATCAACCGGCTCCATCACGTGCGAGTCGGCCGAGATGATGATGTCGTTGTTCATGCCCGAATTCTACGCCTCATTGTTTTGGCAGCTGGGCGATGAAGCGTGTGTCGACGAACTGTTCCGGCTTGGCGGTCTTGGCCGCTGGCACGCTCTCGGCCAGAAAGTCGATCATGCTCTTGATGCCTTCCATGGTCGGCTGCAGCGAGGTTTCCCACGGCGCCGTCGTTTTCAAGAAGTCATAGGTGTGGTCGAGGATGCTCGGGTCGGACTCCTTGGTGAACTGCTGGATAGCTTTCTTGGCCAGCTCCGGTTGGACGTTGTACGTGGTGATGGCGTCGCGATAGGCCAGCAGCAGCCCTGGCAGGACCGGCGCGAGCTCGCCGAGGCGCGACTTGGACACGATGAGGCCGACGTTCTGGTAGGCGAACTTGGCCAGGTCAACGAGCCTGCGATAGCCCTTGGCCTCCGCCTGAAAGACCGCTGGGTGGCCCAGGATAGCGCCCTGCGCCTGGCCGGTGACCAGTGCGGGGAAGGCAGCGTCCGAGCCAAGGGGCAGCAGGCTGACGTCGCTCTTCTTGAGACCAAGCTCAGAGAGCGCCACGCCTACGGCGTAGTCGGCTGGCGTGCCAGCTTTGTCCGAGGCTACGACCTTGCCCTTCAGCTCGGCGCCATTGTGGATCTCGGGCAGGCTGTAAAAGGCAAAAGTGGGATGGTTGAGGCCCGAGGCGATGAACACCAGGTCGGCTTGTCCGTTGAGATCAGCCGTGATCACTCGCGCGGCGGACAGTTGCAGTACGTCGACGTCCTTGGCAAGGAGCGCCGGAATCGCCGCGGCCGAGTTTACGCCGGTCAGATTGACATTCACTCCGCGCTTGGCGAAGCCTTGGCTGGAATCCGCCACCCACAGCAGCGCCATGGTCGCCACCGGCGCCCCAAAAGCGACCTTCAGACTGGAACCAGTCGCAGCGCTAGCCACGGCGACAGGCTTGGCCGAGGCCGCCGTGTTGGTCTTGGGCTCTCCTGTCGCGGCGGGAGAGGCCTGGCTGAGGGAACCAGGGGCGCTGCCTGGCGGAGCGCCGCTGCCGCATGCCTGCAGCACACCTGAAAGTGCAACTACGGCGCCCAGCCGAAGAAATTCCCGCCTGGTTGGCTGCATCCATTCCGCCTCCCTGTTTGCTGGCCCGGCATAATAGCACCGCGCGTGAAGTTCGGACTGTTCTTCCTATCGACCTATTTCGCCGACGTGTACGGCAGCGTGGGCAACCACATGCGCCGCCTGGTGGATTTCGCCGTTCTGGGTGAGGAGCTGGGCTTCGACGCCGTGTGGGCCAACGAGCACCACTTCCATCCTTATGGAGGCCACATTCCCTCGGTGCCGCTGTTCCTGGCCGCCGTGGCCGAGCGCACGAGCCGAATACGCCTCGGCAGCTCGGTCATCGTGCTGCCGCTGCACAATCCGGTTGAGATCGCCGAGCAGGTGGCCATGGTCGACCTCTTGTCCGACGGGCGCGTCGAGATCTGCGCGGGGCGCGGCAACGTGCCGTTCGACTTCGACGTGTTCGGCATCCCGCGCGAAGAAGGCCAGTCCCGCACCCTGGAGGGGCTGGAGGTGCTGCGCAAGGCCTGGATGGGCCAGCCCTTCAGCCATGACGGCGCTCATTTCCACTTCGAGAACCTGCAGGTCTGGCCCAAGCCGCAGCAGGAGCCGCATCCGCCGCTGTGGTTCCCTTGCTCGAACAATCCCGACAGCTTCGCTTACGCCGGCCAGCACGGTTACCGCTTGCTCACGGTTGCCCAGCACCGCCCGGTGGACGAGCTGGGCGACCGCATAGACGTCTATCTGCGTGCCTTGGATCAGGCCGGACACGATCGCGCCACTGCAGAGGTGGCGACGCACTATCAGGTGTTCGTACATGAGGATGGGGCGGTGGCACGAGACGTCTGTACGCAGGCACGCGAGCGCTACGCAGCTTTGGGCGCGTCGGCGCGCCTCCAGGCGGCCGCTGCCACAGCCGGCATCCCCATCGAGACGATCATCGAGCAGGGCCGCATCATCTGCGGCACGCCGGACGAGTGCATTCAGCAGCTTCGGCATGCGCAGGACGTGCTTGGCCTCAGCGCCGTCGACCTCAACATGCTGTTCGGCGGCCTACCATACGAGCTGGCCGAGCGCTCCATGCGCCTGTTCGCCGCCGAAGTGATGCCGGCGCTGCGCGATCGCAAGCCCGCCTGGCGCGCCGCGCTTGACAGCGCTCCCACGCCGATGGTTTGATTCGGGAGGCGAGGAGGCAGCGGATGAGTCACGCGGAACAGGCGGTATACGGTGGGCACGGCACCGTGAACGCCCCCGGCACGGCGGTCGACGGCTTCAGCCACATCGTGCTGGAGGTCAAGGACCTGGAACGCTCGGAGCAGTTTTATCAGGAGGTCATCGGCCTCGATCTCATGGGCCGTGATCTCATTGCCGAGCCGCGGCCTCACTCGCTGCTGCGCCTCAACACCGGGCAGCTCATCGTCCTCACCCAGGTAGCGGAGCCGGTGCCGATCCGGCCCAACACGTCATCCATCCATCACGCGCTGCTGCTGACCATCGATCAGTACAGCCAGGCACAGGAGCGGTTCAAAGCGCACGGCTATGACATCGGCGACACTCGCGAGCAGTTCCGCGCCAAAGGCGAGTACTCCATGGACATCTGGGACCCGGACGGCCACCGCTGGCAGCTGCAGGCGTTCGGCGAGGAGCAACACATGCTCATCAAGCCCGACGCCGGCGTGGTCGACTGCGGCCCGGCCGATGACTTCGAGGTCGGCTCGGTGACCACCTTCCGTGAGGGCAACTTCTTCCTGGTCCGCCGCCCTGAGGGTTTCCTGGCGCTGTCTCGCTGGTGCCGCCATGCCAATGGCCTGCTCAGCTACCAGCGCGAGCACTGGCGCCTCTACTGCGCCTTCCATGGCGCCACCTACAACCTGGAAGGTGACCACACCGGCCACCTGGCGAACATTCCCGCGCTGCGCCTCAACCCAGTGACCATCGGCGATCGTGGGCACGTCCTGGTCGACACCGACGTGGTGCACGAGCGTGAAGATGGAACACCGCCGTGCTACACCGCGACATGCGGGCTGGCGGCGAGCGCAAGCTGAGGAGGAACGGACATATGGCTCACGTCGAAAGCATCAGCCACAGCGGCATTAACGTGGCGGACCTGAAGGACGCCGAGGAGTTCTACGCCGATATTCTCGGCGCGGGCATTACCAATCGGGTGAACTTCAACACCGACGACGCCCGCCGCGGGCGATCGGTGCATACGTCGGTCAAGATGGCCGACTGGCTGTTCGCGCTGGCGTTGCCTCGGGGCGAGATGCCGATGCCCGCGGCGGATGCCCTGCGCGGGACAAACGGCTTTCGCCACGGCTTCCACGTCAGCCGTGAGAGGTTTGGCCAGGTGATCGCGCGCCTGCGCGCGCGCACTGTGCCGTTCGACGGCCCAGTCTCGCATCCGGAGAAGGGCCCGCTGGGGGAGTCGGTGTACTTCAAGGATCCCGGCGGCAATTTCATCGAGGTCTGCTGGCGGCGCGACCAGGTCACGGTCACGGACGGGCTCGACAACGGCTAGTGCCGGCGCTGGTCGATGTTCGCACCCCTCCGCCGAAAGCACCGGCCGGACTTATCGTGGGCTATGCCGGGCTACTGCTCGAGGTTGCGGACGCTGAGCGGTCGGCCCGCTTCTACGGGGACGTCCTTGGCCTGAAAGGCGACGGCGAGACGGCCGAGGGCGCGCGATTCCGTATCGGCACCTCTGTCGTGACGCTGTGCCAGCGCGCGCAGCCTAAGGTGCTGCCCGAGAGCGGCGCGCATCTCGCCTTCCGATTGCCAGCGGCTGAGCTCGATAACGGCCTAGGCCGCCTAGCCAAAGCCGGCGTGGACGTCCACGACTATCGTGAGGACCGGCTGGTCGAACGCGACCACAATCGCTACTTTGCCGATCCCGACGGCAACCGGCTGCAGCTCGTCGTGGGCCATAGCGCCGGCATCGACCACGCGGCCATCGAGACGCATGACCTGGAGTGGGCCGAGAGTTTCTACACCCACGTCCTTGGTGGGGCAGTCGAGACGCGCGTGGGCTGGCGAATGGAGGATTACGCCAAAGCCAAAGCCTGGGGTGAGGGCAGTGAAGCCTGTGCGCCCGGCACCCGCCGCTGGGACAAGCTGTACAGCGCCACCATCGATCCCGACCGCCACGTCGCCCGTCCGAACGCGCACATCTTTGTCACGCTTGGGCCGGACACGGTGGTTGGCGTGTACTTGGCTACCGAGCATCGCCAGGAGCCACCGCCGGACCAGTTCGTCGGCACCCCTCGAATATGCCTGCGCACGTCGCGCCTCGCTGAGCTGGAGGAGCGGCTGCGCGACATCCGGCTGCGCTGTTTGCAGGACTCACCCCAAACCGGTGGCCCGTTCGAGCGCCGCGGATCAGCCTTATTTGCCCGCGATCCCGGCGGAAATTTCCTCGAGTTGACGACCGAATGACGACACGACGGCAGTTCCTCACCGCCGTCTCCGGCGTTGCTGCGCTGGCGCTCCTAGCTGCCTGCGGCCAAGCTGCACAACCCAGCACGCCGCATCAGTGGCCGCATCCGCGGCAGCGCCATCCACGGTGCCAGCCGGCTCGGATCCACGACAGCCGGTCATGCCCAAGCTGACCGCCCTGGAGCAGGAGCTGGCGCTGCCGCAGTCGGTGCTCGACGCCGCGCGTAAGGAGGGCAAGCTGTCGTGGGTGACGTCCATCGACGATGTCCCGGCGAAAACCGTCACGGAGGTTTTTCGCAAGCGCTACCCGGACATTGAGGTCCAGTATCAGCAGGGCACTGAAGAGGTCCGCACCATCCGAACCCTCACCGAGCTGAAGGCTGGCCGAAACCGAATTGACGTGGTGCAGGGCATCGGCGGGTTCCTGTCGGAGTATCGCAACGCCAACGCCTTGACCCCGCTGAACGACCTGCCTGCCTACGGCAACTATGATGTGCCATTCCGCGACAGCAAGGATATGTATGCCGGCTTCCGCATCCAGTTCTGGGCGATCGGCTACAACACCGAAAAGCTCAAGGAAGCCGACCTGCCCAGGACTTGGGAGGAGCTGACCACGGCCAAATGGAAGGGCCGCTTCGGCCTGGCCGATCGGCCGCAGCTGTGGGTGCTCCATCTCTGGAAGACGTGGGGGCCGGACAAGACCACCGACTTCCTGAAGAGGCTCTTTGCCAACGATCCACAGCGACGTAAGGAAGGCTTGGACGCGTCAGCCAAGCTGCTGGGCGCGGGTGAGTTCGACCTGTTCATCCCGGCCGCTCCCTACCGCATCCAGGGTCTGGTGGAGCAGAAGACGCCTGTCAGCTGGTACACCCCCGATCCGCTGCCGGTGTCCTTCTCGGATATGGTCATCCTGGCCAAGGGGCCCAGCCCAAACGCCGCGAAGGTATTCGTGAATTGGTTTCTGAGCAGAGAGGGGCAGGCGGTCTACAGCAAGGCCGATTTCGCCCCGCCCACGCATCCCGCCCTGCGCCAGGACAAGCAGTACCTGGGCATGTTTGCGGACGTGTTCGAGAGTAAGCCGTGGGCGTCCCAAACCCCGGAGGATGAGCCGGCCTTCATGCCGGCCATCCGCAAGGTGTGGCAACCGCTGTGGATCGGCGGCTGAGCGCGAAGACTGTTCCTCTCCCGCCTGCGGGAGAGGCTAGGTGAGGGTGTCGCGGCCCGTTGGGCCGCTCGCGCTGCCGCCTATTCGTACTAAGTTCCCTCACCTAGCCTCTCCCATTGCGATGGGAGAGGAATTACCTTGGCTTGTGCTCACGATCGTCGGCTTTCTGGTGCTCGTCCCCGTGGGGATGCTGGTGCTGGGCAGCTTCAGTGGCGCGCGGCTGCCGAGCGACTTCACCTGGGCCAGCCTGACGGCAGACAACTACGTCAGCGTTTACGCCGACCCCCTCACCTATCGCGTTATGGCCAACACGTTTGCCTACGTCGCGGGCGCGTTGACCCTCGGCCTGACTCTGTCGCTGCTGTTTGCCTGGCTCGTGGCGCGCTCCAATATGCCCTGCAAATGGCTGGCCTATGCCGGGCTGCCGCTGGCGCTCATCATCCCTGGCATGCTGGAGTCGATGGTATGGGTGCTGCTGTTCAGCCCGCGCATCGGCTTCGTGAACCGGCTGCTGATGGGCGCCTTCGCCCTGGATAGCGCGCCGTTCAGCGCCTACAGCCTGCCGGCGATGATCATTCTGGAAGGTTTGCGCGCTGTGCCCAGCGGCTTCCTGCTCCTCGTGCCGCTGCTGCTGCGCTTCGACCCGGCGGTCGAAGAGGCCGCTGCCATGGCCGGCGCTCGGGCCCGGACGATCACGCGAAGAGTGACGTTGCCTCTGCTGCTGCCGGGGCTGCTATCCATCGCGCTGTACATGGGCGTCACGGTCCTCAGCAGTTTTGAGGTGCCCGGCATCATGGGCCTGCCCGGCCGGGTATACGTCTTCAGCACCCTCATTTACAGCTACACCAGCGCCGCCGCCTCGGCCGGCGGCAACTCCTACGGAGCGGCGGCCGCGCTGTCCATGCTGTACCTACTGATCAATGTCATTGGGCTGGCCATCTACGCTCGGGTGACGCGCGACGCCAGCCGTTTCGCCGTGGTTACCGGCCGAGGCTACCGGCCGCGCACAATCAACCTGGGACGCTGGCGTTGGCCAGCCGCCGCGCTGCTGGCGCTGCACTTGTTCGTGACTATCGCGCTGCCGCTGCTGGTGCTGCTGTGGACCTCGATTACGCCGCGCATCTTGCAGCCCACGGCTGCCTCCCTGCAGCAGGTGACCGCCGTTAGCTGGCAGAGGCTGTTCGGCAGCGCCGAGCTGGCCCGCATCACGGCCAATACCCTGCTGGTCATCCTGGTCACGGCGACGGCCACGGTGCTGAGCTCGTTGGTTATCGGCTGGATCACGACGCGCAGCAAATTCCCCGCGCGGCGGCTGCTGGACCAGCTGGCCTTCGTGTCCCACGGCCTGCCGGGCGTGATCTTGGGCTTGGCTCTGATCTGGTTTTGGGTGCGGCTCGACTTCATCCCGATCTACGGCACGCTGGCCATCATCGTGATCGGCCTCGGCACCGGCTTCCTGGCCTACGGCACGCGCAGCATGTCGGCCACGCTGGTGCAGGTGCACCGCGAGCTGGAGGATGCCGCCTATACCAGCGGGGCCTCGCCGCTGGGGGCCGTGCGCCGTGTCGTAGCGCCGCTGCTGCTGCCCGCCTTGGCCAGCCTGTGGGTGTGGGTGGCCATCCAAGCGCTGCGCCTGGTCACGCTGCCGCTGATGCTCCAGACCGGGCCCGAGAACACTGTCCTAGCCTCTTACCTGTGGCGTCAGTGGGAGGCCGGCGAGGTGGGCCTGGTCGCGGCGATAGGCATGGCCATGGTGGCCGGCATGTCCGTGATCACGCTCGTGGCCGCCCGGGTGGGCTTGCTCTCCCGCCGGGCCTCGTTGATCGCGTCGAGCTAGGGCTCCAGCTCCAGGCCAACCCCGGACTGCAAGGCCCTGTCGTACACGAACCGTGCGACAGCGGCATCGATCACGCCGTAGGCGGGATTGAGCGCCACGAGGATCTCATCCCGATTGACCCGACCGGGTGCGCGGCCGCCCATGATCTCACCCAACTCTGGCAAGCTGCCCTCCGTTTCAACCAGCGCCTGGTAGGGAGGGACGTGTCCCATCGTACCCTCGCGATAGGTGGTCACCAGGCGGCCGCGGCGTACAGTTTCGGCGTCCAGCTCCTCCGGCCGGTTCGTGATCACGGTGCAGCCGGCGCTGAGCCACGGGCCGCGCAGGACTGGCTCGCGCGCGGTGGTAGCCGTGGCGACGATGTGCGCCTCGCGAACGGCTGCCTCGGCGCTGGCCACCGCCTCAAAGTTCATGTTTGCCGGGGCGCGGGGGCGTAGGTAATCCACGCATGCCGTCGCATGCCCCGGTGTGGGGCTCCAGATGCGCACCTGCCGAATGGGCCTGACAGCGCAGATCGCCTCAGCCGCCAGCGGGCCAGCCGCCCAGAGCCGATGACGGCAAGGACCGACGCATCCGGTAGGGCCAGATACTTCGCCAGCACGCCGTCGGGCGCGGTGCTGCGGACGGCGTGGACCAGGTGATCCGAGATGATCGCCAGCAGGCTCATGCTTTCCCAGTCCCACAGTGCCAGCATGACGCCGCCCGCCTTCTTGCGAAGCGAGCCGCCCAGCCGCACGCCGAAGCCGATGCCTTCGAGAGCTCCCGGGATGATGCGCAGATCGCGCTCCCATGGCCGCCCCTCACCCTGGCTGCCCCGGGGCAGCGGCGGGTGCAGCAGCCGCACGCGCGGCGCGACCACGGACCGCCCCTCGCTTGCCAGCCGGAACGCCTCTTCGACGGCCGGCACCACCTCGCTCATGCGGATGTCCAGCCGCTCGGTATCGGCTAGAGAGATGTAGCGCAGCCGGCTACTCTCCGGCGATCGCTATCCCGTGCTCGCGGGTGCCCAGCCGCTGGCCGCCGCTGGGCGTGACCACTACCGTGTCGCCCCAGGTGGTGTTGTGGCTGTCGTTTGCCGTGTGCACGCCCGGCTTGAGGATGAACACCATGCGTTCGCGCAGCGGCACGGCCAGCTGCTTGGGGTCCTTGGCGCTGCCGGTGATGATCGGCCCGTCGTCGCCCGCGCCGCGGCCGTGCATGGTCAGCAAGCCGGTGGCTCCGGCCGCGGGGCCAGTCTTCGGCGCGACCTGGGAGCACAGGCTGGCGCAGCGCTCTTGGAGCTCGCCCAGGCTGGTGCCCGGCTTCAGGCGCTCCAGCATGTCGTAGAACAGTTCCCGTTGGATCTTCATGAGCTCCGTGTAGACCGGGTCCGGTTGGCCGACCGCGACCGGGACCACGGCCTGGGCGCGGTAGCCGCCCCACGAGGCCTCCAGCTCGTTGAAGATGATGTCGCCTGGCTGCAGCGTGCGGTGGCTCGGTCGGGTCAGCGTGCGTGGCGGCCGCGGGCCCGACACCCAGTTGAAGTGGACGGTCATCTCTGAGCCGCCGCACAGCATGGCCGACATGGATTCGGCCCACGCCAGCCAATCGCTCACGCCTGGCTTGGCATGGGCGATCTCCGCTTGCGTGCCCAGCTCGATGATCTCGCGAGAGCGCGCCAGGAAGGCGATCTCCTCGTCTGACTTGACGTAACGCAGCTCCGCCAGCGGGTCAGTGGCGTCCACCAGGCTGGCCCGCGGTAAGGCGTCGGCGATCTGCAGCAGGGTGCCGTGCAGGACAGTGCCTTCAGGCGTGCGGGTGCCGCCGCCCAGCCCGGCGATGCCTATGCGGCGCGGGTTCAGCTCCTTGAGCCGATCGACAATGACCCGGCCGTAGTTGCGTCGCGCCTCACGCACATCGGTCACCCAGTTCTGCACGGTGGGCCAGCGTGGCATGGCGCTGGTAGCCACCACAGTCACGTCGCCCTCGCGCGGGAAGACCACGGCGATATCGGCGTCGCCACCTCCACCGCATTGGCTGATCCAGCGGCTGTTAGCCTGGAAATCCGTGGAGTGGCCCGAGTTCTGAGGCGCCACGATAGCGTCCAGCTCCTGCTGCGCCATCAGCTGGCGCAGGGCGCTCCAGCGCCGTTCGCGCTCAGCCAGCGAGAACAGCGGGTAGGGGTACTCGGCGTCGCCGTGATCGACGTCGGCCAGGGCTCGATTAACTGGATACGTTGGGTCGCTCATCGTTGCACCTCCGGCATGCGCAGCTCCACGCCGCGAGCGGCCAGCTCGCGGACGTACAGCTCGCGAATCGTGGGATCTTCGTCTTCGTAATCGATCTGGTTGGCGGGCGGGCCCTCGTCACCGCCCGCGGACGTCACATTCGCATGCCCCGTCGAGCTGATGGTGCTGCGGCCTCGGCCGTCAACGACGAATACCAGCGCCTCGAATAGGTGCTTGACCTCTGTGGTAGCGCCGCCGGGCGGCAGCTCCAGGATGGCGGCGGTAGTGATATCGGCGTCGGCCAGGTTCACGAAGGCGCCGCGGCAGCCGAAGCGCTCCCACTCTCCCAGCTCAGCCTCCGTCAAGCTCTCAAGATGAAAGCGCTGATGGATGGGAATGCCCTCTTGCGCCTGCCAAACGCGATAGAAAGCCGGCGGCCGCTCAAACGTAGCCGGCTGCTGCGCCGGAACAGGCGCCTCTATGGCCATGGCCGCACTCTAGCAGACGGCTTCTAGTCCAGCACCGCCACCTGGTGGCTCATTAGGAGCTCGGAGCGCTCGCGGGCGGACTGCATGATGGCCAGCACCACCTCCAGCGTGGCCTCGCCCCAGCGGCCATCGTGGAACACCGGGCGGTCGTGGACCACGGCCTGGTACAGCTCCTCCAGCTCGGCCGCGCGGCCGCGCTCGCCGGCGGCCACCGGCACCTCCCACTTGCCGTCGTCGCCGTAGATCAGCAGGGCGTGCGGTGTCTGGCGGATGTCGCCGTGCTCGCAGCTCACGATCGTCAGGCCGAAGAGCGACTGGACTTCCCGCTGCCCTCGATACTGTCGCTCGTCACCGCCGCCGAAGCGCTGCGCCTCTTTGAGCGCCCACTCCTCCTCGGGCTTGGTCACACTGGCCAACGCTCGCCGGACGCGCAGGTTGTAGTCGGGATCGCGCTGCTGCTCGCCAGCCCACTCGGTGAACTCCGCGGTGTCGAAGTGGCCGTAGCCGTTGTA
>Ga0099828_10003481_pt1 | contig 11018 bp, 12 predicted proteins | sample CZO8metaG_2_FD_79338 | JGI IMG/M metagenome (GOLD analysis project Ga0099828, IMG submission 79338) | Vadose zone soil microbial communities from the Eel River Critical Zone Observatory, Northern California, USA - CZOApr15con2H1.8 metaG | ecosystem: Environmental > Terrestrial > Soil > Vadose...
CCAGCCGCATCAAGCTGGAGCGCTTCGGCAAGTCGTCGGTGGTGCTGGCGCGCTGTCCCGCATCCGAATCGGGCCCACCGCCGGATCAGAGCGCCTACCAGCCGCTATTTCAGAGCGCATCTGCGATCGTGGCGAACTACCGCCATCTGCTGGATGCGAGGCATACCGTGCCGGACGAGCTGGCGCGAATCGGCGCCGCCGGTACACCCAAAGCGAAGCCTCCGGCGAAAACGGTGAAAAAATCTGTGCCGGAGAAGAAATGATCGCCTCCGCGCTCTCGGCCAAACCTCTGCGATCTCTGCGCTTAAGTTGCACAGCCGAGGAACTGATCAGGTCGTCAGAGTTGCAACTAAATCGGAAATCAGCAATCTAAAGCCTCAGCGCTATGGATAACATTCGCAACGTCGTCATCATCGGCTCCGGCTGCGCCGGTCACACGGCGGCGCTCTACACTGCGCGTGCCAACCTCAAGCCCCTGATTCTCGAAGGCCATGAGCCGGGAGGCCAGCTCTCCCTCACCACGCTGGTCGAGAATTTCCCCGGCTTCCCCGAGGGCATTCAAGGGCCGGAACTGATCGAGAACATGCGCAAACAAGCGGGACACTTTGGCGCGCAATACCAGCTTGGCCACGTGGATCGCGCCGATCTCAGCGCCCGGCCCTTCACTGTACATGTCGGCAAAGAAGCCATCCGTACGCGGACCCTCATCATCGCCAGCGGCGCCTCGGCCCGCTGGCTGGGATTTCCCAGCGAGCAGGCGCTGATCGGCCACGGGGTCTCCTCCTGCGCCACCTGTGATGGCTTCTTTTTCTCCGGCAAGGAAATCACCGTCGTCGGCGGCGGCGACTCTGCCATGGAGGAGGCGACCTTCCTTACCCGCTTCGCTCCCAAGGTCACCATCATTCATCGCCGCGATCAGTTCCGCGCCTCCAAAATCATGCTCGAGCGCGCCCGGCACAACGAAAAAATTCAATTCCTTCCTGACACCGTGGTTGAAGATGTTTACGACGTCTCCAAGAAAGAAGTCACCGGCCTCAAACTGCGCAACGTCAAGACGGGCAAGGTTTGGGACTTGCCTGCCAGCGCCATGTTTCTGGGCATCGGGCATATCCCCAACGCCAAGATGTTCGAAGGCCAGCTCGAGACCGATCACGATGGATATCTGGTGACCACGAATTACGTTTTCACCCGCGTGCCCGGAGTCTACGCCTGCGGCGATGTGCAGGACCGCCGCTACCGCCAAGCCGTCACTGCTGCCGGCACCGGATGCATGGCTGCCCTGGAAGCGGAAAGGTTTTTGGAAGAGCAGGGTCAGTGAGCCGGTACACAGGAGGTAGTTTTTCGATTTCAGAACAAAACGAAAAATCAGTGGGTTTTGAGAGCGAAGGAGAATACAATTCGCCGAATTCTCGGTAGGTAATCCGGGATGTCGTGGAGGTGCCACATGTATGCTCTCAAGATCCGATTCGTGGCCGTATGCTTCTCTGTGCTGATCTTGACCCTGGCCCTCGGTGCGTCAGCGCAAACGAAGTTCGATTTGAAGTGCCACCCTTTCAAGACTCTTGAAGTAACCCACCCGATTGACAGCTCTTGCCCCAGCCTTACAGGCAATGTGACTGACAAAGCCTCGGGGCATGCTCTGCAGAACTTGGCCAAGAACAATTTTTGCGCCGCGGCGCCATTTCTGGACATTTCGTACGACGATCTCCTCCAGCTGGAAAAGTCAGTGGAAAAGTTGCCCGGATTTAAGACCTGGGATCGCAACCACTATCCTGACAGCCGGAAGGATTTTACGACCACCGGAGGAAAGTTCAACGAAGGTACTGCCGTTCGCTACACCGGGTATGTGTTCGAGGCGCACGCGGCCGATACCTCAAGCGGGGAGAGCGTGAACTGCGACCAGTCCGGGGCCGCCCCCAACGATATTCATATCGCGCTGGTCCCGGACCCCACGGTAACGGCAAACGACGAGTGTAAGAGCACCACTGCGGAGATGAGCCCTCACTATCGGCCCACGAAGTGGGAGGCAAAAACGATCAGTTCGCGGCTGGCGTCTTTTACTTGGGACGCATCCACCAAGAAGTATGTACCCAATAAGACGGCGAAGCACAATCTCGTCCGGATTTCCGGGCAACTGATGTTTGACGCACCTCACAAACCCTGCGTCAGTGGTAAACCCGGTACGGGCGATCCGGCGCGGGCTTCTCTGTGGGAAGTACATCCCGTGTATCAGATGGAGGTTTGTACGAAAACTGTGAAGGGATCATGCGCGGACACCGATTGGCAATCCCTGGACAGATGGCTCGGCACGCCCTCGGGGGGCAAGGGAACCAAGTCGGGGACTAAGCCACACAAAACGAAATAAAAAGACTGGCGAGTGTGCAAGGTTTAACACACGGCCTATGGAGGTGACCAATGCCGCCAGCGCAAGCAACTTGCCCACACCTAAAAGAAGTCCGTCAGGTAACGCCGAGCGGTAAAGGTTGCAAGGAATGCCTGGAGATGGGCGACACCTGGGTCCATCTCCGGGAATGTCTCTCTTGCGGCCACGTCGGCTGCTGCGATTCGTCCAAGAACAAGCATGCCACCAAACACTTTGATCAGACCAAGCATCCCGTCATGCAGTCGTTCGAGCCGGGCGAGAACTGGCGCTGGTGCTACGTGGACGAAATCTATCTGGCCTAGGAACAAGATTGGCATGAAGGTTCACGAATACAAGGGCGAGGACATCACCGTCGTTTACGACGTGCATCGGTGCATTCACGCCAGGGAGTGCGTCCACGGGCAGCCTTCCGTTTTCAATCCCGACGCCAAGCCCTGGGTGAACCCTCGCGCGGCCGAAGCGAGCGCCATCGCCGCGGTGGTCCAGCGCTGTCCCACCGGTGCCTTGCACTATCAAGCTGCAAATCTCGATCTGGCTGAGCTCGCGGATCCCTCGAACACCTTCACAACCAGCCCTGACGGTCCCCTGTATTTGCGCGGAAATATTACCGTTGTCACCGAGGGCGGCCAGGAGTTGCTGTCCGATACTCGCATGGCGTTATGCCGTTGCGGCGCCTCCAAAAACAAGCCACTCTGCGATAACAGTCATCACGCCGCTGCTTTCGAAGACCCGGGCATGGCCTCGCCCGGAGAAGATGCCGCTAAAGAAATGGCGACCAGCGGCAAGTTGCGCGTGATTCCTACGCTCAACGGCCCGCTGCACCTGCAAGGACAAATTACGATCAGGAACGCCGCCAATCGCGTGATCTTCGAGGGGGTCGAGACCTGGCTTTGCCGCTGCGGTGCCTCTGGCCACAAGCCCTTCTGCGACGGCAGCCACGAGCGCGTCGGCTTCAAATCGGAGTAAATCCGTCCCTCCCCAAAACGGAACTAGGCACGGTTACCATAGTCATCTTTTGTAAGCCCGACACTATCGGTAAGCTGCGGATGGTTGTCTTCCATGACGCGCCTTGCTGCCACGGTGTTATTGCTCATCTCCTGGACAGTTCTCCTTGCTCCCACCGCTTCGTTTGCCCAGCAAGAGCAGCAAGACCAGCCCGAGAGCAACCGCAAAGTGGTGAATCGCGTCGTACCGCAATACCCTGAGCTCGCCCGCACCATGAATCTAAGAGGAACTGTGAGGGTGGAGGCGCTGGTTTTACCCAATGGCAGCGTCAAGGCGGTCGAGGTAAAGGGTGGACATCCAGTGTTGGCTCAAGCGGCTGAAAACGCCATCCGTAAGTGGAGATGGCAGCCCGCTAAGACCGAAACCCGGGAACCAATTGAAGTAAAATTCGATCCCCGCTGAACAATCCTGTTCCTTTGCGAAATCGCGCCGCAGCTGGGGGTGGTACGGGTGGGTCAGTGGTCAAACCTTTTTTCCTGCTCCCACTGGCCACTGGTCACGGACCACCGCACTTACGCTTGTGATACAAATTTCTGTGATCTTCATGCACGCGCAAGGCACTCATAGCTTCCACCTGAGATGTTTTGAAGGAACCCCGTGCTGAGGGCGCTCTTCATCTCCCTTTCGGAGAGCCGTTCTCTGCGCGCTCTGGCCGAGCGCTCGGCCATCGGTCAGCGCCTTTCCAGCCGTTTCGTCGCCGGTACCCAGGTAGCCGATGTGCTTCGCGCTACCTACGCAGTCAATCAGACCGGCCCGAGCGTTTCCATCGACAACCTCGGCGAAAACGTCACCAACGCCGAGGAAGCCCGCGCCAGCGCCCAGTTCTACCACCAGTTGCTCGATGAAATCGCCGCCCGCCAGCTCAACGCCAACATCAGTCTGAAGCTCACCCACATGGGCCTCGACGTGGATGAACAGCTGGCCGGCGACCTGGTCACTGGGCTCGTCGTCAAAGCCGCCGCCATGAATCCGCGCAATTTTGTCCGCGTGGACATGGAAGGCTCCCCTTACACCCAGCGCACGCTGGACTTCGTCCACGAACTTCACCGCATGCCCGGCAATCAAGGCTGTGTGGGAGCAGTCATCCAGTCCTATATGCGGCGGGCGGAAAGCGACATTCAAAAACTGCTGGCAGAAAAAATCCGCATTCGCCTATGCAAAGGCGCCTACAAAGAGCCGGAAGAGGTTGCGTTTCAGAAGAAGTCTGAAGTCGATGCCAACTACGTCAAGTTGATGAACGTCTTGATGAAAAGCGGCATCTATCACGGCCTTGCCACCCACGACGAGAACATCATCAAACAGGCCAGAGCCTTCGCCATCCGCGAAAACATCCCTCGCGACGCCTTCGAATTTCAGATGCTCTACGGCATCCGCCGTGACCTGCAGCAGAGCCTGGTGCGCCAGGGTTGGCGCATGCGGGTGTACATCCCATTCGGCAGCGAGTGGTATCCCTACTTAATGCGCCGCCTGGCCGAGCGCCCCGCCAATGTGCTGTTCATCGCCAGGAACCTGCTGCGAAAATGAAACTTCTCTGTTGTAGCGCCGGCTTCCCGCCGGCTATCCCATGGCATCTTGTACTCGGTACTGGGTACTCGGTACTGGTCTAATTTCTGCTAGCATAAAAGCGTGGGAAAGGCCGGCCAACCCGGACTTACGGACGCCTTTGCCGCACTCGTCGGCTCCGGCATCGACGACGAGAAGATCGACCTCGTCCGCGCCGCTCTCACCATTGCCCGCACCGAGTACCCTGACCTTGACACTGAATCCTACGTCGCGCGCGTGGACGAACTCGCGCACCGGGTCGAGGCCCGCATCACCGAAGTAGGCGACGCCGCTGAGACCATCGCCGGTCTCAACTACGTTCTTTTCCAGGAAGCTGGTCTGCGCGGCAATCGCGAAGACTACTACGATCCACGCAATTCATTTCTCAACGACGTTCTCGATCGTGGCCTCGGCATTCCCATCACGCTCGCGCTCGTCTACATGGAAGTCGGCCGCCGCCTCGGCTTCCCGCTTTTCGGCGTGGGCATGCCCGGACACTTCCTGCTCAAGCACTACGACATCGATGGCCGCGAAACACTCATCGACTGCTTCAACGGCGGCGACATCCTCACCGCGCAGGACTGCCAGCGCCGCCTCGACGAAATCTACTCCGGTCAGATGACGCTGCGCCCCGAGTTTCTTTTTGCCGTCAGCCGCCGCCAGATCCTTACCCGTATTCTCAATAATTTGAAGGCTGGGTATCTGTCAACCCGCAACTTCAAAAAGGCTTTGCCCATCGTGGATTTAGTGCTGGTGATCTATCCCCGTTCTCCGGAAGACGTCAAGCAGCGCGCCTTGCTGCGCTACAGCCTTGGCCAGAACAAAGGCGCAGCGGAAGATCTCGAAGAATATCTGAAGATGTCCCCCGACGCCTCCGATGCCGACGAAATCCGCCAGACTGCGCTCTCCGTCCGCAGAATGCTGGCGCTGATGAACTAGTCGTGGGCCTAAGAGTCCCTAACAAAGCCTGGTTTCAGCCCGCAAAGGCCGTAAGAAGACCGGGTTCTGGTCCACTTTCCGGAACCGCCTTGGTTCTTTCAGAATGGGATTTGTCAGGGTTGACCGTCTCTTCTTTCTTGGTTACTGCTTCTTTGCGGCTGCGGCGGCGCGCTCTTTCGCATGGGCAACCAGGGCGGCGAAGCGCGGGTCGCCGTGGAGCGATTTGAGATCAGGGTCCTTGTCCATGTCAAGAGACCCTTTAGGGGGCAGTCCGTGATCAACGGCCTCCCGTAAGAGCGCCAGCGCCTCACCACGGTTGCCCTTATGAAGTGCAATGCCACCCAGGTTGTACGTCGACATTGCGGTGAGGGGGTTCTCTGGCCCGAGGACCCGGCGACTAACGTCGAGGTTCTCACGGAACAATTTTTCTGCTTCGTCGTATTGGCCTTCTTGTTCAAGATCATCAGCCAAGTCGTTCATCGTCGCCAGCGTAAAAGGATGTTCGGCCCCGAGGACCCGGCGATTAATGTCGAGCGTCTCTCGAAACAACTTTTCTGCTTCGGCGTAGTGGCCTTCCAGTCCAAGGAGCGAAGCCAGCCCGTGCATTGATTCGAGTGTATCCGGGTGCTCTGGCCCGAGGACCCGGCGGTAACCCTCAAGCCCCTCACGGAACAACTTTTCTGCCTCGGCGTAATGGCCTTCTTCGTGTTCAAGAGCAAAAGCCAGCTGGCACATCGACGCCAGGGTATAGGAATGATCTGGCCCCAGGACCTGGCGGCTAAGGTCGAGCGTCTCGCGAAGCAACTTCTCGGCCTCGGCGTAGCGACCTTCCCATACAAGGGTGTGGCCCAGTTCAATCATGGACAGAAGCGTGTTCTTATGCTTCGGCCCGAGGACCCGGCGATTAATGTCGAGCGTCTCGCGAAGCAACTTCTCGGCCTCAGCGGAGTGGCCCTGCTCCTGGAGAACCCAACTCAAATCGTTCATCGACTTAAGGGTGTCGGGATTCTGCTGTCCAAGCACGCGGCGGCGAATGTCAAGGGACCGCGTCAATAGTGGTTCCGCCCGAGCGTATAGCCCGAGGTTGTCATAGACAGTCCCCATGACGTTCATCATTTGGGCTTGCACGTCGGGATCTTTCCCTAGGTTGGTCTCGATGTCCTTGGAGGCTTTGTCGAGAATTTCGCGGGCGGTGATGCTGTTGCCCCTCGCCTCGCTCGGGTTCGACACCTTGAACATGCCTGTCATAAAGCTCGTGATGCGGTTCGCCCGGTCGCGCTCATGCGTAACCCTATCCCTCTCCTGCGTGACGCGGCGCACCTGCACGGCCTGCACCACTGCAAAAGCGACGAGTAGCAAAGCCATCGCAGTGACGGCAGAGACTCCCACCTTGTGTCGTTGGACGTATTTCCGCACCCGGTAGGCCGTGCTTGCCGGACGGGCTACGACCGGCTCATGGTTCAAGTACCGACCGATGTCGGCTGCCAGCTCTGATGGCGTCCCGTACCGGCGGGCGCGGTCCTTCTCCAGCGCCTTCAGGGTGATCCAGTCGAGATCGCCGCGCAGCAGACTCACCAGTTGCTGTGGCCCCGTGTTCCGTTTCTCCGCTATCGCCGTCGAAGTCTCGCGATCCACGTTGACCTTCGTGCTCGGACGAGGTGGGTCATCCTCGCGCAATTGGCGGAGAACTTCGTGGAAGGGTTTCGTCTGCCACTGCTTCGGGTCAAAGGGCAGGAATCCGGTGAGCAGTTCATAGAGAACCACCCCGAGGGAATAGACATCGGTCCGCGTGTCCACATCCAGCACGCTGGGATCGGCTTGTTCGGGGCTCATGTAGCCTGGCGTGCCCACCATCCCCCCGGCCTGGGTAAACATGGTCTGGTCGTCAGACTGCTGCGAGGTGGCTTTCGCAACGCCGAAGTCGATGACGCGTGGCACGGGCTTGCCGTCGACCTCGACCACCAGGATGTTGGAAGGCTTCAGGTCGCGGTGAATGATCGCCTTCTGATGGGCGTGCTGTACTCCTTCGCAGACTTTGACGATCAGGTCCAGCCGCTCGCGGGGCGTGAGGCGCTTCTGATCGCAGTACTGTGTGATGGGCAGTCCCGGCACATATTCCATCACGAAGTAGGGCTGGCCATCGGCCGTGGCCCCGGCGTCAAACACTTTGGCGATCGCTGGATGCTCCATGATCGCCAGGGTTTGCCGTTCTAGATCGAACCGTTGCAAAGCCGAGTCGTCGTACCGGCCAGCCTTGATGACTTTCAGTGCGACCCGCCGCTTCACGGGAGGAGTCTGCTCCGCCAGCCAGACCTGCCCCATGCCCCCTTCACCGAGTTTCTTCACCAGACGATAGGGTCCGATCGACCCGAGATCACGGCTGGTCGAAGAGTCCGCAGCTGGGCCGGAATCTAAAGTCGCCTCGGCATCTCCAGATGCCGCTGCTGCTCCCGAATCAAGGATTGCTTCGGAATTGTGGGGATCAAGACTGGGTAAAGGGTTTTTCGCTTCGCTCATGTCAGCCTCACGAGCACACCAGCCAGGACTACTAAGGCGGAGGACCAAGAATCTTCTCAATACTCCGTAAGATAGCCTGGCCGAATCGGGACTCGAAGCACTCTTAGGGCTGCCATCTTAGGAGCACGCGAGGGGCAAGTCAACGCAAGGCCGAAACGTCATAGCCCAGATTCGCGAAATTAAGGCGGAAGAGGGATGTTTTCTTAGAGCCTCTTAGCCTCGCGCAAATGAATTAGCCCACACCACCGATCTACACAACTTCTTTCGTTGCCGAGGAGGTATGGATTTGAAGGAACTTGCCGACGATGGAAGACCAACGACCGCCTTACTACTCAGGCCCCTGCTCGTTCTGCCCACCCTCGGCTGGCGCCAAAGGCAGCTGAGAAATCCCGGTCAAGAGTCCTCGCTCCTGCGGCGAAAATTGGCTGAAGCGGCCGGACTCGATGGCCCGCTGCCGTGCTTCAGGCGGCATCGCGCGCAGCGTTCTGATTGCGTTTTGCACGGCCTGACGCCGTTCCGGCGGAAGACCCTTAAGCTGCGCGTAGAGTTGCCGCGCCTGCTGTTTCTGCGGAGGAGTGAGGTGCTCCCAGGTCTCCATGCGGTTCAGGATGCGCTGCTGCCGCTCCGCAGGGAGGCTGCTGAAGCGCTGCAGCCGCTCGCGCAATCTCTGCTGCCGCTCCGGTGGCAGGCCGCGGAACTGGGGATCATTTTCCAGCGCCTTCTGCTGTTGCTCTGGGGGCACGTCTTTGTACTTGCGCAGCCACTGACCGGCGTGGTGTCCCTGCGGCTGGCTTTGCGGGTGTGATGGGCGCTGTGTGCGTTGTTCCGCGCGGTTGCCGCGGCGGTTCTGTGCAACGCAGAGCGTCGAGTTTCCCAGCACCAGCGCCAGAATGGCCATCGCCGCCCCCACCGTCATGGACTTCAAGCCGAACATCGTGCCCCCATTCCCCCTGTTGCCAACTTCACCTCGCAGTGAAGTTTTTCTCGACGCTCTCTGCGGCATTTCTCAGCGAACTCTGCGGTTACCGGTTTTTACCGCAGGAGGCTCAGAACCTTTCCCAGAGATCACCAGTGATCTCCGTCCTACGGATTAGCCGTCACATCGTGCTGCACTTCCAGATCGTCGAGCACATCAAAATCGGAATATAGCTCGTGATTCTTATCCAGGGCCTGCAAATCTCCCACTGCCGTTCCCGGCTCGATCTGTGCAACAGGAGGTTCGGCGGGCGGCCGGCCGCCCCTTTGGATCAGAGTGATGCTCAGAACCATGAGCACTGCAAGGGACACGGCCAGCGCCGGCTTGCGCACCCACAGCAGCCAGCCGCGCGCCTGCTTCGCCGTCTCCTCTCGCAAACGCGCCTGGAGCCGCACCTCAAAATATGGCGAGGGCTCCGGCGCCTGCCACTGGTCGAGCAGCGCCATGGTCTGGCGGAACGCTTCCAGCTTGCCCGCGCACTCAGCGCAGGAGTTGAGGTGTTGCTTCACTTCGGCCGTGACCGGGTTCAAGCCGGCGGCCAGGTCCGGCATCAGTTCGCGAATTTCATTGCAGGTCATAATTGCTTCCTTCACACAAACTTCTTCAGCCGCTCCCGCAGCGTCTCGTAGGCGCGGAACAGCAACGACTTGGTGGCGGACTCGCTCAGCTTCAGAACCTCTGCTATCTGCCGGTAATCCATCTGCTGGTACTTGTGCATGACCACCGCCAGCCTTTGCCGCTCCGGCAGCGCCTGCACCCCCTGGCGAATGGCCGCCAGCCGCTCCCGCCGCACCAGCATTTCTTCCGCCGTCAGCGACCCATCCGGAATGTCCATCGGCAGTCCGGTGTTGTCATCCGGCTCATCCAGACTGACCGTATTCTCCGGCCGCGCGTGGCTCGTGTCGCGCGCATAATTCACGGCCAAATTGGTCGCAATGCGATACAGCAAGGTGGTGAACTTGGCGCTGGCTTCGTAACTCCAGCGCGAACAGTACACCCGCAGGAAAACTTCCTGCGCCAGTTCCTCCGCCGCCGCCGAATTGCGCGCCATGCGGTACATGAAACTTATCATTGGCCGGCGATACTTTTGCACCAGGTACTCGAAAGCTGGGTCATCGCCCGCTTTCACCCGCAGCATGACCTCGGCGTCGCTCAGCCCGTCGCTGCGCACCTCGGCCCCTGCCTGTGGCCGAGACACTCCACCCGCCATCGCGAGCAACCCGCGATCCATGGCTATGCTGCTCACATCAGAATGAACCCGCCCGGGGGGCGAAAGTTGCGCCTCGGTTGGCTCTGAAGTCCCTTCTCCAGAGGAGGGTATGGACGATTTCGCGGGTCTGGATTCGCTCGCCATCCGGCGCCTTTACCGCGAGATCCGCGAGGCCGCCTCGCTGCGCCCCTCAGAAGTGCGGAAGATTAGGCTATCACGCCCCCATGACCAGGGAGAACTGATTCCTTTGCTACAATATAGCGGCTCCGCGAGTGGGCGCTTAACTCAGCGGTAGAGTGCCATCCTCACACGGTGGAAGTCGTAGGTTCGAATCCTACAGCGCCCACCATTCGAACCCTGGGCCGTGCTGGCTCCAGGTCCCTCGCTTGGCTCGGGATTTCGGCAGCAGGCTCCCGTTCGCCCTGAATGGCTCATTCACGCCTGCG
>Ga0099828_10003486_pt1 | contig 11008 bp, 11 predicted proteins | sample CZO8metaG_2_FD_79338 | JGI IMG/M metagenome (GOLD analysis project Ga0099828, IMG submission 79338) | Vadose zone soil microbial communities from the Eel River Critical Zone Observatory, Northern California, USA - CZOApr15con2H1.8 metaG | ecosystem: Environmental > Terrestrial > Soil > Vadose...
CGGCGAGCCTGAATCACCCCTCGCCAATCACTCGATCCTCCGGCTAACAAGTCTGCGCGTTCTTCGATCTTGAAGAAAAAAATATCCTCCCGCGACGAGAGTCGCCCTCGTTCGACCAGCCACTCGCCGAGGCGAAGCAGGAGACTTCGTCCCGCTGCCGAGTAGTACATCAGATGATGTCGGTTCGCCTCCCGCAGGGCAAAGAACCGGCAAAGCCGTCGATACCACCAAGAAAAGATGGCCCACCGATGGAATCGCCATCCGAACCTGGTACGAATCTCTGCAAGCGCCCGTTCCCGCACCACTGTTTGGCGCTGAAGAATGTCCGCCGGGGTGGCACTGGTTGGAGCCAGAATCTGTGTTCGCAATACTGCCAGCAACAACTCCGGTCGATCCGCGAATCGAGGCGACATGACGTCCGACTCACCGACCCCGCGATGGCCATAGTCTTCGAGATACCGGTTGAAGGCGCGGAGAACGTCGGTCCCCTCGAGCTTGCGACGAGCCTCAACTGGGTCCCACCCCTCTGCAGTGAACCATGAAGTAGCTTTAGGGTCGCGGCGAACCATGTCTGCTACTTCCGCCAAGCGGACAATCTGTTGCGCGCTGATCGCCGCCGCCTGACCCTGCAGCGCCCCATTCAGCAAGGCTCTCCAGTCTTCGCCTAGCCAGCGAGGCAGCAAACCGCCCAACGCCTGCAAACACTGCGACACCCCTCCCGCAATGCCGAACGTCAGTTCGTGTTCATCAAGCCATTGCCCGATGGCATCGAGACGCAGGACGATGTCTTCGCTGGAGACAGTCCGAAGCCGATCGGCGCGATGCTCGGACGCCATCGCTTTCATGTCCGCGAACCAGATCGGCCCATTTTGCACCGCCTTTCTCATTTCGGCCATCATCACGACGCCGGCACGAGCGAGCGCGAACCACCCGAGCGGGTGGGCCTCCGGCACCTTGGCAAGGATTTCCCCTCCCATCTGCTCTATCACCGAGGAGGGATCTCCCCGTAGTTGTGCAACGAGGGAATGAAACAGCGTCATATTGATGTAGGGACGTCCCTGGAACGTGCGGACCGATGAGACCCCTTCGGGAATTTGGCACCCCAGACGCCGATAGGGTGAAACGATGTGGCGCTCCATGAACAGCTCGAGAAACGACAGCCCGAGCGGGCTCGGCAGCTCCGGCATGGTTTCCTTGAAGTTGGTACGCGACCATTCGCAGTCATCATTGGTCAGCTGCGTGGATCGAGTCAGACGCGAGATGGGACGCGCTTGAAGCAGCCATAGGCCACGATCATCGTAGAGCCATTCGATATCCATGGGATGCCCGAATGTCTTTTCAATCTGCTTGGCCGTACGGGCCAGGTCAAACAGTTGGTCGTCCGACAACGTTGCCCGCCCAACTGCACCTTCCGACAGCGGCACTTCGCGGAGACCCTGGCCAGTCACCCGCAACGATTGAGTCTGCCCGGTAATCGTCCGTTCGCGAATCCGGATGGGCTGACTGTTCTCGGTCATCTCAACCACATACTGGTCCGGCGTTGCGCGCCCATCGACGAGGGTGGCTGCAAGCCCCGCAACCGCGTTGATCACCACCTGAGTTGCTCGTCCTGTGAGGGGATGGATGGAATAGGCCACACCGGCGGCTAGCGCCTCTAGCAGTGGTTGGATCACGACGGCCATGGCGGGAGGTGTTCCGCTCAATCCCAGCGTCGCATGATAATTCAGGACCCGCTCACCCCAGATCGACAGCCACAGGTCCTTCACAGCCAAGCCCACCTCCTCCAGCCGGATACCGAGGCGCGTGAGGTAGATTCCGGCAAAGCTCGCATGAGATCCATCCTCATTCGTCGCGGACGACCTCACCGCCCACAGCCCATGCAACGGCAGATCCAGTTGGCGAACCTGTTCGACGATCTGAGCCGTCAGTTCAGCGATGTCGCGGTTCCGAATGATGGTGTGACAGTGGGAGAGTATCCGTTGGCGTTCGGCCCCGGAGGAATGCAGCGCTGCCTGCCACTGTTCCGCTGGAGAAAAACCCGGCGCGCGAAGCGCGTGATCATAGGCCTCCGTCGTCACGCAGAATCCGGAGGGAACAGGAAATCCTCTTGCGAGCAGACGAGCTAAGCCTACGGCTTTCCCCCCGACAAGAGATGGTTGAGTGCAGGCGGCCAAGGGAAGAAGGAGAGGACGATCCATTAAAATGGATACTACCTAGAGCACGAGGAGGAGGTAAAGGTCGTTCACGTTCGTGCCGGTGGGTCCGGTGATGATGAGCTGATGAAGCCTCTTCAATGCGGGGTAGGTGTTGTGGCGCTTCAACGCGCCCTTGAGATCAACCGAAAGGCGCTGCGCGCGCGCCACAGTATTACCATCGATAACGGCGCCAGCCGCATCAGTCGGACCGTCGGTTCCATCGGTGCCGATCGCCACCACCCATACCTTGGCCAGACCGGCGATTTCCAGAGCGGCGGCTGCGGCGAATTCTTGCGCCCGCCCGCCTGTTCCCTTTCCAGTGACGGTCACGGTGGTTTCTCCACCGGCCACCACACAACAGGGCCTCTGCAGCGGTTTGCCATCGCGCGCAATATTCCTCGCCAGGGCGCCAAATCGCTGCCCCTCGTCTCGGGCCACTCCGGTTAAGGCCGGCGTATGTACGAGGGTTCGCAGACCTGCCTCTCTGGCCGCGCGGGTCACAGCCGCGACAGCCGCTGCGTTGTTCCCGACGATATGATGATGGACTCGATGAAACAGAGAGGAGCCGGGCTTCGGAGTCTCACTTGCTAATCCCTGACATCCACGGTCGAGATGCTGACGCACTCGCAGAGGGAGCACACGCCAGATGCGATGGCGTTTCGCAATCGCGACAGCGTCTTGATAGGTCGTGGGGTCTGGGACTGTCGGCCCCGAGGCAATAGCGCTGAGGTCATCACCCAACACATCGGACAGAATCAGTGTCACAACAGTGGCCTCAGTCAACTCGGCGAGACGTCCGCCTTTGATGCGCGAGAGATGTTTCCGAACGGTATTGATTTCCCGGATACTCGCTCCGCATCGCAAGAGTTCCTGCGTGGTCCGCTGCTTGTCGGCTAACGTCACCCCTGCGACAGGAGCAGGCAGTAAACTGGACGCACCGCCCGACAGGAGCACGATCAAGAGGTCGAGCCGACCAAGTTCTGCCGCCATGGCACAGAGCCTGGCTGCCGCACGCTGACCCGACCGATCAGGAACTGGATGACCGGCTTCCGCCACGACGATCCGTCTCGTCGGCACAACATGGCCGTACTTTACCACGACGAATCCACCCTGGAGCCGAGGTCCCAGCCGCTGTTCTACCGCCCGGGCCATCGAGGCCGTCGCCTTCCCAGCCCCAACCACGACAATACGCTCATAGCGACGCAGGTCATACCGACGCCGGCCGATGATCAGCTCCTTGCCGTTTCTTGAGATGGCGTGACCGACCGCCGTACGGGCATCGACTGCATCCAGTCCCCGAACGATTAATTTACTCAGAAGTGGCCGGATAGGAGAGGCGGGAATCTGCATCACGCTTACAATAGACTAGCAGGGTGTTGAAAAACCATGCTTGACCCTGGGGAATGCAGGCCTGGAGCAAGTCACGGACGGCTCCAGCAAAGCCCGCAGGCTCATCCTGCTAGGGAGTCTTGTCCTGATTGAAGCAACGAGTCGGACAAGTCAGCCGTGGGACCTTCATCTGATAGGTCCCGCGTGGGAGTACATCCTTCTTGAATTCAGGATTCAGCATCTTAAGTTCCAAGAAGTAGGTCCCAAATTCCTCGGCAATCGAGGTAAGGGCTCGCTGGGAATCTTTCACGTTGACGGTGACTGTTTCAGTTTCGACCGGTATATACAGGTCTTTCTTGCTTAGCCCCAAATACTTCTCCGGCTGCGAGTAGATTTCCTTGGCGGCGATGATTCTCGGAACATAACGCATCGTTTCCCGTGGCGCGTGCATCTTCCAATAGTCGGTAATATTCTGGTCCTTCAATAACCGACGAACTCGTTCTTCACCGGCATTGTACGAGGCCATGGCCATGAACCAATCGTTCTGCTTGAAATCTTTCAGATAGCGCAAATACTTGACCGCCGCTTCCGTCGACATTTCCAAATTGCGGCGATCGTCGCGGACCGCATCGCTCTTGAGACGATAGCGTCGCCCGGTGGAAGGGACGAACTGCCACGGCCCCGACGCTTTCGCCCTTGAATAGGCGGCGGCTACGCACTTACTCTCCACCAGCAGCATGTACTTGAGGTCGTCCGGCAACCCGGCATCGGCCAGTTGTTTTTCGGCGGGAGGGAAACAGCGTCCGGTTCGTTTGGCAAGGATGATGCTTTCGCCCTGGTCTTCTAGAAATTGATAGAACTCATACTCGATGCGTTCGCGTACCTGCCAGTTATCGAGTGGGACTGGCTGGCCGGCAAAGGTCAGCTTGTCAGGCAGCTTGAACGAACTGAGGAAGTAGCGCTCTCCCTCTCGCTTGATTTCCGGAAGAATGACGAGGCGATCTTCCGGCTCGTTGGGGTTCTCAAGGGGATCGAGCAGGATCCCGTCTCGTTCTGGTTCTCCATTGGCTCCAGATCGAGGCGTGCTCTCCTTTGCCTCGGAATGTTCAGGTTGCGGCTGTGCTCCTGTCGCAATCGGAAGCGTGACCACCATCCACAATCCACTGAGCACCAGTGCTCGTCGAAGCCACGTCGTCATGCCAATCCTGCCTCCTACATGCGGTGAACGATCCGAAGTGGAGTACGTATGCTAGCAGCCTGACGAGGGACCGGCAAGCATGATCGACTTTCAGATTTCGTGCTAGACTGCGCCAACTATGCGTGCGCTTACCCTCCTCAACGATCGCATCACCCACTGCACCGCCTGCCCACGGCTCGTCACCTATCGGGAGGCGATCGCCGCAGAGAAACGGAAACAGTTTGAGGACTGGACCTACTGGGGACGTCCGGTCCCCGGATTCGGGGACTCCCACGCCCGCCTCTACGTGCTCGGGCTGGCGCCGGCCGCCCACGGCGGTAATCGAACCGGACGGGTGTTTACAGGCGATCGCAGCGGGGACTGGTTGTATGACGCCTTACATCGCTTTGGCTTCGCCAACCAACCCGGCTCTCACCACCGGGATGACGGGCTGAAGCTATCGGATTGTTACATTGGCGCCACCGTCCGTTGTGCGCCGCCCGACAATAAACCGACCCCTGAAGAATTCAAGGCCTGCCGCCCCTATCTGCGTGAAGAACTCCGGTTGTTACGGAAAATCCGAGTGGTTGTAGCACTGGGCAAGATTGCGTTCGATCACTACTTGAAGGCCTGTCGCGATGAGGGACTGCAACTTCCTTCACCGCTCCCGAAATTTTCCCATGGAATTGTACAGGTCCTTCCGTGGGGCACTACACTGATCGGCTCATACCATCCAAGTCAGCAAAATACCTTCACCGGACTATTGACCAGACCGATGTTTCACCATATCTTTGCAACGGCTCGACAGCGACTCACCGAACCGGCAGGCACGCGAGCCGGCTAATAGCAGGCCGAGGAAAAACTACTGTGGCACGCGAGAACTTCGGTGTTTTCGACAAGTGGCACAATAGGAGAACACTACCCCAGGATGCTCATAAAGGCGACCTTCTCACCCGCCCGCCCTGAGTCTGCCAAGACAGCCTCTTCGCCCAGGAACGCGCCTTGTCCCAGGCAAGGCCGCAGTGTGTGAAGCAGGCTGAGGTCACGGTTGAGCGAAGAACAGACTCTTGCAATCTCAGCCTTTGCCTGAGCCTTAACCTTTCAGAAAGCTGGCGGACTTTTTCAGCATGCTGCTAGGTTTTACTTCTTGGCTTGTGCCTCCCAGTCTGCTAGAAACTTCTTGAGTCCGCTATCCGTCAGCGGATGTTTCACCATCTGCTGAAAAATCGAGAAGGGCATCGTGCAGATATGCCCACCAGCTAGCGCAGCCTCGACTACGTGCTGAGGATGGCGCACGCTGGCCACCAGCACCTGGGTTTTATAGTCGTAATTGCGGTAGATGGTCAGGATCTGGCGGATCAGTTCCATCCCGTTTGAACTGATGTCGTCAAGCCGACCGATGAAGGGTGAGACGCACCACGCACCGGCTTTTGCTGCGAGGAGCGCCTGGGTTGGAGAAAAGCACAATGTGACATTCACCTTGATACCCTCGGCGGCCATTCTCTTGGTGGCCTTCAATCCCTCTGCAATCAAAGGCACTTTCACGACGATGTTCTTATGGATCTTCGCAAGTCCCTTCCCTTCCTTCACCATGGCATCGGCTTCGAGGCTGACGACTTCTGCACTGACCGGCCCATCCACAATGTTGCAAATTTCGACGAGCACTTCCTTAAAGCTGCGCCCTTCCTTGGCGACGAGCGACGGATTCGTGGTCACTCCGTCAAGAAGTCCGAGGCTGGCCGCCTCCTGGATTTCCTTGACGTTGGCGGTATCAAGAAAGAATTTCATGGGCTTGTCCTTTCATGTCAGGATGAGAAATCCTTGTGATCAATTCGTCATCGGTTATTCTACGAAGAACTCAACCTGGCTGCAATCTTCTGCTGGCATACGCCGGTTTGACAGGCCCCAGACCGCAGGTTAGAATTCGGTTGGCAACGATAGGCTCGTCACCGCGTTGATCCATCCATACGATCGAGGACGATGCACGATGCGACAATCAGCTTGGGTTCTCCTGCTCAGTCTCGTCCTGACCGCCTGCGGCGGCAGTAATCCCTATCTTGAACAGTCGCTTAAACCGGCTGAGCTTCAAGGCAAGGACAAGGCCTGGTTTGAGAAGAACTGGGGAGCGCCGAGCGGCAAGACCGCGAGATTTTTTGGCGGCGAAACCTGGACCTACTATCGCATTGCCGGCGGCAAATCAGGACTACCCCTCTTTAACTTCTCACCCAATCAGTGCCAGATTACGCTCAAATTTGACAAAGAAGAAAAACTCTCCGACTCTAGTTACTCGGGCTGTTAACCCGCGAGCTGTTCTTGGAACTTGTGCGCGCAGGATCGGCTGCAGAAGTAATACGTCTGCCCCCCAATATCTTCCGTTATCGCCACTCCCCTTGGAACAAATACCTTGCAGACGGGATCTTGAACCATGTGATTTTTACCAGGAGGGAGAAGGTCCGGCTTGCCCTGGCCTTTGAACTCTCGAATGGCACGCCGGAGGAGAAAATACAGCACTACAAGTAGCCCTAGAGTGAGGATAATTCTATACATAGTGGGGGACTCTTCCTTATGCCACAATCCTATGGGACAGCACCGCCACTGTCAAGAACTCCATAATCTGTTCTGGCTTATACGCTACGGATTCTCATTCCTACCCTCTACTCAAATGGCCTAGCTGCATATGAGCGGAAGGGCCTACTCCCACAGAAGATCCAGTACTTCAGATGGATATGCTTCCATTTTCTAGCATGGTAGACTGCCGTCATGACAATTTGCGATAAATGCCGCGGGGCGATGTTGCCGGAACGGGCAGTGGATCTGAACGCAGGGCTTGCGATCACAGTGTTTGCATGTTTGAATTGTGGTCGCCGGAAATCAGCGGACCAGGAACCTCGGCCTATTACCGCGAGACATTAGCCGGCGCTATGACAGAACCGAAACCGCTCACGTACGACGAGCATAAGGCAGCTGAAGCCGCCTTCCGTGGGTATCTGCCTAATGCTGATTGGACGGACTCCGCCCAGGAGATTTATGCCCGTCTATCTGCGGCGATCGCCAAACGAAGAACCACTGCTCTCAACCCCACAAGCACGAGGGACCTTGAAGAAGTCAGTCGGTAACTCGTGATGTGTTCCCCTGCCCACAAGCTCACGCGAGTCCCAGCCCACATTATTCATGACGGTTCGTTGCGAAATCGCTGAGCCGCGTCGCGAGACCAGCGCGCGGAGCCGTGAGGACTCGATGCGTACTCGTGCAGTACGGTGAGGGTCCGAGGGGCGAGCCCGCTGGCCGCAGGCTCGTCGTAGCAGTGGATCGGCGATTGCAGTAGAAGCGTTCATGAATGATGAGGGCTAAAGATCACCCTGCTCAAGTCTCTATTCCGCTAACGCATGGTCAGCACGACTTCGGAACATCAGACCATCGCCTGCACATGGTGCGGAACCTCGATGCAACCCCCCTCACGATAGTCACTCCCTCGTCTCTCATACTTCTTGGTTGATGTAAACGCGACGGCGCTAGCAGCGGGTCCGTGATGGTTCAGCAAGTCGATGGATTCAGGCTAATTGGCATTCAATGAAATCAGGCACTTGTGGGGCATGGAAATATGAGGAAACGGGGTTCAATTTCTTATGACATTTCGAGGAGAGGCGCGGGATGTAATTCCCAATCTTTTTACGCTAGGATGATGTTTGTGTGGGCGCGGCTAATAATCATTTAGAACTAAAGCAACGACAGCGAGGTCTATCATGAGAACTCAACATTTTCGTGTCCGTTTTACGATGACTCTATCGGTGATTCTTGATCCATTCAACAGAGGGCTTGCTTCAATAAAGGAGATCATTGCTCAGTATGCCAGACAAGGATGGGAATTGGAGTCAGTGTGCGAAAGACCCATTGGGCTTTTGGATTATGAGGTGATCGCGTTAATGAAACGAGCTGCATAGTCTAGCCAACTCAACCCAAAACAGCCGCTTACACATTGCCCTCTTGGCGATCCTGCCAGGAGGGCATTCTTTCCGCCTCTATTCTGAGACCTCCGCTGCTCATTTGTTTTTTGGCTTCCACTCCCGCGCCAACCGCTGTGCTTCAGCGATCTGCGCGGGTGTCATACGGTGTGCGGCTTTATCTCGATTGTCTACTGCGAGCTTCTCCTCGTCGCCCGTCGAGTGGGCTGCTGCGAGGTTGAACCACATATACGCCTTTACGTTATTCTGCGACACGCCCCACCCGTTGGCATACAGCGCCCCGAGGTTGGACTGCGCACCCGCGTTGCCCTGGGCAGCGGCTTGCTCATACCATTGCCGTGCCTTCTTATAATCCTGCGGGACGCCCTGCCCCTTCTCATACAGCACTCCGAGGTTGGACTGCGCCCGCGCGTCGTTCTGCACTGCCGCTCTCTCGTACCACCGCCGCGCCATCGCATAGTCTTGTGGTACGCCCTGCCCGTTGTCATACATCACCCCGAGGTTGAACTGCGCCCCCGCGAGCCCCTGGGCAGCGGCTTGCTCATACCATTGCCGTGCCTCTGCAAAGTCTTGCGGCACACCATACCCGCGGTTATAAAACACCCCGAGGTTGTACTGCGCCTCCACGTTCCCTTGGGCAGCGGATTTCTCGTACCACTCCCGCGCTTTGGCATAGTCCTGCGGGACGCCCCGCCCTTTCTCATACAGTATCCCGAGGTTGAACTGCGCCATCGCATTGCCCTGGGCTGCAAGCGATTGAAATGTTTTCAACGCAGTCGCGTAGTCACCTCGTTTATATGCAGCAGTAGCATCTTCGAATGGACCCGCCCACACCGTGCCAGCAGTCAGCAGTAGCGCAGTACCTACAGAAAGTAACAGTCGTTTCATTGAGAATGTCTTAGTGAGAGATCGTCAGGATTTCGGCAGTGTGCTTCCATTTGAGGGCTCCTTCATGATGTAAGCTTGTTCATGGGTTGAGCGGCGAGTGCGTGCCGCTCTAGCTAAGGGACGCGCCGCTTACCCGCGCGTCCCTCGTAACACAGTGTTAGCCGGAAAAATAAGATTTGTTAGCCGTGCGATATCTGCTTTCAACTTCTTGATATCGACAAGACATGACTCCGGCTCAAAGCCAACCGCACCATCCCATGGTTGCCCCTCCCGATTTCCAGGATAGCGATAACGCTGCTCCGATGGATTCTTCCATTCACTCTTTTTGATATGGTTTTTCACTTTCTCTATGTCCTCGGGACTATAAAACTCGCTAAGGTCGCCTTTCTTTCTGCTGATGAAGGGTGCATGAAACTCGTATTCATCCTGCTCGTACAAATCGTTATATATTTTGCTGAGATCTTGAATGTCGTGGTATAGGAGTTTTTTATTTGGTTCTCGTTCAAGAATCGCACCCTTCAAGAACAATTCAATGGCGTGATCCCTAAGGTACAGCACGACACAGCCACGTACATAATTTGATTTCTTGGGAGATCGTTTCAAGACTGTGCATAGACGTGAAGCAGAATCGAGATATGCGTCCGAGAGTGAAACGAATTTCAGAGGAATGGTGAGAGAAGCGAGATCAGATTCGAAAACCATCCGCGAAGTCATTAGACCCTCCTCGTTGCAGCAAATTCGGCAGCTGCTGAATGCAAGTGTGGCGCGGGTGGGACGGAGACAAGCGGGAGCGCAGATGACGCGTACGCCTTCACCTGTATGCCTTTGTTAGGTCCACACGCCGAAGTGCACTAGGCTGTGGAACAGAATTCCCAAATCAGATTTTTAGAACTTTCTTTTCCTGTCGCGGTGGTTTCTGCCTAAATTTTCCTGGAACAATGACTTCGTCCATCCATGCCTGAACATTATAGCTACCACAGTATCTCCGAATAACTCCCGGCTCGGGATAATCAATATTGATTTGAAAATGGTAGGCTTCTGGGTCCCGTCCTCGACTATTGAGGTAGCAACGAAGGATGTATGGTGCGGCGAACTCCCCGTGCCGCAGGACTAGTGCCTTCATCATCTCTATTCCTCTGTCTAGGCTGATTCGATGCTCAGGAACGTGCTCATGAAACACATCATCGAATACACCTTGGTTGTATCGTCGCAACCGAAAGCATTTCTGCTTCGGTTCTATATCTTTGCAAAGTAGGAAGTGAGAGTACATTTGATCTTCTTTGGGTTTCATTGAGGAAGCGTCCGTTTATTTGTCTGAGTTATACAGTGCTTTCTTACCCTCCAACACCATCGACCATTCTGTTTCAGGCAGAGCATTGCGTGGGTGCTGCGGTAAACCCTACTCAGCAGCCTTTGAACTGACTTGCCTGACACTGTTGCGCGAGTCGCTGCGCTTC
>Ga0099828_10003487_pt1 | contig 11003 bp, 8 predicted proteins | sample CZO8metaG_2_FD_79338 | JGI IMG/M metagenome (GOLD analysis project Ga0099828, IMG submission 79338) | Vadose zone soil microbial communities from the Eel River Critical Zone Observatory, Northern California, USA - CZOApr15con2H1.8 metaG | ecosystem: Environmental > Terrestrial > Soil > Vadose...
AAACCGGGGCGATGGTCGCCCCGGTCTGTCTCGAACCAAGTATGGAGCCCCCGCTACGGGGCCGAAAGGTAGGTGGTCCATGTGGCCATAGAACCCGCTGCCCTTCACACTGCGGGCTCGGTCGGTCGAATCTAACCATTCGGGCGACCGGGCCTCGACTTCCCCCACGTAGCTCAGGCGGATAGAGCGCTGGCCTGCTAAGCCAGAGGTCACGGGTTCCAGTCCCGTCGTGGGGACCCTTGCCCGTGGCCGGGGTTGTCGCGATTCAGAATATATAACCCTTTGATTCGGCAGTCAAATCGCTGATGGAGTGCGTTTGTTTTGATTGTAAATTCAGGGATTTAGGTTTTTGAACTGAAATAATGCTTGACCGTGTAACCGCCGGTCTCAGTCACTCGCTTTGGAGCATGACGGACCTTGCCGAGATGATTGAGGCAACCCTGTCAAGGCCCGGTCCGCGAGGTCCATACAAAAAGCAACAAGCGGCATAGCGAAGAGGAGAATTCAAATATGCAACTAGATCGCATAAGCGCCAATTTCATGCATGCACATCATGCCGAGTCGGATAAGTACAGGGTTGGCCAAAGTGACGGGGAACCGAGCGGTTGGAATGTCCGCGTTGATTTTCCGCAATTCGGCGCAGGAACAGATAACTTTAGTCAATTCATGGTTTCACTTGGATGGTCGGACGTAGAGGCCATTATTCGGTCCTTTTCCGAAATTGGGCACCCGGAGGCTGCACGATTACAGCGCGCAAGAACACTAGCTGCAGCGCTTGACGAATTTGCGAAAAATTCAAACTGAGACACTACCCGACTGAAATGATTCGCGTTCGGGGCGACCTTCGCATTTGCGAACAGTCCGTTAATGCGTGCGCGACGCCGCCGCGAGAGCCCCGATCGAGATGCGCTCAGCGCGACGCCCGCGGTGCGGCCGACCGGCCGCTCTCGTTGCGCATCGCGTCGAGCACGCGCGCGAGCTGCTCGGCGAACACCGCGGCGGGGATCGGCAGGTTGCGCGCGCGCAGCTGGCCGAGCACGAGATTGGCGCGCGGCACGTCGCGGTCGTCGATGTCGCGGGCGACGAGTCCGAGCTTGTTGCTGTCGGGGAGCGTGCCGATCCGGATCTGGAACGAGATCAGGTCGGCGTGGGTCACGAGCCCGCGCAGGAGCTCGAAGGAATTCGATTCGGCGGCGAGCTTGAAGGCAAGCCCGCTGCGCGCCGACACCTCCTCGAGCAACTGCCGGCCGCCGAGGCTGCGCTCGGGCAACGCCACCGGATAGTTGGCGCAATCGCGCAGTCTGACGGTGGGGCGGCCGGCCAGCGGATGGTCGGCCGACATCACCGCGACGAGCCGCTGCTCGAGGCTCATCAGCGGCTGGAAGTTGGCGAGGAACGGCGGCCGAAACACCAGCACCAGATCGACCTCGTAGGCCGCGAGCGCGCCGATCGCCTGCTCGTGGTCGAGCACCTTGACCGCGAAGCTCACCAGCGGATGCCGGGTGCGGAAATTCGCAATCTCGCGCGGCAGGAAATCGAGCGCCAGGGCCTGGCTGCAGGCGATGCGCACGGTGCCGCGGCGTAGCCCCCGGAGCTCCTCGATCTGCGACTTCATGCGCTCGACGCCGCCGTCCTGCTCCCGCAGGTAGTGGACGAAAACCTCGCCGGCGGCGGTGAGCCGCACGCCGCGCGGCCGGCGCTCGAACAGCTGGGCGCCGAGCTCTTCCTCCAGGTCCATGATCCGGCGGTTCACCGCCGATGCCGTGACATTGAGATGATCGGCGGCCTTGCGGATCGATCCCGTGCGGGCGACCTCGTCGACGTATCGCAGAATGCGCAAGTGCTTCATCGCGAGCCCGCGCGGCGCCGGTTGGTGATGCCGTTTCGGCACCAGTCTAGCAAGAAATCGGCGGCAGATGTGAGCACTCGGCCGCGCTATCGTTCGCGGCAGGCACGTCGTTTGCAAGGTCGAGCGAGAGATTGAGCCGTCGCGCCGGGCGGATGCGATCCTCCAACCCCTGCCTTGGCTCGAGACTGAGCAAAGATTGAGCGGCGCCTGCTCAAGAAAGAAGCGATAGGCGAACTCGGGGATGCCCGAGCCCCTTCACCCGAACCGACAGGAGATGACCTTGCGCTGGACGAGACCCCTTACCCTCGTGCTGCTCGGCGCGTGCGCGCTGACCGCGCCGCTCGCGGTCGCGAGCCCGGCGAGTGCCCAGACCAAGCTCAAGCTGGTGCTGAACTGGAAATATCAGGGTCCGCAGGGGATGTTCTTCCTGGCCGACGACCGCGGCTACTACCGGGACGAGGGGCTCGAGCTCACGATCGACCAGGGCAACGGCTCGGGCGCGGCGGTGCCGCTGGTGGCGAACGGCACCTACGACGTGGGCTTCGGCGACATCAACGCGCTGATCGAGCTCGCGGCGAAAAAGCCCGAGGACGCGCCGATCGCGGTCTATGTGATGTTCAACCAGCCGCCGTTCACCGTGGCGGTGCGGGCCGACAGCCCGATCAAGTCGCCCAAGGATTTCGAGGGCAGGACGCTCGGCGGCGCCGCCAATGACGGAGCGCTGAAGCTGTTCCCGGCCCTTTGCAAGATCGCCAAGATCGACTGCGGCAAGGTCAAGCTCACCAACATGCAGCCGAACCTGCGCGAGCAGATGCTGATGCAGGGGCAGGTCGACGGGGTGTTCGGCTACGTCAACACCATCCGCTTCTCCGCCAAGCTGATGGGCGTCGAGGACAAGCAGCTGCGCTTCATCAACTACGGCGATTACGGCATGGATCTCTATTCCAACGCCATCATCGTCTCGAAGCGGCTGGTGAAGGAGAGGCCCGCGGTAGTGCAGGGCCTGGTGCGCGCCATCAATCGGGGCATTCTCGATTCGCTCAAGGATCTCGACGCCGCGGTCGCCGCCGTCGCCAAGCGCGAGCCGCTGATCAAGGTCGCGGTCGAGCGCGAGCGGTTCGAGGCGACCCTGAAGGACGAGATGAACCATCCCGAGATCGCCAAGATCGGCCTCGGCAACGTCGATTCGGCGCGGCTCAAGAGGTCGATCGACATCCTGGTCGATGCCGAGGCGCTGCCGCGCACGCCTGCGGTCGACGAAATCTTCACCGGCGCCTTCCTGCCGGCTGCCGCCGAGCGGCCGAAAAAGCTCTTCTAGAGCGTATTCCGATGAAGCATGATCAACGCCAGCAGCAAACCCGTGCGTTGAGTTTATACACTGCGAGCGTGCCGCAGGCTCCACCTCTCCCCGCTTGCGGGGAGAGCATAGGCGGCCTTCGGCCGCCGTTCTTGGCGCTAAGAACGCCGATGCAAAGCATCGGCTATGGAGCGAAGCGAGCGGGTGAGGGGGACTCTCCACAGCCTGAGCGTTTGGCCAGTCCCCCTCACCCCAACCCTCTCAGCCGAAGTCGGATATATCCGACTTCGGCCGCTTATAGTGACGGAACTCGGGTAAACCCGGGTTCCGTTGCAAGCGGGGAGAGGGAGCACACCGCGCTTGCGTCTCAACGACCATGGACTTGATGCTCAAGGGGCGGGTGGCCCTGATCACCGGCCCCGCCAAAGGGATGGGCGCGGCCATCACCATGGCATTTGCCGCGGAGGGCGCGCGGCTCGCCTTGGCCGGGCGCGACACCGCCGCGATCGATGCGGTCGCCTCGCAGGCGAGGGCGGGCGGAGGAGAAGCGATCGTCGTGCGCTGCGACCTCACCGATCCCGTGCAATGCGAGCAGGCGGCGGAGGCGACCCGGCGCGCCTACGGGCGCATCGACATCCTGGTCAACGTTGCCGGCGGCTCCGGGCCGATCGGCAAGACCGGCGTCGAAACGACGCCGCAGGAATTCGACGACATCGTCACCCTCAACATGAACGGCTGCTTTCATACCATGCGCGGCGTGCTGCCGGTGATGATCGCGCAGCGCTACGGCAAGATCGTCAATGTCGGCGGCACCTTCGGCTTGCGCGGGCGCGCCGGGCGCATGGCCTACTCGGCGTCGAAATGGGGCCTGCGCGGGATCACCAAGAGCTTCGCGCTCGAGGTCGGCGCCTACAACATCAACGTCAATTGCGTCGCGCCGGGCATGGTCGACGGCCCGCGTTTCCGCGACAAGGTCTGCGCCGACATGGCCGCGCGCCTCGGCATCACCGCCGAGGAGGCGGCGGCGCGCCATGCCGACGAATACGCGCTCAAGCGCGTCACCGGCGACGTCGACGTCGCCAATGCCTGCCTGTTCCTGGCGAGCGACGCATCGCGCCAGATCACCGGCGTCGACCTGCCGGTCGACGGCGGCTGGGCGATGCTGTGAAGGGATGACGATGGCCGATCTCGTCATCCGCGGCGGCAGGGTGGTATCGCCCGATTGCGTCATCGACGCGAGCATCGCCGTCGAGGACGGCGTCATCGTCGCGGTCGGCTCCGAGGCGGCGATGCCGCCGGCGCGCGCGACGCTCGACGCAAAGGGCCTGCACGTGCTGCCCGGCGCCGTCGACGTGCACGTGCATTTCCGCGATCCCGGCTATCCGCACAAGGAGGATTTCCGCACCGGCACGGCGGCCGCCGCCTTCGGCGGCGTCACCACCGTGTTCGACATGCCGAACACGATCCCGCCGACCGGCACCGCCGAGGCGCTCATCGCCAAGCATCGCATTGCGGCCGAGAATGCGCACGTCGATTTCGGCCTCTATGGGCTCCTGGGCGAGGACACGATCGAGCACGTGCCCGCGCTGGTCGAAAACGGCGTCATCGGCTTCAAGCTCTACATGGGCAACACGTTCGGAAAAATTCCGACGCCTTCGACCGGGGCGATGCTGGAAGCCTTCGAGGTGGTCGCCCGCACCGGCCGGCGCGTGTCGCTCCACGCCGAGACGAACTCGATCATGGAACGGCGCGAGACGCGCCTGCGCGAGGCCGGCCGCCGCGATCCGCTCGCCCATCTCGCCGCGCGCCCGGCGGTGGTCGCGGTCGAGGCGGTCAGCCGCGCCGCGCTTCTCGCGGAATGGACCGGCGCCCGCATCCACGTCCTGCACATTTCGTCGGCCGAGGAATTGCGTCCCTTGCGCGAGGCGAAGGCCCGCGGGGTCGACGTCACCGGCGAGACCTGCCCGCACTATCTCCTGCTGTCGACCGACGATTACGCCCGCCTCGGCGGCGTCATCCGGGTCAATCCGCCGGTGCGCGAGGCGCGCAACCGCGAGCCGCTGTGGTCGGCGCTCGCCGACGGCACCATCGATCTGATCGCGACCGACCATGCCCCGCACGCGACCGCCGAGAAGACGCGCAACGACATCTGGACCGTCGACTGCGGCTTTCCCGGGGTGGAGACGCAGATGCCGCTGATGCTGACCGAGGTCGATGCCGGCCGCATCGACATCCGCGATTACGTGCGCTGGAGCGCGGCCAATCCGGCCAGGATCTGGGGCTTGTACCCGCGCAAGGGCGCGGTGCAGGTCGGCTCCGACGCCGACCTCGCGATCGTCGATCTTAACCGCCGCTGGACGATCGACGATGCGGCGCTGCAGTCGCGTTCCAAGATCACGCCCTGGCACGGGCGCGCGGTGCGCGGCCTGCCGATCCACACGCTGGTGCGCGGCCGCTTCGTCATGCGCGATCGCGCGCTCGTCGCCGAGACCCGCGGCTGGGGCCGATCGGTGCACGCGATCCAGCGGCTGCCGGACGCGGCAGCGCGCAATGTCGACCAGGCCATGGACGCGATCCTGCGCGTCGCCGGCGCGCCGGCGGAAGAAGCAACATGATGCTCGCCCCCGTCCCCGCCGCGCCGGCGCGGCTTGATGCCTTCGTCGAGCTGCAGCGGGTCACCCACACCTATGGCCGCGGCGACAAGCAGGTGCACGCCCTCGATACCACCGACCTACGCATCGACAAGGGCGATTTCATCGCGCTGGTCGGGCCGTCGGGGTGCGGCAAATCCACCATCCTCAAATTGGTGACCGGGCTGATCAACGCGTCGAGCGGCACCGTGCTCGTCGCCGGCCGCGAAGTGGGCGCCGAGCCGGTGCGGGTCGGGATGGCGTTCCAGAATCCGACGCTGCTCCCTTGGCTCACGCTGCGCGACAACGTGATGCTGCCGCTCAAGATCGTCGCACCGTTCCGGCAGGAGTACCGAGGCAAGCGCAGGACCGAGTTCCGCGACCGCATCGACGCGCTGCTCGCGCAGGTCGGGCTCGCCGGCTTCGCCGACAAATATCCCTGGCAGCTGTCGGGCGGCATGATGCAGCGCGCCTCGCTGTGCCGCGCGCTGGTGCACGAGCCGCAATTGCTGATGCTCGACGAGCCGTTCGGCGCGCTCGACCAGTTCACCCGCGAGGAGCTGTGGGGGATCATGCAGGATCTGTGGATGACGCGGCGGCCGACGGTGCTGCTGGTCACCCACGACCTCAAGGAGGCCGCCTATCTCGCCAACCGCATCTGCGTGATGCAGGCGCGGCCGGGCCGCATCATCGAGGAAAGCATGGTCGCCTTCCCGCGGCCGCGCACGATCGCGATGTCCTACGATCCGGACTTCGTCTCGCTCACCCAGCGCCTGCGCGAGTTGATCATGTCGGCGCGTCCGGCAAGGGAGACCGTGCCGTGAGCCCGCAGCTGCGCCGGCGCTTCGCCTCGACCGCGCTCATCGTCGGCTTCTTCGTGGCCTGGGAGCTGCTCTGCCTCGCCTTCGGGGTCAAGGACATCGTGCTGCCGCGGCCGAGCCAGATCGTGATCACGCTCATTCAGCGCATGCCGGCGATCTGGCCGCACGCGCTGCAGACGCTCTACACCACGCTCGTCGGCTTCGCGCTCGGCATCCTCGCCGGCGTATGCCTCGGCGCGCTGATCGGCTCGTCGCGGCTCGCCTACGACGTTGCCTATCCGCTGCTGGTCGGCTTCTCCAGCATCCCCAAGGTCGCGGTGGTGCCGATTTTCGTTCTTTGGTTCGGCGCCGGCACCGTCCCGGCGGTGCTCACCGCCATGATTTTGTGCGTGTTTCCGATCGTGGTGAACGTCGCCACCGGGCTTGCCACCACCGAGCCCGAGCTCGAGGACGTGATGCGCGCGCTCAAGGCGAGCAAGCTCGACATTCTGGTCAATGTCGGACTGCCGCGCACCATGCCGTATTTCTTCGCCTCGCTGAAGGTCGCGGTGACCCAGGCCTTCGTCGGCACCGTGATCGCCGAGACCGTCGCCTCCAACCGCGGCATCGGCAACCTGATGATGATCGCGAGCTCGAGCTTCGACGTGCCGCTGGTGTTCGCCGGCCTGCTGGTGCTCGCTGCGCTCGGCGTCGTGCTCTACGTGACTTTTTCCTTCATCGAAGTCCGGGTGACGGGATGGGCCCTTCGCAAGGATGAATTTGCGATGGGTTGACTGTTCCGTTGCAAGCAAAGGAGTCTCACATGTCGTTGCCACGCATTCTCGGCGCGCTCGCCGTCGGTGTCGCGCTGTCGCCGATCGGCGCCGCCGCGCAGGAGCCCGCCAAGATCCGCTTCATGCTCGACTGGAAGTACCAGGGCATCCACGCCTATGCGTTCTGGGCCCAGGAAAAGGGCTATTTCAAAGCCGAAGGGCTCGACGTCGATATCGACCAGGGCAGCGGCTCCGCCGCGACCGTGACCCGCATCGCGTCCGGGGCCTACGACGCCGGCTTCGGCGACATGAACGCCGCCATCCAGCTCGCCGGCAGCAAACCGGGCGAGCAGCCGGTGATGGTCTACATGATGTACAACAGGCCGCCGTTCGTGCTGATCACCAAGAGCTCGAGCCCGATCAAGACGCTCAAGGACGTCGTCGGCCATACCATGGGCACGCCGGCCGGCGGTTCGGCCGGACAGCTGTTCGCTCCGCTTGCCAAGATCAACGGCATCGATCCGGCGAAGGTGTCGGTCTTGAACATGCAGCCGAACCTGCAGGAGCAGATGCTGCTCAACGGGCAGGTCGATTTCTCCGCCGTGTTCAGCGTCACGAGCTACATCAACCTGATCGGGATGAAGGTCGACCCCGACAAGGACATCCGCTGGCTGTTCTATTCGGACTACGGCGTCGACCTCTATTCGAACGGCATCATGGTGTCGCAGAAGCTCTTGAAGGAGAAGCCGAAGGCGGTGGTGGGCCTCGTGCGCGCGCTCAACCGGGCGGTCGTCGAGACCGCCGCCGCGCCCGACGCGGCCATCGCCGTCATGCTGAAGACGGAGCCGCTCATGAATGCGGCGCTGGAAAAGCAGCGGCTCGTCTACGCGTTCAAGACGCACTTCGTCTCGCCGGAGACCGCCGAGATCGGCATCGGCGATATCAAGGAGGCGCGCATGGCGAAAGCGATCAAGCTGCTCGTCGAAACGTATGGACTTCCAAACACGCCCGCGGTCGCCGACGTCTTCGACCGTTCGTTCCTGCCGCCGAAGGAGGCGCGCGTGCTCGAGCTCAAGATGTAGTCGTCGGTAGCCGCCGGGGAACGCCGGTGACGAGTCGTCGCATCGAGGCATCTTGGCTCCTTCCGAATGCCGCCGATCCCGCGCTCGCGGATCGCTCGATCGCCCTCGGCGACGGCCGCATCGCCGCGGTCGAGGCCGGCGCCGCGGGCGCGGCACGCACGCTGGTGCTGCCCGCGCTCGCCAATGCGCACGACCATGCGCGGGTGGTTCGCCTGAGCCAGGTCGGCAGCTTCGACGTGCCGCTCGAAGCCTGGCTTCCCTATCTCGCGCTCATCCCGGCGGTCGACCCCTGGCTCGCCTCGGCGGTCTCGTTCGGGCGCAGCGCGCGTGGCGGGGTCGGCTCGGTGATGGCGCACTACACGCGCGTTCAGGGCCTCACCGACTTTCCGACCGAGGCGCGCGCCGTCGCCAAGGCGGCCCGCGACGTCGGGGTGCGCCTCGCGCTCGCGGTGCATTGCCGCGACATCAATCCGCTGGTCTACGGTCCGCACCAGGCGTTGCTTGCGCGGCTGTCGCCGCAATCCTGCGCCTGCATCACGCGCCGGTTCCTGCGGCCGCCGCTCCCTGCCGCCGAGCAGGTGGCGATGGTCGAGGCGGTCGCGGCCGACGTCGAGGGAGCAGGCGTCACGGTGCAATACGGACCTGCCGGCGTGCAATGGTGCAGCGACGACATGCTGCGCCGGATCGGCGAGGCGTCCGCCCGCAGCGGCCGGCGGGTGCACATGCACCTGCTCGAGACGCGCTACCAGCGCCTATGGGCCGACCGCAGCTATCGCCAGGGCATCGTGCGGTATCTCGACGAGATCGGCCTCGTCAACGAACGGGTGTCGTTCGCCCATTGCATCTGGCTGCGTCCGGACGAGATGGAGCTGATCGCCGCGCGCGGCGCCACCATCGTGGTCAATACCAGCTCGAACTTCATCGTCAGCTCCGGTCTGGCGCCGCTCGGCGAGATGCTCCGGCGCGGCTGCCGGATCGCGATGGGGCTCGACGGACTCTCCTTCGACGAGGACGAGGACGCGCTGCGGGAGATGCGGCTCGCCTACGTGGTCCACAAGGCGTCGGGCTTCGACGTCCGGGTCAAGCGCGAGGATCTCCTGCGCATGGCGTTCGAGAATGGTCGCTTCGCCGTGACCGGAGCCCGCGACGGCGGCCGCATTGCGCCCGGCGCGCCGGCCGATCTCCTGGTGCTCGACTGGGACAAGCTGTCGGCCGAGCTGGTCGAGCCCGACGTGCCGGCGATCGAGCTGCTGGTTGCCAAGGCGCGGCAGGAGCACGTGCGGCAGCTGTTCGTCGCCGGCCGCGAGATCGTGCGCGACGGCGCGCTCACCGGCGTCGATCTGCCGGCGCTCGAAACCGAGCTGCTCGCCGCGCTGCGCAAGGCCGCCGGCACCACCGCCGACGTCCGCGCCGCGATGCCGGAGCTGCGGGCGGTGCTGGGATCGCATTATTGCGGCCCGCTTTATTGTGCGTGAGGCCAGCGACCGATCATGACCTACCGCGCTCTGGTCCATCGCATCTCCGCCGCGGCGCCCGATGACGTCGGCGGCATCGAGACCGCCATTGCATCGGGGCGCATCGACCCCAAGGGCGTGCTCGCGGTCCTCGCCAAGACCGAGGGCAACGGCCTCGTCAACGATTTCTCGCGCGGGCACGCGACGCTCGCCTTGCGCCTGCTGTTCGAGCGCCACCTGCCGGCGAGCGACGCCAGGCGAATCTGCCTGGTGATGTCCGGCGGCACCGAGGGCGGCATGGCGCCGCATTGGCTCATCTTCGAGCGTGCCGCCGCCGAGCGCGGCAAGGGCCCGTCGCTCGCCATCGGTCGCGCCCATACGCCGCCGCTGCCGTCCGAGCATCTCGGACGCCTGGCACAGGTCGATCAGGTGGCGACGGGCGTGCGCGCCGCCATGGGCGACGCCGGCATCGACGATCCCGCCGACGTGCATTTCGTGCAGGTCAAATGCCCGCTGCTGGTCGCGCAGCGCATTGCCGAGGCGGACCGCCGCGGTGCCGCGGTCGCCACCCGCGACACCCTCAAGTCGATGGGCTTGTCGCGGGCGGCGAGCGCGCTCGGCGTCGCCACTGCGCTGCGCGAGATCGATCGCGCGGCGCTGTCCGAGCCCGACATCGGCGCCAACTGGTCGCTGTGGTCGGGCCGCGCCAGCGCCTCGGCCGGCATCGAGCTCATCGACCACGAGATCGTGGTTATGGGGATGTCGGCCGCCTGGTCGGGCGCGCTCGCCATCGATCACGCCGTGATGGCCGACGCGATCGACGTCGAGCCGGTGCGCGGCGCGCTCGGGCGGCTCGGTCTCGATGCCGCGGGACAGCTGTCGCCGGGCGCGGGCGCCCGCCTGGTCGCGCTCCTCGGCAAGGCCGAAGCGAGCCACGATGGGCGACTGCGCGGCTACCGCCACACCATGCTCGACGACTCCGACATCGCGTCGACCCGCCACGCCCGCGCCTTCGTGTGCGGCGCGCTCGCGGGGCTCGTCGGGCACGCGGAAATCTACGTCTCCGGCGGCGCCGAGCACCAGGGACCGGACGGCGGCGGGCCGGTTGCGCTCATCGT
>Ga0099828_10003494_pt1 | contig 10996 bp, 9 predicted proteins | sample CZO8metaG_2_FD_79338 | JGI IMG/M metagenome (GOLD analysis project Ga0099828, IMG submission 79338) | Vadose zone soil microbial communities from the Eel River Critical Zone Observatory, Northern California, USA - CZOApr15con2H1.8 metaG | ecosystem: Environmental > Terrestrial > Soil > Vadose...
CCAACGGGAGTACGAAGCCTATCGGCCGCCCGCTTCTCCTAAAATGTCCGTAACCGGCCAGACGCCGGTCGCCGGTCATCACACTCGCCTGCGGGCCGCACCCGAGCCGAAGGAACACCCATGATCTTCATCGTCGTCAAGTGGACCATCCGGCCCGAGCGGAGCGAGGAGTGGCTCACCCTCGTCGAGCCATTCACCCGGGCCACCAGGAGCGAGCCGGGCAACATCTTCTTCGAGTGGTCAAAGAGCGTCGACAATCCGGACCAGTTCGTGCTGGTCGAGGCGTTCCAGGACGACGCGGCCGCGGCGCACGTGAACTCCGGCCACTTCAAGGCCGCGATGGCGTGGATGCCCGAGGTAGTCGCGGAGACGCCGCAGATCATCAACGTGCAGGTGCCGGGTGAGGACTGGTCGCGGATGGCAGAGGTCACGCCAGCCAGGGACTGATCGCGGTCGCTGCTCCCTGACCGCCGCGCAGGGGCGCGAGCACCGGGTCAGGCGGCGCGAGCACCGGGTCGGCGGCGCAGCACCGGGTCAGGCCGCTGCGAACCGGTCGAGCAGCAGCGGAAGGTCCACGATGGCGAACCGTACGGAGGAATCGCTGCAGCCGTAGGGAAGCACCACCGTGTCCCGGTGCAGCAGCGAACCGCAGGAGTACACCACGTCAGGCACGTATCCCTCACGCTCATGCCCCTCCGCCACCAGCAGCGGCTCGGGCAGCGCGGCTATCAGCCGCTCGGGCTCGGCCAGGTCGAGCAGGATGGCGCCAATCGCATACTCCCGCATCGGCCCGACACCGTGCGTGAAGACCAGCCAGCCGGCCGGGGTCGGCAGCGGAGAGCCGCAGTTGCCGAGCTGGATGAGCTCCCATGGCCGGGCAGGCGCCTGCACCGTGACGGCCTCGCCCCAGCAATGGCCGTCGGCGGAGTACGCGACCGCGTTGCTCTCCCTGTCCCAGCGGGACAGCGCGGCGTACCGGCCCCCGATGCGGCGCGGGAACAGTGCCATGCCCTTGTTACCGGTCGACTGGCCGGAGAGCTGCGACACGGTGAAGATCCGGAAGTCCGCGGTCTCGAGCAGGTGCGAGGCGACCCTCCGGCCATCGAACGCCGAGTACGTCGCGAAATAGACCGGACCACCGCCGCGGCCGGCGCTGGCGTCCTCGTCATCGACAAAGCGCACGAACCGCGCGTCCTCCATGCCGTGGCTCTCGGCCGGGCCGCTGGGCCACAGCACCCGCTCGGAGATCTCGTGCCGCTCGTCGAACTCGACCTCGTAGTTGGATGCCGCCATCCAGCGGACCCAGTCGACCAGCCCCACCGAGTCGCCGCGCATCACCTGCTGGAGGGAAAGCTCTGCGACGGCGGCATCAAGCTCGGCCATGCTGAAGCGGGCAGGCAGCAGGCTCCAGAGGAACTGCGCATTCTCGTCCTCGTGGCCAAGCTCGGCGAGCTTGTCCTGGAAGAGCACCCGGTCGTAGGCGACGGGGCGAGAGCGCCCGATATCGGGAAACGGGCCAGGCGGGTCAACGCTGATCTCGCCACTGCCGCTGACCGTTCCGGTCCTGAACTCAATGCTGGACAGATGGCCTTCGCCGACCGCCCGCAGGCTCATCACGAAGCGGACGTCTCCCGGCGCGCAGCCAGCCTGGTCAGGATGCGGCACGATCGACGGGTTGAACAGCGCGGCAGCTTCCAGCGCGTACTGCTGGGTGAAGTATGCCCCGATCAGGCGGCGGCGCGTACAGCCGACCTCGATCTCGCCGCCGAGCCGGTGGGCGACGAGCCCGAAGTTGCGCTCCAGGGTCTCCGCCAGGTCGCGGTACCGGCCGGAGCACCTGACCATCGTCCGGGCGAGCGTGCGGGCTGCCTCGTCCTCGCTCATCGCCAGCACGCGGTCGATGACGGCCATCGCCCGCGACTCGCCCGGGGTCAGGGTCTCCTGGCCCGGCACGAACAGCCGGCTCAGCAGGCGGGATGCATCCGGGCGCAGCCGGTGGTGCGTCCTGGTCAGCAGCCCGCGCGCAGAGCCCGGGCCGGTCACCGGGCCGCGGCGATCAGGCGGCGTCCCTGCTGCAGCACGGAGATCATCGCGATCGTGGACTCGGCGCCCTGGTTGCCGTTGCGGCCGGTGGCCGTCAGGCCGTCGCAGCCGCCGCCCGTTTCCTCGTCCAGCAGGGGGACCTTGCCGTCGTTGTCGCCGAGGAACCAGGCCACGCACATTTCCACGGCCGCCAGCCAGCTGGTGTCGCCGGTGGCGGCAGCCGCGCGCACGCACGCGTCGGAAAGCGCAGCCACCTCGATCGGCTGCTGGTCGAACGCAGGGCGCGGCTCGCCGCGGCCCCAGCCTCCGGCCGGCACTACCGACAGATGTCCGTTCCTGATCTCACCCGCCAGCAGCCATTCGAGCATCCGCAGGCCATTGCGCAGCACCTTGTCATCCCCAAGCTTCCAGCCCGCCACGATGACCGCCTCGGCCATCGCCCCGTTAGCGTAGCTGAGCCTCGGTTCCGGCCACGGCCATGCCGGGTCCGCGGCTGGCTCGCCGATAACGGCGGCCGCGCTGGCCAGCAGGCTGAGCGCGCCCGAATGGGCAGGCCAGCCGTCCAGGATTTCCGCGGCGCCAAGCGCCGCGAACGCCATTGCATGCGGCCACGGCGACCGGGCCCGCGCGCCCTGGCTGAACCGGTCCAGAGATTCTGAACGGATACCTGGGGCTGGCCCCCGTAGCGCAGCCGTACCGAGGCCCCACAGGGCACGACCCCAGCAGTCCTGCGTACCGGGATCGTCATGCCAGCACCGGTCGTAGCCGAGGCGGTTGCGGAACCGGCCGCCGGCCGCCTGTGCCTGCACGAGGAAGCTGAGGTAGCGGTGCGCCAGGGCAACGAGCTCCGCCGATGGTGATGGCTCGCGGCATACCACGATCAGGCCGCGGGCGACGTCGTCGACGCAGTAACCGTGCTCGTACCGGGGCACGATGCCCTTGGCGTGCTCCAGCAAGCCGACGTCGTCGGTCATCCGCTCCAGATGCTGGAACGGGGCGGGCGGGCAGGTCATACCACGGCTCCCGCCGGAGTCCTGGTGAGCGCGGCGGCAAGCTCCCGGTAGCACGCCGCCACGGCCGGCCATAGCAGCTGCGGCGCGATGTCGGCTGCGCGGCGGCTCATCCGATCGGCCAGGCCGGGCTCGGTGAGCGCGCTGCGCAGGGCAGTGGCGATGCCGCCAGGGTCTCGTCGCTCGACGAGCAGCCCCGCGCCGCCGCGGAGCAGCTCGACCGCGTGCGGGAACCGGGTGGAGATGACCGGCTTGGCCGCGGTAACGGCCTCGATCAGGACGCCGGAGGTGACCTGCTCCACCGAGTCGTAGGGCAGCAGCACCACATCTGCGGTGCCGACGAGGTCAACCAGTGCGCTGACCGGCAGGTACCGGTCGTCGAAGTGCACGCTGTCGCCGACCCCCCGGGCCCGGGCCAGCGTCTCCAGCGACCGGCGATAGGCCTCGCCGCTGCGCGCGCGTACGCGCGGATGGGTCTGCCCGGCGACCGCGTAGTCCACCCGCAGCCCGCCTTCGCGGAGCAGCGCGACCGCCTCGATCGCATGCTCGATGCCCTTGCCCGGCCCCAGCAGCCCCCAGGTCAGCACCCGCGGCCGGCCAGGCCGGCGGCGCGACGATGACCTGGCCGCGAGGGTGCCCGCGGCGCCATGCGGGATCACGAAGACCTTGTCGGGGCTCGTGCCGTAGATGTCGAGTACCCGCGAGCGCCCGGTCTGCGTCATCGTGACGACCGTATCGGCGGCAGCAATGACCTCATCAAGGACCATGCGCTGATGCGCTGTCGGATCCGCCAGGACCGTGTGCAGAACCACGATGCTCGGCACGGTCAGCGCGTTCAGCAACGGGATGAGCTCCTCGCCATCATGCCCGCCGTAGATGCCGTATTCATGCTGCACTATCGCGACGTCGAAGCCGTCGATTATCCCGACCGCGCCCGCAGCGCTCGCTGCGGAGCCGTTCATGAGGTCATGCACGACTAGCGGCGAATTCCGCGGTGCGGGCTCATCGAGCACCCGTACGACGCCTATGCTGTCGGCTGGCTCTGGAAGGTGAGCGATCAATGCCGCGCTGAACGTCGCCAGGCCGCACTGGGTCGGCGGATAGGTACTGAGCATGGCGTAATCCGTTGGCACGAATGACTCCTTAATCGGCGCTCGCGGCAGGCAAGGACGCAGCGTGCGCTCATCTTCAGATCGCGGGATGCCGATCGGCACAGTTAGGAAATGACGCGCCTCGCAACGGCTCCGTCAGCCGGACCGCCCCAGGCCGGGGCCACAATTTCCGAGCCGGAATCGCCCGGCGAGACACTCACCGCGACAGCCTCAGGGCTGGCTCAGCAGGCCTGACGGGCCTGCCGGCATTCCGGGCAGTGGCTGAGCGCCAGCTGCCGCCTCGCGTAGTCAACGTACCCTCCCCCAGGATAGCCGACTGCCGACCTATTTTCCCTGAGCCAGCGATATGCGCCCGGCCGCCTGCCAATAATCCCGGCAGGCCCGGATCACTTGCCGGCCCGGCGGGATGTTTACCCGCACGACCACGGGCTAATCCCGGATACCGGGAATTCAGTGCCGAGCCGGACTATCTACTTGCCACTGCGTTAACATTCCGTGGCCGGCGACTTGCCAGCGCAGTTCTGCCGCCTGGCGGTCCGCATTCCGCCCGCCCAGCAATCTCGGCCGACTGCTGACCCGGCTCGGGCCTTGTGCCCAAGGGTTACGGGACGGCGGTGGACCGCTCGGCGAGCTGATCGGGTTCCGGGCTTGGCTCCCTCGCGAGCCTGCTCGGCCACCAGATCCACTGCCCGATGTCCAGGTTGAGGGCAGTGACAAGGACAGACCGCACGACGATGGTGTCCAGCAGCACGCCGAAGGCCACCGCGAAGCCGAGCTCGGTCAGGAACGTGACCGGCAGCGTGCCCAGGACGGCGAAGGTGCCGGCCAGCACCGCGCCGGCCGAGGTGATGACCCCGCCGGTCGCGGCAAGCCCGGTGAGCGCGCCCCGCCTGGTACCCTGCCGCTTCGCCTCCTCCCTTACCCGGGTCATCAGGAATATGTTGTAGTCGATGCCCAGGGCGACCAGGAACACGAAGACGAACAGCGGGAATGAGGTGTCCGCGCCACCGAAGTTGAACAGGTTGTTGAAGACCAGCGCGCTGACGCCGAGCGCGGCGCCGAACGACAGCACCACGGTGGCGATGAGCAGCACCGGCGCGACAATTGCCCGCAGCAGCAGCGCGAGGATGAGGAACACCACGGCCAGGATGATCGGGATAATGATGCTCCGGTCATGCGCGGCAGCGCGCTGCACGTCGAGGTTGATGGCCGTGTTTCCGCCCACCAGGGCGTCAGCGCCGGGAACGGCATGGACTGCCGACCGCACCCTGTCGATCGTCGTATAGGCCGACTGGCTGTCCGGCGGGACTGTGAGCGTTCCCTCCAGGTAGGCATGGCCCGCCCGGACGGCCGGCCGGGTGACGCCAGTGATGCCGCTGGTGCCGCTGAACGCGGACCGGAGCGCCCAGCCGCCGACTCGTTGCCGACCACGACGACGGGCTGCCCCGCGCCGGCCGGGAAGTGGCGCGCCAGCACAGTCTCGCCGACTACCGAGTCCGGGTGGCCGCGGAAGGACTCGGCATTCGAAAGGCCGCTGGCCTTCAGTCCGGTCAGCCCGAGTGCCATCGCGCCGAGCACCAGCGCGGTGCTGACCCAGACGATCCGCGGCCGGGAGGCAAATGCCCCGGCCGACCCGCGCCCAGACACCCGCGTGAGTGGGCTCGGCCGAGCCGTACTTCGGCTTGACCGGCCAGAAAACCCACCGGCCGCAGATCACCAGGAGCGCCGGGAGCAGCGTGATCATGGCCAGCAGCGCGACCCCGACGCCGATGGCCAGCACCGGGCCCATGCCCTTGGTGGAGTTCAGCTCGGCGACGACCAGCGTCAGCAGACTGAGCATGACCGTGCATGCGCTCGCGATGATCGCCGGACCTGCCCGGCGGAGGGCCACGGCCATCGCGTGGTGCCTGTCCTCGTGGCGGCGCAGCTCTTCCCGGTACCGTGCGGTCAGCAGCAGGGCATAGTCAGTGCCGGCGCCGAAGACAAGCACGTACAGGATGCCCGCGCTCTGCGCGTTCACGGTCAGGCCGGCGTGCCTGGCGAGGAGGTAAATGAGCGCCTCCGCGCTGGTCAGGGCGACGCCCGCGGTGATGACTGGCAGCAGCCACAGGACCGGGCTGCGGTAGGTGATCAGCAGCAGCACGATGACAACCGCCAGTGTCGCGTACAGCAGCGTGCTGTCGATGCCCTTGAACGCCTTGCTCGAGTCAGCGGCAGTGCCCAGCGGGCCGGTGATGTGCACGCTCAGGCCGCGTGCGTCGGACGTCGCCGCCGCGCGAAGTGAGGTGGCGGCCTTCCCGGCGCCGTTCCAGCCGTTCTTGCCCAGGTTCACCGGGACGATGGTCTCGATCGCCTGACCGTCCCTGGCGGCGATCGGGCCGGCGACTTGCCTGCTCACGACGCCCGGCAGCTGTTTGAAGCTCCGCACGTCAGCGGCCGCTTTCGCCCGGTCGGCAGCGGTCAGGCCGGAGGCGCGGTCGTACACCACGACAGCGGGAAACACGTTGCTGGAGATGAACCGTGATTGCAAGTCAAGGACCTTAGTCGACTCCGCCCTGGCTGGCAGCCACGCCGACGCGTCGTTCTTCTCGACGCCCATCAGCTTGCCGGCCAGCGGACCCGCCAGCGCGACAACGATCAGCCAGAAAACCAGGACCAGCCACTTAGTCCGGCGCCCGCTGGGCACGCTCGCAACCGCCTTGACTCTCCTCATCGGATCCCCTAGGTCAGCGACGGCCGGCTGCCCCGGCCCGTCTTCCTGGTTATAGGACGCAGCCGCTCTTCCAGACTCATCGGACGTGGCCGCCCTTCCTGAATATCGGACGCGGCCGGCGGTGTCAAGATATATCGCGTTAACACTTTCCGGATAGGGCTGCGGCCCCGGCTGTTCGCCTGCCGTTCGACCGTAAGTTGGCGGCGCCGCAACGGTCAAACGATTTGCCGGGCCAGCCCGCCGGGGCCGGCAGCTGATGCGGCCGCCGGCCAGCTGCCCCGGCTGGCCGGCTACCGTGCGGCGAACTCGGGGATAAGCAGCTCGGCGACCTGCGCGGCGTTCAGGGCAGCGCCCTTGCGCAGGTTGTCGCCGCAGATGAACATGTCGAGCGCGGCGGGATCGTCCAGGCTCCGCCGCACCCGGCCTACCCAGGTCGGGTCGGTGCCGACCACGTCGGCCGGCGTCGGGTACTCCGAGCCGGCCGGATCGTCCGTGAGGACGACGCCCGGCGTCTCGCTGAGTACCCGCTGGGCGCCCTCGCGGGTGACCTCGCGGTCGAAGACAGCGTGCACGGCCACCGAGTGAGTGGTTACCACAGGCACCCGCACGCAGGTCGACGAGACCTTGAGGTCCGGCACCCCGAGAATCTTCCGCGACTCGTTCCGGATCTTCAGTTCCTCCGATGACCAGCCCTCGTCCTTGAGCGAGCCTGCCCACGGCACCACGTTCAGCACGAGCGGCGCGGTGAACGGCCCGAAATCACCGAGCACCCCGCGCAGGTCGCCGGCCCGCTGGCCGAGGGACCGGGTTCCCGCCACCTTGCTCATCTGGTCATAGAGCGAGTCGACGCCCGCCTGGCCCGCCCCCGACGCCGCCTGATAGGAGGCGACGACCAGCTCGCGCAGGCCGAACGCCCGGTGCAGGGCGGCCATCGGCACGATCAGCGAAAGGGTCGTGCAGTTCGGCACGGCGATGATCCCCTTGGGCCTGATGGCAGCCTGGCCCGGATTGACCTCGGGCACGACGAGGGGAACGTCGGGGTCCATCCGGAATGCCCCGGACTTGTCGATAACGACGACTCCCCGCGCCGCGGCGACCGGCGCCCAGGTCGCCGATACCTCGTCGGGCACGTCGAACATGGCCAGGTCGACGCCGTCGAAGACCTCCGCGGAAAGGCCGAGAACCTCGGTTTCCCTGCCGCGGACCCGCAGCCGCCTGCCCGCAGAGCGGGGCGAGGCCACCAGCCTGATCTCTCCCCAGACATCGTCTCTGGTGGACAGGATGTCGAGCATGACGGTGCCGACGGCTCCGGTGGCGCCCACGACGGCGAGTACCGGCCGGCCGGCCGGCTGCCCGGCCCGCTGCCAGCCGCCGCCCGGCCCGCCGGTCACCGGCCGGTCCCGCCGTAGACGACGGCCGCTTCCTGGCCTGTTCCCAGGTCGAAAGCAGTATGCGCAGCGTCTACCGCCACGCCGACGTCGTTCTCGTCGACGACAACCGAGATGCGGATTTCCGATGTCGAGATCATCTCGATGTTCACTCCGGCCTCGGCCAGCGCGCCGAAGAAAGTGGCGCTGACCCCCGGATGAGAGCGCATCCCGGCGCCGACGACGGAGACCTTGCCGATCCTGTCGTCGTAGAGCAGCGACTCGAAGCCCACCTCGTCCTGCAGCTTGCGCAGCGAGGTCATGGCCGCCTGGCCGTCCTCGCGCGGCAGGGTGAACGAGATGTCGGTGCGGCCGGTCGCGGCGGCCGAGACGTTCTGCACGATCATGTCGATATTGATCGCGGCGCCGGCGATGACCCGGAAGATCCTGGCCGCCTCGCCGATCTTGTCCGGCACGCCGACCACGGTGATCTTCGCCTCGCTCCGGTCGTGCGCGATGCCGGAGATGATCGCCTGCTCCATCTCGCTGTCCTCCGTCTGCTGCCCTGGCGTGCCGGTGACCCAGGTGCCTTCCCTGTTGCTGAACGAGGACCGCACGTGGATCGGGATGTCGTACCGCCTGGCGTACTCCACGCAGCGAAGCATCAGGACTTTCGCCCCGCACGCCGCCATCTCGAGCATCTCCTCATAGCTGATCTGCGGGATGCGCCGCGCGCCAGGCACGATCCGCGGGTCGGCGGTGAAGATGCCGTCCACATCCGTGTAGATTTCGCAGACGTCGGCGTGCAAGGCGGCCGCGAGCGCCACGGCTGTCGTGTCCGACGCGCCGCGGCCCAGCGTGGTGATGTCCTTGCTGTCCTGGGACACGCCCTGGAAACCGGCCACGATAGGGATGGCGCCGTCGTCAAGCGCGGCGGCGATGCGGCCGGGCGTCACGTCGATGATGCGGGCCTTGCCATGCGCCGAGTCGGTGATGACGCCGGCCTGCGAGCCGGTAAAGGACCGGCCCTCCAGGCCGAGGTTGGCGATGGCCATGGCCAGCAGCGCCATCGAGATCCGCTCGCCCGCCGTCAGCAGCATGTCGAGCTCACGCCCGGGCGGCAGCGGACTCACCTGAGCGGCCAGGTCGCGCAGCTCATCGGTGGTGTCGCCCATCGCGGATACCACGACCACCACGGAGTGGCCCGCCTTGCGGGTCGCCACGATGCGCTGCGCCACGCGCTTGATGCCGTCAGCGTCGGCTACCGAGGATCCACCGTACTTCTGTACGACCAGGGCCACAGTGCCGCCGCTCCTTCGGTCTGGCTGCTGGCAGGAGTCGGCTTGAGTCTATCCAGCCGACGGCGATCCGGGGCCTGCGCTCGCGCGCGGCCACGGCGGGGCTTAGCCGGCCGTGCTCTCCTCGGCCACATCCAGCCGGGCATGCGCGACGACGGCATGCAGCGCTCGCATCGCGGCTCCCCCGTGCAGGCCCCAGTGGTTCACGTACGAGTACTGCCACCACCACAGCGCCTCGGAAGACCGGCCCGCCTCGTAATGCTTAAGGCCGTGGATAAGGTCAGCCGCCACCGCGGCGAGATCGTCGGACAGCCGGAACGGAGTTGCCCTGGTGTCAGAGTAGGGATCAAAGAGTTCCGCGTACTCGTCGCAGTCGAGTAGCCGGGCAGCCAGGCCGGTGCGGAGCAGATCGAGATCAGGATCGGCGCCGACGTCAGGTTCCCAGTTGCCGGGCAGGATGACGTCCTTGCTGGCCCCGAGCTTCGCGCCGGCCAGCAGGATCTGGGCGACCTCGAGCAGCAGCAGCGGCACGGTCTCCTCGCCGCCCTCGCCCCTGGCCAGCGCCGCTACCCCGTCCAGGAAGTCCTGGGCATTCCGGGCGATCTGGTTCGCGAGCGGGCGCCAGTCCTCGCCCGGCCGCGCGGCCGTGTCCTGATCCTCACCGGCGCTCACCATGACCTGCCTCGCCCCCGCGGCAGTTCCGGGTCCGGTGCCCTAAACATCGATCAGCCTCCGTCCTTCGAATGCGCGTCCCAGGGTTACCTCGTCGGCATACTCAAGCTCGCCGCCGACCGGCAGGCCGCTGGCTGGCCTGGTCACCCTTATCCCGAGCGGCTTGACCAGCCGGGCCAGGTACGTCGCCGTAGCCTCGCCCTCGAGGTTGGGGTCGGTGGCGAGGATCAGCTCGGTGATTGTGCCGTCGGCCACCCGCGTCATCAGCTCCTTGATCCGCAGATCTTCCGGACCGACCCCGTCGATAGGGCTGATCGCGCCGCCAAGGACATGGTAGCGGCCACGGAACTCGCGGATTTTCTCAACGGCCGCGACGTCCTTCGGCTCTTCCACCACGCAGATCACCGACGGATCGCGGCGCTGGTCCCGGCAGATGCGGCACTCGTCTTCCTCGGCCACGTTGGCGCAGATGCGGCAGAACTTCACCCGCTCGATCACCTCAAGCAGCACGGCAGCGAGGCGGCGCACATCCGCCGGGTCTGCCGTCAGCAGGTGGAACGCGATCCGCTGCGCACCCTTCGGGCCGACACCCGGCAGCTGGCCGAGTTCGTCGATGAGGCTCTGGACGACGCCTTCGTACACCTCAGGGCCCGCCTGCGGAACCGCCGGCCGGGCCGCCGATGCCCGGCAGGCCCGGGAAGCCAGGAAAACCCGCTTCTCCCCCCGGCGCGCCGCCGAAGCCTGCCGCGAAGGGGCCCATCTTCTCCTGCTGCAGCTCACC
>Ga0099828_10003497_pt1 | contig 10989 bp, 6 predicted proteins | sample CZO8metaG_2_FD_79338 | JGI IMG/M metagenome (GOLD analysis project Ga0099828, IMG submission 79338) | Vadose zone soil microbial communities from the Eel River Critical Zone Observatory, Northern California, USA - CZOApr15con2H1.8 metaG | ecosystem: Environmental > Terrestrial > Soil > Vadose...
CGAGCCCGTGGGCGTGGACGAGGTGGCGCAGTGCGCGAGCTGCGGCCGATCGGTCTGCACCGCGCACCAGGCCGTGTGTGCCGTGGACGAACAGATTCAGTGCTCCAGGCACCTGCGCCGGGCAGACGGTTCGGGCCGCCTTGTCTGCGAACAACACCGCGCCGCGTGCGTGGCAGAGCCGGAGGCGGTCTTCGCAGCGGACGAGGTGAGCGCCTGTCCCGTATGCGGCAAGACCGCCTGTGCTTCGCATCAGGCTGCGTGCGGCTATTGCGGCCGCCAGGTTTGTACGGCGGATCTCGAGCAGCAGTCCAGCCGTTGCGCCACGTGCGCGCGGCTCGAGACGGCCGAGCCGCCGGAGGAACTGGTCGCGGCCCTGCTCGCGACCGCGCCCTCGGGGAAACGATCCTGGCGCATGGCCCGCGATCGGACCCATGTCGTCCTGGAGCTGAACCTCGGGTGGCGTCGTCGGACCGTGTTCACGCTCCCGCATGGCGCCTCCGAGCCCGATCGTGTGGTGACGCACTAGGCCTCGCCGGTTAGTATCACCCGGCATCCTCCCAAGGACTCCCCATGCGGCGCGTGGTCTTATCGGTGGCGATGAGTCTGGATGGCTACATCGCCGATCCACAGGGCGGTTACGACTGGATCGTGATGGATCCCGAGATCGACTTCGATGCGATGTTCAAGCGGTACGACGCGGTGCTGATGGGCCGCAAATCCTACGACGCGGCGAAGCAGAGCGGTTACGGCATGCCGAAGCCGCAGACATATGTTTTCTCGAAGACGCTCCAGCAGGCGGACGCTCCGGATGTTACCGTGTCGAATGATCCTCAGAAAACGGTCACGGCGCTCAAGAAGCAGAAGGGGAAAGACATCTGGCTGTGGGGCGGAGGGGAGCTGTTCCGGAGCGTGCTCGAGCTGGGCCTGGTCGATCAGCTGGAGGTCGCAATCATTCCGGTGTTGCTGGGGGACGGGCTGCCGCTGCTGCCGAGGTCGGGCACGCGCGCGAAGCTCAAGCTGACGGGGGAGAAACTGTTCAAGAAGACGGGGACATTGATGCTGAACTACGAGGTGAGGCGATCGAGGAAATCGTGACGGCGGGGTGCTAACCACGAAGCCGGGGGTGGATTGTGAGCGGGACGCGACGCGAGTGGTTGCAGATGATGGCGGCATTGAGCGCTGGTGCCGTGACCGACGCACTGATCCCACGCTGGGTCCTGTCCCAGCAACCGGGTCGTCTCGCGGCGTTTCGGGCGCAGATCGGCGCTGTCCCGATCCAGGCGCAGCAGCTCGGCGAGAATCTCACCCTGCTCTCGGGGCCGGGCGGCAACGTCGTGGTGTTGCACGGCACCGACGGGTTGATCGTGGTGGACACGTTCGTCGCGCCCGCGTGGCCCAGGCTCGAGGAGTCGCTCAAGGGGCTTGGTACGCCCGTGAAGTTTGTAATCAATACGCACTGGCACTTCGACCACACCGACAACAACGCGCCGCTCCATGCCGGCGGTGCTACTGTGGTGGCCCACGAGAACACCAAGCGGCGGATGAGCGAGCCGCAGCACATCGCGATCCTCGACCTCGACTTCCCGCCCTCGCCCGCCGCCGCGTTGCCGCAGCGCGTGTTCAAGGACGGATACAAGCTGGCGGCGAACGGCGAACGGCTGGAGGTGTCCCACGTTCCGCCGGCGCACACGGACACCGACGTGATCGTGCGGTTCGAGCAGGCCGGCGTGCTGCACGCGGGCGACGTGTTTTTCAACGGCCGATATCCCTTGATCGACGGGTCCACCGGAGGCCGAGTGGACGGCATGATCGAGGCGTGTGACCGCCTGCTCCGCGTCGCCGATGCGGAGACCAAGATCGTGCCGGGCCACGGCCCACTCGCCACCAGGGCCGACCTCGTGAAGTATCGCGACATGCTCGCCACGGCAGCGGACCGGGTACGGAAGCTCAAGGCGTCCGGGAAGTCGCTGGAGGAATCCATCGCCGCCAAGCCGTTCACCGATCTCGATGGCGACTGGGGCTCGGGGAGATACAAGGGCGACGACTTCGTGAAGATCGTCTATCTGACGCTGTAGCGAGAAGGCCGCGGTTTCAACCGACGGAAAAGAAAGCACCCTCGCTTTCCCTATTGACTCGGCGACGGGTTTCGCTGATGTTGCGCATACGTGAAAGGTTTCCGCGTAGCCAGTTTCGCTACGTGAGAAAGCCGGAGAGCGAAAGCTCGCCGGCTTTCTTGTTTGGATTTACAGGCTGGATGCCAGTTCCCGCAGCTTTTCGAGGACTTTCACCATCGCCCACGTATCCCGCTCGAAGTAGTCCAGCAGATCCTTCCTGACCCGATCGCGCTCTTCGGGCGAGATCTTCCGCGCGACGAAGAGCAGGCGGGCGATCTCGACGCTCGCGACGAGTCCATCGACGATCACGAGGTCGTCGTACGTCAGCTCGGGCACGAGCGGCGTCAGCACGTATTTGAGGCTGAAGCTGCCGAGGAAGTCGGGATGGTAGACGTTGTCCCGAATGACCTGCAGCAAGTCGATCAGCTTGTGCTCGAGCATCTCTCCGAAGGGGGCTCCTTAGGGTAGCGCCGCCGGACGCGCCGACTAGGACATTTTGACCATAGAAGAAGGAAGGATCATCACACTCTGAGACGTGAATGCGAATGCTGCGCAGCCCGGCCTTTGGAGGCAACCGGCGGCAGCCGGCGTGGCAACGCAGTGTGACGTTGCGGACTCTTCTTGCCCCACGTACGGAACTCACTCAGAAAATGTCGCAGCGCCCACGCCGATCCCTTCCCAAGGACCTCTTCCCAGCCATGGCCTGTCACTTTTTTCACTAGGCGACAGCAGGCGCTCGGGTGGCGATGGGAGCGAAACGCCATCCAGCAGAGCGACACGTGTTCGCGCTCTGCGGATTCGATCCAGTTGAGCACCATGACCCATTCCGTCATGCGATGCAGTGGCGGAAGTCCTTCATTCTCGAGTAAGCGGGCGAGTTGAAATCGGTTGCTGAGTCCGAGCGCCCGAGCGACCGCCTGTGCCGAGCCAATCGGCCCCTTGGAGAGGAGTACCGCTTCGATGACGGCGCGCGCACGAAGTCTCATCCATGGACGGGCGGAGCGGATGGCCACGAGTATGCGTTCGAGCACCGATGGTCCAGAGGGCCGACCGGGCCAATGATGCGCGCTATCGGCACCGCTCGCAATCAGGGATCGCCCGCCCCTCTGTCTTCAGGTAATCGAGACGTCCGGCGCGTTGAAAAAAGCGAAGTCGCGATGTGCTGCGACCGGCGCGCGCTCTCGAAACGCCCGGTCAAACTCTTGTTGATGTGTCTGGTATTGAGCTTTTCGCCTTCCTCTATTGTAGCGGTCGAGCGTTTGGACTTATGGCGCGCGTAGGCTTCGGGTCGCCACCGCTCGTTTTGTTCTAGCGGTGCTCAAAGAAATGCGTTGCGTTACGCAACATGACTGCGCCCCCAGCCGTAAACGCTCCGGCATCCGCGACGATCACCGTTCCCTCGTCGAGCGCGGCCAGCGTACCGCCGCCGCTCGGGCAGTCCGACTGGGTCGCCGAATATCCCCCGCCGCGGTCGCTGCTACTCGACCAGGAAGCGCTGCGGATCTTCGAACATGCCTATGTTATCGGCCTGCGGGTCGAGCCGCCGGACGGTCCTCCGATCACGTTCAGCACGCTGATCCTCGCTCTGCTTGAAGGCAAGGACGACACTAGTCAGTGGTTTGCGAAACTGGCCCCAGAGCTCGGCCCAATCCCGGACCTCGTGTTTTCTGAAAAGAATACCGATCGCGCGACGGTACAGAGTCTGGTGCCTCCTTCCGGAAAGCCGGAGCCTGTTCGACTGTCCGTTGACAAGCACTTGCTGACGTCGTCCGCGCGCGGCGTCCTCGAAACGGCGGAGGGATGGGCGCAGCGGGTCGGCGGCAGCGACATCGGCGTACGGCACCTCGTCGCGTCCTACGTCCTCAACCCACCCCCGCAGCACCGTCGGCAATTAGCGAATTGGAAATATCAGAACGCCAAATGGCGGAAGGCGTTTTTCGAGTGGGTCGCGACGCGCTTTACCGCGGAGCAATGGATCGACGCCAGCCAGCGGCCGGCGCCGGCCGCGCCGGCCCGTGCCTTTGAGCAGCAGGAAGTCAAAGCCGAGGCGCTGGCGTTTCCCGGCGACGCACAGACCATCGCCGTGCTCACAAAGGCCGCGGCGTATCACGCGACCCGCAAGGATCAGTGGCTGCGGCTGAGAACTGTTTTCCACGCGCTGGTGGACACGGCACGCGAGGACCCCGCCGTGGCCGCGGCGATCAAACCGCTCGTGGATGCGCTAGGCGCCACCGATTCGAAGTACCAGCGGGTACTCGCCGAGTATCAAGCCGAGCAGGGGCCCGCGAAGCCGCCCGTCCCATTCACGGCGCTGGACATCAGTACTCGCGTGCTCAACACACTCGAGACCGCACGCGAGCTCGAGGTGGCGACGCAGACCGCGAGCGACGCTGAGCCGCTCGTCGACGTGCTGCACCTCGCCGGAGCTCTCGTGTCGCGGCGCGTGGGCGGCGACGAGACGCTCGCACCGATGGGTCTCAACCTACAAGACCTGCGGATCGGGCTGATCCAGCATGCGGCGGCAAAGGGTGAATCCGTCGAGGTGTGGCGCGAGGCGCTCGGCGAAGAGGAGGACATCCAGGCCGGCCGGCCCCTGGAGCTGAACAGTGACGAGCCGGAAGCTGTCGTGCGCCTCGACGAAGAATGGACCAGTGATCCCCTCGGTATTCGTCGCGACGTCAGGACCTTTGCGGCCCTGCTGGCCTCACAGAGTCTGGAGCCGCCACTCTCGATAGGACTCTTCGGGCCCTGGGGGTCAGGGAAGACGACATTCCTCAAGCGCTTGCGCCGGGAGGTCGAGGACCTGGCGGAGCAGGCGCAGCAATCGGTCGCCGCCGGTCGGCCCACGCCATACGTTCGCAATGTCGTGCACGTGGACTTCAACGCCTGGCACTTTGCCGAGAGCGCGCTCACCTCCAGTCTGGTTGACACGATTCTGCGCGAGCTCCGCCGACACATCCAGGCCACTCCGCTGATGGATGGAAAGGCATGGTGGCAGCAGAAGCTGGACGAGCTCGAAACTGCGCAGCGACGAACGGAGGCCGCCGAGGCGGTGCAGCGGGCCGCGCAGACGACGGTCACCGAGGCCGAGACGGCGTTCACCGTCAAGCGAGCCGCCGCGGCGCAAGCCGTCACCAGCTTTCAGGCGGTAGTCCAGAGCGTGTGGACGGCGACCAAAGAGGCGCTTCAGGGATCGGACGTCGTCAAGGACAGTGGTGTGATGGAGGCGGTCGGCGATACCGTCAAGAGCGCCGAAGAGCTGCGCGAGCGCCTCGCCACGCTCCGCAACAGACCCGCTCGCTGGCTCAATGATCTCGGCTGGCAAAAGGCGCTTGGCTTCGTCGCGCTCGTGCTGGTCGTTCCTCCGCTCATTGCATGGCTGACCTCGCGGATCCTCGGGAGGACCGAAGTCGGGCAAGCGTTGTCGTTGATCACGACTACGCTTGTCGTCATCGGCACGTGGGCTCGCGCCGCGACGGGTGCCGTCTCCAAGCTCGACCAGGCGGCCGCTAAAATCGCGCAGGAGTATGAGACGCGCATCGCGAATAACGCTGCCGTCCGCGAGGCGCAGAAGACTCTCGACGCCGCACAGGCCAGCGCCGCCACGGCGGCTGCGGGACTCGAGGCCGCCCGCGCGGCGCTGGCGCGGGCTCGCGTCGAGGCGGCCAACGCCACACTGCCCGCGCAGATACTCCAGCTGGCCTCGAGCCGGATCGACGATCAGACGTACAACAAGGAGCTGACGACGCTGTCGCTGGCGCGTGCCGATCTCGAGAGGCTGAGCCGAATCCTGCGAGACCAGCGGAGTGTCGGTCCCGGGGCGCCAACCCCCGACGCTCAGCCGCGACCGGTCGACCGCGTGATCCTCTATGTCGATGACCTCGACCGCTGCAAACCAGCGGACGTGGTGCGTGTGCTCCAACTGGTCCACATGCTTCTCGCCTTCGAGCTGTTTGTGGTGGTCGTGGCGGTTGATGCCCGCTGGGTGAGCGAGTCCCTGAAGGAGAGCTATCAGTGGCTTGCGGACGGCGATGGCGCCCACCATGACGGTAAGGAAGACCGCGCCGCACCTGCGCGGGCGGAGATGGGGCACCTCAGTCCTCAGGATTATTTGGAGAAGATTTTTCAGATCGCCTTTTGGCTCGAGCCGATGACGGTTTCCCAGGCAGCAGGGTACCTGGCCTCACTGGTCGGCGATTTCGGCGACTCAGAGGGCCCGGTGGTCGGCCCCGTGACAGGGCCACAGACGGCGCCGGAAGCGCCCCTGGCCGAGGTGCGCATTGCGGGCATCGAGCTCGACTACATGCGCTATTTGGCGCCGTACGTCGGGACGTCACCGCGTCGGGTCAAGCGTTTTGTCAATGCCTATCGGCTCATCAAAGCGGGCATGTCCGATGGCCAACTGGGGACGTTCATTACCCAGCGCACCACCGATGAGGGCGGGCAGCGGTCGGGCCCGTATCAGATCGTCATCGGATTGTTGGTCATCGGGACGGGAGCACCATCCTCGTCTGCGGAGATTCTCACGGAACTGGCCGAGTGCCATCCCGGGCTTTCCATGGAGACGGTGGTCGAGGGGCTGCGGAACCGGAAGCATCCCGACTGGATGAGGGCCGCGCAGGTCATCGAAGCGTTGACGCGATCGCAGAAGGCCAGAAATGTGGCGGAGCTGCGTGGGTGGGCGCGAAAGGTCAGGCGGTTCCTGCTCGATGGCGGTCAGTACTCTCAGGTGGGCGGCGTAACGCTTGCAGTCACGGCGGTCCGAGCAACTGACTGAGCCGCAGTTCTTCAGACCAGTTCTCTGGAAAGTGTACGCGGCGGGGTGCGGAAGACGTTCGCGGTGTAAGGAAATTCGCCCGTCATGTGGTTCCGTGCCCCGAAGGGCCCGGCGTCAAAATCGATAGTCCAGTCCGATCTGAAGCGCGCGCGGTGTTCCCGGCGTGAAGTTCAGCTCGGTGACGGCGGCAGGCTCGCCGCGCAGGCGCGATGTCGTCGCGAACTGGGCTTCGTTCCACGTGCTATTGAGCAGGTTGTCCACCGTTGCGACCAAGGCGATGCGCGCGATCTGCCACGTCGTGGCCATCTCCACAATCGTGTAGCCGCGAGCGATGATCGAGCCAGCTTGGTCGGCCGGGCGGGAGCCGATGTGGCGATAGCGCAACGCCCCACTCACCGGGCCCAGATCGCGCACTGTGAGTCCACCGGTCGACGTCGCCCGCGGCGCGAGCGGGATGCGATTGACCTTCTGGGCTTCATCGCGGAACCGTCCATGCGCGAGGTTCACATCGGCGTCTGCCCAGAGCCACGGAAAGAGACGGGCCCGCATCTCGAGATCTACGCCGTAGCGCCGCGTGGCCCCGCTGGCCTCCGTCGTCCCCTCATCGCCGTTGTAGACCAGCTCGCTCGCCAGATCGGTTCTCCAGAGCGCGAGCGCCAGCGTGCCGCCGGTCCAGTAATGGCGCATCCCCACTTCAACGCCGAGCGCGCGTGGCACAACGGTCGCGTTCCGGGGAGCAGCAACCACATCGCGCGCGTCGTTGGAGTGAAAGCCATAGCCGATGTTCCCGAAGAGCGTGGTCCGGTCTGAAACCTGAACCGCGACGTTCGTCTTCGGGCTGACCAGCGCTTCCCACCGGACCCCGGATGTCTGTCCGCCGAGCCGGTCGTCTACGCCGAAGCGGAAGGCATCCCCCCGCACGCCGAGCTGCAGCCGCACCCGCCCTGAGAGCTGCACATCCTGACGGACCCAGACGAACGGATTCTGCTGCGAGATGCGATCGGCCAGGCGCGTGTCCAGGCGCGCGCGATTGCGCTGATGGAACAGGCCGACATCGATGAAGTCAGCGCGCATACCGGCGCCCGCGGACAGCCCAGTGGGCAGCCCCACGGTCGCCGACACACCGAAAACGGACCGCCGGTCGCGCTGCTCGATCCCGTCCCCGTTGATGCTGTCAGTGAGGAAAAACGTGAAATTGGAGTACAACTGGAGCCCGTATCGGATCGCGTACGCCTGCGCCTGCCATTGTGTCGCTGCGGCGTCCGTCGAGCGCAGCCCCATCGTCGCCGCGTAGCGCTGGGTATTGCCGCCCTCGGACGGATCGAGCGACCCGAAGCGACCGATCAGGCCGGACAGGACCGAGCGCTCCGGAATCTGACCGGACGCGTTCCAGCGGGCGTCGTAGGCCGACGCGGAGGCGATCAACTCTGCGCTCGAGCCGATCGGCATCGTCCATTTGCCGAAGAGATTGTCGCGACGGTAGTGCTGCGGATTGATGAACGGACCATTGCTATAGTGCGCCGCCACGGCCAGATAACCACCCATGGACGCGTCCCGACTGCCGATTGGGACCAGGGCAACCGTGTGGCCGGTGGTGAAGCTGCCGCCGCGCGTACTCACTTCCGCCTGCGCGAGACGATCCGTCGTGCGCAGGCTGACCGCCCCCGCGGTCGCAAGGTCGCCGTCTTCCGGGTTATACGGCCCCTTACGCACAGCCACGTCCGTCACGACCTCGGGGATCAGCCAGTGGAGATCCGCGTAGCCCTGACCGTGCGCGTGCGACACCATGTTCACCGGCACGCCGTCCACGGCAATGGCCACATCGGTCCCGTGGTCGGCATCGAAACCACGCAGAAAGATTTGCTCCGCCTTCCCGCCGCCGGCGTGTTGCGCGATCAGGAGTCCTGGGGCGAGCCGCAGCAGCTCTTGCGAGGACTCGCGCGGGCGGAGCTGGATGTCGAGCGCGCGAATCAGCGGCGTCGTCGCCGTCGAGCTCTCGAACGTCCGCTCGGCGCGCACCGTTACCGGATCGAGCGCGAGCGGCGCCTGACGGAGGTGAAACGCGACCGGCGGATCACCCGCCGCCACCGCCAGGGTCTCGGGCGCGTACCCGATCAACGCCGCGACGAGGCGCGCCGTGTCGCCGGGCAGGCGGATCGCGAATGTCCCAACCGCTGACGCGTTGGTCACACGCGGCGGCGTGGCATTCACCACCGCCACCACGGCTCCGCTGATCGGCCTGCCGGTCGCCGCGTCGAGCACGGCGCCGCGCACCACACCGCCCCCCCCCGGCCCCCCCGGCGTCGCCAAGAAGAGCGCGAACAACGACACCATCATAAGCCGCGTAGCTCCCACGCCGCCGCGGGCTCGAGCAGGCTCGGCTGCGCAAGCACGGGCTTCAGCAACGCTGCCGCTTCAGAGTTGCGACCGAGCGCCGCAAGAATCTGGGCGCGGTGAAAGTCCATGGTTGGCGTCGGCCTGCCCCAGCGGCGGGCCTGGTCGGATACCGCGAGCGCGGCCGCGAAGTCGCCGCGACGGAACAGCACCCAGCTGAGCACGTCGTAGCTCTCGATGGCGGGCCGGCGCGCGACGTCCCGCCGCGCGATCGCAAGCGCGGTATCGATCGTCACCCGGCTGCTGGCGTAGTACAGCGCGAGCGGATGGGCGTACAGCGCCTCCGCATCGGGCGCGCGGGCGACCGCAAGGAACTGCCGCTCGTATCGCTGTGCCGCTTCGGCCTCACCCATCGCCCGGTGCACCTCGGCGAGTCGCAGGTACAAATCGGGATGTGCGTCCACGGCGATCGGTGCAAACAGGTCGCGTGCCTCGCGCCAATCCCCCCGCGCAAACGCGAGATCGGCGAGGCCCTCGATGGCGGCGCGATAGCCGGGCTGCACCGCGAGCGCCTGCTCGTAGAGCGCGGCAGCCGCCGGTTCTCCTCCTCCGTCGCGTGCGAGCTGAATCTTCGCCAGCTCGGTCAGGCACCACGCGAGCTGCTGCGGGCGCACCGCCGCGCGGGCGAGCTGGACGCAGGCGTGGTCGAGCGCGTGATAGGCGCCGTCCATCCGGCCCTGCATGGAGAGCATGTGCGCAGCCCGGAACTGATAGGGCAGACGCCCGGGCCTGAGCTTGGTCAGCGTCGACTCCGCTACGGCGTAACGCCCGCTGGCGACGGCAGCGTCGAACAGCACGCCGAGCGCCCCTTGATTGGCGGGATTCCAGGCGACGCCCCGGCGCGCCGCGTCATACGCCGCGGCGAACTTGTGCTGCGTGAGATAGACGGCGCCAAGCCGCGCGTACGCCCCTCCGGTATCGGAAACGAGCGGCAGGACCGACCGCGCGAGCGACTCGGCGCGCCGCACGTCGGCCAGGTTCGCGGAGACTTGAAAGCGCAGCATGTACCGGGCGACCAGCTGCCCGGCGATCATGAAGTTGCCGGGGTCCTGCGCCAGCCGGCCTTCGAAGAACGCGATGCTGCGTGACGTGATGGCCGTATCATTCGGCGCGGGCAGGGTTGTCGCCGCGCCGGGCAGCGCGGCGCGGGAGAGCGCCAAACCGAGCGCGCCTCCCCCGCCTCCCAGTGCCACCATGCCGGCGACCCAGAAGCGGGCGCGTTTCATTGGACGTGCGGACCGGCGAGATAGGGAAACGTCGTCAAGAACGGCACGTCATTCGCATCGACGTGATCGTCATTCAACGCGGCGTTCGAGCCGAAAATGAGATGCAGCTCGGCCGTGATCACATCGTCGCTCGGCTTCCGACCGTTCAGGAAGTTGCTCGGCTGCGACAGGTCGATCGGCTGCACGTCCGGCGACAAGGCGCTCGCCAACGCGTTGGCCGAGGCGGCATCCTGCCCGAACGCCATCAGCTTGGCAACGATCAAGCCCTTGAAGGTCGCGACATCGCCGCTGGGCGACCCCAGGTTGTACGCGTCCCGCAGATCCGTCGGGATGAAGACGGTCGCGATCGCCGGCAGCCCGAAGCGGTCTTCCTGCAGCATCTGCTGATGCATCAACACACTCGCCTCGATGTGCGGGCTCGTGATCGGCGCGGAGGAATTCTGGCAGCCTGCTGCCGCTATCGCCGTCAGACTCGCCA
>Ga0099828_10003501_pt1 | contig 10980 bp, 14 predicted proteins | sample CZO8metaG_2_FD_79338 | JGI IMG/M metagenome (GOLD analysis project Ga0099828, IMG submission 79338) | Vadose zone soil microbial communities from the Eel River Critical Zone Observatory, Northern California, USA - CZOApr15con2H1.8 metaG | ecosystem: Environmental > Terrestrial > Soil > Vadose...
TTGGCGAGGGTGCCCGGGTGGAGGGTCAAATAGAGGGCAACCACGTGGTTGTGTCCGGGCGCTTTGACGGCGTGATTTTTGCCAAGGGCCGCGTCGAGATTCAGCCCAAGGGAGTGGTTACGGGAGAGATCCACGCCCCCTGCCTGGTCATCGAGCCCGGCGGCATCTTCGACGGGCGCTGCCACATGCTTGCCTCCTCGCAGGCTGCCAAGCCGCTAACCATTCCCATTCGCGCGGTCAACCAGACCTAGCCGCCTTTCCGCAGTCGGGCGGATACGGCCTTTGATTTCAACGCCGTGTCTGCTGGTTTCCGTCACCACAGGGGCTCTTATACAATAGGACGGCGAGGTTCCTCACAGCCCTGGCCCCCAGACACAGTTGCGCGGCCGCGCAAGCGGCGAGCCGACTCAGAAAATTTTCAACTGGACCGAAACTGCGGAAGGTCGGCTACGGCCTTGCCGGTAAGGCCAAAGTCTGAGCTTTGTAGGCGCGCTTATCCGCATAAAGGCTCTGATCGGCGCGCTCCAAAAGCGTGTCGGGCGTCTCGCCGGGGGCATAGCCAACCCATCCCGCGGAGAAGTTGACAGAAATTTTCTGTCCTTCGTAGTTCACCTCGAACGGTCCTAAGCGCGCCAGCAAAATCCGCACCTGTTCCGCGGGACATTCGGGCAGCACGACCAGGAATTCGTCGCCGCCCATGCGCACGGCAACGTCCGAGACGCGGATGACTCTGTTTAGGCGCTCAGCGAACTCTTTCAGAACTTGGTCGCCCGCGGGGTGGCCATAGCGGTCGTTAATCTGCTTGAAGTCGTTCAGATCGATGGCCAACAGGGCGAGCGGATGGCCGTAGCGGCGCGATCGCGCGGCCTCTGCTGCTAGGCATCGCTCGGCAAAGCGCCGGTTGTAGAGCCCGGTCAAGGCGTCCATCGTGGCCTGCTTGTGGAATTCCTCTGCGCGCGCCTGCAGCCGGCTCATCACATTGAGTTGCTCGGAGAGTTGCCGCCGCAGCCGCCTCATCATCACCTGCTGGTAGATAGTGTAGGTATTGAACAGCAGCACCAGTCCCACCAGCCCGCGCACCGCTTGGTTGAGGCTAAACTGGAAAAATGGGTCTTCGACCTTCACTAGCGCCGGGAAGCTGAACGATACCACTGCCAAGGTCAGCAGCAGCATCACCACGATCGCCAGAATCCACAGCCACCAGTCGCGGCGCTCGAGTTTGCGCAGCCTCGCCTGAATCTCCTGCAGCCGGTTCTCGGTTGCTTCTTCGGGCACTGTTGGGGGACCTGTGGTCATCGACGCTCCAACAATCAGGCGCGAGGTCTCTGCCTCTCCCACCATTATAGATTCTCAGAAAATTTGCCGTGGAAAAAAACCGGAGAAATGAAACGAATCATGTACTGTGCCAGACGGGAACAGTGCGCCTGCGCCTTCCGCCGAATTCTCGTGCGCGGTGCATCGGCTTCGCGCAAGGGTTTGCCGGGCCGGAGGTCCTTCCTGGCGAAACTGGTCCGCGCTGCAGGACAATGTCTAAGTTGCCGGATGAGCCCATCCTTTCCCGGCGTATAATGCACGCCAGCGACAAGGGGCTCAGGGCGGTGAGGCAAGCACACGGCAATGTTCACGCAGCCGGAGGAGGCGGTCGTGAGCCTGCGAGCTAACGTCCGACAGTCGGGCAACGTCACGGTCCTTGACCTCCAAGGACGCGCCACGATCGGCAAGGGCAACGACATGCTGGCCGGCGAGCGGCGGCGCCTGCTCACGGGCGGCCCGCAAAAGTTGCTGGTCAATCTCGCCGGAGTGACGCAAATCGACAGTTCTGGGATCAGCACGCTGGTGCGCGCGTTCGTGGTGCTGGGGAAGTCCGGGGGCAGTTTGAAACTGCTGGCACCGGGAGGACGCGTCCGCCAGGTACTCTCGGTTTCGCGGTTGCTCGGTGCCATCCCCACCTTCGAGGACGAAGCCACCGCGCTGGCGAGCTTCTGCTAGCGCGCGTCCTCCCACCGAGCCGCCGACTGCGGTAGGGACCCTCAGGCACCTTTTTTCAACTCGGCCAGCACCTGCTTGGCGAGTTCCTTGAGCGTATCGAATACCCCTTGGCCAGTAACCGCCACAGCTTCCATGACCGGCTCGCCTTTCGCCTGCAACTGCCGTTGGAGCTCTTCCACCGGAAGGACGTTGGAGAGGTCGCGCTTGTTCAGTTGCAGCACGTAGGGAATCGTGCCGAAATCGAGCTTGTGTTCCTTGAGGTGCTCCTGGAGGTTTTCGAGGGTTTCCAGATTGGCGTCCATGCGCTCTGGCTGCGAGTCGGCCACGAACACCACGCCGTCGGCGCCTTTCAGGATCAGCTTGCGGCTGGCCTCGTAGAACACCTGGCCCGGCACGGTATAAAGGTGGAAGCGTGCTTTGAATCCGCGCACCGTGCCGAGGTCCAGCGGGAGGAAGTCGAAAAAAAGCGTGCGGTCAGTCTCCGTCGCCAACGAGATCATCTTGCCCTTCTGCGCCGCGCCCGTATGGTCATAGATCCATTGCAGGTTGGTGGTCTTCCCGCCCAGACCGGGGCCGTAGTACACCAGCTTGCAGTTGATCTCGCGCGCAGGGAAGTTGATAAAAGGCACGACTCCCTCGAAGTGCCCGGCGGCTACTTATAACATAGGCCCACAGGCAGTCCAATCTACAAACCGGAACGTGTTGCCTGAGTGAGAACGCTGGCCCTGAAGAGCTGGTTCGCGCTGGCACTTGCCGGGTCAACTCAAAGCGCATCGGTCACTCTCGAAGCAAAGGGGGGATTCTGCGCCCATTCCTCTGGAGGGAAGGCAGAACCCCTGGTGGCTTGGGGGGGGTTCTGCAGCAGCATGACTGATAGCTATAGCCGAACGAGACCGTTGACGGCTCCGGTCGGGTCTGCTAGCATCGGCAGGATGGGACGCGGCGGCAAAGCGACAAAGCAAGGCAGCGCGCGCAGGTCACGCCCTTCCACGCCCAGATCTAAGTCTCTGAAAAAAAAGACAATACAGCATGGCTCCAGAGCTAGGAAGGCGCCTCGGGAGATGGTTGACCCCCGCATCCAGCAGCAGCTCAAACAATACGAGGAAGCTGTCCGGTATTTCCGCGAGCAAAAATTTCTCAAGGCCAAGCAGATCCTGGAGAAGGTGATTGCCGGGCCCAGCAAGGAGCTGGCCGATCGCGCCCAGATGCACCTGCGCATCTCGGAGCAACGCATCTCGCGGCCGCAGATACCCGTGCCGCGCAGCCCCGAGGATCATTATCAGTGCGGGGTGGCCATGATGAACCTGGGCCGCTGGGACGAGGCGCGTGAACACTTGCTGCGTGCGCGCAAGTTGGCGCCCAAGGCCGACTACATCTACTACGCCCTGGCCGCTCTCGACTGCCTGACGGGTGAGGCCGAATCAGCCATGGAGAACCTGAACGTGGCCATCGACCTGCGGCCGGAAAACCGCTACCATGCCCGCAACGACGAGGACTTCGCGTTTTTGCAGGAGGATCCCCGGTTTACCGAACTGCTTTACCCCGAACGCGAGGGTTCCGGCGGGTCTTGATCGAACGTTCCGCAAGTGACCACCGAGGCCAATCTTCGCACGCAACCTGTCCGCATCGTCACCGTGGGCGGCGGCACAGGCCTCTCCACGCTGCTGGGAGGGCTGAAGGAGCATGTGGCGCGCCGCCGACAGGAGATGGGGCGACGACCGATCGCCGATCTGGCGGCGGTGGTCACTGTCACCGATGATGGCGGCAGCTCGGGCCGTCTGCGGCGCGAATACAGCATCCTGCCGCCGGGCGACATCCGCAACTGCATGGTGGCGCTCTCGCAAGATGAAGCACTCCTCGGGCGGCTGTTTCAGTACCGCTTCCATGCGGGACGCGGGCTGCGTGGGCATAGCTTTGGCAACCTGTTCCTCGCCGCGCTGAGCCACGTCACCGGGGATTTCACCGAGGCGGTGCGGTTGAGCGGCGAGGTGCTGGCCATCCGCGGGCGGATCTTTCCCTCCACCACGCAGAATGTGACGCTTGAGGCGGTGATGGAAGATGGCCGAGTGGTGGCGGGCGAGACGCGGATTTCGCGGAGCAGCAAACGCATCCGCCGCGTGCGACTGGTGCCGCGTCGCGTGCGGCCCCTGCCGGAGGTGCTCGAAGCCATCGCGCAGGCGGACCTGATTCTGGCCGGTCCGGGATCGCTCTACACCAGTATCATTCCCAACCTGCTGGTCTCCGGCGTCCCCGAAGCCATCGAGAAATCCAAGGCTACCCGCATCTACGTCGCCAACCTGATGACCCAGCCGGGGGAAACGCAAGGCTACTCGGTGGCCGACCACGTCCGCGCCATCTACCAGCACACCCGGCGGTCGTTGTTCGATTGGGTGGTGATCAATCACCAGCCGGTGTCGCCGGCCGTGGCGCGGCGCTACCGCGCCAATGGCGCCGAACAGGTCCGCGTGGATGTGGGCGAGTTGCAGCGCATGGGCCTGCGCTGCGTGTTCGATAATCTGCTCGAAGAGCATGGCGTGGTGCGGCACCACCGCGAACGGCTCACCCGCCTGTTGCTGGAAGAATTCGTCGAGCACCAGCCGCCCCGCTGATTTCCCCGCAGCGCTTCCCAAGGTTGGCCCGTGCGGTGCTTCGCTCTCCTTCTTGCCTTTCGGTTTGCCTGCGGAACAGCGGGCTCGCTGTGGCACTTTCCCTTGCCTTGCGTGGGGCGACGCGGGTTCGTATACTGGCCCGGCCAGCGGCCCTGCGCGGGCCTTGCCGCGTTGGCTCGCGCTCGAAAGGGCTGAGTCGCCGCGCCACACCCCAATGGGTACCGACCCGGGAGAAATGCCATGGTCACCATCACCGCGCGCAACGAACTGAATATTTACGAGTCCGCGGAGGCTCGCTTTGAGGTGGCCGCGCAAAAGCTGGGTCTGGAAGAAGGTCTGTACAAGTACATGAAGTATCCCAACAAGGAAATCACCGTATACATCCCGGTGGCGATGGATAACGGTCACCTGGAAGTATTCATCGGCTACCGCGTGCACCATTCGATCGTGCGCGGGCCGTGCAAGGGCGGAATCCGCTTCGCTCCCGACGTGACCCTCAATGAGGTCCGGGCGCTGGCGGCCTGGATGACCTGGAAATGCGCGGTGGTGAACATCCCCTTCGGCGGGGCCAAGGGCGGAGTGATCTGTGATCCCAGCAAGCTCTCCATGGGCGAGATGGAGCGCATCACGCGACGCTACACGGCCGAGCTGACCGAATGGATCGGGCCGGAGCGCGACGTTCCCGCGCCCGATCTGGGCACCAACGAACAGACTATGGCGTGGGTGATGGACACCTACTCGATGCATGTGCGTCACACCACCACGGCCGTGGTGACCGGCAAGCCGCTCGATCTGGGCGGCTCGCACGGCCGCAAAGAAGCCACCGGACGCGGCTGCCAGTTTGTGTGCGACAAAGCGCTCGCCAAACTGGGGATGAAATGCGAGAACACGCGTGTGATCATTCAGGGTTTCGGCAACGTCGGCTCGATGGCGGCCATCATGCTGCACCGTGCCGGCTACAAGATCGTCGGGGTCGCGGACATCTACGGCGCGCTCTACAACGAAAAGGGGGTTGACATCCCTGCGCTGCTCGACTGGGTCTATGGGAAGCACAAGCCGCTGCCCGAGTTTCCCGGCGGGGGCACAAAGCTCTCCGCCCACGAAGTGCTCTTCCAGCCGTGCGAGATCCTGTTGCCCGCCGCGGTTGAAAACCAGATCACCAGCCAGAATGCGCATCGCGTCGAAGCGCGCATCCTCTGCGAGGGCGCCAACGGGCCCACGACGGCAATGGCCGACGAGATTCTGGAGAAGAAGGGCGTCTTCGTCATCCCCGACATCCTGGCCAACGCCGGAGGGGTGACCGTGAGCTACTTTGAATGGGTGCAGGATCGCCAGGGGTTCTTCTGGCGCGAAAGCGAAGTCAACGAGCGCCTGCAAGACGTCATGGAGCACAGCTTCGACGAAGTGGTGCGCTACGCTGAAACCCATGGCGTGAACAACCGCATCGCCGCGTACATGCTGGCGATTGACCGCGTAGCCTTCGCGCTGAAGCTCCGCGGAATCTACGCCTAGGAGAGGTTCGCTCGCCGCAACGCCAAACTCTGCGTCGCGGCACCGGGCCGACCCATTACGCATGTTTGCTGATTCCATCGCGCCCGGTCACCTGAAAAGCGAGGACGAACACCGCCGCGAAGTTTGCACCGTGGGCCGCTGGATCCACCAGCGCGGCTTTGTGGCCTCGACCGACGGCAACGTCTCCATCCGGCTGGACCCGCGCCGCGTGCTCACCTCGCCCACCGCCATCTGCAAGGGCATGATGGCGCCCGACGACCTGGTCATCACCGACATCGAGGGCCGCAAGCTCAGCGGGCGGCGCAATCCTTCCTCCGAGCTGGCCATGCACCTGCTCATCTACCGCCGTCGGCCCGATGTGAACGCCGTCTGCCACGCGCATCCTCCCGTCGCCACGGGCTACGCTGCGGCCGGGCTGCCGCTGAACAAGGCGCTGATCAGCGAGGTGGTGCTGGCGCTGGGGTGCATCCCGGTGGCGCGCTATGGCACGCCCGGCACGCCGGAGCTGAGTGAAGCGCTCGAGCCGCTGGTGCAGCACTACGACGCCGTCCTGATGGCCAACCATGGCGTGGTCACTTACGGACCCGACCTGCTGATAGCCTTCTTTCGCATGGAGACGGTCGAGCACTTCGCCCGCGTGTCCCTGGTCACTGAACTTCTCGGCAAACAAGTCTTGCTTTCTAGCGGCGATGTGGAAAAATTGCTCGCGGCACGGGCGCGGTACGGCAGCACTACGGCTGCGCAGGTGAGCCCGGGATGTCCGGTCACGGCCGAAGGTATTGCGGGCGACCGCATCACGGTGACGCGGGAAGAGCTGGAAGCGCTGATCGAAGAGGCGGTGCGCAACGACCGCGCGCGGCGATAGGTGTTGGCGAATCTCGGGTCTGCGGAATGACAGGGCTTTAGCTGTGCCGCAATAAGGAAGCAAGCGCGGGGCTTTTGCCCCTTGAGGGAAGTTCTTCGTTTGCGGCTCTGCGGGAACGCCGGCGCAAGTTGGGCTCCCATGGAGACAAGCCGGCACTCTGAGTGGAGGATGGAATGGGTGAAGCACTCGGCATGATCGAGACGCGCGGTCTGGTGGCGATGATTGAAGCCTCGGACGCCATGGTCAAGGCGGCCAAGGTGACACTGGTGGGTTGGGAGAAGATCGGTTCGGGCTACGTCACCGCGCTGGTGCGCGGCGACGTGGCAGCGGTGAAAGCAGCCACCGACGCCGGCGCAGCAGCGGCGCGGCGCGTGGGCGAGCTCATCGCGGTGCACGTGATCCCGCGGCCGCACCAGTCGCTCGAGGACGTGCTTCCCATCGGCAAGTCTGCCCTGGCGGCAGCGAAGTAGCCGGCGGAAACATCGGGCGGCGCGCCGGCGTCCTGCTGCTGAGGACGCTGGTCGTTCCTGTCGTCCGGAGTGAGTGCCGATCCCACAACTTCGGGATTTGGCCCGACACATGTCGGTGTTGAGGGCAGTTTCGAGGGCCCGCACTGCGATTCTTTCAATCGTTCTGACCTATGTCCTATCGGTTGCCGTTGGCATCGGGATGGTGCACGCAGGAAACAGATTCGCCCTCTCTTATCGCGACAAGCTGGTGGCCCGCGCAGGGCGCAGTGATCCCGCCGCTATCGCTCTTAGGCAAGGCAACCGGCTGCGTGCCGCGCTGCTGGATTTTGGCAGGAACCTCTTCCTGGGCGCCGTGCCCCAGACCGTCGGAGGGCTGGCGATCGCCCTTCCGTACCCGGTGGCGGCGTACCGTGGCTGGGTGGGCGGCATTGTTTCGGTGGATCGCGCGCACGCAAGCCGATTGGCGAAGCGGCGCTCTGCGGCCTATTACGTTCTTGTCTTGGTGCTGCAACTCGTGCCTTACTCTTTGGCGGGTGGAGCGGGAGTAAATCTGGGGCTGACCTATTTGCGTTCGCGGCCGCACGGTCGCGGCGAAAAGTGGCTCGGCTTGCCCAAAGAGGCGGTGCAAGACGTGCTGCAGATCTATCTGTTGGTCGTGCCGCTGTTCTTGATCGCTTCGCTCTGGGAGTTTTGGAGTCCTTGGTAAGAGGAGTTCAAGGAGAATGATTCTCGGCCGCATCGTCGGCACGGTCGTTTCGACGCGGAAAGATCCGCGCCTGGAGGGCAAGAAGCTGCTGGTGGTGAAGCCCGTCTCGCCCGAGGGCGCGGACGAAGCCGGTTATCTGGTCGCGGTGGACACGGTGGACGCGGGCTTCCGCGAGACCGTGCTGGTGGTGTCCGGCAGCTCGGCGCGCATGGCGTCGGAGTGCAAAGACCGCCCGGTGGACGCGGCCATCGTCGGCATCGTGGATACGGTCCAGCTCGACGCGCAGCACGAAGCCGAGCTCGCCGCGGCCAGGAAGAAGTAAAGGACATGATGCTTGGACGCGTGATCGGCAACGTGGTCTGCACGATGAAAAATGCCACGCTCCAGGGCAAAACGCTGCTGCTCGTGCAGCCGATTGACCGCCACGGGCGCGACAAAGGCCGCCCGTTTGTCGCTGTGGATTCGGTGGGCGCCGGCGCCGGCGAGACGATTTACTGGTGCCACGGCCGCGAGGCCAGCTTTCCTTTTCTGCCCAGTGAGACGCCCACGGAGGCCACTATCGTCGGCATCGTGGACACCATCCACATTCCGGAGGCTGGAGGCGGGAAGCAGACGTAACGCGCAGGGGCTTTCGTGCTTTTTGCCTTTCGGCGGGTTTTTTGTCCGGAAGCTGCTGGGGCTCCAAGTTTCGTTTTGCGGGTTTCGAGTTTAGTTTTTTTGCGATGTTGATCGGCAGAGTCATCGGCGACGTTGTGGCGACGCAGAAGGCGCGCTCGCACGAGGGCCGGAAGATTCTGGTCGTGCAGCCGCTCAACCTCGACGGCTCCGACCGTGGCGAGGCGGTGCTGGCGCTCGACGCTATGGGTGCCGGAATCGGCGAGCGCGTCCTGGTGGTCACCGAAGGCTTCTGCGCCATGACTGCGGTCGAGCGCCCCAACTCCCCGATTGATATGGCGGTGGTCGGCATCATCGATTCGGTCGAGCTTACTGAAGGCGTGCGGTAATTCCCGATGATCAGCGGGACACAGCCACTCGGCGACACGCAGAGCTTCCTCGAAGCAGTGAGAGCGGGTGACGCTACCCGCGTCGCAGGGTTGCTCGGCACAAACGGTGCGCTGGCCAAAGCGCGCGACGACGCGGGCCGGTCGGCCATTCTGCTGGCCCTTTACTACGGGCGCACCGAGATCGCCGGCCTGCTGGTGGCGGCGCGAACCGATCTCGACATCATCGAAGCCTCAGCCGCAGGCCAGGCTGACCGAGTCGCCGCGCTGCTGGCTGAAGACCGTGGCCTTGCCAACACCTACGCCGCGGACGGGTTTACGCCGCTCGGCCTCAGCGCATTCTTCGGCCACCGGAGCGTCGTGGATCTGCTGCTCGCGCACGGGGCGGACGTGAACGCCGTCTCCCATAACGCCACCGGATACACGGCGCTGACAGGAGCGGTCGCCGGCGGCCATGCGGAGACCGTCGCCGCGCTGCTGGACGCCGGGGCAGACCCCGCCCACCGGTACGCACAGGGATACACTCCGCTGCATGAGGCCGCCGCGAGCGGCAAGCTGGAGATTGCGCGGCTCCTGCTCGACCGCGGGGCCGACCCGAACGCGCGCTTGGACGACGGCAAGACCCCGCTCGCCGCGGCGCTGGCCAAAGGCCACGCCGAGGTTGCGGCCCTGCTCCGCCAGCGCGGCGCCACGGCCTAGCGTTTTCCCGCCGCTCATCGCATCACCTCGGCCGGTCCCCGGCAAGGCGCGAGCAACTCTGCTGGACTCTTCGACCGGCGCGTTGACACCCCGGCAACGCTGCTCAATAATCGCTGCGCATGATTGGGCAGCTCCGCGGCAGGCTGGTTGACAAGCGCCCGAACCAAGTCCTCGTGGACGTGGGCGGGGTAGGCTACCAGGTGTACATCCCGCTCTCGACCTTCTACGCCCTGGGAGAGCTTCACGCCGAGGTCTCCCTGCTGACCCACACGCACCTGCGCGAAGACTCCATCGCGCTCTACGGCTTCCTGACCGCACGCGAAAAGCATTTTTTCGAGCTGCTGATTTCCGCCTCCGGCGTCGGCCCGGCCCTGGCGCTGCGGATTCTCTCCGGGATGAGCGTGGACGAGTTGGTGCCGGCGATCCGCCGCGGCGACCTGGTCCGGCTTACACGTATCCCGGGGGTGGGCAAGAAGACCGCTGAGCGCATGGTAGTCGAGCTGCGGGACAAACTGGCGGCGATGGAGGTGTCCGAGGAAGCCCCGGCAGCTTCGCGCACAGGCCTGGGGGCGGATGTGGTTTCGGCGCTGTGCAACCTGGGATACGACCGCCGTACCGCCGAGAAGGCGGTGGAGGAAGCGCAGCGCAACGGCGGCGGCGAAAATTTTGAAGCGCTGCTGCGCGCCGCGCTCCAGCAATTGAGCCGCGCGGCGCAGAAGTCTGGGCGGGCCAGCGCGAGCGGATAGAGATTGCGCGGGCCGGCCGCTGTGCAATCCCCAACGGGTGACCACGCAAGGGGTCGCCGCGACGATGATTTCGCGGAAGCTGCAATGACAAAACCGCAGATGCAAAGATCTCCGCAGCGCGTGGTTTCCGGACAGGCCACGGACGAGGACGCGCGAATCGAGGCCAGTGTCCGCCCGACGCGGCTCGCGGAGTTCATCGGGCAGGCGCGGGTCAAGGAGAATATCGCGATCGCCGTCGAGGCGGCGCGCAGCCGCGGCGAGGCGCTCGACCACGTCCTGCTCTACGGCCCCCCCGGTCTGGGCAAGACCACGCTCGCGCAGATCCTCTCCAACGAGCTGAGCGTAACCATCAAGACCAGCTCCGGCCCGCTGCTCGAAAAAAA